>FZPS01000110.1_pt8 | contig 66638 bp, 64 predicted proteins | sample 1817821 | NCBI WGS metagenome assembly FZPS01 (sample SAMEA104158645, study PRJEB21678) | metagenome | place: Germany | collected 2015-04-21
ACCAATATGCGAAGTGTAGGTGTAACAAAGTCCAAGAGAACTTATGATTATACGATTGCCCTTCGTGGCGTAACCAGCATTGATGGGATGACTGCTGATTGGGCTAGGATACCCTTTGATGTACTAGATAGGATATCAAAAAGAATAACAAGTGAGGTAGGCCAAGTAAACAGGGTTGTATATGATATAACAAGCAAGCCACCTGCAACAATAGAGTGGGAGTGATAGTAAAAACGCCACAAAGCCTTGATATGACTGGATTTTTCAGTTTCAAAAAAGGCGTTTGGCAACGTTTTGGCAACATCTGAATTATTTATAGAAAAAGAGCTAACTGATTTTTGAAGTCAGTTAGCTCTTTTTGCGTTTTATAGCAAAAGTGATTACTTGGTATAGTCACTTGATTTGCCGTTTTGTATATCTGCAATTTGCTGTTCCGATAACTCAATAAAACGTTCACCCTGGTACAGAGAGGGCGTTGTGTCTTTCAACTTTGAAAGCAGTACTTTTATGTCAATGTCCGGAAATTGTAACTGCTCATCGTTACCAAATTCATTTCGAGCAACACATATAAATTCTTTTGTGTTCCAATCAATATCAAATGCAGTCACAATGGATGACTCTCCGGAGGTGTTTTTATCCGAAACATCAAAAAATATGTTTTGATTGTCAATGAAAGACTCATATAAAAACTCAAATATAGCCTGTTCGCTAATTTTGATAATACGATATTTTTTATCCGGTATTCGTTTTGTTTCTTTTCTCATTCAATCTCAACCTCCTCATTCGTATCATTACTTGAAAACATAAAAATTACTTACTTCTTCGGTAGCGAATTTTCCGCTTCACTAAAAAAATTGCTTGAAAGATCCCGAATTTTTATCTCAATTTTGTCCAACTAAGAAGTGTAAGAGGTTTCATGAAAGTCACACCCAAAATAGTGAGAAAAATTTTTGAATATTTTTCAAGCAGACCCCGTTTTTTTCATTGATTTTTACAACATAGGGTGAAAGGAGTTTTCTGAAAATTGTTTTACAGATCTTTCAGCTTGTCTTTGAACTTCTCCACCATTGCATCGCTGAACTTTTGAGAAGGTACCTTTGTCCAATGACCGGTAATGTCATTCTTCGGGAAGTTATATCGCCACTCATCGTATTGGTCTTTTGTAATTTCGCCGCTACGATATTTTTCAGCTTGTTCTGCCCAGGCGGTCATCATTTGCAAAACAGAACCAGATACCATCTTGCTGTTTTCCATCTTAAGGACAACACCGTTTTCCGTTGGCTCAATTTTGAACCCATATAAATCTTCCAAAGCAAACAATGTATGCATCAGCCCTTGTTCGCTGTCGATGTCAGGTACAGACAATGCAAGCGGAGATACTTCCAGCACCTCTGCTAATGTATTTGTTAAATCTTCTTTCGGCGTTCTTGTCCCCGATTCATATTGAGCCATACGAATATCGGCTGTTTTTTCCGGGAATCCAACCAGAATACCTAAATACTTCTGTGTCATACCTTTCAGATTACGAAAAAAGCGAATTCTTTCACCGATTGCCATAGCTTGCACGCTCCTATCTTGTTGATCGTCTGAATTATAAGAACCTGTCAAGATCGGGTAGTATTTTCTTCGAAAATCTCCACCCTTTTTAACTTGACAGAACCTTGTAATCGGTACAATTTCATTGTATACCGATTATAGCATATATGTTTATATATTGTCAAGATAAAGTAAAACAAAAAAGTTAAATATTTTTTCAAAAACCCCTTGACATAAACAAAATAGTTTAGTATAATGATAAACACTAAGCAAATACGCTTAGTTTAATTAAATAACCGTCCAGACAATACAAACCGCGATGACCTTCCGAAAGGAAGCGAGCGCCTTGCTGAAAAGCAGGGACAGCACAGCGCTGAAAAGGGTTGCCTGCTGGAATTGGACCGGGTAGAACGGCGTTAGCCGCATGTTACAACAAAATCAAATAATGAAGGGAGGAAACCAGATGGCAAGTAATAGCTTTATGCGCGTTGATGATGTTGCAGAAGAACTTGGCATATCAAAATCGTATGCTTACAAAATTGTACGCAAACTGAATGACGAGTTGGAGCAAAAAGGCATTATCACTATTTCAGGTAGAATCAATAAGAAGTATTTTACTGAAAGATTGTGTTATGGCGCATCAGAAAACCAAAAAACAGAAAGGAGAGATTAATCATGGCCATCTATAAGGATGCAAAATCAAACACATGGCGGGCGGTATACCGCTTTACCGATTGGAAAGGAGAACGCAAGCAGACGCAAAAAAGAGGCTTTCAGACGAAGCGTGAGGCACAGGCATGGGAGCGAGAACAGCTTAATAAAGTCAATTCAGATTTGGATATGACTTTTGAGAGCTTTCTGGAAATCTATTCGACAGATTTAAAAAATCGTGTGAAAGAGAACACATGGCTAACCAAAGAGCATATTTTCAAAACCAAGGTGTTACCGTATTTCGGTGAAAGGAAAATCAGTGAAATACAGCCAAAGGATATTATTGCTTGGCAGAATGAAATGTTGAACGCAAAAGACAAAACCGAAAAGCTATATTCTCCAGTGTATTTGAAAACAATCCACAACCAATTGAGTGCCATTTTCAATCATGCAGTAAAATACTACGGATTATCCTTTAATCCTGCAGCAAAGGTTGGCAATATGGGTAAAGCCCGTAATAAGGAAATGCTGTTCTGGACAGAGGATGAATACGCAAAATTTGCTGATGTGATGATGGACAAGCCACGGTCTTTCTATGCTTTTGAAATGCTTTACTGGTGTGGAATCCGTGAAGGTGAACTTCTTGCTCTGACACCTGCTGACTTCAATTTTGAAAAAGGTATAGTATCTATCACGAAATCGTATCAGAGAATTAAAGGTCGGGATGTAATTACAACTCCCAAAACCGAAAAAAGCAATCGCATAATTGCGATGCCGCGATTCTTGATAGAAGAAATGCAAGAGTATATCCATCGCCTGTATAAAATCGAGCCCAATGCCAGAATTTTTGAAGTAACTAAGAGTTATCTCAGTCATGAAATGGAACGAGGCGCAGAAGCAGCTGGTGTCAAGCGCATACGGATTCATGATCTTCGGCACTCGCATGTATCTCTTTTAATTCAAAAGGGGTATTCCGCCGTAGCAATCGCTGATCGTGTCGGACATGAAAGCATTGATATTACTTATCGGTATGCACACTTATTCCCATCAACGCAAAGTAAAATGGCCGAAACACTAAATGATATTCGTAAAGGAGGATATGAAAATGTCAGCAAAGAATCGAGATGAACACAATCGTTGGAGAAACAAAACCGTAGCTTTCCGGGTATCACCGGAGGAGGACAAACAGATTGAAACGTTTGTACAACTGTCCGGCCTGACAAAGCAGGATTATATCACTCGTCGGCTTTTGAATCGTGATGTGGTGGTACAAGGCAATCCGCGCGTATATAAAGCGTTGAGGAATCAGCTTGTCGATGTTCTTTCTCAGCTTGAGCGAATCAGTGCCGGAGAGAGTGTGGATGATGAACTGCTCGATCTGATTGAGCTGATTACAATCACGCTTGAAGGAATGAAGGAGAAAAATGAATGACGGATAAAAAAGAAATGACCGCCCTTAACACATCTGTTGGCGCAGATGATGGGCAGTCACTCAAATCTCATATCAATAGTATACCCGAAAATTCGGAAGACTTCAATGACTACAAAGAAAATATTTTGAAAATGCAACAGGAATTCTATCGTCAGATGGATCCTTCATATTTGAAAACCGTATCTATGACGGAATTATACGATACGGTTTATCCCGGCAAGGCTCCGCTGATTGATGGGTTTCTTTATCCGGGCACGTACTTATTCGTAGGTGCGCCAAAGCTCGGTAAGAGTTTTCTGATGGCCCAGCTTGCCTATCATATCAGCACCGGAACGGAACTGTGGAATTATTCCGTCCGAAAAGGAACCGTGCTTTATCTTGCACTCGAGGACGATTACAAACGCCTGCAAACTCGACTGTATAAAATGTTCGGAACGGAAGGTACGGAGAATTTGTTCTTTTCTGTTTCGGCAGGTCAGCTCGGAAACGGGCTGGATGAACAGCTTCAAGGTTTTATGCAGGAACATCCCGACACCACGCTGATAATCATTGACACACTGCAAAAGGTACGGGAAGTCGGTGGAGACAGCTACAGCTATTCCAATGATTATGAGATCATTAACCGGCTGAAAAAGTTTGCGGACAGCTACGGCATCTGCTTGCTGCTTGTTCACCATACTCGTAAACAGCAGTCGGACGATCGATTCGATATGATCTCCGGTACAAACGGTTTGCTCGGTGCAGCAGATGGGGCTTTTCTTCTTCAGAAAGAAAAACGTACAAGCAATTCAGCCACACTTGATGTGTCCGGTAGAGACCAACAGGATCAGAAGCTGTACCTTGTCCGTGATCCTGAAAAGCTAATCTGGACGCTTGAACGAACAGAAACAGAACTTTGGAAAGAGTCACCGGAGCCATTGCTTGAAGCTATAGCAAAACACATAACGGATGACAATCCAAAGTGGAACGGAACACCATCGGAGTTGGTTACTTTTCTCGGCGTTGATATGAAAGCAAATGTTTTGACCTTGAAGCTGAATGTCAATGCTGCGCGACTGTTCAACGAATACGGTATTCGGTACGAGAACAGGCGCTGTCATGATGGCAGAAAGGTTTCCCTAATTAAGGAAACCGAATTGACATCGTGACGATGTGTGACGGTCGTGTCGATGTTTACGATAGTAGGTGCGGTGTCTAAAACACCGTCACCATCGACACAGATCGACACGCAGTAAAAGTTTAGGCGGGGTGTAGGGAGCCCTTTTCAAAGGGCTGCCTTGTCTCGCCTGTCGGCTCGGTCGGTGCTTCTGCCGACTGAAGCCGGCAGAGGTCGCCACTGGCGACCCGCACCCCCTCGGAGAGCGCAAAACCTGCTTGCAGGTTGCATTTTTGATGGCGCAGCTGTCAAAAGTGCTTTTGCGTTACTCTTGACAAGAGTAACAGAACCCCGGCTTGCGCCGGAGAAAGGAAATATTATGAAAAGAACGATCAGCGTTATGCTTGGAAATGGCTCTGTAAACCATAACAGCCGCAAGTTCAAGGCGGAAAATGTTGATGGTGAGCGAACGCATATGAATATTTCTTACTGCAATGAAAGCATTAAAAAAGTATATCATGAATTGTTCGATGAAGCTCTGAAAAAGTACAATGAAAAGCAAACACGCGCCGACAGAAGGATAGATAATTATTACGAAAAGATAAGCAATAGTAAGCAGGAAAAATCGTTTTATGAGATTATCATTCAGATTGGTAATAAGGATGATATGTCTGCTGTAGGGGATCATGCAGAGCTTGCCATGACAGTCTTGAACGAGTATTATCTGAGCTTTCAGGAAAGAAATCCTTCACTCAGAGTCTTCTCCGCACACCTTCATATGGATGAAGCAACGCCGCATCTGCACATTGATTTTATACCATTCATCACTGGGAGCAATCGTAGTTTGGAGACGCGCGTGTCATTGAAAAAAGCACTTGCTACTCTCGGATTCAATGGAGGAACACGCGGCGACACCGAATGGAACCAGTGGGTGCAATTTGAAAAAGAACAGCTTGCCGCCGTCATGGAACGGCATGGAATCGAGTGGGAACAGAAAGGAACGCATGAAAAGCACCTATCTGTCCTGAACTATGAAAAGGAAATGCGCGCGGCCGAAGTGGCTGAGTTGGACGACAAACTATCTGAGAAAAAGGATGAATTGATCACCTTGGAAAAGCGCATTGAGAATTTTGATTTAGGAGAAAAAGAGCTGAATGATGTGACAGAACTTCTTGATAACAATTCTGATTTTCAACTATCGGAGCCAACGGCATTGATGTCGGCAAAATCGTATAAACAAAAAATAGTCGAGCCGCTTATAACGAAAATGAAAGCTATCGTACAGAAATTCGTGCAGAAATACTTTCAGATGAAGGATCAATATTTGAGCTTACAGAAGTCATATAAAGATATGAAATATCACTATGGTGGGATGCAAAATGAAAACGAAGAACTGACACGCGAGCTTACACATCTTCAAAATGAAAACCGTGATTACAGATTTTTACGCAAGGTCTTCGGTGATGAGCAAATTGATAAGCTAATTGAACAGGCACGGGAAATACAGCAGTCTAAACAGCGCGGAAAGCGCGTTAGAAATAATCATGAAGAGAGGTAAAACACAATGGAAAAGCAAATTTAATATGAGTAGAATTGTCTGTTTTATGAAACTGCGATGATATATCAGGGGACTGTTTCTGCAGTCCCCTTCGCCTTGAATTAGTATTTCCCCTTCGCCTTGAATTAGTATTTGTTTATTGACATGCTTCACAAAATGAAATATAATTTATTGTGGAACATTATAACATTTGATAATCGAAATCATCAGTATATTTTAGAGTATGCCATTTTAAAAAGTGTCAAAAAATTACCACCGCTATTAAATATAACAAGAAAATGATTTCAACAAAGAATAATAACGAGAGTACAAGAATAATTGGAAGTTCGGCTTATAAGGAGAAACGATATGAGGTATTACGATCCGGAAACCAAGGTTCTTGCAAGCCTGTATGATTTGTTGGTTGCCGTTGTGGACGGCTTTCCCAAAAAGAATTTGAACGCCTATACAAAAAAGCAAAAACAAAGCTTAATAAATACTCTCATCAGTTTTTCAGAAGAAAATGCGGGAATACTGTCTTCTGAACTGTATGAAATTATATATCCGTACCCGGAACTGTCTTATGATAAGCTCTGCGATATCTTAAAAAACGCTAATAAAGAGCATCTGGAATCAATGACGGCACGGTGTGATGAATGGACTGCGTTTGCAAAACGCTTTGATAAGTTGACAGAGGAAGCACTTCGCCGGTTTATTGACGATTATATCATATATCATGAAATGTGTTTAGTTAACGGAAAAACAGGGAAAGCAAGTTTCTGTCCGATGCAATCTAATTCTTATCGGCAGGTACTTCATTTAGAAAATCCTGTTTTCAACGATAATTTCAAACCGGAAATCTATGAACATACCGATGCGGAAATTGAAATTACTAACAGCGGTTATCGATTGTCTTTCATTCAAGCAGAAGAAATAGTAACCGTTGATTTTTCTAACATACATCTTGAAACGCAGTTAATCAATTATTCTGTTTCAAATAGGTGGAACGGTTCTCCTTGGTACCAAATCAGTGAATTATTGACTGCAATTGGATTGAAAAAAGATATCTTAGGAAAAGAGTTTTTGAATAAAAAAGAAAAAGTCTTATGGCGCTTAGGTGAGTTCAGCCCTATATACAGTATTGATTCAAATTATAAATCTGTCAGCGGAGATAAGCTGGCAGACAAATTGTTTATTAATTTCGCCGTCCGTGTCGGGAATGAACCGGTTGCCAAGCTAACACAGCAATATTCTGATGCGCATCTAAAAGAAAAAGAAAAAATACGTAAAGCGTTAATAAAGGAATTAAAAAAGCCATCAAGTGAAGCATTGGCGCGGCTAATCCTGTCTGAAATCAAAGATGCTGCCGCACAGTATCCTGCAGAAGTAGAACTGGACATTGCGCCCGAAGTATTAACGGATACTCGGAAAACGGTAACAGATATTATGAGGCAGAAAGGATACGAAGGAGAATATCCGCATTTTAAGAAGATGTCATCCCTTAAAGGCATCAAGCTGCTGGAAATACAGGGGCAACCGGTATTTATTTGTAACGAAAAACATATGGCTTGCATGGTTGATTGTTTTGAGCATAGCATAAATTTCGAAACGCTTGGAATTAGCTATACAGCAAGTACAGTTTTTCTTAAAGAAGAAGAATTGCATATGTATGATTCTTTGGATGGGTATAGCGGATTTTTTCCATATAAGCATCGCCGCCGCGCCAGAACAGTTTCGTCGAGTCTTGATTTCAGAGAAGATGGTGGATTGGAATATGATTTGGAAAGCTCCGTTATTGCTGCCGCAAAAACAGCGGAATGTGAAAAGCTAACGAAAGAAGAGCGTAAAAGCATCTTGTCTGTTGGTCCTGGTTTATATGGTTGTTTATTTTACGGAGGGATGTTCCTTTTTTTGGGGCTTCTTTTCGGTTTATTAATGTGTCCTGGACTATTCTTAGTTTTTTTGGTTATCGGAACACCGTTTACTGTTTTTTCATCGGATGGACCGTCGTTTATTGAGTATGTCAAATTTTTAATATTCGACATTCCCTGGCTGTGGATGTTTCTGTTTTGTGTCGTTGGATTTGGCCTGCCAATGACAATATTAACTGCGATTTCAAAGAAACGGGGATGAGGATTTTAAATGAAAAGATTAATATTTGGTGAATGGGAAATTGAAGTTGATGTTATAGCAACCAAAGAATATTACGATGATTTTTTCGTTGCTGATAAAGATTCACAATGTTATAGAAATTATAAAAAGTTTTGCGAAACTTTAACCGAAGAAGAAAGTGGATTCTTTGAAGCATTCGGTATAGATCCATATTGTTGTAATGTATCGACAATTGGCATGACCAAGGAAAAATACTATCCCACTTCCGGCATTTATTTTTTTAAGGGGAAATATATAAAAAAGCCGGAAGAAATCGAAATGACTATCGAAGAACTTGCTGAAAAAGGATTCGTGGATGATAGGCCGGATCCAAGAGTATATGTAGGCAAATATCAATTCACTTTTATGGATTCTGATTCTTTGTTCGCAAGAATTCCAGTGGATACACCGGAGGGCTTTCTATGTATGGAATTTTTTTCAGATGAAATGCCGTGGATGCTTGATGAAAAACCACTACAGAAGCTTTATTATCCACCAAAGCCATGGCAACTTTTAAAAAGGATTAACAGCAGGATTCAACAAAACAAAGAGCAAAATAAATGGCTTCAAGAAATAAAGAATCAACTTGTTCAAGTATTTGATAAACACCAAATTAAGTATACAGAACTATCAAAATCTGAAGTTCAGGAATACATGAATTGTTGGTTTGAAAAAATTGTTCCCAAAGAGAAACAAAAAAGTGCTCGCGAACATTGTTTTTCAACACGCAAATATAACAATTACTTATGGCATGTGTTTAGTTACGAAGATGTTCCCTGCATTGAAGGAGATAGTGCTAAAACAGAATTTGATAATAATAAACGTGAAGAAACTGTATTGATTCTAAACTATGAAAAAGTCGGTTTCATAATCAATAATTCAAATGGAATTATTGCAGCAGAGTTGGATGAATTTAATGATATTATCATTACAGGAAAAAACTTTGATTGGGCATATGTTCACACACATGAGCAACAATGCGGACCCTATTATTATAACAAGAATTTTTCGGATTGAGGTGAAACATTGACAAAGGAACAGTTCAGACGTGATTTTTTTAAAGGTATGGGTTCCGCGTTATTAGAGTTGCAATCCTGTGATAATCCGGAGCGATATCGTGAGATTGTACTATATGGATGCCTGCATAATACGACTTATGACGCACAGTGTGAAGGGGACCGGGGCTGGTATCTGTACCAGGCAATCAAGTTAATTGACGACAAAGAAGCTTTTGAGTCAGCTATTACACAAAAATATTTTTGCGTGAACAGAGATCACTGGCTGTTTGTTCAATTGACAGCTGTTTTGTACCATTATGCGAAAGACGGAAGCCAAAATGCACGAGATGCACTCTATAAAAAATATGCTGACTTGTTATATTTTCTTTCTCGTAAAAGAAAATACGAAGGAATATGTTATCAATGGGACATGTTTAGTTGGGTCTGTGTCTGGCTGACTTCGCTGGACGGATGGGACGCCTTTAAAAGGATCGTTCATGATATTTCAGATAAATTAATATCAAAAGATCCCGATTACTTCTTTGATGAATGGTTTTATGATAACGCAAAAGAAAAGTTCGGTAAAAAGCGAGTAGAGGAATACCTGCAAAAACAAGCGAGAAAATCGTCGTTTATATTTATATATCACTAAAAGGCGAAGGCCTGGGATAAACATATATATGATGATAATCGTTCTATTCCAACGTTAAAACAAGTTTTAGCCGAAGTGGATGGTCAGGAATATCATGGCCGCGGTCTTGTTATGAGTTTTACCCGAAAGGCAGATTTGGATGATTTAGAGGGGTTAGCTCAGGCAGCAATAAACGAGCAGAACACTCGTAGAAAAACGGAATTGTTGTGGGGGTTTCGCCGACGGGCATTTCCATTCCCAGAATCTCTGGTTTTAGAATGGAGTAAAAGTGAGGATCATGATTTGCGTGAAACTGCTTTTTACATTTTAGGTCATAACCCCTCTCAGCAGGCACATGATTATGCCCTCTCATTAATCAAGGATGAAGCGGATATACAAAATGGTATATTCTTATTATGTAAAAACTATTCGGTACAAGATGAAGAATTGTTATTTAAGGCAATTAAGGATTTGCGTAAAATTGCTGACCAAGACGATTTTCATGGTGCGGCAATGGAAGTCAAGGAAGCACTGGCCTCAGTTAGACAAAAGCCAAAAACAGACATTTTAATGTATCTATATCATCAAACGCTCTGTTCTTGTTGCCGGTATCGTGTTGTTCAACTAATGTACAAAAAGAATAAACTACCCGACATGGTTTTGCATGAATGTCAGTTTGATGCTAACAGTGATATCCGTGATTTTGCTGTGCGGACTATTAAATCTAAATAAAGGAAAAATAGAGCTGCTGATAGGGGGTCTTTTAATGCTTGATAATTTTATAAATACAAAGGCTAAAACCTTTGTTGTGTTTCTATTCTCTGTAGCATCACTCGGAATATTAACGCTTTCGACCCAAGTTGCTGTCTTGATATGCTCGAAGTGGTATGGATTGATTTTTGGGGCAGCTTTTATGGCTGCGGCAATTCCACTGCACATTTTGGGTAAAAAGCACTCTCTTTTTTATATTTTTAGTTTTATTGTAAATTTTATAGGTTGTGGGTTTTCAATTTCAGCCTATTATTTGACAAAAGGTTTATCGTTAAATATTATTGAGTTAATTATTGCAGCTATACCTTCTGGCGCTATACTGATGTTAATTTATCTTATGCTGCAGATTTGTTCGAAAACTAAAAAAGTTACACTTTCTATAGCGACTATTATAAATTTCGCATTATTAGTCGTTGCAGTTGTTTACTGGGTCAGGACAGGTGAAACCTTTTTCAGCTTTGGATTTTTCTGTTTACTTGTATCTTTGTTCGATATTTGTGTTTTTGGCATTACCGTTAACCATGATGAACGACCTGTTCTTAAGGATATTTCATATGGAAGCTTTGGTTCGTTTGTTATACTGACAATTGTGGTTATTGTCATTTTATCAGAAGGCGATATTTTAGGGGACCTGGATATTGGAGGAGGGAGAGGTAAGAAAAAGAGGAAACCTCAATAAATAAACACAAAAGAAACGCAGCTTAACAATTCTTTATCAGGGGGATGTATATGAACTATGATATAACGCAAAGTTTATTGGACGACATTTCCTCATATTGTGATTTGGATACAATCGGAGTTTTAGAAAGAAGAATATTTATATAATAAAAATTGGAGATATTTAATGAAGACATTACATGAACAATTTACTAAAACAATAAATAACATTGGCTTTGAAAAATTGATTCACCCAATTTTTTATAACGCTAAATTTGGAATTCGCTTTGAAATTGGTAATCCAGATATTAAAAGCTATATTGAGAATGAGATTAATTATGAGTATATAAGTAGTGCTATTGATAAAGCAAAAGCACTATATCAAAATTTACCACATCAGCCTGACATATTGCGTATTGATATTTATCCAGAGGAAGAAATACCTTCACAGAATCTGACACTTGATAATCTTTATGAGATTGGCTTAAAACAACCAACCGAAGTTTGTGGGGATACTATAATTGATGATGACCTTTGTTATACAGCTCGTCATTTATATTGGGATTTGAAAAAAACAGAAATAAATCTTGATGTTTTACTAAAAAGTATTATTATGTCTGATTTCGGTCATTTTATCAGTTTAAGTTCAAATGTATATTTTATAAATGTTAAGGATGATTTACTTTTTCATCTTTATGATGATAGGGGTGCAGATATTGTTTCAAAGGAGAAAGAAATATTAATACCATTATATATAAAATTCAACGACTTAATTTTAGATTATGACAGAGAAAAAATAGACAATGTGTTTGCAAATAGTATTTAAAAAATCTGACGGAATGGAATCATTCGTAGAAATCAGAGATTAATAATACTTACCGCCAATTTCTATAATCTTGAATTTCTCCTTTATTTTATGTATAATACTTTTGTCAGCGTGGCAACACCATGGCAACAAAAAATCGGGTAGCCTTCGCTTCTCCGATAATTCAGATAATATGAATACCACGAGCTAAATCACGTATACAAAATTGTTTAAGTGACGGTTTCAGGGAGCGAGTGGGAGTAGTAGCCAGTATCCCGAAAGTCCTTTATTAACAAGGGCTTTCGGTTTTCTTTTTTTCTGCTCTACGTCAATTATTGGGGTGAACCCTAGACGAAGAGTGAGTAAAGCTATACTCTCTAAGAAAGAGCTTTAATTTAAAGGCATCTTATTTCTTTTCACTGACGCAGTACAAAGAAACCACAAAGTAAATAAATGGTATAACAAAGGGCTCTATGCAAATTGCTGGGGTATGAATATAACTTTGGGGAAGCAAAAGTATGACATATGCCTTAAATCTGTAATGTTGAATTTACTATATAGCCATTTTGCAGGTCATCGAATATGCTCAACACTATTCTAGTCTCCTTACTATTGTAGGAAATAGTAATACGGAGACTACCACTGGAAGGAGTGGATGTAGATAAATGACGAACATTTCTACGAAAAAAGAGATAAATGTTCAATATAGTGTTGACAATTTTCTTAAGCTTTGCTACTATAAACGTGAAAAGAATATTGCTCATATAATACCGAAAATATGGTTCGGAAGTATCTACCAGGCGGCCGATAACTGCCTGACTATGGGTGACTACATGGCACAGATAGCAATTATTTTAGGTTGTAAATTGCTCAAGAGTTTTAACTTCGTTAAAAGGCACATGGTTCACTCTGGTCTAGTGTATCATGTGTTTTTTATTTATATTTACTAATACTAATACAGACCAAAAAAAAATAAGGGGGAGTATCCTATGGTGTTCGAAAAGCTTTTTAAGCTTAAGGAGAACAAAACAAACGTAAGAACTGAGCTATTAGCTGGTATCGTTACCTTTATGACAATGGCCTACATCCTGATAGTTAACCCAAATATTCTATCTGAAGCAGGCATGGACTGGGGTGCAGTATTTACAGCTACTGCCTTGTCAGCAGCTATAGCATGTATTGCAATGGCATTCTTTGCAAACTATCCAGTTGCCCTAGCTTCTGGAATGGGACTAAATGCATTTTTTGCAGGAATGGCAATCAAGCATGGCTCGTGGCAAATTATGCTAACAGCTATTTTTCTTGAAGGTATTATCTTTATACTACTCTCACTAGTTAACTTTAGAGAAAAGATAGTCGAAAGCATACCAGACAACCTAAAACATGCAGTAACAGTTGGTATTGGACTATTTATTGCCTTTATAGGCTTTAAGAATGCAGGCGTTATAACTCCTAACGAAGGTACAATGATTGGATTAGGAGACATGAAGAGCTTGACAGTAATACTGTCATTAGTTGGGCTATTACTTACCATATTTATGGTTCACAAGGGTATAAAGGGAGCTCTACTATGGGGTATTCTTGGAACATATGCAATCGGAATTGTACTACAATTAACAGGTGTATATGTGGTAGATCCTGCAGCTGGTATGTATGACCTGATTCCTGATGGCGTAGTAAGTCTTCCACCATCTCTTAAGTCAACCTTCTTAAAATTTGATTTCAAGGGAGCTATCGAGTTAGGTTTTGAGTTCATAGTAATTATGTTTGCCTTCTTATTCGTTGACATATTTGATACAATCGGTACTCTAATAGGAGTAGCTACAAAGGCTGATATGCTAGATGAAAATGGCAAGCTCCCCAGAGTAAAGGGTGCCTTGTTAGCAGACGCTGTAGGTACAGTAGCGGGCTCTGGCCTAGGTACATCTACAGTTACAAGCTATATAGAAAGTGCATCTGGAGTAGCAGCTGGTGGCCGCACAGGTCTAACTGCACTAACCACAGGTCTACTCTTTATAGTTGCCTTGGTATTCTCACCAATATTCATGGCTATACCATCTTTTGCAACTGCACCTATACTTGTTATCGTAGGCTTGTTTATGATGACCTCAGTAACAAAAATTGATTTTGAGGATTATACAGAGGCAATGCCAGCCTTCTTAACCTTGATAATCATGCCCTTGGCAGGTAGCATAGCAGACGGTATCGTATTTGGTATGTTATCTTGGTTCTTATTAAAGTTATTCTCTGGCAAAGTTAAGAAGATACCAGTAACTATGTATGTTCTAGTAGTGATCTTCTGTGTCTACTTGTTTGTATAGATAGTTAAGCAGATAGTGAAAAGCCCGTTAGCTAACGGGCTTTTTTCTATATATGGCTTTTAAACTCATCGATATCTATCTCAGGAAATTCAGAATAATCTTGATCGTAAGGGTGATAATCGTAATAGGCTTTAGTTCTTAGGACATTTAAGCCATGGGTTATTCCTTCCGGGAATATGGGTTCATCCATCGAAGCATCAATTACAAGATAATTATTTTCAAAATCAGTCGGCTTTATCTTGAACACCTCCAACTATTTTATTATCATTAGTTTAACTCTACAAATTTTCTTTATGCTACTTAAATTTAAAAGCTTTTTACTAGGGAGTGGTTTTTTGGACAAGGGCTACATACAAGTATACACAGGTGATGGTAAGGGAAAGACCACTGCTGCTTTAGGATTAGGATTAAGGGCAGTAGGGAATGGTCTAAGGGTCTTGATGATACAGTTTTTAAAGGGCTGGCCAACGGGTGAGTTGGCTGCAATAAAAGGGCTTGAGCCTAACTTTAAAATTATAAGGTTTGCTGAAACAGAAAAATTTATCTTTCAAATGAGTAAAGATGAAAAAACGACACTCAAAGAGAAAATTAATGATGAACTTAAATGGCTTTACAAGGAACTTGACACAAACCCATGTGATTTACTAATACTCGATGAGATACTAGGTTGCATAGATACAGGTCTAGTAGATATTCGGACCCTACTAGACCTAATTAATAAAAGGCCTGGTCGTATGGAAATAGTCCTTACAGGTAGGAATGCACCAAAAGATATAATAGATAGGGCAGACCTTGTAACAGAGATGAAGCCTATCAAGCACTATATGGACAAGGGTGTAGCAGCACGCAGGGGAATAGAATATTAATTAAGTAGTTAAAACCGGAGAGCATGTTTACTCTCCGGTTCATTTTTTGCTTATATTCCTTTTGGGACTAAAGTCTTTAACTCTTACTGTGCCTATAGTTTGAATACTGCAATTGCCTCTGACAAATCTTTTGCTGTCTTATCAAGCTCGCTTGCAAAGGAGGCTAGCTCCTCGATGATAGCAAGCTGCTCTTGTGTAGAGGCAGAAGCCTCTTGAGAGGAGGCAGCAGATTCTTCTGCTACGGCTGATACGTTCTCCATTGTACCTACCACATGGTTCTTGCTATTTTCTATATCCTCTACGACATCTGTTATTTGGCCTATAGCAACAACTAGATTTTCCATAGAGTCATTTATAGTATTAAAGATATCAACTGTGGTCTCAACTGCTTTATTCTGGCTTTCTACAACCTTTTCAACAGAATGTGCTCTCTCAACAGTCTTTCGAGTTTGATCTTGCGTTTCCTTAATAATTGAGGATATCTCTGTTATTGCTTCGACTGTTTGCTCAGCTAGCTTTTGTACCTCTGCAGCAACGATTGAAAAGCCCTTGCCATATTTTCCTGCTCTGGCGGCCTCTATAGAAGCATTCAGTGAGAGTAGGTTGGTCTGCTCAGCTATATCCTCTATGACCTTTATTATAAGGCCTATGGAGTTGGATTGAAGGTCAAGTTTTTCTATGTCACTGACAATAGCACTTGTTATCTTAGTGTTTTCCTTGGTAGTTAAGCCAAGCTTTTGTACGGTTTCAAGTCCCTGATTTGTTAGGCCCACTGTCTGGTTGGATACTGATTCAATTTGACTTGCATGCTCAGATACAGTACCCATCTTATTGGCAAGGTTGTGCATCATAAAGACACCCTGCTCCATATCGCTTGCCTGTTCACTAGCTCCCTGGGAGATGTCAGATACGACTCTTGATATCTCGTCTGAGGATATGGAGACCTGCTGGGCTGTGGTAGAGACTATAGAGGCTGACTCTATAACCCTTTGTGTAATATCAGATGCCTTGCTTATAAGGTTACGCATACTATTTATCATAATATTGATACTATTACTTAGCATACCTAACTCATCGCTACGATTTACATTGGGTGTAACGGTTAAATCTCCTCTGGCAGCAGCCTCTGTTGAAGCTATAACACTACGGATTGGCATACCAATCCTAATAGCTAAGAACACTCCAAGCAAGAGGGCAAATATTACTGCCATTAGGGATAGGTATATGGTAAGTGAACCGATCTCACCAATAGGTGCCATCAACTGCTCATTAGGTACTAGACCTACTAGAGTAAAGCCAGTTGGATATAGGTTGCCTTGTCTATCAGTTCTATTTATTTTTGAGTAAAACATGAGATAGTCTTCATCTTTGTATTTTATAAGATGGGACCCTGTATCGTTGGTAGAGGCCTTTATTTTCTGGTAAAAGTCCTCCTTTACTATATCATGGTTCATTATAAAAATTTGCTCTAAAGGATCTTTAGCTTCTTCGTCCTCGCCCTCTTCGCCTTCATTTGTTGCATCGTCCTCTTGTTCATTATCCTCTTCTAAAAGGTTATAATTGGCGAAAACTCGATCTTCTGGGGAGAAAAGATAAACCTCACTACCTTCACCTAAATCAATACCATCTAGTAGCTCTGTAACTACTTCATACTTAACGTCGGCCATTAGAAGGAAGGGTACATCTAATACTGTTATACCTCTAAGGGCACAGAGTGAGTAGGTCTCATCTGGCTTGGCGAGGGTTTCATCTAGCTCCTTGTGGAAGGCTACCCATATAGTTTTACCTACATTTTCAGGTTTAAAGGCTTCTTTGTACCAAGCAGTTTCCTGTATTACTTCTCTATCGTATTTATATACATTAATCTCATTAGTATGTAGAGTACCACGACTATTTGGGCCAAGTACAAATAATTGCCTTATATATTGAGAATTACTATTATAGATAGCTGTTAGGGCGCTCTTACCATCTGATGTAATTTCAGTAATTTTCTCTTGATTTTCGCCGGGTTCACTTGGTTTGGTAGCTTCCTGTAATTGCTTTTGTATTTTATCATTTGCTATGATTTGCATGAGAGCAGAATTAACATTGTCCATTAGCAGGCTAAGGTAATTGTTACTAAGCTCTAACCTTTGGGCTGTGGACTCATTTATAGATTCCCTTAATGCGCTAGAAGCACTATTGTATGATAAATACCCAAGCAGAGAAATAGGTATAACCATTACCAAAAATGCTGCAATTAGTTTGTAGCGTAGCCGATTTAATTTACTGAAGAATGATGAAAAGCCAATAGATTTTCCTTGGAAAGGATTACCTACTCGTGTAGTATCCTCGCTTCTTTTTACGGACATGAGGTACCCTCCTTGGTTAATATTATTAATTATAGTGCTTTATTCTACAATTATCGCAGTATTCCTGCTAAAATGCAAATTTTTCAAAGAAAACTGACCCAAAGGGTCAGTTCAATTAGCCATTTAAAATTATTGCTTTCTCAGTATACTTAAGTAGTAATGGCTAGGCCTAAAGGCTTGCTTCTACAAGTCGCTTAAAGCTTGTCACAAAAGCTACTAATAAGGGCTTCCATAGCCCTGTTTTCATCCTGCTGGTCTATGACACAGGAAATTTTGGTTTCCGATGTTGTTATGATTTTTATTTTAATGTTGTTCTCAGCTAGGGTTCTAAATAGTTTGGCAGCAACTCCAGCCTGGGCCTCCATATTCATACCTTCAACAGTTAGCTTGGTTATATCTGCATACACATCAGTTCTAACCGTGGCCTTTTCTTTATTGTACCTGCCTATTACCTGTATTGCAGTGCCTAGATCTGCTAGGGGTAGGGTAAAGGATAGGTTAATTAGTCCATTAACAGGTGCAGTTTGACTAATCATATCTATGTTTATATTTTGCTCTGCCAGGCTTGTAAAGATGTCTGCTATAATAGAGGGTTCATTAGGTAACTGGTTTATAGTTATCATGGAATCATCATTACTGGTCTGGATGTTGGCCGAAGATAGCTTTGACTGGAGTGCATCCTTTATATCATATAGGCCTGGGGCCTTATCGACTAGGAATTTGGCCGCAAAAATAGCACCAGTAGCGAATATCTGCCTGGAAAGGGCAGTATGGCTAATCTCAAGTATCTCGTCCTTGCCTGCATATATAACTGTATGTTCACCTGCTATTGTACCAGCCCGTATAGAATGTATCCCTATTTCATTAGACTTTCTTTTTTCACTAGAAGAATACCGGCCATATACATACTCCTTAGGTTTCTCTAGGCCTCTATTAATTGATTCAGCCAGGGCGAATGCTGTGCCACTAGGGGAGTCTACCTTTTGATTGTGGTGCTTTTCGATTATCTCAATATCAAAAGAATCTGCTAAAAGCTCACTAGTATGCATTACAAGGTCTCGCATAATGTTAATCCCTAGACTCATATTTGCTGCTGTTAATATCGGTATTTGGCTAGAGGCCTGGTTTATTATATCTAGGTATTCTTGAGCCAACCCTGTAGTTGCTATAATCACTGGTAGCCTTTTGTCCTTGGCATAGTCTATTAATCCCGGTATGGCATCAGGTCTAGAAAAGTCAATTATTATATCAGCCTCTTCATTTAGGTCATAGGGATTTTCATATACAGGAAAGTCATAGTCGAATACATCTGGATTTTTGTCAATCCCTGCAACCGCCTTAAGCTCTGGATCATCCTCTATGACCCTTACTAGTTGCCTGCCCATTTTTCCATTAACACCGTTTATTATTATTTTCATTTGTACTCAACTCCATTTAAATAGGGCTTTGTATTTATTATATTAGACCATATTCTTTCATACTGCTTGTCAGTGTTGAAAGGGCCTGGTCTGAAATCTCATAAAGGGGGGCTCTCAAGGGGCCCATATTCATTCCCATAAGGTTCATGGCGGTCTTGACAGGTATGGGATTAACCTCAGTAAATAATGCCTTTATAAGAGGAAAGGCCCTTAGCTGAGTCTCCAAGCTCTTTTCCATGTTGCCCGACAAAAAGTCTGCTACCATGTTATGGACATCAGCAGGTATTATGTTGGCAGCTACAGATATTACACCCTTACCACCACAGGCTAACACTGGTACTATTATATCATCATTACCAGAATATATATCTATATAGTCTCCGCATAGGGCAGCCATCTCGACCACCTGTGCTAGGTTCCCACTAGCTTCTTTTATTGCCTGTATGTTTTCTATACTAGCTAGGTACTCAAGGTCTGCTGCTGATATGTTACAGCCAGTCCTACTAGGTACATTATATAGGATAACAGGTAGGCTAGTTTCAGAACATATTGCTTTATAGTGTTCATATAGTCCTCTCTTGTTGGTCTTATTATAATAGGGGTTTACTATCAAGAGTGCATCTACACCAAGAGATTCAGCCTCTACTGATGCCCTGATAACCTCCTTGGTGTTGTTTCCACCAGTACCTGCTATAAGAGGTATCCTGCCCTGTACTTTTTCTACCGTGTAGCTTATTAGGTCCCTTTTTTCCTCTTTAATCATAGTAGATGGTTCGCCTGTAGTCCCACATGCTAGTAGGGCATCTGTACCCTGGTCTATCTGAAACTCTATGCACTTGCCAAGTGAGTCAAAATTTATCCCGTTTTCAGTAAAAGGTGTAACCATAGCTGTACAGGAACCAGTAAATATACTCATTTATGCCACCTTCCTCATTTTTATTAAAGCCTAAGAATTATTCTTCTTTAATGTACCGCTTTCCCAGTAGCTTATTAGCTTTTGGGCTATTTGTACTGTATTTGTTGCAGCGCCCTTGCGGATGTTGTCAGCCACAACCCAAATGTTAATACCCCTATCAAGGCTATAGTCTTTGCGTATTCTACCAACGAAAACCTCATCCTTACCTTCGGCATCAATTGGCATAGGATATAAGTTTGATGAAGGATCATCAAGCACTTTGACCCCCTTAGCCTGAGCTAGGGTTTCTCTAATATCACTGAGCTTAAAATCCTTTTCAAACTCAATATTTATTGATTCACTATGACCGTGAAAGACAGGTACTCTAACAGTGGTAGCTGTTATCCTTAAGGTCTGGTCGCCTAAAATCTTTTTTGTTTCATCAATCATTTTAAGTTCTTCTTTTGTATATCCACTTTCATCAAATACATCTATATGGGGTATACAGTTTGCAAATATTGGATGGACAAATTTTTTAGGTTCTTCGCCCCTAATACCCCTTTCAAGGTCCTCGTAGCCACCCATTCCTGCACCTGAAACAGCCTGATAGGTTGAGTAAACAATTCTCAATATCTGGTACTTTTTATGGAGCGGATAAAGGGCAACAACGGCTTGAATAGTTGAGCAATTAGGATTGGCTATAATACCCTTGTGAGATAGGATAGCTTCTGGATTTACCTCTGGTACAACCAGGGGCACTTCCTTATCCATACGCCAGCTACTACTATTATCAATAACAACAATGCCCTTTTCTGCTGCAATAGGAGCGTATTTCTTGCTGATGGCTCCACCTGCTGAAAATATGGCTATATCAATCTCTTTGTTGTCAAAGGATTCTTCGGTTAGTTCTTCGATTGTATACTCCTTACCTAATAGGGTTAGCTTCTTTCCAGCAGACCGTGCCGATGCAAAGAAGTAGTAGTTTTTTACGGGTAGCTCTCTCTCGGCAAGCAGGTCTATAACCTTTTGCCCTACCATACCGGAAGCGCCAACCACTGCAAGATTGTATTTACTCATAGCTTTTCCTCCTATTTATCATACAGCCTATTTTATGCTATGATGAGTCACTTTGGAATGCTATAAACCTTGTGCCTTGTTACAATAAAAAAAACGGCTGTGGTCTACGCAGCCGCTCTCGTTTTCAATACAAAGTAATTTTTGTATGTTATCGAAAGCAGATAGCGCTCCATCAAAGCAATGTTGACGACAGTCCGTAAGCTATTAACTTACGGCCCAGGAAACTAGCCAGGGTCTAGCTTCCTTCGGCAAGTTTTCCTTTCATATGCCTTCATCAAAGTCCCTAATCCTCCAGCATACTAATGATAAAACCTGCTCCTCAATCTACTTATAACTTGCTCATATAATATCATTCCTAGCATCTAATGTCAAACCTAGAATGAAAAATAAGTCAATAATAATTTTAACTGGTAGAGAAGCTCTATTTTGATGCTTAACTTATTTACCTTAGTCCTATGATAATATTGAAAAGGGAAGAGAATCCTGTTACAATGGTTTTAATTTCGAAAATGGTAATGGAAGGAATGTTTTATATATGGGCGGATTTTTCAATAGGATGTATTATGGCAACCCTAACAAGCCTGACCTAAAAAAGGAACATTTAGAGGGGAGCCGGATAAAGCTGTTTTTCACTGTCCTACAGGTTCGAATTTGGCAGTTGATCCAGCTAAGTCTTTTATATTCAGTGTTTTGGATACCTGTGTTTTATATATACTTTATGCTGCTTGGAGCATTAGCAGATCAAAAGATAGAAGTTGTCGTAAATGAAGTCCTCCCAACCTTATTACTATTATTTATACCCTGCTTGACAATAACAGGCCCAGCCACAGCTGGAGTTGCCTATGTGCTTAGAAAATGGTCAAATGATGAACATGCTTGGGTATGGACTGACTTTAGGGATGCCATCAAGGCAAACTGGAAGCAGGGTCTAGCTATGATGTTCATAAATGGTGTTTTAGCATTTTTGTTTTATAATAATCTGAGATTCTACCAGGCTCTAGCAATTGAGAATGACAGTATCTTTTTCTTTATTTTACAATACTTGATACTGGTCCTTGGTCTGCTTTATGCTATGATGAACATATTTATATATCCCATGATAGTCACCTACAAGCTAAAGCTAAGCCAGATTATAAAAAATGCTTTTATTTTAACTATGGTAAAGCTTCCACGGACTATATTAATCTTTGCATTAGTAGCTGTAATACTTTTTCTTTGCCTATCCTATTTAGTAGGTGTAGTTGTTCTTATTGTAATTGGCTTTGCCTTTATAGGCCTAATAACAGCCTCATATTCCAATTGGATGTTTGACAAGTATATTAATAATAGGCAGGTAGAAGAACAAGCAGAAGGTTCAAAGGCAGAGTAAGGCATTCTATGAGGTGATTGCTTGTATAGAGATTTTGCTTATGTTTACGATGAGCTTATGAAGGATGTAGATTATGATGCCTGGGTGGATTTTATAGAAAAAGTTTTTCAGACCTACCAGGTAAGGCCTGAGAGGATAGTGGATTTAGCCTGCGGAACAGGTAATATTACAAGCCGTCTAGCAAGCCGAGGATATATGCTAACGGGCGTTGACATATCAAATGAGATGCTGGGCATAGCAAGGGAAAAAAGTAGAAAGCAAGGGCTTTTCCTTCAATATATAAACCAAGACATAAGGGAACTTCAGCTACATGGGCTCGTTGACGTGATTGTCTGCATGTGTGATGGAGTAAACTATATTCTAGATGATACTGACCTTAAACAGGTATTTGAAAGGGTATATCAATACCTAAGACCGGGGGGCTTGTTTTTATTTGATATAAGCTCACACTACAAACTAAGCGAAATTCTAGCTAACAATTTAATGGCTGAAACAGAAGGGGATGTAAATCTAGTCTGGTTCAACAATTTCGATGAAAAAACCAATATTTTGCAGATGGACCTGACCTTTTTTGTAAGACAAGGAGACCTCTTTAAAAGATTTTATGAAACTCACTTTCAAAGGGCCTACAAAAATAATGAAATAATAGACCTCTTAAGGCAAGTGGGATTCAATATTGATAAGGTTTGTGCCGACTTTTCACTCGATCCTCCAAGCAAGGATTCGGAACGAATATTTTTTTGTTCAGTCAAATAAAGTTCAACTATGCAAATAATATTAGGAAAAATGCAAAATATAAATAAAAGTTTGTTTGACATTTATAAATTGGTGTGCTACACTTAGACCGTATTAATATTTAGGAGGATTGTTTACGTGGAAAGAGGAAAGGTCAAATGGTTCAACGCAACTAAAGGATTTGGATTTATTGAAAGAGAAGACGGTAGCGATATTTTCGTTCACTACTCTGCAATAAATACTGATGGCTTCAGAACACTATCTGAAGGCCAAGAAGTCAGCTTTGATGTAGTAGAAGGCGATAAAGGCCTACAAGCATCAAACGTTGAATTGGTTTAAATGTTTCGAATATAATATTTAAAGCCAGTGATTACCCCGGTGATTTCACCGGGGTATTTCAATAGATGGAGGTATATTTATGGATTATGTAGTAAGAGCAACAGCAGCAAAAGGACAAGTCAGGGCCTTTGCAGTAGATTTAACAGAAACAGTGAGAGAGGCAGCAAAGCTTCACGATCTATTTCCCCTTGCTTCGGCAGCACTAGGCAGAACAATGGTGGCTGCGGTTATGATAGCTGCTGATATGAAAAGTGCAGATAATTCTGTATCGATAATAATTAAAGGTGGAGGACCCCTTGGTAATATCATAGTAACTGCCAAGGCTAATGGGACAGTAAAGGGCTATGTAGATAACCCATATGTTGACCTACCCTTAAACAAGTATGGCAAGCTAGATGTTGGGGCTGGTGTTGGAATAGATGGTATGCTGACAGTTATAAAAGACTTGGGTCTTAAGGAACCTTATGCTGGGCAGATTGAGCTAGTTTCTGGTGAAATAGCCGAAGACCTTGCCCACTACTTTTGGTCTTCAGAACAGCAGCCTTCAGTAATTGCTTTAGGCGTTTTAGTAAACCCAGATTCTACGATAAGGGCTGCGGGTGGCTATATTGTTCAGCCTTTACCTGGTGCAGATGACCAAATAATAGACAAACTAGAAAAGGTGGTTGGACAGGCAGCGCCAATAACCACTATGATTGACCAGGGTATGAGGCCAGAGGATGTCCTTGACACCATCCTAGGAGACATGGATCTTAGATTAAATGACAGGCTAGACTATAAATTTCTATGTGATTGTAGCAGGGAAAGGCTTGAAGGCCTTGTGCTTAGCTTAGGCAAACAAGAGATAGAGGATATTATAAAAAAGGAAGGCAAGGCAGAGATGATTTGTCATTACTGCAGTAGCAAATATTTGTTTGGCAGGGATGATCTTAACAGGCTGCTTGACCTTGCAAAATAGGACAAAATCAAATAAAAATAAATTAAATATACCTATACCTTTAGCCACATAATACATTGTGATATAATATAGCTATACTAGATAGAATAGGAGGGGAGTATGGCTAGGGAATTATTAAACAATACTTTAAGAAAAGTATTACCCTTTGAACAAACAGGAGATTTCTTTTACCGAAAGGCTAGAAAAAGCCTAGAGACTAACAACTATATTAATGCGCTTAATTATTATAGAAAGGCCCTTGAAAAGGAGCCTGATAACATAGAATATTCATTGGATCTAGCAGAAGTTTACACAGAAATGAGCTACTACAATGAATCAAATAGAATATTGTTTTCTATCCTGCAAAAGGACTCGACAGCCATCGAATGTTATTTTGGCATAGGCTGTAACTTTTTAGGTCTGCATGACTATAAAAAGGCTGAGGAGTGTCTTGAGAGATATCTAAATTTTGATTCCTATGGCCTTTATTCAGACGAAGCAGCTGACCTGCTAGAGATACTACAAAACCAAGACTATTATTTTAATCAAGAAAAGGAGACAGACCCTGAAAGGGCACAGCTACTAGCTGACGCCAGTAGAGGGAAGAGCTGTCTTGACAAAGGCGAGTTTAAAAAGGCCATAAGAGTATTAGAAAAAGTACTAGAAGGGGATAAGGATTTAATATTTGCTAGAAACAACCTAGCTCTTGCCTACTATTGTGATGGGGATATTGACCGAGCAATCAATGCATGCAAGCAAATATTATCAAAATATCCTAACAATGTTCATGCTAACTGTAACTTAGCTATATTTTACAAGGATGCAGGCGATGATGAGGCTAGCAAGAAACATATAAGCAGGGTCTTGGCCTTATCAGTAGACGAGCCTGAGGACCTATATAAGATTGTAATTACCCTGTGCGAGCTTAAAGAGCATGAAAAGGCTAATAAATTGCTAGAAAAGCTTATCCAGTACAAGCCCTACGATACAAATATCCTGCACTATATGGCTGTATCCTTTTTTAACCTTAAATCTTACAAGAAGGCCTTGCAGTATTGGGACAAGATAGAAAAGATAAACCCAGGAAACACGATAAGTAACTACTATAGACGGTACACAAGGGGGATTTTAGATGGATCTAGGAGCCATACTGACCTGGCCTATCATTTTCAGGTCCCCTACGATGAGATCATCAGAAGGGTTAAAAAAATTAACGAAATATTAAAACTATCAGATGCCGACCTAATGGCTAGGTGGACAAGGAATAAGGGCCTATATGACCTACTGAGTTGGGGTCTTGATCTAGATGATACAATTATAAAGCATGCGATTTTAAATCTTGTAGCCTCCTTTGCCGATAAAAGAGCTGAGAATTTCATAAGAGACTTTTTAATGACCAGTAGTGGAGATAAAGACAATATCTTGCAAGCCTTGACCCTATTAAAAGGGATGGGGGCAGTTGAGCCTTATATGGCTATGATAGATGGGGAAATCGTAGAAATCAAGGTATCCTTAGAGGAGAAATACATACTAGAGGATCCCTTATATGATAGTATCCCAAGACTAGCCATTAATGGTATGAGAGAAAGAAATCTGACCGATATAGAGGATGGGGTAAATGCAGTTTGGAACCATCTATTACACTATTGGCGTGATGTTGGTATGCCCAGAATACAAAAGCTTGAGGGCTGGGCTGCTGCTATTGACCTTTATTATTGTGAAAATACAGGTGTAAGGGTTAGCAAAAAGGAATTGGCAGAATACTATAATATATCCTATTCAACACTTTACAAAAACTATAGATATATTCAAGAAGCTGTATTGGATTTAGTAGAGTTTGATGTACGAGAGTAATCTATACAAAAACAAAAGTTAACAAATTGAATATAAATCAGTATAGGTCTTTGAAATGCAAAATGGGGGGAGTTCTCTTTATGAAAAGCCTAGTAAAGGTGTTAGGCATTCAAGAAAGAAAGGTTGATGGTCTACTACTAGAAAGTGGTGAGACCCTAAAGCTACCACTTTGTATATTGCCTAAGGACATTAAACCAGGCGATGTACTCAGGCTTGAGGTAAACTTTGATCCCTATGAGACCATACTAGCCTTGCATGAATAGTTATATCAAAGCAAATCTTGCATAAGCCTAAGCCCTTAGCAATAGTATGTACAAGGAGCTTATTGTAGGGGGCAGCTTATGAAAAAAAGCAAGGTCTTTATATTAGATGGCGTAAAAATTGCCATGGCCTATATAGGCACAGTGATAGGGGCAGGCTTTGCAACAGGCCAAGAGATTCTACAGTTTTTCACCAAGCTTGGCTACAATTCTATCTATGCAATACTTGTTGCTACTTTATTGTTTATACTAGTGGGACTAAAGATACTTTTGCTAGGCAATAAACTATCTACTCCATCATATGGCAAGCTGGTTGATCGAATCTTTGGACCAGTATCACCGCTAGTAAATATATATCTAGCACTGACTTACTTATTGATTTGCGCTGCCATGTTTGCAGGAGCAGGGGCCCTACTAAAGGAGCTATTTGGTGTACCTTATATTATAGGTGCACTTTTTATTGCCCTAACTACTTTAATTGTATCCTTATCAGGTATAAGAGGGATACTAGCTGCTAATGGCTTTATTGTACCCTTAATTGTAGCCTTTACTTTTATAATATTTATACGGGCTATGAATACTAAAGATACAAGTATAGTAGCTAACCAGCTCTCTTTAGGGGAGATATTCCCCTTGTTAAGGGCAGCCCTAAGCTATGCTTCATTTAATCTAATCCTGTCAATAGGTGTATTAGCACCTTTAGGCGCATCGGTTAGGGATACTAGATCACTATACATAGGCTCTATCTTAGGTGGGGGCATATTAGGACTACTGATGCTCTTTAGCAATATCTCTATGCTTTACTATGTTCCGGTTGTCTTTAATAGAGAGCTCCCGATAATAGCTATAATAGAGGGGCTAGGCAGGGGATTTATCCTCGCGTATGGGGCTATCATATGGCTAGAGATATTTTCTACAGCTATTGGCAACTTATTTTCAATAGATACAGTCATAAGGGATAAGCTAAAAACAAAGTCTAGCCTTCCTGCTATAGTACTATCGGGTCTTTCTCTTCTCTTATGTCTGTTTGGTTTTTCCAATATTGTTAAGTGGTTTTATCCAGCCCTAGGTGTTTTAGGCTTTGTGCTGGTGGGTATGATATTTATATATTCCTAGTGATAGAGTCAAAATAATAGAAAGGCTGATACTAATGAAGAAAATTGTCCTAGCAGGCGGTTGTTTTTGGGGAGTAGAGGAGTACTTTTCGAGGCTTCCGGGCCTTGTGTCAACTAGGGTAGGTTATGCAAATGGCCATACTAAAAACCCATCCTACCAAGAGGTTTGCACTGGTACAACAGGTCATGTTGAGGCCTGCTTGCTAGAATTTGATGAGACAATAATTAGTCTAGAGGAGCTACTTGATAAGTTTTGGTCCATAATTGATCCTACTATTAAAAATAGGCAGGGAAATGATATAGGCAGTCAGTACCGAACAGGTATATACTATCTTGACAAAGGTGACTTAAGCCAGATACTAGAATCTAGAGATAAGCAACAAGCCCTTTACAATAAACCTATTGTCACAGAGATACAAGCCCTTGGGTCCTTTTATGAGGCAGAGGAATACCACCAGGCCTACCTTAAAAAGAACCCAAATGGCTATTGTCATATAGACTTATCTGGCATATAGGATTAACTCACTAATCTAGTATAGCTTAGTTGTATACTTGGTCTAGCTCTTGTGGACCCTCTTGCATGGGACCACCCTGCCTTTGCTCCTTTGAAATCTGGTTAACCCCTAGGAATATATACAAAATGGCTAGGCCCCAGTATATTAAGGTTTGTAGGATACCTAAAGGCTTTCCTGCTAGGGCATCTACTATGTGGACCAGCATAGGTAGGGTAGAAGCATATATTGCAACATTCCAATTGTTCCTAAAGCTAAGCCTTACATTAAAAATAGCAGCCGCTATCATAGCTACTAGTGTTAGTAGCAAAATCCCAAGTTGCTTTATTCCAAGTCTAATAAAAAACCATATGAATAAAAAGAGCCAAGCAAATATCTTAATCTTTGGAAGTAAGTTAACTAGATGTTCTTTGTTAAACTCCATCGGGAGGCTAGAAAAGCTAAGCCTATCTCCCCTTCCATAGCTATAGGAGATCATCTCTTCTTCAGTTATTATAAAGCCATTTATAATATTATGCTGGCTTGCTAGATCGTCAGCATTCTTACTGGTATCGATGATAAACTTAAAGCCTAGATCATCATCTCCACGTATGTAAGGCATTTCCCCGTAAAATTTAAAGCTGCCATTTGATAATTCGAAATCAGGGACATCTTCTGTTATTTGGTCTCTTGTTATCTGTATAAAGTAGTTAACTTCAGTCACAACCCTGTAGGTGAAAACTAGATATGACACAAGAAAAATAAGTAAAAGGTAAAGAAAGCTTTTGCCAGGCTTTAGCCTAGATAGTTGGCCATAGGACTTTAAATTTCCAATACTATTGGTAAATCTTTTAATTAAACTCATTTCTACCTCCTAAATAGCTGATAATAATTATATTATATATTTGATATGAGTATAAAACAATACTAATATTTACTTAAATTTGGATATAAGGCTTTTAATTAGTAGGTCCTTATCGTTCATTTTAGGGTTCTTTAGTACTAGTTCATGAGCCAAATCTAGGGCTAAGCCTACAAGTTCAGGCCTATCTGACCCTATACCAGCAGCCAAAACATCCTTTCCTGATATGGCTAGATCTTTTAAATCTATAGGATCATTATCCTCGACCACCCTTATCATAAGACCATATAGTTTCTCGTACCTTGCTCTTGTATTCTTATTTTTATTTACATAGGCCTCATGCATATACCAGGACAGGAGTTGTTTGGTTGTCTGTCTACCAGTAAAGACCAAGAGCCTTCTCATGGCATAGGGGCTTTCATCCATATCTTTAAGGATTAAATAGCCTCCTACAAGCCTTTTAACCTGAGAGATTAGGGCCTTTGGATACCGCAAGCTAGCCAGCTTTTCTACCATATCAGTAGCATCATCCATAACTAAGTAGTAGATAAGGGCTGCTAGCCTTAGGGGCAATTCTGCCTTTGAGAGCCTTATTATTTCCAGACTAGCTCTTGATAGGCCCCTATTTGTCTTGAAAGGGAGGATTATATCAATAAGCTTAGTTTCCTGAGCTAGCCTAAGGCCTAGGTCTGGCCTAGGAGACAGTAATAGTTTTGTAAACTCATCATTTATTCTTTCTTTGGATATCAAGGACAGCAGCTGATATGATTCAAGTATCGCCTTATAAGTGTTAGCTTCTAGCCTAAAGCTTAGCTGAGAGGCAAAGCGCAGAGCTCTTAGTATTCTAAGGGGATCTTCCTCAAAGCGATGTCTTGCATTAGCAACAGACCGAATGATTCCAGCCTCTAGATCAGCCCTACCCCTAAAGGGGTCAACTAGGTCTGTGCTTGTTAGGGGATTGTAGGCCATGGCGTTAATAGTAAAGTCTCTTCTTGCTAGGTCACTGACTATATCATCGATAAAATAAACCTTGTCAGGATGTCTCTTGTCACTATAGGCACCCTCGCTTCTCATGGTTGTTATCTCTATTGGTATACTATCGATAATAACCCCAATAGTACCAAAGCTTTTGCCTAGCTTGTAAGATCTATGGTCACTAAACAGGGCCTCTATCCTAGATGGGCTAAGAGAGCTACTGATATCATAGTCGGGTATGTCTCTTTTAAGTATTAGGTCCCTAACTGCTCCACCAACAAGATAGGCTTTTCCGCCATCATCCATTATCTTCTTTAGTGCGTATATGATTTGTTTGGGCAAGTCCATCTTATATCACCTGGCCTATCTATTTTAGAGTAAATTGCCTGCTTGCTGGTGGTGGTTTCCCATAAAGCTAAGACTGTATTTATGCTAAATAAGTTATTCAATACTTTAACTTTTAACAGTAGTCTCTTGCTATAGGAGCTTAAATCTATAATACCACTATAGCTATCATGATAGGTAGACTAAAAATAAGGATTTTCTAGACAGGACCAGTGCTTTTTTAGTTAGGCTAGAAATGGATAATTCTCTTATACTAATTTCCCTATAGTAATTGGCTACCTTTAGTGTTATGATACAAAATAAGGGAGAACAAATGAGGGGTGAGGCAATGGCTACTATTAGATCCAAAAAGAAGCTTTTAATAAGCCTTATATTTTTTATTGTCTTTTCTATCAGTTTCCTAGCACCATATAAACTAAAAAATAGGTCTGACTATATTGTAAGCAGCTACAATACAAATATAGTCCTTAATAGTGATGGTTCAGCCTACTTTGAAGACCAAGTCAGCTATAGGATAGTAAAGGCAGGCCAGCCCCTTGAAAAGCAAATGCACTTAAAGGATGCTTCTAGTATAGAAGACCTAGAGGTTATAAGGCTAATAGCTAGGGGAGAGGAGGCAGAAAAAGAAGTTGCCCTAAAGCCTACTGATGAGGATTTAAAAGCAGATACAGAGTATTATGAATACATAGAAATAGATAAAGATGAGAACCTTTATACTATTAGACTTTCTCCGGATACAAAGCGTGGGGACAAGCTAACCTACATATATAGGTATAGGCTTGAGGACTTTGTATTCCTATACAAGGATACAGCGGCCCTTTATTGCAAGTTTATAGGCAGTGACGATCCTATTGACTACCACAAGATAAGGGTCTCTATCAAGTTTCCCCAGTCTAATACTTATTCTGTTGAAGGCTATATAGGGGGAAGCTTATACAAGGAAAAGGGAATAGATGATAGGGGTAATTTCATTTTTGAGGTAAAAAGGGTAGGGGCAAGATACTCATTATTTTTAGATTTACTTATGCCCCTTGATAACTTTCCCCAGGGTCGCAAGTTAATAGACAACTTAAGTAGGGCAGAGCTATTAGATGAGATGAAGAGTTCAGAATTTATGGCAGATAGGAGCCATAGTAGGTATAGAGACTGGCTGAGATTTTCAATAATAGGTGCAATATTTTTAAGCTTTTTTATGACAACTATACTTTTTTGGGTATATAAGGCTATAAACAAGCTAAAGAAAAGGGAAGATAGATCAAAATAAAAAAGCTAGAAAAGGAGATCTTGGCCTATGAACCCATCATTTAGTTATTTAAGTTAAAAATTAAACAAAAAGCAGTGGGAGGGGCAGGTTAATCATTTCTAGCGCCACAGCCACTGCTTTATTTATTATTGCCTCCATTTAAGGTATCTTTTCTCCAGCCATACAACAGCTTGGTACATTAGGGCAGCTGCAATTGCTAGAATAAAGACGCTAGACATAACTAGGTCTAGCTTAAAGACCTGACCACCATATACAGCCAGATAGCCTAGGCCTGCCCTAGATACTAAAAACTCTCCAGTGATAACACCAACCCAGGACATGCCCACATTAATCTTTAGGACTGAAATTATAGTAGGAATACTAGCAGGTAAAACTACCTTCCTTAAAACCTGTAGTTTTGTTGCGCCAAAGGTCTTAAGTAGTTTGATCCTATCTGGGCTGACCTCCCTAAAACCATTTAGGACACCAATTATAGTTACGATAATCGATATGAGTAGGGCCATTACGACAATAGAAGCTGGCCCTGCCCCAACCCATACAATGATAATAGGTCCAAGGGCTACCTTTGGTAGTGAGTTTAGTACAACTATATAGGGGTCAACAACCTTAGCCAAAAAGTCTGACCACCAGAGGATAACAGCTATTGCGGTTCCTAGCAGGGTTCCAGTAGTAAAGCCTACTATAGTCTCTATCATTGTGACAGATATATGCTTAAATAGTACCCCTTCATTGGCTAGATCAATTATAGTCTTTACTATTCTAGAAGGTTGGCTACTTATAAAGGGGTCAATCAAGCCTAGCCTGGCTGCAAGCTCCCAGAACAAAAAAAGTAAAACTAAAAGCGTAACCTGGGTGATAGTGATGGAGGTCTTATACCTTTTAACCCTTTTTACATAGGCCAGATGTTCCTTAGAGGGTGTTTTATTACTAACTGACATGGACATCCAGCTCCTCCCATATTGTATTGAAATACTCTCTAAACTCTGGAGCCTTTCTTAGGCTTACGGGGTTTCTATCCTGACCACTTAGCTTTATACTATGGCTACTTTTTATTAGGCCAGGACGCTGACTAAGGACCAATACCCTATTGCTCATGGATATGGCCTCTGATATATCATGTGTAACCAAGAGAGCAGTCTTGTTCTCTCTTCTGATTATTTCAGCCACCTCATCAGAGAGGGCTAATCTAGTTTGGTAATCTAGGGCTGAAAAGGGCTCATCTAGCAAAAGTATTTTAGGGTCAATTGCCAAGGTTCTAATTAGTGCCACTCTTTGCCTCATACCACCTGATAGCTGCCGGGGATAATGCTTTTTAAATTCTGAAAGACCATAGGTATCAAGTAGCTTATTAACCTTTTCCCTGTTTTCATCGTTATCCTTGCCCAGGACCTCAAGGCCTAACATTACATTTTGAAAGATATTGCGCCACTCAAAAAGATAATCCTGTTGAAGCATATAGCCCACCATAGGGGAGGGCCCTTCAACCTCTTTACCTTGGACCAGAACCTTACCAGAGCAAGGCTTTATAAGACCTGATATCAATGAAAGTATAGTGGTTTTACCACAACCGGAGGGGCCTACTATTCCTATAAACTCTCCTTCCTTTACATCAAGATTGATATTTTTAAGGGCGGGTGTTTCGCCTTCTAGAGTCTGATAATTCATGCATACATCGACCAGCGAGACAATGTTATCATCTATCATATATGGCAGTCCTCCTTTGATAGTTACTTACTACTTTATTGTATTCCCCATATAGGATTTTGTTCAGTTTTAGCTATGGTTAAGGTTATTCAAATATATATAGAGTACAAGTTTATTTAGTCAAAGTAAGCTGCAAAATAAAGAAAAGCACAGGTGTTAACCTGTGCTTTTATGCTAGTTTGATAAATATTACCCTTTTTTAAAGGATCCTATGTTTAAGTATTAATTGCGCCTATACCTTTATGCTTGTACTTGTTTCTTATCTTTTGCTTTAAGTAGTTTGGCAGCAAGCTGTATTAATAGTGCTAAAAGGAAGCCTGCTATAGCAGATATAAAAAAGTACATAACACCCATCCTGTCAAACAAATCTTCGGTTCCATTTACAAACTTTATAAACATTAGTATAAAGCCAATAGCTAGACTAGACAGGTAAAGGTAGAAGGATAGCTTTTGTCTAAAGCAAAAAAACAATACGGATGCAAGACTAGTTAAAAGGGCAGCTATTAAATATGACCTTATATTAGGACCACTTATATTTATTTTTAAAAATATCTTTATACCAAAGTAAAACAGGGTAAAGACAATAGCAAAGGTGCTTATTCCCACTAGGATTATCTTATTTCTCTTTGACTTATTCATTAAGTAAACTCCTTGTATATTATATTAGTTGTGTCATTGCTACTATTATAGCAAATGCACAGACAGCTTGTAACACCTTTTTATAATAAGCTTTTGGAGTTGACATAGCTACAATAGTTAGGCATTATGATAAGGGTATAGTATTATGGCTAATAAATAATATAAAACGAGCTAAATAAAATAGGATGGGATATAGATGTATAGCAAGAATGATTTAATTGATGCTTTTATTAGATTGGGTATTAGGAGAGAGGACACCCTGCTAGTCCACTCATCCATGAAGGCAATAGGTGAGGTAGAAGGAAGGGCTGAAACTGTACTAGATGCCTTTATAGAATATATGGAGCCAGGCCTACTCATTTTTCCCACCCATTCATGGGACACAATTGGGGGGGATAGGCTAGTATTTGATCCTGAAAAGGAGCCCTCTTGTGTGGGCATTTTATCAAATTTATTTATGAAAAGGGAGGGTGTAGTTCGGTCCTTACATCCCACCCATTCTGTCGCGGCCCTTGGCAAGGAGGCTATCTCATTTGTAGAAGGAGAAGAGCATATAGATACCCCTTGTGGCCTCAATGGCTGCTGGCACAAGCTTTATAAAAGGGCTGCCAAAATCCTTTTCCTCGGCTGTACATTAAAGAGAAATACAATCATTCATGGTGTAGAGGAGTGGGTTGGCATAGAAAACCGCTTAACCAAGCACCATGTACCAATGAAGATAATTATGCCAGATAAAAGCATTATGGATAGGCCAATGAGGAGACATAGTTCACCAGTTAGGGATATATCCTTTTTCTACGATAAGCTTGAAAAACCCCTACTTTATAAAGGCTTGGCCAAAAAGGGCAAGATAGGCGATGCAGATAGTATACTTTGTGATAGCAAAGGCATGGTTGACCTAACTGCTGACTTTTTAAAAAGAAACCATGACCTATTTTTAGATGATCAGCCTGTGCCTGATGAATGGTATAGGACAGATACTAAATAACAGTTATAACAAGGAAAGTAAGCATGGAGATACAGTATTGTATACTGGTATCTCCATGCTTTATATTTATAACTAGTATTCTATCTGCCTTGGTCTAGCTAGCTTCTTTTAAAGGGTAGTTGGGCCTAAAACCTTCCTATTTACAATAGTTTGTATCTGATAATTTATCCTAGTCTATAACCTTGACAGCATAATCATTATTTATAACCTTGTCATAAGGGGCCCGCTGGTCCAGCTCGCCTGCCATTTCCATTATATCTTGTAAGCGTTCATAGGACTCCTGCGACATCCTTGGATCCAAGGGCCAGGTATCTTGTTCCTTATATCGCTGAACAACAGAAATTATACGGTCTAATTCAGTCTCTGGGAAGGCTGGTTTAATGGCCTTAGCTATCTCTTCTGCAGAATGATTTGCTACATATTGTTGCCCCTTGTAAATTGCCCTTGTAAAGCCAGTTATAAGGTCTTCGTTTTCCTTCATATAGGATTGCTTTGCATAATAGGTTGTATAGGGTATATTACCTGCTGCAACACCCAAGGAAGCTACAATATAGCCTTGCCCCTCTAGCTCAACATTTGAAGCTACTGGCTCAAATAAAGACACATAGTCGCCGGTGCCTCCAGTAAAGGCTCCTGCTATAAGGTCAAACTGAATATTGAGCAAAAATTCTAAATCCTCATTTGGCACTAGGCCATGGTTCCTTAGAATATACTCAAAGGCCATGGCAGGCATGCCACCCTTTCTACCAGCTATTACTGTTTTACCCTCTAAATTTTCCCACTTAAAATCAGGTTCTGGTTCTCTACCGACAAGGAAAGACCCATCCTTTTGGGTAAGCTGGGCAAATACCTCTGGATAGTCCTCATGCCCTTCGTTGTATACGTATATGGCAGCCTCTGCACCAGAAAAACCTATATCGGCCTGGCCTGATAGTACTCCTGTCATAACCTTATCAGCGCCACCTGCATTGTATAGCTCTATGTCAATTCCTTCATCTTCAAAGTAGCCCTCATATATAGCTACATACTGGGGTGCATAGAAGATAGACCTAGTTACCTCCCAGAGTCTTACCTTTGATGCTTGTTTAGATTTGCAGCCTGACAGGACAAAGACTGCTAGCAAAACTAATGTAAGTATAAGTATGAAAAGCCTTGCCTTTTTCATTTATTACCCTCCTTGCAAAATAGTTTATTTCTGTATATAATATTCTGAGCAAATTAAAAGGTGAGAGCTCAATAGAGGCAATACAGCTAGCCTTTTGCATAGGAGTAAATATGCCAATATAGCTCAGCTGGTAGAGCAGCAGTTTCGTAAACTGCAGGTCAGGGGTTCGAATCCCCTTGTTGGCTCCAGATCACCGGGGTGTGGCGCAGCTTGGTAGCGCGTCTCGTTCGGGACGAGAAGGCCGCAGGTTCAAATCCTGTCACCCCGACCAGAATATTTGTCGAAATAAGTCGATTGCTTGCAATAGACTTCTTTGGATTTATATGGTATATTAATAAATACGATATTATTACAGAATGGAGTTCTAAATTTGAAGACGAAAATCTTACTTGGTATCGTAATATTAGAATTTATTATTTGTATTATTTTGGCCGCAGTTTTGTGTTTGAAACTATCATTTGATAAAACTACATATAATGTATGGTTCACTGAGAAATCCCCTGATGGTCAATATGAGATAATTGGAAAATCCATCGAAAAAGGTGACGATTTTTTAGCATTATTTGGTCCAAGGAATGTTCAAATCAGTGTTAAAAATAAAAAAGTATCCGACGATTCTCTGAATATGCGCAGTCTTTTAACGACATCTATTTCAGATGACGGAGGAATTGGAAGCCATATCATTGATTGGACAGATGATGGATTTGAGCTAACATTGGATGGTAGCGAGCAACAACCTATTACCTATATTTTTAGATGGGCAGACATTTTTACAGAATAAGTATAATGCTGTTTTCTATCTGCATCTTTTTTGTTACCTCTTTACAAATCCACTTATCATAAAGATTCACAGCTATAAAATTTCCCTAAATCACTAGCTAGTCAACACTAAGAGTTTTTTCATATTGGCCAAATCTTTGGTCTTATAAAGCTTATTCTTGTATGCCTAGTATTAACATTTGTAGACTAATAGAAATAAAATAGTAATATGGAGAAAGTGAATTACTACAAAACAAAATGGTGATTATAAAACTTTTAAGAATCGGAACTAGAACCCGCCCTAAGACTGTGACATTAAAAGTTGGAAAGGAGATAGGCTGTGGATAAAAAGAAATGGTTAAAGGCAGCTAGTGTAAGAGCAATAAAGACAGTCGCCCAGACGGCAGCAGCTACGATGGGTACAAGTGCTGTACTTAGTGAGGTAGACTGGACAATGGTTTTAAGTTCCTCCCTGCTTGCGGGGATACTATCCTTACTGACTTCGGTTGCCGGCTTACCAGAAGTTAAGAAAAAATAAGTTGTTTAACCCTAGGCTAGCCTAGGGTTTTTATAGCTTTTTTGCTATTTATAGAGTCTATGACAGGTCTATATTTATTACATTAGCTGCTAATTGCATAAGCTGTTTAATGCCCTCTCATATTTGTCTATGTAAAGTGCATTTATATATAGTAGTATAGAAAAACTAAACAAATAGAAGAGCATGGCTTATGGAATATCTGTCTTTTAGGGACTAGTGAAGGAACTTAGATATAAATAGGCGAAATAAACAATATATGATTTGTGTTTTTATCACTTACTAAATATCTCTAGCTATTAGACAAGCACTTGTTTACTGAAAAGCACACTTAGTCATCTACAAAAATTAAAAAGCAAAGGAGCCGTCGCATATGGAAAGGAAAGTAAAGAAAGAGGTTAGGGGCTACAGAACACAGGATGGGGCAGGCGTTAGCCTAGTAAGGGTTTTAGGGGGGTCCACTATAAAGGACTATGATCCCATTTTAATGTTGGATTCTTTTGATAGCACAAATCCAGATGACTACATAGCAGGCTTTCCAATGCATCCCCACAGAGGGATTGAGACAATTTCTTATGTATACCGGGGGCAGATGACACATAGGGATAGTCTGGGCAATGAGGACACAATAGGCGATGGTGAGGTCCAATGGATGACAGCAGGCTCTGGTATTCTACATGAAGAAAAGCTTCCTGCATCTGATCGGTTACTTGGTGTACAGCTTTGGCTAAATCTGCCTAGGAAGGATAAAATGGTCCCGCCAGCCTACCATGCAATAAAGAATGCTGATATCGAGGAGATTGACTTAGAAAATGGTAAACTTAGATTATTGGCAGGTAAATACAAGGACAGGCAGGGGTATACAAGCAAGTATTTGCCACTGGATTATTATGATATCCAGCTTGAGGCAAAGGGGTCAGTTGTGGTTGATACAGAAAAAGACCGTTCTATAATGGTCTTTACCTTATCAGGAGATGCTTATATCGGAACTGAGCTTGTTAAGGAAAAGACCGCAGCCAAGCTTACACCTGGTAGCTTTGTTAAGATAGAGGCAAGGGATAAAAGGGCACAAGTACTCTTTGTTAGCTCAGTTTTACTTGATGAACCGGTGGCTTGGGGAGGGCCAATTGTTATGAACACTAGAGAAGAACTTTACAAGGCTTTTGATGATTTGAAAAAGGGTACTTTTTTGAAAAACTCTATATCTTACTGAGTACTAATTATAGTTTCTTGCTAGGGATAAGTATACTTAGCAGATGATATCTATTATGTCTAGATAATGGGCCCTTACAAATTTCATCTGTCAAAGCGTGCGAAATGCAAGTATCAGACCTTTCTGGCAAACAGCGATAAGAAAGCTGTCGCCTTTTAGAAAAAGCCAGTAAATGCCTCGAAATTTGCGTAATATTCTCCTTGTGTTATACTAGGTAAGTAGAAGCCCCCCTGTTTTTGATAAAATAGAGATGGTAGATAAGTATAAACAAAACTAACTATCGAAAGGAGAATGTAGATGTTTACTATAAAAACAGAGGTAAGAAGCAAGGATAAAAAGCCTAATCAACTAAGAAGGGAAGGTATTATTCCTGGCATTTTATATGGCAGAAGTCTTGAGTCCCCAATAAGTATACAGTTTTCAGAGTCGGAGGTTACAAGACTATTAAAGAATAATACTGCAGGGAGCAAGGTCGAGCTAAATATTAATGGCGAAAAACATATAAGCCTCCTAAGAGAGGTTGACTATACACCCGCAAGCAATAAGGTAGAACATCTAAGTTTTCAAGCCTTACAGGCAGATGAAGTTATTGAAAGCGTAGCTATGATTGTATTTGAAAACAGAGATAACTTAAAGGGTTTATTACAACAATCACTGTCTGAAGTAACATACAGAGCATTACCAAAATATATGGTGGATAGAATAGAGATAGACCTTGATGGGTTAGAGATTGGCGATACTATAAGGGTTGGGGATCTAGAGCTTGCAAAGGACCCAAATGTAGAATTAATAAATGACCCAGATACAGTTATAGCAACGGTCTTGGATTCGACACCTGTTATGGATCAAGATGCAGATGACCAAGATACTTTAGTTGAGGGTAGCTCTACAGATGCATCCACAGCTACAGGGGACGAGACCGAGGCTTAATTAGCCAAAGCTAGCAAAACCTTAGTTAATATAATGCATTAAATCGGATAGTCCTGTAATTGACATTATGTTTTATAGGGACTATCCTTTTATTTTATAATCGGTAGGATGTATTATATAAGAAAGGTCTAACAAACTTATCCTTATAGGCTATTATCTTTTGCCCCTTTTCTATAGCTAGTGGATAGGATAGACTCAAAGTAGGTCATGTTACTTTTATCTTTATTGACTTTAGCTTGGAAATACAATATAATTTTTAAGATGTCTTTTTGAATATTTACTTATAGAGAGAGAAATCTAACTATAATATTGAAATAAAAGGTGCTTAGTAATTAATAATATAGGCAAAGTAATTTATTTAGAGGATTCTTACTGTATAGTCGAATAGTATGGAGTAGGAGACTGTACAGAGGGCACGAAGGGAGGCCTTTGCATTTGAATATCCCAAACATTCTTACGACTATCAGATTTATACTAATTGGAGTTTTTGTATTTGTTTTCTTTGACAAGGAAATAGAGCATAATACAATTTGGGCTTTTGTAGTATTTGTTATAGCAGGTATAACTGATGCCTTAGACGGATTTCTTGCTAGACGTTACAATCAAATTACCAAATGGGGCAAGCTTATGGACCCCCTAGCAGACAAGCTAATGATAATTACTGTTTTGACCTGTCTTTATATTGCAGGGACAATACCCATGTGGGTAATTATAGTAATGGCATTAAAGGAGCTTTTGATGATAATAGGGGCAGCTCTTTTGTATAAAGATGGGGTTGTTGTTCAAGCAAATATTTATGGAAAGGTAGCTACAGTTTTATTTTATCTTGCTATAACCCTCATAGTGTTTGACTTATCCTATTCTATGCATGTGCTTACCATAGCTGTAATAAGCACCATCTTAGCCCTGATACAGTATACGATAAAGGGCTTTAATGCAAAAAAGGTTGACAATAGCAAGAACTTAGATATAATTAAGTAAAATATAAGGCAATGAGAAAGAGGAGTACACTATTGACTGCCAACAGAGAGGGATCTCCACCGGCTGAAAGGGATTCTAGGTCAAGGTTATAGTGGAAGGTCGCTTTCGAGCCTTCTGACTGAAAGATAATTATAGGTCAGGACGGAGCTCCCGTTAAAGAGTTAGAGGGCCTGCAAAGTAGCAGGAATCAAGGTGGTACCGCGAAGTAACCTTCGTCCTTTTAGGATGAAGGTTTTATTATTTTGGAGGGATATTTATGAAGACTAATAAGGAATTAGCAAAGACCTATGATCCGAGTCAGGTAGAAGACCGGGTATATAAAAGCTGGCTAGAAAACAAGCATTTCCATGCGACTATTAGTAAAGAAAAGGAGCCATTTACTATAGTCATACCACCGCCTAATATAACAGGTCAGCTCCATATGGGCCATGCCCTAGATAATACCTGGCAGGATATTATAATCCGCTATAAACGTATGCAGGGCTATTCTACCCTATGGCTACCTGGAACTGATCATGCTAGCATAGCAACTGAGGTAAAAATTGTTGAACAGTTGGCAGACCAAGGCATTAGCAAGCATGACTTAGGTAGAGAGGGCTTTCTCGAAAAGGCCTGGGAGTGGAAGGAAAAATACGGTTCTACTATAGTAAATCAGCTAAAGAAACTTGGTTCCTCCTGTGATTGGGATAGGGAACGGTTTACCATGGATGAGGGCTGCTCTCATGCAGTTAACGAAGTCTTTGTAAACCTATACAATAAGGGTTTAATTTATCAAGGGGATAGGATTATAAACTGGTGTCCGGAATGTAAAACTGCCCTTTCTGATGCAGAGGTAGAGTATGAAGAAAAACAGGGTAGTTTTTGGCACATTGCCTACCCCATAAAGGACAGTAACGACCGTCTAGTTGTTGCTACAACCCGTCCTGAAACCATGCTAGGGGATACTGCTGTAGCAGTAAATCCTGATGATGAAAGGTACCAGCACCTAATAGGCAAGACCGTAATTCTACCATTAGTAAACCGGGAAATACCAATAATAGCTGATTCCTATGTTGATAGTGAATTTGGTACAGGAGTGGTAAAAATAACACCTGCCCATGACCCTAATGACTTTGAGGTTGGACTGAGGCATGATTTACCCCAGATACGAGTTTTAGACGATGATGGCACGATGAACAGTGAGGCCGGTAGCTATGAGGGTATGGACCGTTATGAGGCTAGAAAGGCAATCGTAAAGGACTTAGAAGAACTAGGTCTACTTGAGAAAACCGAAGCGCATAGCCACAATGTAGGGGAATGTTATAGATGTACAACTGTTGTAGAACCCATAATCTCAAAGCAGTGGTTTGTAAAAATGAAGCCTTTAGCTGAGCCTGCTATTGAGGCAGTAAGGTCTGGAAAGACCAGATTTGTACCAAAACGTTTTGAAAAGACCTATTTTAACTGGATGGAGAATATCCGTGACTGGTGTATATCAAGACAGCTATGGTGGGGGCACAGGATACCTGCTTACTATTGCCTGAATTGTAATGAAACAATAGTAGCCAAGCAAGTACCAAGCAAGTGTAGCTGTGGCCACGATGAATTTAGGCAGGATGAGGACGTTCTAGATACCTGGTTTTCTTCAGCTCTATGGCCATTTTCCACCCTGGGTTGGCCTGAGAAAACAGAAGACCTAGACTACTTCTATCCAACCAGCGTGCTTGTAACAGGCTATGACATAATATTCTTTTGGGTAGCCAGAATGATTTTCTCTGGCTTAGAGCATACAGGCCAGGTACCCTTCAAGGATGTATTAATTCATGGTATGGTAAGGGATTCTCAGGGTAGAAAGATGAGCAAGTCCCTAGGCAACGGAGTAGACCCCTTGGAGATTATCGATGAATACGGAGCCGATGCCTTGAGAATGAGCTTGATAGTTGGTTCTTCACCTGGTAATGATATGCGCTTTCACATAGAAAAGGTAGAAGCCAGCAGGAACTTTGCTAACAAGATATGGAATGCTACAAGGTTTATCATGATGAACCTTGAAAACATGGGAGGTAAAGACTTAAAGGCTGGACAGATGGACTTAGCTGACAGATGGATTATAAGTAGGTATAATAGGCTTGTAGGCGAGGTAACAGAAAACCTAGACAAGTATGAACTAGGGATAGCAGCACAAAAGGTATACGATTTTATTTGGAATGAGTATTGTGACTGGTATATAGAGCTAGTAAAGCCTAGATTGTATGGAACAAACGAGGAAGCACGGTCTACTGCCCTATATACCCTAGTATATGTTTTATCTAATACCCTAAAGCTCCTACACCCCTTTATGCCCTTTATTAGCGAGGAGATATGGCAACATCTATCAGCTAGCAGTGAGGACAGTATAATGGTATCCTCCTGGCCAAGGCTAAAGGATGAAGAACTAGACGATGAGGCAGAAGCAAGGATGGATTCTATCATGGATACCATCAGGGCTGTTCGTAACATTAGAGCTGAGATGGATGTTCATCCTTCAAGAAAGACCAAGCTTATTATTGTAGCCAAAGAGGATAAAAGAGAAATATTTGAGGAGGCCAAGGTATACTTAGAAAAGCTAGCTTATGCTTCTGAAATTATTATAAATGAGGCTAAGGATGAACTAGCTGCCAACGCAGTACCGATTGTAGTCGATATAGGCCAGATATATATACCCTTAGAGGACCTAGTTGATTTTAAGAGCGAGCTAGACCGGCTAGAAAAGGAAAAGGCAAAGCTAGAGGGCGAGCTAAATAGGGTAAATGGAAAACTATCTAATCCAAACTTTGTTGAAAAGGCTCCAGCTGCAATAGTAAAGGCAGAAGAAGAGAAAAAGGCTAAATACGAAGATATGATGGCTAGTGTATTAGAGCAAATAGATAAGATAAGAAAGATGATGGAATAAGTCAAAGCAAGTGGGAAAAGTGATAATTGGATAGGCCAGTCTTGCTTGTTAGCAAATGATGGGCAAAGCCAAATAGCTCAGCTAGACTATAGTACAAGGAAGGGTTGGGATTTTCATTATGGTTATTCCAGTTTTATGCGGAGATAAGTGGCATCCTGCAGATATAGTTAAAAAGGGCCTAAAGGGTCTAGAAGGTCTAGAGTATAGCTTTAACTTTCTAGAAAATGCTCAAGACATTTCTCTTGAACTATTCAAGGACAACAGGATAATTATCTTGAGTAAATCAAATAATGTTAGTCAAGAGGATGAAAGCCCATGGCTAGATCAAGAGCTTGACCTAGCTATAAAGGACTATGTTGAGGCAGGTGGGAGCTTGCTGGCCTTACACTCGGGTACTTCAGATTATGAGGATAGCAAAGACCTAAAGCCGCTTTTAGGAGGAGTTTTCGCCCACCATCCAGACCAATGCCCAGTAAAGGTTAGTTTTTTAAATGATCACCTACTAACAAAGGGCTGCAGTGACTTTACTCTTGTGGATGAGCATTATTTTATGGATATGAACGATGATAATATCGATGTTTTTGTGACTACTGAGTCTGAGCATGGCAGTCAGCCAGGGGGCTGGATAAAAAAACAGGGCAAGGGCCGAGTCTGTGTAATTACACCTGGCCACAATCTTGAGGTTTGGCTAGAACCATCCTTTCAAAGACTGCTTAAAAATGCGATAGGCTGGTGCTTGGGTTAGACCATGCATTCTAGCAAATAGTCTAAACTAATGAGATACTGTATATTATAAGGAGGAAATTGCACTTGAAATGTTCCAGCCCAATAAAGGATAATAAAATAAGACCTTTAAAGCTTTGGTACGAGCAAGCAGCAAATGAGTGGGTTGAGGCCCTACCCTTGGGTAACGGTAGGCTAGGAGCCATGGTCTTTGGGGGAGTAGAAAAAGAACGAATACAGCTAAATGAGGATACTCTATGGTCTGGCCAGCCCTATGATACAAATAATTATCAGGCTAAAAAGTATTTAAATAAGGTTAGAGGTCTGATCTTTGAGGGTAAGTATAAAGAGGCACAGGATATTATAGAGCAAAATATGCTAGGCCCTGACAACCAGGCCTATAAACCTCTAGGCAACCTATACCTACAGTTTTCAAACACTGCTAAGGCAACAGAATATAAAAGGGAGTTAGACCTAAGAGAGGGCATAGCAAGGGTAAGCTATAAACAAGACCATGCTATAATTACTAGAGAGGCCTTTATAAGTGCACCGGACCAGGTTTTAGCTTTAAAAATTACAAGCTCTAAAGAGGCTAGCCTATCACTTACTCTTTCAGTCGATAGCCTCCTAGAGCACAAGGTAAAAACCCAGGGAGATGACTGTCTCCTGCTAAAGGGCCAATGTCCTTCGGATATCCCAGACAAATATTTAAGCAAGGATAGACTACATAACAAAAAGAAACAGGGTATCGAATTTGCCCTTATGGTAAAGGTTAAATCCAATGATGGGCAAATTGAAGGGGATAAAGGGTCTATATCTATTAGGGATGCAAGCTCAATAACCATCTATCTAAGCTCAGCTAGTAGCTTTAATGGATTTGATAAAGACCCTGTATTAGAGGGCAAGGACTACAAGCTCATTTGCAGTAAAACTATGGACCTTGCAGCGAGTAAGCCTTTTAGTGAACTAAAGAAAAGGCATGTAGAGGATTACAAGGGCTTATTTGACCGGGTCGATATAGACCTTGGTCAAGACGAAGCAGAGGACCTTCCTACAGATAAACGGATAGAGAATGTCAAAAAAGGTGGAGAGGATGCAGGCTTAGTTTCTCTATTATTCCAGTATGGGAGGTATCTACTGATATCTTGTTCACGACCTGGAACCCAGGCAGCTAACCTGCAGGGTATATGGAATGAGGACCTATGGCCTGCCTGGAATTCAAACTATACCAGCAATATAAATGTACAGATGAACTACTGGCCAGCAGAGGTATGCAATCTAGCTGAGTGTCATGAGCCACTTTTTGATATGATTGATGACCTTATGATAAGTGGTGCTAGGACAGCAGATATACATTACGGCGCAAGGGGCTGGACTGCTCACCACAATATCGACCTATGGCGGTCTACAACACCCGCTGAAGGGTCTGCTAGCTGGGCCTTTTGGCCAATGGCTGGCCCTTGGCTATGCGCCCATTTGTGGGACCACTATATGTTTAACAAGGATATTGATTTTCTTAGGGAAAGGGCTTATCCTGCTATTAGGGGAGCTAGCTTATTTTGCTTAGACTGGTTAGTTGAGTACAAGGATGGAAGTCTAGTGACCTGTCCTTCGACTTCGCCCGAAAACGTTTTTGTTACCCCTGAAGGCGAGGAGGCAAGTGTAAGTTTTGCCTCTACCATGGATATATCCATAATACGGGAGCTTTTTATTCAGTTTATAGAGGCCTCTAGCATCCTTGATTGTGATAAAGACCTTAGGGATGAGGTTGAAGATGCCTTAGCCAGGCTACCAAAGTTTAAAATAGGAAAGCATGGGCAGGTCCAAGAATGGTTCTTTGACTTTGACGAAAAGGAAGCAGGCCATAGACATCTTTCCCACCTATATAGCCTGTATCCTGGCTGGACTATTCCTGCTATAGCGAATGAAGAGCTAAAGCAGGCAATTTATAAGACACTGAATAGGCGGCTTAAACATGGTGGTGGTCATACTGGCTGGAGCTGTGCCTGGCTAATCAATCTCTGGGCTAGGCTAGGGGACGGAGAAAATGCCTACAAGTATGTTATGACTCTACTTAGGAGGTCAGTATATCCCAACCTATTTGATGCCCATCCCCCCTTTCAGATTGATGGAAACTTTGGCTTTAGTGCAGGTATAGCAGAAATGCTACTACAAAGCCATGAAGGGGTGCTTGACCTTTTACCTGCCCTTCCAAAAGCTTGGACTAAGGGACAAGTAAAAGGCTTAAGGGGCCGAGGAGGCTATACCATAGATATGAAGTGGGAGGACGGGACCCTTTTGTCTGGCCAGATACTAGCCAGCCAATATGGAAAGTGTATATTAAGGTCAAAAAGACCCATAGTAATTATAGACAAGGATGGTTTAAAAATAGGTAAGTACAAGAAGGGGGGACTAGTTAGCTTTGACTGCGTGCCTGGCGGTCTTTACAGGATTGTAAAGGCATAAGGCCAATAGGCTAGATAAATGATATAAAGTGTTATGTTTAGTAAAAATAATTACAATAGAAAAGGAGGTGAGGGTCAAGTTACTCAGCCTTATATAGAGTACTTGACCTAGACCATGAAATTTACCGACGGCTTATGGTTAAAAAGAGAGGGAGTTGAAATATATAGCCCAGCGGAGGTCTTTGATTATAAAATCGAGGACAAGCAGCTAATTATGACATTACCTCATACCAAGATCCAAAATAGGGGACAGACCCTAGCAGGTCCAGTAATAACTATGGAGATTAGCTCTCCAGCTCCTGATATTATTGGAATAAAGGCATATCATTATAAGGGCATTCTTAAGAAAGGTCCAAATTTTGAGTTAAACAAGACCGAGCTTGACCCAGTTATTGAGGATAAGCAAGATTTCCTTATCTTTAAAAGCGGCGATACATCAGTAGTAATCAACAAAGAAGAATGGTCCATGGATTTTTATTATAAGGATCGCTATTTAACCAATTCAGGCTGGAGAAACCTTGCCTATATTACCAGCAATGACGGCCCCTACTTTAGAGAACAGCTCGGCCTACAGGTGGGAGAATGTGTTTATGGCCTAGGTGAACGTTTTACACCCTTTGTTAAGAATGGCCAGGTAGTAGATATCTGGAACAGGGACGGTGGCACCTCCTCAGAACAGGCCTATAAAAACGTTCCCTTTTATTTGACCAACAAGGGCTATGGCGTATTTGTAAATCATCCGGAATGTGTATCCTATGAGGTAGCCTCAGAGGTAGTTTCAAGGGCACAGTTCTCAGTAGAGGGAGAAGAGCTAGAGTATTTTGTTATAGGTGGAGATAGTCCAAAAGATGTCCTTAGAAACTATACTAGCCTAACTGGTAAACCAGCCTTACCACCAGCATGGTCATTTGGCCTATGGCTTACTACTTCATTTACTACCAGCTACGATGAAGAAACAGTCAATTCCTTTATAGATGGAATGGCAGACCGTGATCTACCCTTACACGTATTCCACTTTGATTGCTTTTGGATGAAGGAGTACGAATGGTGTAACTTTGAATGGGATGAGAGGGTTTTCCCTGACCCAGAGGCTATGCTAAAGAGGCTAAAGGATAGGGGTCTAAAGATTTGTGTTTGGATTAACCCCTATATTGGACAAAAATCCAGACTCTTTGATGAGGGAGTTGAAAAGGGTTACCTCCTAAAAAGACCAAATGGCGATGTTTGGCAGTGGGATTTATGGCAGCCCGGTATGGGTATTGTAGACTTTACTAATCCTGATGCCTGTGAATGGTATACAGGTTACCTAAAAAAGCTACTAGATATGGGCGTAGATAGCTTTAAAACTGACTTTGGCGAGAGAATACCCCTTGATGTTGTATACCATGATGGATCTGACCCAGTAAAAATGCACAATTATTACTCTTACCTATTTAACAAGGTAGTATTTGAAATGCTTGAAAAGGAAAGAGGAGTAGGTGAGGCAGTTTTATTTGCTCGTTCTGGTTCTGCAGGTTCACAAAAGTTCCCTGTTCATTGGGGAGGAGACTGTATATCTAGCTATGAGTCCATGGCTGAGAGCCTAAGGGGCGGTCTTTCACTGTGCTTATCCGGCTTTGGTTTTTGGAGTCATGACATAAGTGGTTTTGAAAGTACTGCATCTCCAGACGTATACAAGCGCTGGGTTGCCTTTGGTTTATTATCAACTCATTCAAGACTACATGGTAATAATTCCTATAGGGTACCTTGGCTATTTGATGAAGAGGCAGTAGATGTACTAAGATACTTTACCAAGCTTAAATCCACCCTTATGCCCTATATCTTTAGCAAGTCTGTAGAGGCATCAAAGGAAGGTATACCTGTTATGAGGGCAATGCTACTAGAGTTCCCAGATGACCCTGGCTGCAACTATCTTGACCTGCAATATATGCTAGGTGATTCACTATTAGTCGCGCCTGTCTTTACAGAGTCAGGGGATGTATCCTACTACCTGCCAGCGGGCAAGTGGACTGATTTTGTAACAGGTGAGACCAAGACAGGAGGTAGCTGGATAAAAGAAAACCATGGCTTTATGAGTCTACCACTACTTGTAAAGGCAAACTCAATTATTCCTGTAGGAGCAGTAGATGATAGACCTGATTATGACTATGCAGATAAGGCTGTATTCCATGTCTTTGAAATAGAGGATGGGAATAAGGCTTCAGCCACCATCTACAATAGCAAGGCCAAGGCAGACCTATCCTTACATGTGGAAAGAAAGGATGATACATTGGTCTTTACCGCAGAGGGGAATACCAAGGCCTATAGCATTCTACTGCGTAATGTTTCTAGCCTTGAAAGTATTGAAAATGGATCCTATGAAAGCCATGACTTAGGTATAATCATAAGCCCAGAGGTTGGCGATAGACCTGTGACTGTAAAGCTTTAAAAACAAGGCAATTTTGTGGCAAGGCTCTTTAAATGACACAATATAGGGACTAGCTCATAAAAGTCACTAGATTATCTTTTATCGCCCATATACAAGTGGGCCAATATACCAAGCTAGGTTATCCAAAGGGTAAATACTCTTGAGGATTTTACGAGTAGTTAGCTTTTATCCTCAAGGTCGTGGTGGAGCTAGAGTAAAAAGAAAAGCTTTATCACTATGTATATCACTATGCAAGGAGGGTTGCCTGGGACTAGGTAACCCTTTTTGCATTTTAATCAAGTATAAGAACAATAGAAAATATATGAGGCTCTACTATAGGGCTGATTGATAAAGGTATATTTTTTAAAGTAAGTGGTATGGCTAGTTTATGATAAAGTTTCTTAGCTAGCATATGAAATGGAGGCATAAATGATGAAAGGGTATAAGAATTTTAAGGCAGCAATTTATTGTCCAGTTGGTAACCTTATAGACCTAGATCTTGATACATTTGAGGATAGTTTTAAATGGATAGAAGGGCATGTCAGGGTAGGCAAGGTTTACCTAGAAACCTATAGACACGGCACTACTATTAGCCGCGAAAAGATGGAAAAGGTCATCGAATTTTTTAAAGATAGGGGTATAGAAACATCTGGAGGTATTACAACAGATGCACCGCCTGATGGAGAAGGTGGTTTTGATCCCCTATGCTATACTAGCAAAGAAACACACAAACTCCTAGGGGAGGTAGTTAAGCTTACTGCCAGCCTATTTGATGAATTTATATTAGATGATTTTTACTTTACCAACTGTAGGTGTGTGTCCTGTATAGAGGAAAAGGGTGATAGGACCTGGGATGAATTTCGCACTGATTTGATGAAGAAAATCTCTCAAGATATCATCAATACCGCTAAAAAAGTAAATCCAAAGGTAAAAACCATAATCAAATATCCAAACTGGTACGAGCATTACCAGGAGGCAGGATACAATATTGAGGATCAGCCTAGGATATTTGACTATGTTTATTCAGGAACGGAAACCCGTAACCCCATGTATACTCAGCAGCATCTTCCCAAATACTTAAGCTATTTCATAGTTCGCTATCTTGAAAATGTATCTAATGGCAAGAACATAGGAGGCTGGTATGACCCCTATGAGTGCACCTATAATTATAGCTCCTATGCCCAGCAGGCCTACCTTACCCTCCTAGCCAAAGCAGGAGAGCTTATGATGTTTTCTCTAGGATCCTTGCTAAGTCCTGATTACTCCCTGTGTATACCTATAAATGGGCAGATATTTAGGGAAATGGACAAGTACCTAGGCAAGCTAGGTCAAGCTACAGGGGTGGCAACCTACCTGCCATTTCATAGCCAGGGAGAGGATTACCTACATAACTACCTTGGTATGATAGGTATTCCCTTTGAGCCTACAGCTCATTATCCAGAAGGGGCTAGCAAGGTCTTTTTGACCCAGGGGGCTACAAGGGACAAAGATATTATTAAAAAGATCAAGACTAGTTTACTAAATGGCAGTGATGTTATTGTGACCTCAGGTTTCCTTAAGGCTGCACAAGACTTAGGCTTTAATAAGGAACTTGCTAATGTAGTCTATACAGACCGAAAGGCCCTAATAAACACCTATGCTTACTCAGATAATGGGGGTGTATCCTTTGGAGGTCGTGAGGAATCCTCAAAGCATATTATGGTTCCCCAGCTTGAATATATGACTAATGATACATGGGAATTGGCCGCAGGCTTTGGAGAGGATAATAGCTTTCCCCTACTTTTAAAGACGCAATACGGAAAGGGTCGCCTATTTATCCTAACAGTACCTGAAGACTATGGTGATCTTTATAATTACCCAAAGAAGATCCTCTACCTAATAAGGGAGGTTTTCAATAACAATTGGCCAGTTATGTTAGACGCAGTATCAAAGCTTGCTATCTTTACCTATGATAATGACTGTTTTGTACTTCATTCCTTCCAGCCCTGGTACGATGAGGCTAGACTTGAGCTAAGGGAGGGCTTTAATGGCCTAGAGGATTTGGTAAGTGGTCAAAAGTATAGTACAAGAACAGAGGGAGACAAGCAGGTCGTTAGGCTTCGAATATCCCCTGGAGTGAACTATGTATTTAAGGCAATATCCGAATAGAAGGACCTAAGGAGGATAAATATATGCAAAAGAAAAGAGAATATATAGCCTATGAGTATAACCATGCCCCAGTACCCGGAGGTGGATTTGTAACAGGCTTTGTTTTTCACAATAGAGTAAAAAATATTTTGTACGCTAGGACAGATATAGGTGGCGTATACCGGTATGATTTTGAAAATGATAAGTGGTGGTCTTTAGTAGACCATGTAACAACTTTAGAAAAATGGGAAACCTATCCCCTTTCTATAGCACTAGATGATAACAATCCTGACTACCTATACATTGTAGCTGGGGATTGGGAGAAAAACTACCTATTAAGATCAAGGGACAGGGGAGAGACCTTTGATTACTTTAGGCTACCAGCAGGCGTTCACGGTAATGCGCCAGGCAGGGGCACTGGTGAAAGGCTAGTGGTAGACCCTGTTAGTTCTAACAAGATTTACTTTGGCTCCCAGTCCGAAGGCCTTCTGCTATCAGAAGACTATGGCGAGACCTGGCAAAGCCTAGCTGTTCAGCCTCAGGGTGGAAAGGTAGAAAAGGATATATCCTTTGTGTGGCTTGATCCTAGGTCAGGTAGGGATGGGTCCTGCAAGACCATAGTGGTAGCCTGCTCAGGCGAGGGAAACTCGCCAGGCAAAAATATAAGGGCAAGTAGCCTCTATATAAGTAAGGATGGGGGCAAGACCTTTAAAATATTGCCTGGACAACCACAGCCACCAAAAGAGGGTGAATACCCTGGCTTTGTAGGCCAAAGGGCCAGCTTTGATGGACAATATCTGTATATAACAATGGCCTCTGCCCTAAGGTCATGGGCAGGCTGGAGAGGTTATGCCTGTGATGTAGGAGGCCTCCATTATGGCTGTGTCCTAAGGTATCATATTGATGAGTCAGGTGACATAAAGGACTGGTCCAATATAACCCCTAATATAGCAGGAATAATAGAACTAAAAGAAGGTATAGCCACAAGCAACAGCTTTGGGGGTATTTGTGTATTTCCAGACAAAAAGGATTGGCTGATATGCACAAGCCAGTGCAGTCTAAATGGAGACAGCGTAATGCTTTCAAGAGATAGAGGGTCTAGCTGGGAACCTATATTGCATGGTCTTGAAGTTGGTAGGATGGACTTTTCCACTGTTCCCTATATGGATCCTAAGTACAATGGTGGTGGAAACATAATCCACTGGCTGTCGGATATAAAGATTGATCCTTTTAACAGCAACCGAGCTGTTTTTAACACAGGTACAGGTATATTTATGACTGAAAACCTTTTAGAGGCAGCTAGGGGACAAGAAGTAGTCTGGAGGCCAAGCTGTAAGGGTCTAGAAGAGACGGTTCATTTAAATGTCTATAGTCCACCGGCTGGTGATATAAAGCTTATCGATATAATAGGTGACCTAGGAGGCTTTGCCTTTGCAGATCTAAACAAAGCAGCTGGCAATTCCTTTGACGACCAAGACGGCAATAGGTATATAACCTGTCTAAATGCGGACTTTCCGGACTCAAACCCCTACCATGTGGTAGTAACCGCAAGGGGTAACTGGACAGGCAGAACCACAGGGGGCCTTATTTGGTCAGAGGACCAGTGCAAGACCTGGACCCGGTTGCCAGATCCAGTGGGTATTACAAGTCGGATTGATGACCTGATAAGTGAGATTAGAAAGCCAAATACCAATTCTGGCTGGGTGGCAATATCAGCAGATGGAGAAAACCTTGTCTGGTCAGTAGGCCAGGGAGACCGGCTGCCAATAGATGCTGTTGTATATACAAGTGATCTAGGCCAGACCTGGCAAAGAGTAAGGATCTATGACCTTAAGGGAGAGCTTGTAGAAAACGAAATAGATACCCTAAAGGTCTTATCAGATAGGGTGGATCCAGCGGTCTTTTATGGCTTTGGCGATGAGTCCAAGTTTTACATAAGTACCGACAAGGGTAAAAGCTTTGTGCAGCTAAAGGCCTGTCCTGACTTTCCACTACTTGAGCTAGGTGGGATGGACGGCAGGATGCCTGCGGAGATAAGGGCAGAGTCAGGCAAGACGGGCATAGTATGGATATCAACTGGAGAAAAGGGCTTATGGAAAGTTGAATTTAACAAGCAAGAGAAAAGAGCCAGCTTTAATAGGGTGTCAGCTGAAGGCGACCATATTTTCAGGCAGGGCATGGGCAAGGAGGCAGCTGGCAGCCAAGTAAAGACACTCTATGTAAATGGTATTATAGATGGTGAGTATGGCTTTTACAGGTCCTTTGACGAGGGCAAGACATGGCAAAGGATAAATAATGAAAAGCAAATGTTTGGAGATATTAGGACTATATGTGGCGACCCAAGATGCTTTGGACGTTTTTATATAGGCACTGGCACTAGGGGAGTCCTATGGGGCCAGCCCCTAGAGTAAGAGATATGAGTCTTTTTTAGGGGCACCTAAATTTGTTCCTACTATCCTTAGATGAAAAATTTAGAAAGCTGCTAGCCTTTTTAGACTAGCAGCTTTTATGTACTAGGATAGTCGTCAATAAAATCATTTTATAGCTGTCATTATAGTGGTTACTTTAACATAAGATATAATACTTATAATTTGAGGATGTGTAACAGATGGCCGATGATGACAGGGACAATGCCCATTTACTAAAAGCTATACAAGAAGCCCTGACTAAATGGAGGGAAGCCGAAGAGCTTTTTATGTACCAAGATATATACACAAAGAAAAATGACCATATCCTTAATATTGAGAGGCTAAAACAAGCATATATTGATCTGCTCAAGGAGGCCAAGAAAAGAAACCTTTCACTTACCAAAGACCAGATGGCTGAAAGGATTTTTAGCAAGAGCCTAGATACTGATTAGCTTTAACTAGGGACTAAAGTAAAATCGGAGTCTAGATTAGGGACTCCATTATTTTTCTGTATACTTCAGGGGCCTTGAGCTGCCATTTATCACATACACTCTTAGCCTGCTCCATAGTAGTTAGATTTAGCTTTAACTCTATAAGTGTAATGGTTCCCTCCATGACCCTGAGTATGGCTACATATTCATTGTTCTCAAGTCTTTTGTATTCGGCTGTTAGCTGACTCTCTTTTATCAATCTTTCTCGGTTTTGCTCAGTATAGGTCAAAATCATATCTTTTGTATAGGAATCTAGCCTAGATGAGAATAGGTCTATGGCCTCTTTACCAGTATCTGTGATGGAGTAAAGATGGCTGTTACGATTGTCTATGTAGTATAAATGATTGGTCTCACACAGTTCTGACAAAAGCTGCTGGAGGTCAAAATAATTCATCAGATATCTGTTTACGAAAAATTCAGTAATTTGCTCGTTTGTAAGGGGAATATTTAGAGAGTTCACAAAGAAAAGTATTGTTATTTTATTATCGGCCAAATCTAAACGTCTCATAAAGTCTATCTCCTAGCTAAACTAAATTAATCCTATTATACAACACATAAATAGTAAAAGACACAGGAAATTTTAATCCTGTGCCTAATATTAGTCTTTACTAGTCATATAGTTAATCACTTATTAGCCAGACTGTTTTCAGCCATGGCAATTAGCCTTTTTGTCATCTCGCCTCCGACCCTACCACAGTCAGCAGATGTCAGATCTCCCCAGTAGTCTTCTGAACCCTGATAGACAGGTAGGTTAAACTCTGCTGCTATTTCATATTTCATATTGTCAAGGGCTTGATGGGCGCCTTTAACTAATTGTCTGTTTTTCCCGGTATTTTTGCTTCCAGCTGCCACTTTACTACCTCCTTTTATATTTGAATGGCTTGACTTTAATTTGCCACAAACTATATAAAAGATACTAAAAAGTATATGGAAGTATTGCTATATTGCTGGATAGTATATGAGAAAAATATCATAATAATAAGGACATTCTTTTTAGAATGCCCTTATTTAAGTAATTTTTAAATTTTAAGACTAAACCAAGAAATCCTTTATATCTTCAAGGAAATCATCACAGTCATCACAATAAATTTCAACTGCAATTGGCTTGCTTAGGTCCAAACTGAATATACCCAAAATTGATTTTGCATCGACTACGTGCCTGCCTGAGCGAAGGTCGATTTCATATGGATACTTGTTTACGATGTTTACAAAGTTTTTAACGTTTTCAGCAAGTGATAATTTAATATTAACGGTCTTCATAAATAATACCTCCTAGATTTTACTTTTGCTTTAAGTATATCGCAATTAGGGATAAACGGCAATACTATTATACATAATTAATCCATCTTCTAACACATAGTAGCAAATTATCTTATTCAAGGATTATACAATTAGGATTAATGGACACAATAGCATAATAAGAGTTTTAGCAAGGCTAATAAGGAGGCTTTCTTTGAAAATTGGTATTCCTAGGGCATTGCTCTACCCTATCTTTTATCCAATGTGGGAGACTTTTTTTAAGGAGCTTGGTCATAGCATAGTTAATTCAACTAGGACAAATAAAAGAATACTCGATAGTGGGGCAAAGGCCTGCGTGGAGGACGCATGCCTGCCTGTCAAGATAATGCATGGTCATGTTATTGACCTAATAGATAGGTGTGATGCTGTTTTTATTCCAAGACTAATCTCTATTAGCCAAGAGGAATATATATGCCCCAAGTTTATAGGTATTCCGGAGATGATAAAAAACTCAGTAAAGCCTTGTCCTAGCTTAATAGTCTTGGACTACAATGCTAAAAAGAGTACTAATATGGCTTATAAGGGATACTATAAACTAGCTAGTGACCTAGGCTCAAGCAAAAAAGACATAAAGCAAGCTTTAGAGAGGGCATTAGGACAACAAAGGGCCTACGAGAGAGCCCTCTTAGGAGGGAGCAATCCCTTATTAGCACTAGAGGGCTTAGAAACTTTTTCTATAAGGAAAGAAATAAAGGGTACTATAGGCTTAATAGGCCACCCATACCTTATTTACGATAGGTATATTAGTATGGATGTCTATAAAAAACTAATCAGCCATGACTATAGGGTGATAGTCCCAGAAAATATAAGACCTGAGGCAATAGAGAAGGCTTGTAGCATATATCCTAAAAAACTCTTTTGGTCTTATGGAAAGCATCTCTTAGGCAGTGGTTTGTATATGCTAGAACAAGGTCTAGTAGATGGCCTTGTGTTAGTGACCAGCTTTGCCTGTGGTATTGACTCATTTGTACTAGAGCTGCTACAGCGAAAAAACAATAGAGATTATAAAAAACCCTTAACCATAATTACCATAGATGAGCATAGTGGCCATGCCGGCTTTGATACGAGGCTTGAAGCCTTTATAGATATGATGGAGTGGAGGAAGGAAAATGGTAATAACATTTCCTCACATGGGAAAGGTTTATATATCAGTTAAGGCCTTATTTGACGACCTAAGGGTAAGAACTGTAATACCACCCCCAATAAGCAAGAAGACCTTGGAGATAGGCACAAAGCTATCTCCGGAGATGGCCTGTCTTCCGCTTAAAATTAATATGGGTAATTACATTGAGGCCATAAAAGAGGGGGCCGATACAATAGTCTTGACAGGCAGCTGTGGACCATGCAGGTTTGGATATTATGGAGTAGTAGAAAAAGATATTCTAAAAGACCTAGGATACGACATTGAAGTAGTAATCCTAGATGCACCCAAAACAGGTCATCTAAACTTTATAAATAATATTAAAAAGATTTCAGGCTACTCTAGTATACCCGACTTAGCCAAGGCCTTTAGGGCAGCCTACAAGGTCACCCTAGAGGTTGACAAGCTTATAGACCTACTTTTATATAAAAGGGCTAGAGAGACGCGTGTAGGAGAGGCAGATAGGTGTCTTGCTAGCTTTGAAAGAATGGCTAGGCAGGTTCATGGTAGCTCTCAGATACTAGATTTAACAGAGCAGTTCATGGAAAGGGCATCTAATATCAGAGAAGAAAGGGGCTTTAAACCACTGACTATTGGCCTAGTTGGAGAAATTTACACCCTGATTGAGCCCTATGTAAACCTAAATATTGAGAGCAAGCTAGGTAGGCTAGGAGTCGAAGTCCATAGGGGTATAACATTAACGGACTGGATAAAGACCCACTTGTCCCTTGATATGAAGTATAGGCAAGAGAGGAAGACTATGCTTGCTAAGGCAGAGCCATACCTAAACCTATGTATAGGTGGTCATGCCTGGGAAACGATTGCTTCAACAATAGACTTTTATGAAAAGGGACTAGATGGAATAATACAAGTCCTACCTTTTGGATGTATGCCAGAGATTGTAGCAGAAAGCATAATGCCAACTATAGGCACAGATCTACAGATACCAATAATGACTCTTTCTGTAGATGAGCTAACTGGGGAAGCGGGATATATGACAAGGCTAGAGGCCTTTGTTGACCTATTAAAACAAAAGAAAGGCAAGGTAATATGACTGGCAAAGATTTATACCTAGGAGTTGATGCTGGCTCTGTTAGCATTAATCTAGTCCTAATTGATAGTAGATATAGGCTTATAGAAAAGCTATACCTAAGGACCCAGGGTAGACCCATAGAGGTTTTAAAGGAGGGTCTAGAAAATTTGTCCCAGCTAATAGGTCCAGGCTTTAAAATAAAGGGATGTGGTACAACTGGTAGTGGCCGACTCTTGGCTAGCGCTCTGCTGTCTGCAGATATAGTTAAAAATGAGATTACAGCCCATGGGACTGCAGTTCTAAATTTTATACCTGAGGCTTCAACTATATTAGAAATTGGGGGCCAGGATAGCAAGATAATACTGCTTAGAAATGGAGTGGTATCTGACTTTGCCATGAATACGGTATGTGCAGCAGGCACAGGCTCTTTTCTAGATAGACAAGCCTCAAGGCTAGGGATAGCAATAGAGGACTTTGGCTCTTTGTCCCTAAAGTCCACAAGTCCCGTTAGGATAGCAGGCCGATGTGCTGTTTTTGCTGAGTCTGATATGATACACAAGCAACAGATGGGCTGCAGTGCAGAGGATATCATAAAGGGCCTTTGTGATGCCCTTGTTCGGAACTATTTAAATAATGTTGGCAAGGGTAAGGATATTCAGCCCTTAATTGTATTCCAAGGGGGAGTAGCAGCTAATATAGGCATAAAGAAGGCCTTTGAAGAGGCTCTAGGACAAAGGATTATCGTACCAGACAATTTTGAGGTTATGGGAGCTATAGGGGCTGCCATACTAGCCCATAGAAAGGCCAAAGCCACAGGCTCAACCAGCTTTAGTGGACTGGCCTCACTTAAAAAGGACTTTACAACAAAAAGCTATGAGTGCCATGACTGCCCAAATCTTTGTGAAATAGTTGAGATAAGGGTTGGAAGCAAGGTCAAAGCTAAATGGGGGGACAGGTGTGGTAAATGGTCATCATCTATAGAAAGCTTGAATAAGGAAAAAGAGCTTAATGAGGGCGTACCTTCAGCATAGGAGATAGATCTTTTTGGGATAATAATACTATAGAAAGTTCTAATGCTCTTTATAGGAGGGCAAGTCCGATGATAATAGCAACTAAAGGTATGGGGCTTAAATAGACAGATGAATGAGATATGTCCAGTATGTAATGGCCTATACGATACATTACGGTATTGTTATAGGTGTCAGCAGCCACTAGTCCAGCTAGGACGGATAGAAGACTATAAGGGTCCCTATAGTCCATATATAGATATGGACCTTTTCCAAGACAATAGGGATACATTTACTACTGGTGACAACTGCTGCACACATTTGTACAAGTGTCCTTCATGTGCTACTATATATCATGGCTCAAGCTTATTAATATCAGTATAAAGGCTAAAAACTGCCATTTTATTAGAGTTGATTTGGACATTGTTTTGTATTATGATAATAGTAGAAGACAGATTATCCTGCGGTGTGCGTTGGTCTATTGTTTTTAACCCACAGAGTTAATATGGGAATCCGCGTTTGTTTCCTAATACCAGGCCCTATCATAGGGGAAGGTAGATGTAGACAACAGGTATCCCACCTGTCGAGAGGCGGGTATTGAAAATGATAGGTAAACGGCATCTTGGGATAATAGGCCCTCAATATATTGGGGGCCTATTATAATAAGATAAATTTATAGCTATTGACAAAAGCAATAAAGATGCTATAATAATTTATGCGACAAAAATTGATGCGGAATAGTGTAATGGTAGCACATGTGACTCTGACTCACAGCGTCTGGGTTCAAATCCTAGTTCCGCAGCCAATATGCTCCCATGGTCAAGCGGTTAAGACTCCGCCCTCTCACGGCGGCAACAGGGGTTCGAGTCCCCTTGGGAGTGCCAAAAATGATAATGTTTTTACCATTATCAACACGATTTAGACCATATGATTATTTAATGAATTTTAGCTAATCATATGGTCTATTTTTTTGCCTAAATGTATTAAAATTTAGCTAAGGAGTAAGATAAAAAGGAAATAATCTTTACCCAAAAATCCTAAGACTTATAAAAGGGGAGTATCACTTGAGGCTTGCCGAAATTATTAAAGGTCTGGAATTAGTAAGGGTAAGGGGTAGACTTGATATTGAGGTTCGGGGTATAGCCTATAACTCCAAGAAAGTATGTCCTGATTTTATCTTTGTAGCTGTAGAAGGTTTGAGGCTAGATGGCCACTCTTTTATAGGAGAAGCTATAAGTAAAGGGGCAAGGGCTATAGTTGTAAGCAAGGACATTGATATAAATGGGGTTACCCTTATTAAGGTAAAGGACACTAGGGCTGCCTTAAGTAGTCTGTCTGCTGCCTTTTTTGCTCGACCCTCAGAGAAACTTGGCCTTATAGGGGTAACAGGCACCAATGGTAAAACCAGTGTAGCATACCTTATTAGGCAGATACTAATACACAATAAAGAAAGGGTAGGCCTTATAGGTTCCCTAGGTGTAAGCCTATTAAACACTAGTCTAAAGACAAACCATACTACACCAGAATCCCTTGAATTACAAGCTTACTTTAAAGATATGGTTGAAAAAGAACTTAGGCTGTGTGTTATGGAGGTATCCTCCCATGGGCTCAAGCTTAAGAGAGTAAATGACTGTGATTTTAATATAGGAGTCTTTACTAATCTAACACATGAACACCTAGATTTTCATATGAATATGGAAAACTACTATAGGGCAAAGTTAGAACTATTCCTAAGGGCAGAGGATGTAAATATTATTAATATTGACGATTTATATGGTCGCCGTTTACTTAATGATCTATCTGACCAAAAGGCCAAACTTGTCAGCTATGGGATAGAGGAAAAGGCTGATCTTAGGGCCGAGGATATTAGATATATAGGTTATAGCAGTAAATTTAGCCTAGTAAGTCCTATGGGATATACTGACATAAATCTTAAGCTACCAGGTAAGTACAATATCTATAATAGTTTAGCCGCTATCGCATGCTGTCTACAGTTGGGGATGAGCTTAGACCAGGTAAAAAGGGGTCTAGAGGCAGTCAGCTTTATACCAGGTAGATTTGAAAGAATATGGGCTGGGCCTAACTTAAGTATTATTATTGATTATGCCCATACTCCAGATGGCTTTGAGCAACTACTGACTACCATAGATAGGACCAAGACAAATAGGATTATTATGGTTTTTGGTTGTGTTGGAGAAAGGGACAAGACAAAAAGAAAGGTTATGGGCCAGATTGCGGCCAAGTATAGTGACGAATGCATACTGACAACAGACAATTGTAGGTCAGAGGATCCAAGAGAAATCATAAGCCAGATAAAAGAGGGCTTTAACAAGGATACTAAGTATATCGAGATACTAGATAGGGCTGAAGCTATTAGGTATGCTATTTTTAACAGCAGGGAAGGGGATACTATACTAATAACAGGCAAGGGACATGAACATATCCAGGTCATAGGGAATAAAGCCATTTATTTTAATGAAAAGGAAATAGTAAAATCAGCACTAGACGTACTGTTAACAAGGCCTAGGCTTAGCATTAAATTGTAGTGGCCTAGGACTTTTTTAGGTTTGACTATAAAGATATGCATGATATAAACTTATAGGTATAGATAAAAAATATGGGGGGATATTTTATGAATATTGCATGTCGATTTCCTGGAGGCAAGAGCAAGGCTCTGACCTTAAGCTATGATGATGGTAGAATAGAGGACAGAAAGATGGTTGAGATTATCAACCGCTATGGGATAAAAGCGACCTTTCATATCAATTCAGGCCTTTTAGACAAGGAGGGCTTTATTAGATCAGATGAAGTAAAAGACCTATTCGATGGTCATGAGATATCACTACATACTTTAAACCACCCTTTTCTAACCAATATACCAACTGAGCAAATCATAAGGGAAGTGCAGGACGACAGGAGAAATCTAGAGGCCTTGGCCGGCTATCCTATCAAGGGCATGTCTTATCCCTTCGGAGTATATAATGATAAGATAGTAGATATTTTCAAGACCTTAGGTATTGTTTATAGCAGGACAGTTCATTCTACTGGGACTTTTGACCTTCCAGGGGACTTCCTAAGGCTAAATCCAACTATACACCACAAGCAAGATTTATTGAAAAAAACAGATGACTTTTTAGCAATAAATAACGATAGGGTTTTACACCTTTTCTATGTTTGGGGACATAGCTTTGAATTTGAATATGACAATAACTGGGACCTATTAGAGGACTTTTGCAAAAAGGTAGGGGGCAAGGAGCAGGTCTGGTTTGCTACTAATATAGAGATATATAGGTATCTCAAGGCCCTAGAAAGCTTGGACTTTTCAGAAGACACAAGTCTAGTGTACAACCCCTCATGCCTTGATATAAGCCTCTGTGTAGGAGACAAAATAGTTGAGGTGGGCCCTGGTCAGCTAGTGAATATCTTTTAAGGGTAAATATAGTCTGTAGGGGGATTGTGGATTGGATAAGTATATATTATCAATTGACCAAGGCACAACTAGCTGTCGGGCTATGCTATATGATAGAAATGGACAGCTATGCTACTCAAAGTCAAAGGAGTTTAAGCAGATATATCCAAAGCCTGGCTGGGTAGAGCATGACCCTATGGAAATATGGGAGACTCAGCTATATGTTATCAAAAGCTTGTTAAAAGAGCATGATATTCCTGCAAAAAGTATAGCTACTATAGGGATTAGCAACCAACGTGAGACAGTCGTAATCTGGGAAAAGGCAAGTGGTCAAGCAATAGGTAACGCCATAGTTTGGCAGTGTAGGAGGACTGCTCCTATATGTGAGGACTTAAAAGAGAGGGGTCTAGAAAAGGAGATATATGATAAGACAGGCCTAGTAATAGACCCCTATTTTTCGGCAAGCAAGCTAAAATGGATCCTTGATAAAGATCCTGGCTTGAGGGATAGGGCAAAAAGGGGAGAACTTTTAGCAGGCACGATTGATAGCTGGCTGATTTGGCAGATGACCAGGGGCAAGGCTCATGTAACCGACTATACTAATGCATCAAGAACCATGCTTTTCAACATCAAGGATCTATGCTGGGATGATGACCTGATAGAACTATTTGACATACCCAAAGCTATTCTGCCAGAAATCAGGCCTTCGGTTGGGCACTTTGGATACCTAGACCCCATGTTTTTAGGCCAAGAAATACCCATCTGTGGCGTTGCAGGAGATCAACAGGCAGCCCTTTTTGGCCAAGCCTGTTTTAATAGTGGGGATGTCAAGAATACCTATGGGACCGGTTGTTTTGTTTTGATGAACACTGGTAATAAGCTAGTAAGGTCAAACCATAAGCTGCTTTCAACAATTGCCTGGGGAATAGGCGGAGAAGTAGAGTATGCCCTAGAGGGGAGTATCTTTGTCGGGGGAGCTGCTATCCAATGGCTAAGAGATGAGCTTGGTATACTTGAAAATGCTGCTGAGAGTGAGAGGGCAGCAGAGTCAGTAAGCGATACACAAGGCCTATATATGGTTCCTGCCTTTACAGGACTTGGTGCTCCACATTGGGATATGTATGCCAAGGGTGCGCTTTTTGGTATTACAAGGGGCGTAAATTTTAAGCATATTATTAGGGCGACGCTAGAATCTATAGCCTATCAAAGTCATGATTTAATGAGCCTCATGGAACAGGATTCAGGTATTAAACTCAATGTTTTAAAAGTAGATGGTGGTGCATCTGCTAATAACTTTCTTATGCAGTTTCAAGCCGACTTACTAAAACTCAATATTAAAAGGCCGGCAAATATCGAAACTACATCTCAGGGTGTAGCCTTTATGTCAGGACTAGAAATAGGATACTGGCAGGACAAGGCGGATATTGAGGAAAACTGGCTTTGCGGCAGAAGTTTTACTCCCAAAATGGAGGAAAAGGATAGGGTAGAAAAACTTGCTGGCTGGGATAGGGCAGTGAAGTCCTGTATGACCTTTAGGTAGTAAATAAGCTTTTTATTCTACCTCATCGAGATTACTCAGTAAAATATCTCCCTGTTAAGTCTTATGACGGCGACTTGAAAGATCTCCAGAAGGCTCTTGATAACCTTACCGACACGATGAACGATGAAATTCGAGCCATAAATAATGAACTTGAAGATCTCAAAAGTGACTTGAATAAAAGTGTAAGACATAATTCAAAGTTTACTTCTCGTGTTAATGCGGTTACAGCTGAGAAAGAAAAAACTGTGACAGCAGATCCTCATTTGAGTATCGCTGTTCGTGAACTCCAAGAAGAAATTTCTCGAATTAACGGATTGAGATCACAAGCAATCACTGATAGAGACTATTATTATCAAAAGTATAAAGACAAAAAAGAAGAAGAACGCAGAGAACTTCTTGACAAAATCTTTTAGAAAGGAGAAGGAAAATGAGTACAGCTTCAATATCATATAGCAGCTTGAAAGATGCATCTAATGAGGCTAAATCGGTTGCTAAAAAACTCGATAAGTATGCGGATTCTTTATATGATAACGTGTACAAAAAGCTGAACAAGTATGATGGTTCTTGGACGTCTAATTTGTCTACCGCAAAGTCCAAAACAAATGCAAAAATTTCTGAGTTGCGTTCCGAACAAAGTAAGTACGAAACTTATGCAACTGATTTAATTGATTTGCGTGATGAATGTAAAGAAGTAGACAAAGCCGTAAGATTAAAAGTTTCTTCTCTTACTGCCTCTTTTAAGGAAGCACACGGAATTAGAAATAGCAGGGTGGAAAATGTCATTAGTTATTTCTTTACCGGGCTTGGAAACGAAACGGCATTTGGTCGTTGGCTCGGTGGCAAAAAAGATGACTTTGATTCAGAAATGAATCATTTCAAGGACTCTATTAAAGAGTGGTATAACTACGAAGGCGGTAAAGAACTTATATCGGGAGTTCTTGTTGGCCTCCTCGAAGTAGCAATTGGCGTTCTTGCGATTGTAGGTGCAATCCTTTCCGGTGGTGCATTGCTTGTAATAATAGCAGGTGTTGTCGGTGGTATAATTGCCGTTGCAAATGGCGTCGCAAATATTTGGAATGAGCAAAAAGCATATTCGTCCACAAGGAACGGAGACCCTGCAACAGGGCGTCGTCGAAGCGATGTGAATACATGGCAAGACTATTTAAGGTCTTCTTTTATCTTTGGAGATAGCGGAGAAAATTATCACTATAACGAGTTCTATAATGGTTTAGCTACAGGTATTGATATTGTAAATTTGGCTTGTACCGTTGTTACCGTTGTTAGTAGTGCTGGTAAACTGTTAAAGAATGGTTATAAGTGGGCAACCGGAAATGCAGCCAAGGTCAAAGATATTACATTAAAGCAAGTTTTCTCTAAAGATACTTTTACTGCGTTCAAAGGTAAGTTTGCTGATATTAAAGCTGCATTCCAGGCACGTGGATGGGCCAGTGTTAAAGACCTCGGTGGACAAATGTTCAAAGACTTTGGAAGAAATCTAAAGGGGGAATTCTTTGATTTCTTTGAAACAAATGGTGATTTCAACCAGAAAGGTGCTGTTAGCTCAATTAAAAATATGTTAAGCATTCCAAAAGATATTCTTTCCGGCGGTTTCACTATTTCTAACATCAGCAAGATAGGGCTTACAAGTATAGCCCTTCCTGGTTTAACTGCTTTTACGGTTAATAGTGTTGATGGAACAATTATTTCTGGGGATGGCGGACAATTGCAGTTCGACTTTACAGACAAAGTTACGGTTAATGATATTACCGGTTTGTTTGAAAAAGGCGGTAAAATTGGCTCATCTATTGGAAACTTAACATCCAGTGATTCTGTGATTAACACGGATGTAATGGATAAACTGACCAATTCATGTAATATCAATATTTCTATACCCGAAGTATATATTCCAAACATAGAAATGCCGGTGTTACGTGCAGCATAGGAGGCGTGAAATGAATAAACCCAATTATGTAATTCAAACCAACGAAGCTGTATTGATTCCGACAAAACAGAGCAGTGGCTTCACATTCTTGAAAACTGGTGTATGGATTGTTGTAACTGTAATTGTTTTGGGCTCACTGTTATTCCAAGATAATTTGTTTTCGGAATTGTCATGGTCAGCACGTGTTCTTTTGATTGTATTAGCCTTTGGCGTCACCTTCCTTGGTGGTAAAAAAGAATATGCGCCTTCACCTATGGAACTGCAGTTTTTTGATGACCATCTGGTTCTATATTTGCCCAAAAGATACTATAGCAAGCGTATTACACGAATGGAAATCAACCAAATGAAATATTCAGAGATTACTAAGTGTGTGTATAAAACAAAGTCTCAGCGTATTCATTTGTACGGAAAAGGAACTTCCACTTGGTATAATTATAAGGCGGATGGAACAATTCCTCAGGCACCTACTCAGGTGAGAAATTTCACCGCAGGATTAATATATTTCAATACTCAGTTAGCGACTAATGTAGATTTTAAAACCGAAATAGAAAACCATTCTCCGATACATGTTATCGTTGAGAATAGTTAGGGGGATGAAAATGGAGCCAAATGAATTACATCTTGAGGCGCAAGACCTCAATCAACAAGGAGCAATGCTTCTGCGCACAGGAAATCTTGATGCTGCTAAAGCCAAATTTGACAAAGCTATCGAGTTAGATCCTATGCTTATGGACAGCTATAAAAACTATGGCGACTTGTATATGTCTTTGCAAGAATATCAGAACGCCAAAAATTCGTACAAAAAAGCGATGCTTATTGAAAAGAGCGGCCTTCTTCATTTCCTTTATGGAAACGCCTGCTTTATGAACGATGAACTGCACGAAGGACTTGAAAGTTATAACCTTGCTATTAATGAAGGCTATGACGGTGATGAGATGATGTTCTTTATGGGTATTGGACCTATGTCAATACTTTGGACACAAAAAGTTGAACATTTTCTCTCTGCATGATATTAATACGTAGAGAAAGATTACTAAGCTGCAAGAATCTCATCTTCAACCTGCTGTGGGGTTTTATAATCC
>FZPS01000007.1_pt178 | contig 66534 bp, 65 predicted proteins | sample 1817821 | NCBI WGS metagenome assembly FZPS01 (sample SAMEA104158645, study PRJEB21678) | metagenome | place: Germany | collected 2015-04-21
ACGGTTAAGACCCAGGGATTTCACCAGCCAGGTGTAGCTGGTCAAAACCAAAATGTCTATAAAAACACTGGACTGGTGATTCCAGTTGATGTATTCCAGGGCTCCAGTTTTCAGGAACAGAAGCTCCTCCACAGAGAACAGAGCCGTAATAACCAGGATATTGATGCCCTGCAGCAAAGGGGTATTTGGTAAAAACTGGGCTATCAGGATTCCCATGGTAAAAACTATGCCGAAGGTAAAGAAAACTGATGAACCAAAAATGTGAAAATAACTGTGAACACGGTACAGGTTTAAATGCATGGCGCCGGCATCAACCAGCAATTGAATAGCACAAACAATAAAACCGCCCCAGACTGTGTATTTGAACCTGAACCTGTCCGCCAGCATAAAAAAGATAATCCAGCCAACGATCATACTGATCAACCAGGAGTATTTATACACAGAATATTTACCCTCCCAATCCTTTAAGAAAAGCCGGGCCTCGCACAGGTATCGGAAATGTTCTATCTATTACGAATTAATGTTTCCCCTGCCGGTGAAAAATATAAGAATAATAAATAAGTAAAGGGAGGAGATTACCTTTGCGGGTGGCCATTGTGGGCGCGGGGCCTGGAGGCCTGGCCTGTGCCCTGGAATTGGAACGGAGGGGGATTTATCCGGATATCTTTGAGCGAAGCAACCGGGTGGGCCATCCTATCTCCAGGGTGGAGGTGCTGCTGCAGCTCTTTGAACGTCCTTTAAAGAATCAGCTTCACTACCTTTTGAAAAACTATGCCCTTGAATTTCAGCCGCTGTCGCCTCTCCGCAGGGTGGTCATGCATACTACCCGCCACAACGCCACGGTCAGGGGAAACCTCGGCTTCCTGGTGGAAAGGGGTCAAAGCGAGGAAGCTATTGAGGTCCAGCTGTCCCGGAAATTGCGTACCAGGATCAAGTTTGACCTGGAAGCCGATTACCGGGCCCTGGCCGGGGAGTACGATTTTGTTGTCGTTGCAGAAGGGAATCATCAGGCCGCCAGAGACCTGCATGTCCTGGAAACAAGCTTTGATGCCTGGGTCAAAGGAGCCATCGTGCTTGGCCGGTTCGCCCCTGACAGCTCGTCAATTTATTTCAACACTGACTATGCCGGACACGGTTTTGCCTGTCTGTCGCCCTTCAACCGGAACAGGGCAGCACTGCTGCTGATTGTACCAAAAGTTGCCCGCAGCCGGGTGAATGAATTATGGAATAGATTTATGCATATGGAAAATATTAACTTTGAGATCGCTGAAAACTTTGAAATCTATCAGTCAACCGGGCTGACCTCTCGCCGGCAGTTGGATAATATCCTGCTGACCGGTACCAGCGGGGGTTTCACCGACAGTTTTCTCGGACTGGGGCTTTTTGCCGCGCTGGCCGGCGGCGCCCTGGCAGGACGGGCCATAGCAGAGGGACTGGATTACGAAAGATTAACCGCGCCTTTAAGCATCCAGGCCGGGCGTATGGCGGTTTTTAGAAGGGCATTCAATACACTGGACAACGGTGATATCGACCGCCTGGTGAACGCTATTACCCTGCCCGGTATTAAAAAGGTCATCTACAACACCAATTTTAATATCATCGGAATGCTCTACCCTTTTTTAGAGAAACGTTTTAGGAAACTCCACCCTTCTCTTCAATATTCCTCACCCAGGAAATAACCAGGATAAAAAAGGGTATGACAAATTCAAAGAATAATAAAGTATAGACGAGGGAGTTGCCGATAAATTGGATTACCTCGCCGGTGTTGTTAAACATGAGTTGCGATAAAGCAACGATAATTACGCCAAAGGGTAGAACCAGAGGTTTATAGTTCCTTAAACCGGCCCACTGGGCGGTGAGCAGGGCCAGCAGGTAGTGGGCAACGGCAATCCTGACCAGAATCCCGGCATACCATCCCAGCATAATTAAGATGTCGGATCTGGGCAAACCGGGTATTTGGATCTCCCTGGCCAGTTCGATAGCCGGCATCAAAAGCCTGAAAGTGGCCTCCAGACCGAACACCGGAATGGAAACAGTACCCGTCAGCAACGCCAGCCCCAGAAGAGGCAGAGTGATTGTAAAGGCCTTGAAGACCTGGTGCGGCTGCCGGATCAGGGGTAGGATATAGATCAGAATAAACCCTTCCAGCAAATAAGCCATAAGGATTATGGCGCCTCTGGCGGGGGGCCCGTAACCGTATTCCAAAATCGGTAAATACTGGTCCAGTTTTGCCCCGGGGAGAACAGCCGCAGCGACAAATAATAATAAAAGGAGCCCTACCGGAAGCAGGATCCCGTTCACCCGGCCGATTACTTCCAGACCGTTCCAGACAAGATAAGCGGACAGGCCGACACCGATGATTCCAAAAATAACTTGCGGCGTGTGCGTAAAAAAGGCAATACTCATGATTTCCTCAAGTTCGCGGGCAGTTGTGGCTCCGATAACCAGGATTAAGAAGAGGTAGAGCAAGCCTACCAGCCGGCCGGCCCAGACACCGAGCACCATTTGAGAGTACTCAATGAAGCTTCGCCTGGGAAATCGCAGGGCAAGGGTAATAATAGTTAAAGCCACCGGGCTGGCCAGGATGACAGTAACAATAGCTGAAATCCAGCTGTCCCGTCCGGCCACAGCCGCAGTAATGGAGGGAACAAAAATATCTACTGTAGAAATAATGAAAGTGAAATACAGAATGGCCCCCTGAAATATGGTAATGTAGGCCGGTTCCAGCTGAAACAGGGGGAACATAGCCGTTTTTTTAGTCATTAAAGATTTCTCCCGCAGTATTAGTACCTACAAGATTACTATTATTTACAACTGCCTGATTTTTATGTAAATAAAAAAGGCCCTGCGGCCGTATGAGTTTTACTATCAATAAATTTTAATTTATTACGAAAACAGAGCTTCTACAAATTCCTCAACGTCAAAGGGCCTCAGGTCGTCTATACCCTCTCCGATGCCGATTAACTTGACCGGTATATTCAGGGCATGTTTAACCCCCAGCACCACCCCTCCCTTGGCGCTGCCGTCCAGTTTTGTCAGAACTATACCGGTTACACCCACAGCTTCGCCAAACAATTTGGCCTGATTGACCGCATTCTGGCCGGTTGTTGCGTCCAGAACCAGAAGAACCTCGTGAGGCGCTCCGGGCATGGCCCGGTCCAAAACCCGGCCGATTTTTTTCAGCTCTTCCATAAGGTTGCTTTTTGTATGCAGCCTGCCTGCGGTATCGATAATCAAGAGGTCCGCCCCCCGCGCCTTTGCCGCCTGCAGGGAATCATAAGCAACTGCGGCAGGGTCGGAACCTTCCCGGTGCTTGATCAGGTCCACATTCACCCGTTCCGCCCAGACTTCCAACTGATCTATCGCTGCCGCCCGGAATGTATCCGCAGCACCTAAAAGTACTCTTTTACCATCCATCTTGTAAAGATGAGCCATCTTTCCGATGGTGGTCGTTTTACCAACTCCATTCACGCCTACCACCAAAACAACCGTCGGGGACTGCCAGTATACATTAATGGGCATGGTACCCGTGCCCAGCAACTCCCTGATCTGTTCTTTAAGAACGGGTTTGATTCCAGCGGCATCCTCGATCCGTCTCTCCTTCACAATGCGCCGGACGTTTTCAACCAGTTCCATGGCCGTGGCAACTCCTACATCGGCCTGCACCAAAATTTCCTCGAGTTCCTCGTAAACATCCTCGTCAATTTCTTTGCGCCGGTGAACCAGGGTATCAATTTTTTCAACAAAACCCTGACGGGTTTTAGCCAGGCTGTCCTTTAAACGATTTAAAAAACCCATGGGTTAATGCAACCTCCACAATAAGTTTGATAATGATGCCGGAGAAAGTTCTAAGGATTTTTCTTCTGCATGTTCTGCTTTAACAGGGCAGATTTGGCGGCCTGCTGTTCAGCGTCCTTCTTGGAACGGCCTGTACCGCTGCCCGCCAGCTTGCCTCTGTAGAGTACACCTGCTGTAAAAGTCTTGTGGTGATCGGGTCCTTCTTCCTTCAGGATAACATACTGGACCTGCTCACCATCATGTTGTTGGACAAATTCCTGCAACTCAGTCTTATAGTCGCGCTCCAGGCGCCCTTCCAGGACATCCCTGAGCACGGGGGTAAGGAATTGAACTGCCAGCTCACCGGCCTTGCCCAAACCCTGATCCAGATAGACCGCTCCCAGCAGGGCTTCAAAGGCATCGGCGAGAATGGAGGGCCGTTCCCTCCCCCCGGAACGTTCCTCACCTTTACCCATCAGCAGGCATAAACCAAGCCCCAGTTCCCTGGCTGCCCTTGCCAGAGAGGCCTCACATACCACAGAGGCTCTAAGTTTGGTCAAACTTCCTTCATCAAGACCGGGATGGTTGCGGTACAGGTAATCACTGATCACCAGTTCCAAAACTGCATCTCCCAGGAATTCAAGACGTTGATTGTTTTCTAAACCGTTCTGGCGGCTTTCATAGGTGAATGAACTATGAGTCAAGGCCTGTTCCAGAAGCTCCTCGTCAACCCAGTCCAATTTCAGCCTTTTCTTAAAGAGGGCCAGATATTCCTTTCTCTTTGCCAATAGAAATCACCTGATTATAAGATTACCCCTAAACTGCCCTTATGTGAACAAACCGTGCCACCCATAAACCATTTTAACCTTTGCCTTTTAGAAATTTTTAATGGCAAGGGTGGCATTATGCCCGCCAAAGCCAAATGAATTGGTCAGGGCTACCTTTATTTCGGCCTTTCGGGCAGTATTCGGTACAAAGTCCAAATCACATTCCGGATCGGGTTGCTCCAGATTTATTGTGGGAGGAATAATTCCGTTGTAGATGGCCAGAACACAGGCCATTGCCTCCAACCCCCCGGCCGCGCCCAGCAGGTGGCCGGTCATGGATTTGGTTGAACTAACCGCAAGTTTGTAGGCATGTTTTCCAAAAACAGATTTAATAGCTTTGACCTCCGCGATGTCTCCCGGCGGTGTGGATGTGGCGTGGGCATTGATATAGTCCACAGCTTCAGCTTCGATACCTGCGTCCGCAATAGCCGCCCTCATGGAATTTGCCGCGCCGCCGCCCTCCGGGTCGGGGGCAGTGATATGATAGGCGTCACAGGAACTGCCGTAGCCTGCTAACTCGGCGTAAATTCTGGCCCCCCTGGCCAGAGCATGTTCAAGAGTCTCCAGCACCAGGATCGCAGAACCTTCAGCCACTACAAAACCGTCCCGGCTGCTGTCAAAAGGCCTGCTGGCCCTTTTGGGTTCTTCGTTGCGGGTGGACATGGCCTTCATGGAACAGAACCCGGCCAAGGCCAGGGGTGTGATTGGCGCTTCTGTTCCGCCGGTAATCATAACATCGGCATGTCCCCACTGGAGCATCTTAAAAGCGTCACCAATGGCGTTGCTGCTGGAGGCACAGGCCGTTACACTGGTAATATTCGGCCCCCGCAGGCGAAAATTGATGGCTATCTGCCCCGCGCCCATATTTGCTATCATCATGGGTACGAAAAAAGGGCTGACCCGCCCCGGACCCCGCCCGGCCAGGACCCCGGCCTGTTCTTCAAGGGTCTCGATACCGCCGATGCCCGAACCGAGAATAACACCAATTCTGTCCCTGTCTGCGGATTCCAGATCCAGCGCCGCGTCCTCTATGGCCATACCGGCAGCAGCCACCGCAAATTGAGTGAAGCGATCCATGCGGCGGGCCTCTTTCCTGTCAATATACCCGGACGGCTCAAAATCAATAACTTCCCCTGCAATCTTCGTCTTAAAATCAGTAGTGTCAAACCTTGTTACAGATCGTATCCCCGAAATTCCGCCGGTCAACGAAGACCAGAACCTTTCCAATCCCGTCCCTACCGGAGATATTACACCAAGGCCGGTAATGACAACCCGTTTCTGCAATCGTATTCCTCCCTCTTCAAAAAAGTCCCGTGGTTTCCCCCGGGACTTGAACCCTATCTGACGAAATGCTATTGATGCTCCTGGATATACTTGACGGCTTCACCCACCGTGCGGATTTTTTCCGCATCTTCGTCAGGAATCTCCAGGTCGAACTCTTCTTCTAAAGCCATTACAAGTTCAACAATATCTAAAGAATCGGCCCCAAGATCATCCACAAAGGACGCCTCCATCTTGATATCTTCTTCCTCTACCCCCAATTGCTCAATAATAATCGATTTTACCTTATCAATAATTGCCATAACTTAAAATCACCCCCTTCCGGTCTACTGCAAATCCTTTTCATATACAAGTCATTCCGCCATCTACTGTTATGGTTTGTCCCGTAATATAAGCTGCGGCATCCGAAGCTAAAAATGCCACCAGTTCCGCAATTTCCTCGGGGCCGCCAAATCTCCTTAACGGTATCTGTGCCAGCATTTTTTCTTTGATGTCTTCCGGCAACCCTGCTGTCATCTCTGTGGTAATAAAGCCGGGCGCCACTGCGTTCACGGTGATGTTTCTGGAACCCAGTTCCTTTGCCAGGGCTTTGGTCAGGCCCAGCAAACCGGCCTTGGAGGCGCAGTAATTAACCTGGCCGGTATTTCCGATTATGCCTGAAACGGAACTGATGTTTACAATTCTGCCGTACTGGTTTTTGAGCATACCCCGCGCCGCTGCCCTGGCACAATTAAAAGCGCCTTTCAGATTAATCCCCAGCACGGTTTCCCAGTCCTCATCCTTCATTCTCAAGATTAAATTATCCCGGATCACACCGGCGTTGTTGACCAGGATATCCACACGCCCGAATTGGGTCTGGGCTTCCTTAACCAGCCCGGCGGCTTCGCCGGAATCGGAAACATCGGCCTTGCAGGCGATAGCCCGGCCACCCCGGCTCCGGATGCTGTCCACCACATCTGCAGCCGCACCGGCGCTGGCGGCATAATTAACAACCACGGCTGCGCCTTTTTGAGCCAGGGTCAGGGCGATAGCCCGCCCAATCCCCCGGGAGCCTCCAGTAATTATGGCAACTCTGTCGCTAAGAAACATTTTAGCTAACCTCCCCCTGAAGTGCAAGGACTTTTTCCAGGGACGCCTGGTCTTCAATATTGCATATTTTAACTTCCCGGCTGATTTTTTTAATTAAACCGCTTAAGACCTTGCCCGGACCGATCTCAATAAACGTGTTAACACCATCCGAAATCAAGCGGCGGATGCTTTCTTCCCAGCGAACGGGACTATAGACCTGCTTGATTAAAGATTCCCTGACTTCAGAGCCGGTCCGGACATAATCTGCCGAAACATTGGCCACCACTTTAACTTGCGGATCATTAATCACGATCCCCGCCAGGTCCCCGGCCAGCTTTTCCCCGGCCGGCACCATCAGGCGGGAATGAAAGGGGGCGCTCACAGACAGCGGGACAAACCGCTTCGCCCCTGCTTCTTTGGCCAGAACCTGAGCGGCCTTAAGGCCTGCCAGATCCCCGGCCACAACCACCTGACCGGGACAGTTTAAATTAACGGCTTCCACTACTCCTTCAGCCGAAGCCCGCCGGCATACTTCCACCGCCTCAGCTCCGGAAAGGCCCATCACTGCTGCCATACCGCCTGTTCCCAGGGGCACCGCCTCCTGCATATACTGTCCCCTCTTCCGGACCAGGCGGACGGCATCCTCAAAGGAGAGGGAGCCGGCTGCCACCAGGGCGGTGTATTCACCAAGGCTGTGACCCGCCAGGGCGGAGGGAACCGGCGCCCCGGCCCGCCTGAACACCTCCAGGCAGGCAATACTGGTAGTTAAAACCGCCGGCTGGGTGTTGGCTGTTTTATTTAATTCTTCTTCCGGACCTTCAAAACAAAGGTCTGTAAGACTGAAACCAAGGGCATCATCCGCTCTTTTAAAAATTTGCGCGGCTTCAGCGAAAGTCAGGAAAAAATCCAGGCCCATTCCTGTATACTGGGAACCCTGTCCTGGAAAAACATATGCTATGCTCATAATTAACTGAATTGACCCTCCAAAAGGCGGATTACCTCACCTGCGCTGCCGGCAATATCATTAATGATATCCCGGACAGGCTGAACCTGTTTAACCATGGCGCAAATCTGGCCGGCCATAATAGTGCCGTTTTCCACATCACCTTCAACCATGGCCAACCTGAGGCTTCCAACCCCTAATTTTTCGATTTCTTCAAAAGGCGCCCCGTTTTTCTCCATTTCCTCGTATTTCCTGGTAAGTTTGTTGCGCAAAGCACGGACCGGATGACCTGCAGAAGCGCCCGTAATGGACGTATCCCGGTCTTTGGCTTTAATGACTGTTTCTTTGACCCTGGGATGAATGGTACACTCAGCGGCACACATAAAACGTGTGCCCATCTGAACGCCAACTGCTCCCAGGGCAAGGGCAGCCACCAGGCCCCGGCCGTCAAAGATGCCGCCGGCCGCAATCACCGGAATATCAACTGCGTCCACCACCTGGGGCACCAGAGCCATGGTGGTCAACTCCCCGATATGTCCGCCGGATTCCATCCCTTCGGCAATCAGGGCGTCCACGCCACCCCGGGCCAACCTTCTGGCCAGCGCCACGGAAGAAACAACCGGAATAACCTTCGTACCCACCTCGCGCAGCGCAGGCACATATTTACCGGGATTTCCGGCTCCGGTTGTAACCACAGCCACAGGTTCCTCCTGGAGTATGGCCATGATTTCTTCCACATAGGGGGAACGCAGCATCACGTTGACCCCAAAGGGCTTCCCGGTCAACTGCCTGGCCCTGGAAAGCTGCTCCCTCAACCAATCGGGATGAGCGGTGCCGGATCCGATAACGCCGAGACCGCCCGCTTCGGAAACAGCTGCAGCCAACTCAGCGGAGGAAACCCAGGCCATGCCCCCTTGAATAATAGGATATTCTATGCCCAATAAATCACACAACACGGTATGAATCAATACCCTTTCACCCCTTTAAGATGTTTATCAAACATGAATGGGGTATCACCATCTCAACAATGCCGCTGCCCAGGTCAACCCGGCTCCGAATCCCGCCAGCACAATATTGTCTCCTTCCTTGATTCTGCCGCCGCGCAGCGCTTCTTCCAGGGCCAGGGGAATGGAGGCAGTAGAGGTGTTGCCGTAGCGGTCGACGTTGACCAGAATTTTTTCCGGAGGCAGTTCAAGCCTTCTGGCGGCTGCGTTTATGATCCGGATATTGGCCTGGTGGGGGATAAAAAAGTCCAGGTCGTTTTTACCGAGTCCCCCGGCGGAAAGTACTTCCTCAGTGACTTCCGACATAACCCTGACCGCAAATTTAAAAACTTCCCGGCCGTTCATTTGAATGTAGTGAAGTTTGTTTTCAACGGTCTCCCGGCTGGCCGGAAGCCTGGACCCCCCTGCAGGCAGCTTCAGCAACGGACCTCCGGATCCGTCAGCCCGGAGCTTAAAGTTTGTAAACCCGCTCCCTTCCCGGGCAGGGCCCAGAACAACCGCTCCGGCTGCATCCCCGAAGAGAACACAGGTACTACGATCCTCCCAGTTCACAAATTTGGACAGGTTATCAGCGCCCACCACCAGAACATAACGGCTTGAACCTGCGGTAATAAACTGGCACCCCACCGCCAAAGCGCAAATAAACCCGGCGCAGCCGGCAGCCAGATCAAAAGCCCCGGCTTTCCCGGCTCCAATCCGGTCCTGCACCAGGCAAGCAGTGGAGGGGAAAAACATATCCGGTGTGTTGGTAGCAACAATGATCAAGTCCAGTTCCTCAGGCGCCAGGCCGGCATTGTCCAGAGCCCGGTCAGCAGCCAGGACGGCAAGATCCGAAGTAGCCTGCTCCGGTGTGGCGATATGCCTCTCGTGGATCCCACACCGGTTTAGGATCCACTCATGATTTGTATCAACCATCTCTTCCAGTTGAGCGTTAGTGAGAACCCGCTCCGGAACATAGACCCCTATACCGGCAATACCAGCTTTAATCAATTCTCCGGGCAAGGTTAACACCAGCTCCTTTTCTCTGAACACTTCCTGCAATACTTTCCCTGATGGATTTTACCAATCCCTTTTCCACGGACTGTCTTGCAACTCCGATGCCGTTTTTCAAGGCCCTTGACGTTGAACTGCCGTGACATATGATAGATATACCATCAACCCCCAGTAAAGGCGCGCCGCCGTATTCCGCATAATCAACACGGCTCTTAAACATTCTCAGTGCCGGTTCAGCCATTAGCGTACCGATTTTAGCCAGCCAACTTTTAGTGATTTCTTCTCTCATCATTTTATAAAGCGCCATCGCCAACCCTTCTCCAGCTTTCAGAACAATATTTCCCACAAATCCATCACAAACCACCACATCAACGCCCCCGCAAAAGATGTCCCTGCCCTCCACGTTGCCGATAAAATTAATATCTGCATCCGTCAAAAGCGGGAAAGCAGACAGAGTTGTCTCGTTACCCTTTGTTTTTTCTTCTCCGTTGCTCAATAAACCCACCCTGGGCTCTTCAACACCCAGGATATTCTTAGCGTAAAGATAACCCATTATGCCAAACTGTAGGAGATTGTGAGGCTTGCAGTCAGTATTTGCTCCAATATCCAGGAGTACCGTAAACCCCTTAACATTAGGCAGCACTCCAGCAATGGCCGGCCGGTCAATTCCTTTAATCCTCCCCAACCCCAGCAGCGCGGCAGCCATGGCTGCGCCGGTACTCCCCGCCGAAACCAGGGCACTGGCCTCACCCTCTTTGACCAGCCGGGTGGCCATCACAATCGAGGAGTTTTTTTTTCGCCTGACACTGACAGCAGGCTGTTCGTTCATCTGAATCACTTCGGGGGCATGAACTATGCTGATCAAATTGTCTAAAGAATTCAAGCCCATCTCCGCGCGGATTTTTACTTCGTCTCCAACCAGGATTAAGGGCTGATTGTATTCCTTTGCGGCCAGAAGGGCGCCCTTGACAATTTCCCCGGGAGCGAAATCGCCCCCCATGGCATCCACAGCGATTTTCACTGCGGTACGACCTCCTCCGGTAATGTAAAGACCAGAAACCTGCCTAAAAAGACAATTTCGTCTTTTACTTGGGAGGTAACTTTTACCATGTATTTATTACCTTTTTTTATTTTTATAACCGCCTTCGCCCAAATTTTTTCGCCGCAATAGACCGGCCGCTTGAAGCTCACCCTGGCCAGCCCGGTAACGACAGCCTCGGCATCAATGATGGCAACGGCCAATGAGTTAGCCTGGGCAAAGAGATGGTGCCCCCTGACAATTTTTGTCTTGCGAAGTGTCATTTCCTGTGTCACCGGTAGGAGCGAAATTCCCGAAGCACCCACTTTCAGATCTACAAGCTCTCCCACCAGCTCTCCCCCTGTCATTGACTTCAACTGCGGCGCTTTACTCCTGGCCACGTTTTTAAGCCTTTCCCTCAGTTCAGGGATTTTCAGATCCAGCCTGTCGAGCCGGATGGTCTGAATGCTCACCCTAAGAATCTTAGAAAGATCAACATCCGTCAAAAAAGGGTCTCTTTCCAGATACCGGGCCAACTGACGCTGCCTTTCAATTTTACTTAAGCTTTCCCTGGACAAGCTCTCACCCTCAAAACACATAATCTGGTAATTAATTAGTACCAGGTGCCAAGAATAGTATAATGTACCTGTAATCAATTTGCAAGTAAATAGAAAAAAATAAGCCCCCGGAATAGCATCTGGAAGCTTATTTAATAATTCACAAATATTTGACTTATTTTGCAGCTCTTACTTCCCTGGCTTTATAATACCCGCACTCCGGACACAGGTGATGAGGCCTGACCAGGGCGCGGCACTGCGGGCAATGAACCAGGTCCGGCGCGTCGAGCTTCATATTGACCGCCCTCCGCTGCCTTCCACGTTGTTTGGATGCTTTCCTTTTGGGTACTCCCATAATTACACCTCCTTCGGACTTGAAGTAAGATGACTGGAGGTTAATCTTCGTAAAATAACTCCATTTATTCAAGCGCCGGCCGGTGAGCAGCTCATTTCTTTTCCCTGCTGAAAAAGTCCTTCAACACACTTAAGCGGGGGTCAATTTTTTCGCTCTCACAGTCGCACTGCCCGGCCTTGAGATTACGGCCGCAGTGGGGACAGAGACCCGGGCAGTCCTCCCGGCACAGTGCTTTCATGGGCAAGGCCAGAATGATATTGTTTAAGACTTCGGGGGTAATATCCAGAATATCACCGGAAAAGGTCACGCTTTCAGCATCGTTTTTGCCGCTTCCGGAGGATGCTGCCTCACCACCGGGAACAGGCCTGTAGGTTTCCTCGAAGGGCAAATTGAAAGCATACTGGAACAACTCCAGGCAGCGGTCGCAGGTCAGTTTAAGGTTCCCGGCAACCTGACCCCGGGCCAGAAGGCCTTCGCCGGTATTGCTGACAACCAGGCTGACCTTTACCGGTCCGCAAAAACTCACCGTTGCTCCCCGTACTTCCAGAGGTGTTAAAGCGGCCTGCAATTCGTAGCAAGAAGTTTCCCCGACAGCCCTTTTTAAGCCGGCAACATCCATCTGTAACATAGATTACCCACCTTCGCATTCAACACCCAAAATTATATTCAAAAAACCCAAGCTTTGTCAAGAAATTTCCTGGACCGCGGGTTATAGAGGGTTCTTAGCCCGCTATAAATTCTGATCATTCCCTTGAACCAGGCCGGGGTTTGGCTCCAGGGGCTCAGCAGCACCGATATGGCCGTATAAAGATTCGATCTTCTTGCCTTCCACCAGAATTTGCACTTGATTGATCCCGGGTAATTCAGTCAATGAGTTTACAATGGAATAAACAAGCATACTTTCACCGGCAGAGCCGCCGTAGCGGCTGTCCTGGATGTCCTTGGAAAAATTAACTCCAGCCACCCCGTTTTCTATAGAAAGGGACAGCAGGCTGGTTTCAGGGGGAATGGTCCGCTTCAGGCCGGCGCCGGACGGACCCTTGATCAGTTCCCTGACCACGGTCTCTTCAATGGATTCTCCTTCACCAATTGTAACATTCCGCTGTTCCGGCAGCAGGTACATAGCCTGGTCATCAGAAAAGTAGAGGGTCAGCTCTACTGTGGTTTCAGCCGGTTCCTGGCTGCCGTTCCCATGATCGACAGTGCCGTTCGTAACTGCCGGCTGATTATTCTGTTGTGCAAGGAGTACTCCGGTAATCGCAACAATCAGCACAAGCGCAAGCAATACCTTTTGGGCCTTACTCAACATTTAACACCTCCCGTATTTATAAGCTTGTCAATTCCCGGCGTCAGCGCCGGTCTAAAACCATTTCAACCGGCAATATAATTATAATGGAATTCGCGAGTGAGAGCCTGGTGAATAATTGGTGCCACTGGATAAGTTAACCCGTTCTCAAACCTATTCCAGGCGCAGGGACCTGGTTCGCCTCTTCTGGACGGCCTGTGTCCTTGTTTTTGTAATCAGTATGATCAGCTGCCCGCAGGTTGTCTTCCAGGGGGCTCTGACTGGTCTAAAAACCTGGTGGAATATTGTTTTCCCTGCACTTTTGCCCTTCTTTATCGCCTCGGAACTGCTGATGAACTTTGGCGTGGTCCACTTCATGGGGGTACTGCTGGAGCCGGTAATGCGGCCCCTCTTTAATGTCCCGGGCGCCGGTTCCTTCGTCATGGCCATCGGTTATACCAGCGGCTACCCCATAGGCTCAATGGTCACAGCCAGGCTGCGGTCGGAGGGTTTGTGCTCCCGGGTGGAGGCCGAGCGGCTGATGTCCTTTACCAACAATTCCAGCCCCCTCTTTATGCTCGTTGCAGTTGCAGTGGGCATGTTCAACAATCCTGGCATCGGCGTACTCATTGCCGGCGCCCACTACCTATCCAACCTCGTCCTGGGATTTATCCTCCGTTATTACGCCAGGAGCGAAAGGGAGAGGTTTCCCAACAGGGGCATGCGCAGGGGGTTGTTGAGATCCGCCCTAAGCAGGATGCTGCAGGTTCAGAGGGAGGAAAACCGCCCCGTCGGCAAGATCATGGGTGACGCGGTCCGCAATGCCGTCACAAATCTGCTGAACATCGGGGGATTTATTATTCTTTTTGCGGTTATTATCCAGCTGCTGTTCCACGTGGGTTTCATTAATACCCTGGCTGGAATTTTAGGCATTTTTCTGTTGCCTCTGGGGTTTTCCCCTGAAATCCTGCCCGCCCTGGGCAGCGGTTTTTTTGAGATGACCATCGGTTCCAAGCTGGCCAGCGAGGCGGCAGCCCCCCTGCTCCAGCAGGTCGTAGCCATCGGTATGATCCTGGCCTGGAGCGGCCTTTCCGTACATGCCCAGGCAGCCAGCATGATCGCTGAAACCGATATCCGGATGCTCCCCTTTGTGGTGTCCAGGCTGGCCCACACCTGCCTGGCCGGAATTTTCACCTACCTGCTTTGCCGCTGGAAGCTCCCCCTGGAAGAACTGACGGCGCCGGCCCTGGCCGCCTCAGGATGGCAGTACCCAGGTTATGCCGGCAACTTAAAAATGTTGTTGATCTTTTTTATATCCCTGGCTGCAGTTATCCTCTTTGCGCTGCTCCTAAACCTTGCCCAGAGCATCTTAGGCTCATTTTTCAAAATCCGGCTCTAATAGTTATATTGATCTAATACTGCTTAAAAGCCTGCTTTTCAAATTAAGCTTAGGAAGACCGCAGGGTCAGAGAACCCACCGAGCCCAGCCCAGCTACAATAGCCGCCAGAATAAAAACCAGATCAAACGAACCTGTAAGATCCGCCGTATAGCCTGCTACACCAGGAGCAATAGCCTGTCCCACGCCAAAGAAAAGCGTTACCATGCCCAGTGCGGCAGGGGCCAGCCTAGCCCCAACATAGTCACCACAGGCCGCCGCAACTACACCCGGAATGCTCCAGGAGGTAATAGCAAAGATAACAGCAGAAACGTAAAGTGGAGGGGTTGAGCCGCCCAAAGCGAAAAGCAGGTAAGAAACCGCCATTAGGGCAAAAATTATACACAGGGTGAATTTTCTACCTATATAATCAGAAATTACTCCCCACAGGACGCCGCTGAAGATGCTGATCAAACCGATCAGCGCCCACATAGACCCGGCCTGCTCCTGGCTGATGCCCTTATCAGCCACCAGCGAGGTGGAAAAGAAAGTGGCGTAAATAATGTATGAAAAACCAAAGGCGAAATAAACCAATCCCAGGAGCCACAATGTCCGGGAACCATAAACATTTTTCCAACCTGCGCCCCCGCTGCTGTCGTTCTCCACCTCTGTTCCAGCAGAACCGTCTTTTTCCGCCCCCGCTCCGGACTCATGAGCTGTTTCGCTTTCAGCGCCCACAGGCTTTAGTCCTAGATCAGCCGGTTTGTTGCGCAGAAACAGGTAGATGACCAGGCCGAGCAGAACAACAGCCAGTCCCAGGATAAACCAGCTAATCCGCCAGCCGTAAAGAGGCGACGCAGACACTATCCGCGGTACTAAAAACCCCGTCACAAGAAGAGCCACTCCGGACCCCGCTACCAGAACGCCTGAAGCCATGCCCCGCCGGTGCGGCGCAAACCAGGCGGAAATCATCCCCATCATCGGAATGTAGCTCCCGGCGCTGCCGAGGCCGGTCAACGCCCGCATTGTGAGCGCTGTCCAGAGATTCCCGGCCAGACCGGTCAGCAGCATGGTCCCCCCCGACATAAGCATGGAAAACAGGATTACAATCCGGGGGCTGTATTTTGAAGCAAGAAAACCGGCCACCAGGGAAAAAATCATATACCCCGCCAGGTTGCCGCTTGCCATCAGTCCCATACCCGTATTGTCGAGGCCAAGCCCTTCCATCATTGAAGGAAGAATGGTCGTATAACCATAGCGCGCAAAGCCGACAGCGCCGGTTGTTGTGAGAATCCCAAGAAGCAAAATGACAAAACCATAGTGAAATTTTTTTTGCCCTGCGGCGGGAAGTGAACCAGCCTTTTCCATGAGCATGAAGCTTACCTCCTGTTGTCTAATCCGTCCAAATTGTCAATCTCTTAATATTCCCTGCCGGAAGGTTGAAACCCTTTTATAATCTTACATTATTTGTACTGTTTCGACAAAGCTTAGGATCCGGGCCAGCCCGGCCGCCTGGTCTATCTCCCCGGCTGACTTTTTTTTTCAATGCATTCACCGCACCCTTAAGGGACAAGATAGATAATACCAATTAACAGCGCAGATCGGTGAAGAAGGTGAGAAATTTGGGCTGCCTGGACGATTTTTTTAACCCCAGGTCCGTGGCCATTATTGGCGCATCCAAATCACCTGGGAAAATAGGGAATGTTATTGTTAAAAACATGATTCAATCCGGTTTCCCGGGAAAAATATTTCCAATAAATCCTAAGGAATCGAACATTGAGGGTTTGACCTGTTACCCCTCGGTAGACCGGACGCCCGAACCTGCAGAACTTGCAGTTCTTTCCATTCCAGCAGTAAGGTCCCTGGAAACAGCTGAAATATGCGGAAAAAGCGGTGTCAAGAATCTTGTAGTGATCACAGCAGGATTTAAGGAAACGGGCAAAGAGGGCATGGATCTGGAACGAAAGCTGGTGGAGGTCTGCCGCCGGTACGGAATGAGGATGCTGGGTCCCAATTGCGTGGGGATTATGGATACACACATTCCCATCAATGCTTCCTTTGCAGCCGGTTCCCCCCTTAAGGGTGAGATTGCGTTTATTTCTCAGAGCGGAGCCATGGTCCTGTCTATTTTGGACTGGAGCTACCAGGCCGGCCTGGGCTTCAGCAAATTTGTCAGTCTGGGAAACAAAGCCGACCTGACGGAAGCCCATTTTATCGAGGAAGCTGCCGAAGATCCCTATACCAAGGTGATTTTGTGTTATATTGAAGATGTGGAAAACGGCTCTCATTTCCTGGAGGTAGTCCGCAGGGCAAACCGCAAAAAACCGGTTATTATCCTCAAGTCGGGCACCAGCCAGGCCGGCGCCCAGGCAGCCTCCTCCCACACCGGGGCCCTGGCCGGAAGCGACCTGGCTTACGAAACAGCCTTTCGCCAGTGCGGGGTAATCCGGGCCAGGAGCATGCCGGAGCTTTTCGACCTGGCCGTTTCCTTCGCCAACCAGCCTATACCAGGTGGTGACCGGGTTGCTGTTATAACCAATTCCGGAGGTCCCGGGATCATAGCCACGGACGCCATTGAATTAAAAGGGCTGAAAATGGCCCGTTTTACCAGGGAAACGGTGGAAGAGCTGCGCGGCTACCTTCCGGCAGAATCAAATATCTATAATCCCGTAGATGTACTGGGCGACGCCAAGGCTGACCGCTTCCGCTTTTCTCTGGAAAAGGTCCTGGCCGATCCAGGCGTAGACAGCGCAGTAGTCCTGGTCTGCCCGGCAGGCGTGACCGAACCGGCCGAAACAGCCAGAGCCCTGATTGAGATGCGTAAGCTCCATCCTGAAAAACCCCTTTTTGCAGCCTTCATGGGAGGTGAAAAACTGGAGGAAGGTGTTGAACTGCTGGGTGAAAACGGTATTCCCTGTTTTACTTTTCCGGAGCCGGCAATCTCAGCTGTCAGCGGGCTGGTAAGCTATTCCAGGGCCAGGAATCTACCTGAGGAAGAGGAAATAAGCCATTATCCGGAGCTGGATGCAAAAACCGTCAAAGCGGTCTTTTACGATGTCAAAAGGGACAAACGTCTGGTCCTTTTGGGAAGTGAGGCTGCGGAAGTAGTGAGCGCCTACGGGATACCCGCCGCCCCCACCTTGCTGGCACACAGCCCCGAAGAAGCTTCCCTGCAGGCAGACCAACTGGGTTACCCTGTAGTCCTGAAGATCGCCTCCCCCGAAATCATGCACAAAACTGATGTGGGCGGCGTTAAAATCGGCCTGGATACACCTGAGAAGGTCCAAGCCGGTTTTCTGGAAATAATGGACAACGTTTACCGCTACCTGCCCCGGGTTGCGGCCTACGGTGTGGAAGTACAAAAAATGATGCCGAAAGGCATCGAGCTGATTATCGGTGTAACCCGGGATATTCAGTTCGGACCGCTGATTGCCTTCGGTCTGGGCGGTATCTATGTCAACCTTTTAAAGGACGTGTCCTTCCGGCTCACAAAAGGCCTGACAACCCGGGAAATAGAAAACATGCTGGCAGAAACAAAGGCCTACACCCTGCTGCGGGGTTACCGGGGGGAAAAGCCTGCGGATATCAAAACAATTGTAGAAATGATCGACCGGGTAGCCCGTCTGGTCCATGACTTTCCGGAAATCACCGAAATGGATATCAACCCGGTTTTTGCCTATCAGACAGGGGCTGCCGCCCTGGATGTGAAAATAACTGTATCGTGAGGTGTGTAGAGGTGAAAAATCTCTTTATCATGGGGCCTGCCGGCAGCGGCAAAACCAGTATCGCCCTGGGTCTGGCCCTGAAGTTCCGCCAGGAGGGGTACCGGGTGGCTTATTTTAAGCCCGTCGGGCACGCCAGCGGTCCGGCCTCCCGGGAGGACGAGGACGCCCTTTTGATGAAACAAATCCTCAATATGGAACAGCCCCTGGAAACCATCGTTCCCTGCATAGTGGGACCTTCCTATTTGTCAGGGCACAGGAATTCCTGCGAATCCTTGAAAACTATCCGCGAATCATTCGAAGCGATATCCGCCAATCAGGAACTGGTGGTTATCGGGGGCGCCAACTTCCCCCACATCATGGGCTGTATCGGACTGGATTCGGTAAGTCTCGCCCTGGAGTTAAAAGCAGCGCCGCTCTTGATGATCCGGATCGATAATGACTATAGCCTGGATCTGGCCATTTTTATGAACATTTTTATGGAAAACAAGGGGATTCCGGTCCTGGGAAATATTTTTCACAATGTGCCGCGCCCCCTGCTGGCAAAAACCGAGGGAGTATACCGCCCGCTGCTGGAAGAGCGGGGCTTCCGGACAATGGGAATAATTCCCAGGGACCCTGTGATTACTTCGCCCACCGTTGAAGAGTATTACGAGGTTCTGGGAGGGGAAATTCTTTCAGGCTCCGACAAGCTGGACCGCCTGGTTGAAGATGTGGTCATCGGCGCCATGACTATTGAGAGCGCCCTTGGCTACCTGCGCCGGGCCGCCAATAAGGCTGTAATTACCGGCGGTGACCGCTCGGAAGTGGCTCTGGCCGCGCTGGAAACAAGCACCTCCGCCCTGATTCTGACGGGGGGGTTGTACCCGGATGTCAAGGTTGTAGCCCGGGCCGAGGAGAAAGGCGTTCCCCTGATCCTGGTTCACTACGACACCTATACCACTATAGAGAAAATATCCCAGGTGGGCAGAAAAATCAGATCCACGGATGAACGAGCCGTCAAGGCGGCGGTGGAAAACATAGAAAAACACGTCGACTGGCGCAACGTGCTTAAATCACTACAATGAGGCGGCTCACCGCCTTTATTTCATGGCCCTCAACTCGGACCGTCCCTGTTCAATTTGCTGGTTTATCTTGTTCAGTCTGTCTTGCAAGGCACCCAGAATTTCGTCAGCGTAAATCCGGGCACCCTCACGCATTTCCTGCGCCGTCTGTTCGGCCTTGGCTATTATTTCTTCAGCAACGACTTTGGCCTTGCGGGCCACTTCACTGTCTTCAGCCTGCTTTTCAACCTGTTTTTGGGCATTCTCCATAATTCGCATAGCCTCTTTTTGAGAATCACTCATTACTTTCTCCCGTTCCTGAATGATCCACTTGGCCTGACGAATTTCTTCGGGAATTGTTGTCCGGATTCTGTCCAAAAGGTCCAGAATACTGTCCTCGTTAACCATTACCTTCCTGGTCAGAGGAACCTTTCCGCTGTTCTCGATTAATTCTTCCAATTCGTTAAGGGCGCTCAGCAGGTCCACTTTGTTTTTACCCCTCCTTAACTTTAAGGCAGATGCTTCATTTTCATCTTTTCTCGCAGTTTTTCTTCCACTATGGGTGGAACAAGGCTTCGCAGGGAGCCCCCAAAAGAAGCTATTTCTTTTACCGTACTTGAGTTGATAAAAGAATACTCGGCTCTTGTCATTAAGAATACGGTTTCCACGTGACAGGCAAGCTTCTTATTGGTCAGAGCCATGCGGAATTCGTTTTCAAAATCCGAAATGACCCTGAGGCCCCGGACAATGGCTATGGCCTTTCGTTTAATAGCATAATTAACAGTCAGACCGTCAAAGGAACTGACTTCAATATTGGGATAATGAGTTAGCACACTTTTTAACAGCTCAACCCGCTCTTCGATTGAAAACAGGGGATTCTTAATCGGGTTCCGGGAAACTGCCACAATAACATGATCAAACAACAAGGAAACCCGTCCGAAAATATCCAGGTGACCATAGGTCACGGGATCGAAACTTCCCGGACAAATAGCTGTACGCAATATGTATCCCCCCACATCTCTACTGGTAGCTGTAAATTGAAAGCACCGTATCGCCGTATTTTTCTTGGCGATTTAATTTTATTAGGTCAACAGCCGGTGGCAACAAATTTTTTCTACTGCTTTCAACAATAACCCTTCCCCGGGGCTTCAAGAGATTGTTGCCGACGATATCTGACAATACTTCTGCTTCTATTTTTTTTAAATAGGGTGGGTCAAGAAAAACCAAATCAAAATGCAGTCCCTCCCTTCCCAGTATAGGCAGGGCTTTAAACACATCCAGGTTAATCACCCGTGCCCTGGAGTGGAGGCCGGTAAGAACCAGGTTTTCTTCAATCACCAGGACATTTTTCCGGATTTTTTCAACAAAGACCGCACCGGCGGCCCCGCGGCTCAAGGCCTCAATACCAACGTTACCAGTGCCTGCAAATAAATCTAAAAATAAGCAACCGGGCACCAGGTCTCCCAGAATATTAAAGAGTGCTTCCTTAACCCGGTCGCTAGTTGGTCTTACCTCAAAACCTTTGGGGACCTTCAACTTACGGTTCTTTGCCGTACCGGTAATGATACGTAATACAAACAACCCCTTCCTTTAGATTATTATTATAGCATATCTATTGTTTAAAATCGATTTATTTCGCAATTTACATTATGGTTCACCCTGTGTATATTCTTACCTGAAAAGGATAACATAATGTTTAAGGAGGCGGACCGGTTGAATTTAGATTTTTATAAAGCTTTCAACATCCATGTAGACCTTGCCGTAGAAGCCCACGAAATAGTCAGAGGTGAAACGGGACGGGAAATCCCGGGTGTAATTGTAGACCGGGAGAAATACGAAAACACTACCGTTACAATCGTTAAAATTGTAGAAGAAGACGCTGAACAATTGATGGGCAAACCCAGGGGCAATTATATAACCATAGAAGCGCCTGCGCTCAGGGACAACAACCGGGAGGCTCAGCAGGAAGTAGCCGAGGTTCTGGCTGAAAAACTAAAATCTCTTTTCAACCTGCCTGAAAATGCCAACATTCTCCTGGTGGGATTGGGAAACTGGAACGCCACACCGGACGCCCTGGGTCCGAAAGTCATCAACCAGAGTATGGTCACGCGCCATCTGTACAAATATGCGCCGGAAGAACTGCAGGGGGGATTGCGCTCCGTCAGCGCCTTAGCACCCGGTGTGCTGGGTATCACTGGAATTGAAACAGCCGAGATCATTAAGGGTGTTGTGGAAAAAATCAAACCTGAGCTGATCATTGTGGTGGACTCCCTGGCTGCCGGCAGCGTTGAGCGGATTGCCACCACCATCCAGATCGCAGATACCGGGATCAGCCCCGGTTCCGGCATCGGCAACAAACGTTCCGGCATTAATCTGGAAACAATGGGCGTACCGGTTATAGCCGTAGGTATCCCTACAGTAGTAAATGCCGCCGTAATTGCCCAGGTTACCGTGGAACATTTCCTGGAAAAACTTCAGAACACCCCTGTCCTGAACCAGATTTACAAAAATCTCCGGCCGGACTTTACACATCAGGTTATTAACGACGTTCTGCAGCCCTTCGCAGGTAATTTAACGGTAACCCCCAAAGAAATCGACGCATTAATCTTAAATACATCTAAAATTGTAGCAGGGGGCATTTCCATGGCTCTGCATCCTGCTATAGGTCTTGAAGAATATAATATGTATTTGAATTAACCTTAAAAAAACGCAGCAAGGGGAATAATTCCACCTGCTACAAAGGTTATTTTGGAAAGTGGATTAACAAGTATTAATTGACAAGTATTAAAGACCCGGGTAGTATGCTGCGGGCAACCACCCGGGCTTGAATAAGGCAAACTTTTACTGTAACAGGACTCCCGTACACCCACCCCCTTTACTGGTTAAGGTTGGCATTGGTTACCTGGGGAGTCGGAGGTACAGTGCCCGCTGCCAGGCTGTTTTCATAAGCAGCAATCATCTTTTTAACCATGTTACCGCCGATGGCGCCGTTCATTCTGGATGGCAGGTCCCCCATGTAGCCACTTTCAGGAACCTGAATGCCAAGCTCACGGGCGGTTTCCCATTTGAAATCTTCCATGGCCCGGGAAGCGTTCCGGATCAGGATTTGATTCCTTTTTTGTCCTTGTGCCAATTAATTTCACCTCCTCTTTTTTTTCTAATTCTATTATGAACCTCGGCGGTAGTGTTTATGCTAGAACATATTCCCTCATTAACTATCAAAAACTATGGAAAACAAGGATATACTCTGGTTACCTTGCCATGGTCTGTTTAATCAGATTTTAACCGCCGGAAAGAAGTATTTCCCTTAAAACCTGTTATTTTATATCTAGACCAGGAGTTCCGGCCACTTCAGGGAAAATGCCCCTGTCCCGGCCTTTAAAGGGAAAACTGGTTCTGTGCCTGTTTCTTTTTGATTTTGACACTTTTGCCCTCCATTTTTACAGGTTATTAATAATGATTTGATTAACAATAATATTTTTTTCAAAAGGAAATCTTCTAGCCAAGTAAATTAAGTGAATTAATTTCAAGGTCATTTTGAATGTTTTACAGACCTGTTTAGATCTGTCTGCCCCCCACGGTCCTGATTTCCGTAAAAAAACTGGAATCTGGTCTTAAGGGCATCCTTGCAGCCAAAATCCTTTTCTGTTAAAATAGAGTGGTGGTAAAAAGGAGGTGGATATTGTGGCCAGAAAGTGCGTCATCTGCGGCAAAGGTATTTCAGTGGGGATGAAGATGAGTCACTCTCACATCCGCACCAAAAGGACCTGGCTACCCAACCTGCAGCGCGTCAGGGCCATTATCAACGGAAGCCCCAAAAAGGTTTTGGTGTGCACCCGGTGTCTTCGAAGCGGCAAGGTCCAGCGTGCTATCCAGGCATAAAGCAGGTGGATAAAATAGAAATATGAAAAAAGCGGCCCTCTAAAGAGCCGTTTTTTATTTTCCTCAACAGAGGCTGCGAAGTATATATTTAGCCGGAAAGATGCGCTCTCGCTACTTCAGCACCGTTTTTGTTGCTACTGCTTCAATCTCCGTAAATATTTCAGGCCCGGGATAATTCCGGGCCTGTTAAGCTATACCTGCAGGGGTAATACGGTTCGGGTTGTCATCTGAATACCTGTACATGAACGGCCTGCAGCAAATTAGACCTTATTATAATTCTGTTCGTTTAGGTTCTTCATTAGATTGGCCATCTCCAGAGCGCTTACAGCAGCGTCCCAGCCCTTGTTTCCAGCCTTGGTGCCGGCCCGTTCGATGGCTTGTTCAATGGTATCGGCCGTGATTACGCCGAAAATGACAGGAATCCCGCTGTCCAGCCCGACCTTGGCCACACCTTTGGTTACCTCACCGGCAACATAGTCAAAGTGGGGCGTCCCGCCGCGAATGACCGCTCCCAGGCAAATAACTGCATCATAATTCGTCGTATCAGCCATTTTACGGGCTACCAGCGGTATTTCAAAGGCTCCGGGAACCCAGGCCACATCGATATCCCCGTCTGCAACCCCATGCCGGTTCAGAGCATCCAGGGCGCCTCCCAGAAGCCTGTTGGTAATAAACTCATTAAACCGGCCAATAACAATTCCAAATTTAAGACCCTGCCCCAGGAGGGTTCCTTCATACAGCTTCGGCATCTTTTGTCTCCTTTTCAAGTTAAAATGTTTTAAGCAAACAGTTTTAAGTTACACAGTAAAACACTGTTTTTAATGTTCCTTACATAGTTGGAGCATATGTCCCAGTTTTTTCTGTTTGGTGGACAAATAAAAGTGATTGGATTGGCCGGGACTAATCTCAATGGGCACACGTTCGGTCACATGCAGGCCGTACCCTTCCAGTCCGGCAATCTTGCGGGGATTATTGGTCATCAACCGGAGCTTTTTCAGCCCCATGTCGGAAAGGATTTGCGCTCCCAGACCGTAATCCCTCAAGTCGGCCGGGAAACCCAGGGCCAGGTTGGCCTCCACGGTATCCTTGCCCTGATCCTGGAGATGGTAAGCACGGATTTTATTGAGCAGTCCAATGCCGCGTCCTTCCTGACGCATGTAGAGGAGGACACCCACCCCTTCAGCGGCAATCATCTGCATAGCCCGGGCCAGCTGATCTCCACAATCGCAGCGCACCGAACTGAAGACATCCCCGGTAAGACACTCCGAGTGCACCCTGACCAGGGGAGCTTCCACACTGGCCAGATCGCCCATAACCAGGGCAATATGGCCCTTGCCGTCCAGCAGGCTCTCATAGGCAACCGCCGTGAATTCACCGTACCGGGTTGGCAGTTTGGCCGAATCCACCCGGCGTATCAGGCGTTCCGTACGGCGCCGGTACTGGATCAAGTCGGCAATTGTGATTATTTTAAGATTGTGAGTCTGAACAAATTCCATAAGCTCGGGAACCCTGGCCATGGTTCCGTCTTCCTTCATGATCTCACAGATAACACCGGCCGGGTAGAGACCTGCCAGCTTGGCCAGATCTACCGCTGCCTCCGTGTGGCCGGTCCGCCTTAGGACTCCCCCTTCTTTGGCCCGCAGCGGGAAAATATGACCCGGGCGGCGCAAATCGGAAGGCTTGGTTTTGGGGTCTAAAACGGCCCTGACGGTGGTAGCCCGCTCATGGGCGGAAATTCCAGTTGTACATACTTTGGCGTCTATGGAAACTGTAAAGGCGGTAGCATGGGGGTCAGTGTTATGCGCTACCATCGCCGGCAGGTCCAGTTCATCCAGCCGCTTCCCAATAATGGGCAGGCAAATTAACCCCCGGCCGTTCGTGGCCATGAAGTTTACCGCCTCAGGTGTAACCTTCTCAGCGGCCATGATCAGGTCCCCCTCGTTTTCACGGTCGACATCATCTACCGCAACGATTATTTTACCCTGCCGGATATCCTCGATAGCCTCTTCTATTGTGTTAAATTTCATTGTACCCTGCCTCCTTATCCTTTACGAACAGCAAATTATGATCTTGTTTCCGGAGCCTCAAGCAGTTCAGCCGGCAATGGCACAGCAATAGAAATTAAATAAAACCGCCTACAAAAAACCGTGCTCGGCCAAAAAGCTCATATTTATTTTTGATTCCTGTCCGCTTTCCCCCCGCAGGTATAGCAGTTTTTCCACATATTTACCAATCAGATCCCCTTCCAGGTTGACCGTGTCGCCCTCTCTTTTAAAACCCAGTGTGGTAAGGCGGGCGGTATGGGGAATGAGGGAAACCTGAAAGGATTCCGGATTGAAATCAACAACCGTAAGACTGATCCCGTCAATGGCCACAGAACCTTTGCGAATGATGTAACGCATGACCTCCGCCGGTGCCCTGATCGTCACCAGGGTGGCGATGTCACGTTTCTCCAGTCTGGTGATCGTACCCACTCCGTCAATATGGCCGCTGACCATATGTCCCCCCAGCCTGTCCGACAGGCGCAGGGCCCTTTCCAGATTAACCCTGTCTCCGGCCTTTAAAGCGCCGAGATTGGATTTTTTCAGTGTTTCCGCCATAACATCGGCGGCCCAGACACCGTCGCCAACGCTGACCGCTGTAAGGCAGACACCGTTAACAGCAATGCTGTCCCCCAGCCGGATATCTTCCAGGACCTTTTTAGCTTCAATGATTAGCCGGGCTGAATCAGCCCCGCTCCGGACAGCCCGGAGCAATCCAAGTTCTTCCACAATGCCGGTAAACACCGCTTACCCACCTCGATATTTTAAGTATCCCTCGACACAGATGTCGGGGCCCAGACGGCTGATCTTGAGCCGCTCCAGTTCGGCAGCCTCGGAAGGATCGTTTACCCCCTCCCCTCCCACTGCACCGGGCGCATCCCGGCCGCCGATGATTATGGGAGCAATAAACCAGGCGGCCTTGTCTACGATACGTTCAGCCAGAGCTGAGCCGTGAATAGCTGCTCCTCCTTCAATTAAAACAGAGGTGATCCCCTCTTGAACCAGTATTTTAAGCAACCCGGCCAGATCGACCCGGGGTCCCGCCCCGGCCACCAGCACCTTTGCTCCCGCCTGCCGCAGCAATTCCACTCTGGCAGGTGAAGCGCCGGCCGTCGTAGCAATCAGGGTAGCAGCACCGGATGGCTGGGTTAAAACCCTGGCCTTTAAAGGGGTACGGGCCTGACTGTCCACGATTACCCGCACCGGATCCCGGCCACCCCCGCCGGGGAGCCGGGTGGTAAGAGAAGGATCATCGGCAAGGACCGTTCCAATGCCCACCATGATAGCGTCGTACCAGTCCCTCAGGCGGTGTCCGTATGCCCGCGCTGCCTCACCTGTAATCCACTTTGACCTTCCGGTACGGGTGGCGATTTTTCCGTCCAGGCTGACCGCTGCCTTGGCCACTACAAAAGGCAGCCCGGTGGTGATGTACTTGATAAACACCTCGTTCAGTTCCCTGGCTTCATCCTCCAGGACACCCAGAGTTACTTCAATTCCTGCATCTTGCAAAGCCTTGATGCCTTTGCCGGCCACAAGGGGATTGGGGTCGGCCATGGCTACAACAACCCTGGCGATACCCGCTTGAATAACCGCCTCCGTACAGGGCCCGGTGCGGCCGTGGTGACAGCAGGGCTCCAGGTTTACATAGAGCGTTGCGCCCCTTGCCTGCTCCCCTGCATCTCTCAAAGCGTGCACTTCGGCGTGGGGGGTGCCCGCGCGCCGGTGAAAGCCGCACCCGGCTATCTTCCCGTCTCTAACCACACAGGCCCCCACCATGGGGTTCGGGCTGGTCCGACCCCGGGCCCTGGCTGCCAACTCCAAAGCCGTTTTCATATAATGCCTGTCTGTTTGTATACTCACAAATATTTACCTTTCAAACTGAGATGTCCTTAAAATAACAAGCCTCTTTTGCCATAATTCTCCCTACTCGCTTTCCAGTTATTAAATAGTCTAAAGGAAATAAAAAAACCCGCGGTAATTACCCTCGGGATGAGCAACAGGAAGAATAAGCAATAAAAAACAGTCCCCTAGAAACTATTTCCAAAAGCGAACTAAAATCACCTTCTTCCATCCAGACTTTAACTGTCGGCCCCGGCTTCTCACCGGATCAACCCAAGAGGGCTCGCGGGCTCGGCACATCAGGCCATACCGCCGGTACGGAATTGCACCCGTCCCTGAAGGTTATCCCTATAAACTTGTTACACCATATAGTAATTATATGACCGGCTCTAAAGAATGTCAACTGTTTTGGTCACAGACAGGGAGTACATCCTTGCTTAACAGAAGTTGGCAACACCCCACGCTTTCTGGCAGCTACCCTGGCCCGGCAAAAATCCAGGTTACGGCACGGCTTAAATCCTGTGTTTTGTTGACAGTACAGCCAGCACGAAGTCCGTTAATTCTGAAGTCAGGTGTTCAATAGCCGCATTGAGCTTGTTTCTTTCCTCCACCATTTGAGCCAGACGCTCCTGCATGGATTTGATCATCTTGTACTGGCCGGATTCAATCAGGTAGTCCCGGGCCGCTTCTACAGAGTCCACCAGCACACCGGCCCCGGGAACCACCTTGACGACACCCGCTTCATGCAAGAGAGACAGAGCCCTCCGGATAGTTTCCGGCGATACGTTATAGAGACCGGCCAGGGTGGAACGGCCTGAAATTTTTTGTCCCTCTTTATAATCACCCTCTTTAACCCTCTCTGCAATATCCATGGCAATGGTGATATAACGGGCTATGTGCAGGTGATTAGAATTATGATTGTCCATTTTAATAATGCACCTTTTTTTTATATTTTTGATAGTTTAAAAACATTTTATTAAAAACAGCAACTCCCTGTCACTTAAAGATATTATACACAAAAAAATAAATTAACTCCACTCTTTTAAAAATATTAAAAAGTTATATTAATTTGAACCTTTTTTCTAAATGAAACGTCTAACTAAAAAAAGAATAGGGAGGTTTTTTAATGAAAAGGTTCATCCCCCCTGGTATAGTAATCCTGCTGCTTGCTGTAGTCTTGACCCTGCAGCTTGGCCCGGGGGTGGCCGCCGCACCCGGCCATGAAGCCAGCTTCGGGATCGGTGAGAGAACGTATATTGCTGACGGTCAAATTAAAGTCATTGATGTTGTCCCCTACATTGAAAACGGCCGGGCTTTTATCCCGGTACGCTTTCTGGCCTCTGCCCTGGGCATCCCTGATGAGGGCATTACCTGGGATGAAGCAGCCCGTACGGTAACCATCTCCCAGGAAGGCAAATTGCTCAAACTCACCATCGAAAACAATATCCTGCAGGTGGACAGCCGGGCAATCGTAATGGACGCTGTACCCCAACTTAAAGATGGAAGGGTTGTGCTTCCTGCCCGCTGGGTAGCCGAGGCTCTGGGTTATGCTGTAACCTGGAACGAAGGGTCCAAAACCGTACGGATCGCGCCGCCGGGGAGCCGGGAGCCGGCCGGGGCCGCTTCTTTGCCCAGCGTCGGCTCCTACGAAAACCTGAAAAGCCTTCTGGCCAGCACCCTGCAGCATCCCGGGTTGTACGGGAGGGTAAGGGCAGGAGGAAATGATGAAATTATGGTAAACCAGGAAGCCGCCAGGGAGTCAATTAGCGCCGACGCGTCAGCTCCGGCGCCAGCCGCGGGCGGCGCTGCAGAATCAATGAAAAGCATGGAGGACTACTCCAAAACCAACCTCCAGGTGGAGGGCGTAGACGAGGCGGACATCGTCAAAACCGACGGCAATTATATTTACCAGGTTAACCGGGAGCGTCTGATCATTGCCAGAGCTTATCCGGCGGAAGACATGAAAGTCGTCAGCACCCTGGATTACGGGAACCAGGGCTTTTCTCCCCAGGAAATCTACGTTGACGAAAAACACCTGATTGTCATCGGCCATACCAGTGCTCCCGTTGCAAGACCCATGGACAGCAGTTCCATGATCTATCCTCCCTACTGGAACAGGGAAACAGTCAAGGCTATTATTTACGATATCGGGGACAAATCAAACGTCCGGCAAGTGCGCGAGCTGGAACTGAGCGGACGCTATATATCTTCCCGGAAAATTGGCCAGTCCTTTTATCTTGTTGCCAACAAAAACATCTATTATTATCCGGGACAGGAAATTGACGAGCCCAGACCTTTATACCGGGATACGGCAGTCCAGGATGGATTTGCTGCTATTGACTACCCGGACATCCGCTGTTTTCCGGATTTTGTGGAACCCAATTACCTGATTGTGGCCGGGTTGAACCTGGACCGGCCGGAACAGAAGGCCAGCGTTTCAAGCTACCTCGGCTCCGGCCAGAATGTTTACGCCTCCCCGGAGAACCTTTATATCGCCCTGACCAACTATCGCTACCGGATCATGCCGGACGAGGCCAAAATCCTGTCCGGACCCCCTTCTCCGGCCGGCATGATCAATACCAGTATTTACAGGTTTAAACTGGAGGACGGCAGCCTGACCTATACCGGAAAGGGAGAAGTGCCCGGAAGCATCCTCAACCAGTTTTCCATGGACGAATACAACAACTATTTCCGGATCGCCACCACCCAGGGCGAGAGCTGGCGCTCCGACGAATTCACCTCCAGGAACAACCTGTACGTTCTGGACAGCGACCTGAAGCTCGCCGGTAAAATAGAGGGCATCGCCCCCGGGGAAAGGATTTATTCCGTCAGGTTCACCGGAGACCGGGCCTATATGGTAACCTTTAAAAATGTGGATCCGTTCTTTGTCCTGGATCTGAGCGACCCGCAGCAGCCTGAAATCCTGGGCGCCCTGAAGATCCCCGGCTACAGCGATTACCTGCATCCTTACGATGAGAACCACGTCATCGGCTTCGGCAAAGATACGGTTGAAATGGGCGCCAAGGGTGGCCTGGGGGATAACGGCAGCATGGCCTTCTACCTGGGTATGAAAATGGCTCTCTTCGATGTTACCGACGTTAAGAATCCCGTGGAAATGTTCCGGGAAAACATCGGCGACAGGGGAACAGACTCGGAACTCCTGCGAAACCATAAGGCCCTCCTGTTTTCTAAAGAAAAGAATCTCCTGGCCTTCCCAGTCAGGGTTATGGAGACCGGCAATAGCGGGGGAACAGCCGGCTCGCCCTTCCCCGAGTACGGGCGGTTTACCTTCCAGGGGGCCTATGTATACAGCCTGGACCTGAACAAAGGCTTCGTCCTGAAGGGCCGGATTACGCACCTTACGGAGGAAGATTACCTCAAAGCCGGAAACTACTGGTACAACAGCGAAAAGGATATCGAAAGAATTCTGTATATCAACGAAAACCTCTACACCCTCTCCAAAATGATGATTAAGGCCAACCGTATGGAAAGCCTTAAGGAAGCAGGCAGCCTGGTTCTTCGCTAATAAAACGCTATGAAACCGGATCATTGCCGGCAGGCATGCGCCGGACAGATTTATCTCCACTGGTGAAGAGAGAGCCTTGTATTAACAAGGCTCTCTCGTTTTGGTCTGTCCCAGGACCCGGTTTAGTTCACTAAAACCGGCGCTTTTCTGCTGAGGCCTGAATAACCGGGAGGGCAGATGTCCCTTTAGTTACAAACAATTCAAACCCCTGCCTGGCTGAATTCCCCCCCGCCGGGTCCGGCCGGAGCGGACGCGCCGGAAGACCTGTGAGCATCATCTTCCCTGTTGCTGAATTCTGCGCCTGCCTGGACCCTGGCGCTGAACCCCTCCCTCATGTAGTAGGCAGCCAGGGCAGGCACCTGGACAAATTCCCTTTCGGGATAACGTAAAGCAGTCAACTTCCCCCCCAGGACGCAACCCTGGTCGATGTCCACCGTATTGTTCACAAATACAGCCTCGGGGACCGGCGTGTGGCCGTACACAACCAGGGCGGCTCCCCTGTACTCCCTGGCCCAGTCCCGCCGGACCGGAAGCCCGTCCCCGGTGATCTCCCCGGTGGTGTCTCCGAAGAAACAGAAGCTTTTTACACGCTCAGTAACTTTTCCAATCATATCTTCTTTAATCCCGCCGTGGGCTACAACCAGCCTCCCCTGGTCAAGGATGAGATAGGGCGGCGCATCCCGGTAGAGCTGTTGGAAACTCTCTTTAAACTCCGCCCGCTCATCCTCGGGCAGCGCCTTGATTTCCTCCACCGTCCTCTCCAGGCCGTGGGAAATCTTAATTTTTCTTCCCTCCAGGTAGCGGTTGAGCTTCCGGCAGTGGTTGCCCGGGACATAAAGGGCATTGCCGGAGTCCACCATATTTTTAACCAGCCGGAAGCTTTTCAGGCTCTGCGGTCCCCGGTCCGTCAGATCGCCGATAAAGACAGCCTTTCTCCCGGCGGGATGGTGATAGTAGTCAAACTGCTTGCGATAACCCAGTTTTTGCAGGAGCATAAGCAGTTCTTCATAACAGCCGTGGATATCTCCGATAATGTCATAGGGACCCGGAATGGTTACCTCATGGTTGCGGATTGAGACATCAAAGGCAGGATCCTGTAATTCTCCTTCCGTAATGATCTTGACACTGTCAAAGCCTTCATCGTGCACAACCTTCATGGTCTTGAGAAGCATTTTTCCCATCCTCTTAATAACCGGCCCGACTACCCGGCGATCCCGCCGGGCATTGCGCTCCAAACAGACATCTACAGGGATATTGAAAATTAACAGAGCAACATGGAAACCATACTTTTTTCCGATTCTGAGCAGATCCTTGCGGGCCCGCCGGGTGACGGCAGTGGAATCGGCCACCGTAAACCGGCCCAGGGCCAGGCGGCGCTCAATGGTATAGCGGAACAATTTGAACGCTTCCCGGGAAGATGCCATGTTTGTTTCAAAGTCGCTGACCAGTGTCCGGCAGTGGTCCGAAGAAACCACCATGGTATCTTTAAAATAACACCGGGCAAAGGATGACTTACCGCAGCCCGGCACGCCGCACAGGACCAGGAGTGTGGTTCGGGGTAAAGAAAGCACAGACAGTCGCCCCCCTAATGTTTATGAAAGACACTCGATCAATCAAAAGATGCAGCTAGAGCAAAATTTATTGATTATTGATATCCAAGTTACCGGTCTTATATTCTTTGAATTCATGCGGAGAAAAGCTTTCTTTAGCCCAAAATGGTTCTGCTTAAAAATTACTGCGCCGCTCACCTGCCGGCAGCGGCGCACTCCCCGGAAAATGTTTTAATTCTTATATTCCAGTGAGTTATGTGTCAATCAGTTTTTCCTGGGCACAAGGTTCACGATTCCTTTTTCTTGGTTCCGGCCGGGGCGTCTTTGACCAGCTGGTCCTTTACGGCGCCGCAGTTCTTGCATTTCCCGGGCTTGCAGCGGGCTTCCATTTCTGCTCCGCAAACTGCGCATTTCCAAAGTGCCATTTTCAGATTTCACCCCCTTAAAGCAGCCTTTCTCAATTCCCGTACGGCTGCAGCCGGGTCTTTCCTGCCGAAAATTGCCGAGCCGGCCACCAGCACATCGGCACCGGCTTTTGTAACAGCCGCGGCTGTGCTGTTGTTAATTCCTCCATCAACCTGGATTTCCGCCTTCAGGCCCCGCTCTTCCAGCATACCTTTGACTGCCTTGATTTTGGGCAGAACCTCCGGAATCAGGCTCTGCCCGCCGAAACCCGGGTTTACAGTCATCAGCAGGACCAGGTCCACCATGGAAAGAACGTACTCTATAGAGGACGGGTGTGTGGCGGGATTTAAGGCAACCCCGGCCCTGGCGCCTTTTTCCCTGATTAAGCTCAAGGTGCGGTGCAGGTGCCCGCCCGACTCAACGTGCACCGTAACCAGGTCGGCGCCGGCGTTGATAAAGGACTCCACGTGCAGTTCCGGTTTTTCAATCATCAGGTGCACGTCAAAGAGCATGGTACACCTGGAGCGCAGCGCCTCCACCACAAGGGGGCCGATGGTAATGTTCGGGACAAAGCGGCCGTCCATCACATCGATGTGAAGGTACTCCGCTCCTGCCTCTTCCACCATCATAACGTCCTCCAGAAGAGCTGCGAAATTAGCCGACAATATGGAAGGGGCCAGTTTAATCAATGCTTTAATACCTCCTGCGCTCCTTTAGTTCTTTTAAAAACTCCAGGTACTGAAAATAACGCTCCTTATTGATCAGACCTGACTCCACAGCGCCTTTTACAGCACAATCCGGCTCCTGGTGATGCAGGCACTGGTTAAAACGGCATTTCCCAAAGTAAACATCCATTTCAGGAAAATGGCCGGACAATTCCTCCGGCCTTATGCCGGGCAAATCCAGGCTGGAAAAACCGGGGGTATCGGCAACAAAGCCGCCCCGGGGCAGGGCAATCAATTCCACATGACGGGTGGTGTGCCGGCCTCTTTTGAGCTTTGCGCTCAATTCCGCAGTTTTCAGGGCAAGACCGGGGTGAAGAGCGTTCAGGATGGTGGACTTCCCCACTCCGGAAGGTCCGGCAAAAACAGATACTTTCCCCCCCAGGGCCTGGCGCAGAAGCTCAAGCCCCTCCCCTGTCTTGGCGCTGATCACTACCAGAGGATAGATCTCCCTATAGCGGGATACCAGCTCAACCTGTCCGTCTTTCGTCAAATCCACCTTGTTGAAACAAATCAACGGTTTCACTCCGCTGGTGGAAACCAAAACCAGAAAGCGGTCCAGGAGCCAGGGATTCGGGTCAGGCTCCCGCACTGCAAAAACAATAATTGCCTGGTCTACATTGGCCACCGGCGGGCGTACCAGCAGCGAACTGCGGGGCAGCATCCGCTCAATGACCCCCTTGTACCCGTGCCCCGGTCTCAACAGGACACGATCCCCCACGAAGGTCTGCTGCTTTTCACGGCGGAAGCGCCCCCGGAGTGAGCACTCCCATTCTTCCCTGCCGTCATGCACATAGTAGTGACCACTGTAGCCCCTGAGCACAATACCTTCCACAAGGTTCTCACTGTTTGTCAATAGTTTGCTCACCAGCCAATTTTCCATCAATGTAAACCTGGATTACAGCTTTACCGTAATAGGGCACTTCCCTTACAACCTTCCTGCCCGGGGGATGTTCTTTTTTGTAGGCCTCGCTGCTTCCCCTGATATCGTTAACTATAATCTTTAATTCGTGCCTTTTTCCGTCATCCGGAATCCGGGCTTCAACTTCAACCTCGCGTCTTTCCGGTCCGGGACCGTTGCTGACAGTGACCTGCACCTCCGAACCTTCCTCGACTTCCGAACCGCCGACAGGATTCTGACTGATGATCTGACCCTGCATATAGTCTGCGCTTGTTGCCCTGATTACATTATCAGCCATTTTTAACTTTACTTTTTCCAATTCCCCCCTGGCTTGATTCTCCGTTAAACCAATCAGGTCGGGTATCTTCCGGAGGACCGGCTGGGGACCCTTGCTCACATACAAAGTCACGCCGGACCCCTTGGTCAGGTTGGTCTCCGGCTTGGGGTCCTGGTCCATCACCACCCCAACCGGATAATCGTTGCTGTACTTCTCCTGGTAAGGCTCGTACACAATCAGCTCGTGCTGGCTAATCTTGATCCTGGCGTCGCTGAGAGTATAGCCAATGACCTCCGGTACCGTGCGATATTCCGGCCCCCGGCTGATTGTCAGGGTAACGTTCCTGGTCACTTTAACCATGGTATCCGGCGGGGGATCCTGGGATATAACATTTTCAGGGGGAATTGTGGGGTGATGATTCCGGTTTTCCTGAATATTTTTAAAACCCTGGCTCTGGAGAGTCGCCCGGGCCTCTTCCAGGGTGCTTCCCTCAACATTGGGCATTTGTATTTCCGGAACGTTGACATACAGTTCAAAGGTTGCGTAAACCGCTGCTACCAGAATCAAGGCCGCCAGCGTTCCCCATAACCAGGCGAACCTGCGCTTTTTCGGCCCGGAAACAGCCTTTTTTGCCGGTTGGGACGGCTCCTCTTTATTTTTCACGGCGGGAATAACCCGTGTAGCAAACTCATCAAGCTGCCCTGCGGTGCCGGAATCCTGGAAAACTTGACCGGTCAGTCCCTCCAGATCCCCTAAAAGGACCCTGGCTGAACCATAACGGTCCACTATATTCTTGGCCATGGCCCGGATAATAATTCTCTCCAAACCCGGGGATACCGAAGCATTCAGGCTGGATGGAAGCGCCGGTACTTCCTGGATATGCTTTAGGGCAACTCCTATGGGTGTATCTCCCTGGAAGGGCAGAACACCGGTAGCCATCTCATACATGACAATGCCCAGGGAATAAAGATCGGAACGCTGATCGGCCGTCTCCCCGCGCGCCTGTTCCGGAGAAAGATAGTGAACCGACCCCAGAACTGTGTCTGTCTGGGTCAGGGTGGCCGTGGTGGCTTCCCTGGCAATGCCGAAATCCGTAAGCTTGGCCCGTCCCGCCGCAGTGATTAAGATGTTTTGCGGTTTGATGTCCCGGTGGACGATGTTGTTTTCGTGGGCATGCTGCAGGGCTTCAGCTACCTGCCTGGCGATTTGAACAACCCGTTCCTGGGGTAAAACACCCTGGGCCCTGATCAGGTTTTTCAGGTTGTCCCCTTCCACATACTCCATTACCAGATAATGGACATCGTTTTCCCTGCCCACATCATAGATACTGACAATGTTCGGGTGGGAAAGGCTTGCGACGGCCTGGGCTTCCCTACGAAACCTGTTCACAAAATCCTCGTCGCAGGTAAATTCAGGCCGCAGAATCTTAATGGTGACCAGCCTGTTTAAGAAGTTATCCCGGCCCTTGTAAACTATGGCCATGCCTCCGCCGCCGAGCTGCTCGAGGATCTCGTAACGGTTCCCTAAAAGCTTCCCGATCAATGATTTCACCTCTAATCTATGTTGAAGAGACTGTGCTCTAATTTACCAATTATGCAACGGCAACCTTCATCCGGCAACTGCTAAAAAATCAGTAGCCCCTGGACGCAGCCGCCGCCATAAGCTCCCCGGCAATGGGTGCAGCCAGAGCGCCGCCCGCTCCGGCGTTTTCCAGGACAACCGCAACCGCCATTCTCGGCTGTTCAGCCGGAGCGAAGCCGATGAACCAGGCATGAGTCGGTCCGTGGGGGTTCTGGGCAGAACCGGTCTTGCCGGCCACCTGCATCCCCGGGAGCCCGGCAGCCCGTGCCGTTCCATCCTCTACAGCAGCGATCATTCCTTCTTTGATCATACCTGCAATACCCGGAGTAGTTGCCCTTTGCCAGGAACGTTGCGCAGCCCTGTGAAGCGTAAATCCCGCCGAGTCCCTGACGGAATCAACCAGATACGGCTGCATGATCGTGCCTTCATTGGCAATGGCCGACGCCACCAGGGCCATATGAAAAGGACTTACCAGCAACTGGCCCTGGCCGATGGCGCTGCTGGCCAATTCAGGGGCGGTCATCTCGTTTTTGGAGGCCATGGTGCAAGAGCGGACAGGAACTCCCAGGCCGGGATCCTGAGCCAGACCGAAGGCCTTAAATGCCTGCTGGAAACCGGCGGCCTTCTGGCTTAGACCAAGCCGGGCAAAGGTGGTATTACAGGAAACTGCCAGTGCTTTTCTCAAGTCAACTTCCCCGTGGGCCGCCAGGTCGGTGAGCTTGTACCCCTCAACTTCCAGGAAGCCCGGGCAGTTGAAAATAGAGGTAGCTAGACCCGGGTCGGCGGCCAGCGCCCCTGCGGCGGTGACCACCTTGAATATGGAACCAGGCGGGTAGGCCCCCTGGGCAGCCCGGTTCAGCAAGGGTGAAGAGGAATCCTGGACCAGCCCGGACCAGATTTCGTCCAGCCTATTGGGATCATAGCCGGGACTTGAAACCATGGCCATAATGGCGCCGGTCCCGGGGTCCAGCATAACCACGGCGCCCCGCCGGCCCCCCAGCAGATCCAGGGCCAACTCCTGGAGTCCGGCATCAATTGTAAGAAAAACGTCGCCCCCTGCCTGCTCCCTGCCGAGGAACCTGTTTATTAAATTACGGGTGCGGTCATTGCCCTCCATCCCCAGCAGGTAACTGTCATAAGCAGATTCAAGCCCGGCCCTGCCGTAGCGCTCTGAAATGTAGCCCACCAGATGGGCTGCAGCGGCCCCTTCCGGATAAACACGCCGGCTCTGCCCTTCCCCGTACTCTGTTTTAGCCAGAGCAACTCCATTAATGTCAAAGATCGTACCCCGCCTGACCTGGGCCTCCAGTTCGTAAAGGCGGCGGTTGTAGGGATTGGCCGCCAGCACGGGCCCCTTGATTAACTGCAGGTAGGAAAGGTAAAGGAGCAGAACCATAAACAGACCCAGAAGCAGATAACTGAGTTTTAAGATATTATTCTTCATGAACTGTCCTGCGCCTCATTGGAAATATTCAGCAACAATCCCAGGAGAATAAAGTTAGCGACCAGCGAACTGCCGCCATAGCTCATAAAGGGCAGTGTTACACCGGTCAAGGGCAGGAGCCTGGTCACACCAGCCAGGATGATAAATGCCTGCAGCCCCAGCAGGGCGGTCAAACCGGAAGCCGCCAGCGCGGCAAAGTCATCCTTGGCCTGGAGGGCCGTTCTCAGTCCCCTGTAAACAATAATCATAAATAAAACAATTATGGCTGCCCCGCCTGCCAGGCCCAATTCTTCACAGCAAGCGGAAAAAATAATGTCAGTGTGCACAGCCGGAATAAAATTGGGGTAGCCCTGACCCAGACCTGTGCCCAAAACCCCACCCGAGCCGATGGCAAAAAGGGACTGGGTCACCTGGTAACCCGCTGTGTCAATATAGGACCACGGATCCAGCCAGATCTCGACCCTTGTACGCACATGATCAAATAAATAATAACTGGTAGCAGCTCCGGCTGTAAAAAGCCCCAGCCCAAAAACAGTATATAGAAAACGGGATGTGGCAACATAGACCATGGCCAGAAAGGTGCAAAAATAAATCAGGGCGGTGCCCAGATCCTTTTGAAAGACAAGGAGCAGCAGCGAAATTCCCCACATGGCGACCAGTGGAATCCATTCCTGGGGCCCCGGGAGCGCAATTCCGCCCAGGCTGCGCGTGCCTGCAGTAAGCAGGGCCCTGTTCTCGGCAAGATAACTGGCCAGAAAAAGAACTACCAGGATCTTCACAAATTCGGAAGGCTGCAGGTGGAAGACACCAAAATCAAGCCAACTCCTGGCACCACCCTGCTCCGTTCCGAAAAAAATGGGCAAAATCAAGGCAATTATCCCGGCCAGGGCATACAGGTATTTATAATCGCTTAAAAAACGGAAGTCGAGCAAGAGCCGGTTAGTCAGAACCAGCGCCAGGAGACTGATTAAGAGCCAGATAAACTGCCGCTGTCCGTAGGCGGGGTCCAGCCTGAACAAAAAAATCAGACCGGTTGCCGAGAGGACAGCAACAACCGGCAGTAAAAGTGTGTCCCCCCTGTATCCGCTCCACCGCCAGTAAAGATGAACCAGAAAAAATGCAACCGTAACTGCCGGTCCGGCGATAAGGACCTGTCCGGCGCCGTTTTCCAGCCCCAGGTAAAGGACCATCATCCCGGCCAAAAGGTAAACACCGGCGAGCAGGAGCAGGTTTCTCTCCAGATTACGGTTTCCGGTCCCGGTATTTTTATGTTTTTTAGGCCTGCCTCCCAGTATCTTCATCCCGGGATTCATGGAAGGACCTCCATAAATGTTATATACGTAAAAATTACGATTATTGCGGGGTAACAGGGAAAATCCGTCTACAAATAAGCAAAAACTGCAGGACTTTTTGATTCTCTTTTAATTCATTGTTAACCTATTCAACCTTTAGCTTAATACTGGTTTATACATGTTAGATTCTTGATTGGACTGACTTTATTTTATTTGATTCATTTCTTGCCGGTTTACAAAACAAACTGTCAGCACTCCAGGAGGATCATTGTAATATTATCCGACCCGCCGCAAGCCAGCGCCCTGGCTAAAAGATTCTGCAGGGATGCTTCAAGGTCCGGTGAATTACTGACCGTAAGCAGGATCTCTTCGGGTCGCAGGTATTTTGTCAAACCGTCTGTACAGATCAGGATTAAGTTTCCCGGAACAACCTGGAACCGGTAAAGATCAACTTCAAGGGACAACTCTATCCCCAGTGCTCTGGTCAGAACATTGCGCTGGGGGTGGTTGAAAGCTTGCTCCTCGGTAATACCGCCGTTTTTCACCAGTTCCTGCACCAGGGAATGATCTTCCGTCAGGCGGGTTATTACGCCGTCCCTGATTAAATAAGCACGGCTGTCTCCTACCTGGCCTACATAAAGTTCCCTTCCCCGCTTCAGACAGGCGGTTACAGTGGTGCCCATCCCCGCCCATTCCGGATTACGGCCGGACAATTCATAAACAGACCGGTTTGCTTCCTTGATACTCTCCACCAGGGCCTTTTCAGGCAGGGCTCCGCCGGCAAGTTTCCTCCCCAGTTCGCGTTCCAGGACCCGCAGGGCCATGCTGCTGGCAACCTCCCCGGCCCGGTGCCCTCCCATGCCGTCTGCTACTGCAAACAGCCCTGTTTTGGGTGAGATACACAAACTGTCTTCATTTAAAGCCCGGACCAGCCCAATATTAGATATCTGAGCCCACCTCATACCCCCACCTCACAAACTGAAAAGTAATGCCACCAATTTTAATCCTGTCGGCATTTGCCAGAACAGTTGGTTTTGAAACCGGTACCCCGTTCAAAAAGGTACCATTGGTGCTGTTTAAATCCTCCAGCCAGTATTGTTCATCTACTAAATAAATACGGGCATGCCGGGTAGAAGCAAAGGATTCCCCGGTGGTGATATCGTTTTCCTCACTTCGGCCAATGAACATTTCTTTGTAAACAGCAAAGCTGTCTCCGGGCTGCAGATCCGTCGTGGAGCTCTCCAGTACGGTGAGCGAAGCATCCGCCCCCCTGGAATTAGAATTCTGATCTCCCGGCGCCCCTGTAGGCCTCCTGAAGGCTTGCCGGTCTGCAGGAAGGTTTTTGAGATCGCCAACCATCCATTTAACCAGGCTGAATATGAAAAGGAGCAACAACAATAGGAATACATAGCGCAAAACCAGTAACAAGATTCCGGCCATCTTAATTCGCCCTGAAGGTGCAGACAGTTGTACCGAAAGTCAATACATCCCCCGGCTCCAGCACCTTTGAAGTAATTCTAACACCGTTGACCAGGGTACCGTTAGTGCTCCCCAGATCCTGAATGGTATAGCGGCCCCGGTGCAGCTCCAGGCGAGCGTGGCGCCGGGAAACGCTGGTGTCGTTGAATATGATCTGGCAATCCTCGCGGCGCCCGATCAGGATGTTAACTCCCTTTAAAGAAAAAACCCTCCCCTGTTCAGGTCCGTCATCCACTTCAAGAACTCCGTAGACCCGCGGCTGGGGATCTACCCGAACGCTGTCCTTTACCGGAAAAAAACGCTGGGTATGTTCGATATCCCTGTCCTGTGCGGCAGGTTCTTCAAGGACAGTTGTCCCGTTGAAAGCAGATTCCAGCCTGATCATGCCGGCGGTAAGGTTTTCATCCGGGTTAAAACTAACCGATGGCTGTCCTGTAAGCGTGTATTTCTTTTCCTTTGCCTTCTGACTGATATAATCCTGCAGCTCGCTGGAGAGCAGTTTACCGAAATTAGCAATCTTCTCCCAGTCAGAAGGGTTAAGGTGAACTATGTACTGATTTGGAACATAAATACGATTGATGCTGACGCGCCTGCAGTCTCTCATTTCCCTGGCCAGTCGCTTGGCGATTTCCACAGGCTGAACACACCCACCGCCAAAGGTTTCCTTGAAAAAACCTTCAATGTACTTTTCCAGACTTCCTTCCAGTCCTGAGAACATACCCATAAAGCTCATCTCCCGGCTGGTTTTTTCGCATACGCGCGCTATTACTTTGGACGCTTTAACCCTCTTACGGGTTCAGCAGGGGCTCTGCCCGGAGCAACAACAGCACCTCCGGGGTAGACCCTTCGCCTCAACTGTCCGCAAGCCGCATTGATCTCTGCACCCAGTTCCCGCCTGACAGTAGTTGCCACACTATGTTTTTCCACAAGCTGCTTGAAATTTTTCACCCGTTCCCGGGAGGGCGGGGTAATTCCCCTTTCGGTTACAGGGTTGGCCGGAATCAGGTTAACATGGGCGAGCATTCCCGACAACAGCCGTCCCAATTCCAGGGCGTGTTCATTATGGTCGTTGACGCCCCTGATCAGGGCGTACTCGAAGGTAACCCGCCTCCCCGTCTCCCTGGCGTAATCCCTGCAGGAGGCAATCAGCTGTGCTATAGGATATTTTTTATTTACCGGCACCAGTTTATCCCTGAGGACATCGTTGGGCGCGTGCAATGATACCGCCAGGGTCAGTGGAAGCCTTTCAGCTGCCAGCGCCCTGATTTGCGGAACAAGGCCGCAGGTTGATACTGTTATATGGCGAAGCCCGATATTTAAGCCCCAGGCGGCAGAAATCTGCCTGATAAAAGCAAGAGTGGCGTCATAATTGTCCAGAGGCTCCCCGGAACCCATCAAGACCAGGTGGCTGACCCTCTGCCCGGTATCCTTCTGCATCCCAAGAACCTGATCGTACATCTCTCCGGAGCTTAAGTTTCGTACAAGGCCCTCCAGACCGGAGGCACAGAGCCGGCATCCCATCCGGCAGCCCACCTGCGTAGAAATACAGGCGGAATTGCCGTAATTGTGCTTCATCAAGACACTTTCAACCACCTGTCCGTCATGCAGGCCGAACAGGTACTTAATCGTGTCACCCCGCTTTGAAGCCCTCCTGGCCAGTATTTCCGGGCGACTGATCCAGGCAGCGGCAGCCAGGCGTTCCCTGAGGGCCCTGGGGAGATCGGTCATTTCCTGAAAAGAATCCGCCCCTTTTTGAAAGAGCCATTCAGCTACCTGCCCGGCCCTGTAATTTTCAGCTCCCAGGCGTCCTAAAAAAAGCTCCAATTGGAACAGGTTCAGGTCTTTTAAATTAACCTTGCCTGACACTATGAGCGAAACCTTCTTTCTAGAAGAAACTATTCTCCGTCCTTTAAGTCAATCCCTTTTTTCTCAGCCGGGCTATAAAAAAGCCGTCCATCCCATGAAGGTGAGGATAAAGCTGCAGATGGCCCTCTGCCAGGGTCCCTTTCTGATCAAGGGCTCCGGGCAGGAATGGACGGAGATCCTCCGGAACAAATTCCGGGTGGCCGGCAAGAAAGTTCTCCACCTGCCCCATGTTTTCTTCCCGGAGCAGGGTGCAGGTGCTGTAAACCAGGACACCGCCATCCCTGACACAGCGGGAGGCGCCTTCCAAAATTTCAGCCTGGAGCTTTACAAGGGCTGGAAGTTCCTCCGGATTTTTTCGCCAGCGGGCGTCAGGACGGCGTCTCAGAACACCCAGCCCCGAGCAGGGAGCATCAACCAGAACAAAATCGGCCAGGCCATTTAGCTCCTCGGGCAGATTTCTGGCATCCCCCTGCCTGCTTTCCACAATATCAATACCCAGGCGCAGGCAGTTCTCCCGGATTAAAGACAGTTTGTGGGAGTGGAGCTCCACCCCGAGAATTAAGCCGCGGTTTTCCATCAGCTGGGCCAGGTGTGTGGTTTTGCCGCCGGGGGCGCTGCAGGCGTCCACTACAAAGGAACCGGGTGACGGCATTAAGGCCCTGCCGGCCAGCATGGAACTTTCGTCCTGCACTTGAAATAACCCTTCTTGAAATGACGGCATTGAGCCCAGGGAATTGAAACCCTCGATGCTCAGGCCTTCGGGGGCATATGCCGTTTCTGCCACATACAGGCCTTCCCCTTGCAGCCTTTCAACCAGCCCGGCCCGCGTTATTTTCAAGGTGTTGGTGCGAATTGTATTGGGAGCCGGCTTGTTATTGGCACGGCACAGAGCAATGGTTTCTTCAGGACCAAATTCCGCCAGCCAGCGCTCCACCATCCAGACAGGATGGGAATAACGCAAAGAAATATGCTCCAGGGGGTTACCTGACAGGGAGGGGTAGTTGATTTCACTGTGGCGGCGGGAAACATTTCGGAGAACGCCATTTACGAATTTTACAGAGCCCGGGTGACCGTACCTTTTCGCCAATTCCGCTCCTTCGTTGCAGGCGGCTGAAGGGGGCACCTTTTCCATAAACAGCAGCTGATACACACCCAGCCTGAGGATGTTTCGCACCACCGTTGACTGGGACTGCAGGGGTTTCTTAACAAAATGCCCCAGAATCCAGTCCAGGGTATTCAGGGAACGCAGGGTGCCGTAAGCAAGTTCGGTGGCAAAAGCCCGGTCCAGCTTTCCCGGGCGGTACTTTTCCAGAACCCGGTTCAAGGCAATGTTGGCAAAAGCGCCTTCCTCCTCCACTGCCCTGAGGACCTTTAGAGCCAGCTCCCTGGCCGATATGTGGAGCAATAAAATCACGGTTCCTTTCTTTAGACAAGAATACTCCCATCTGAAATTCTTCTACCTTTGCCATGGTCTTATCAAGATTTTTGCCTGGTCCAACCAATCTTATTCTCTATAAGAAAAGCTTGTCTTAGCCAAACTGTTTTTATCTGAAATTATTAAATACATTAATCAACAAAACAACAAATTGAGAAACGATAAATCAATAATAAGCGGCGTTCAAGACCTCTGCATAAAAAACAGAACAGCTTCCTCAACTTTTTCAATACGAATTTCCGTATTGAAGCATGGCCCGAAGGGCCGCTCGTTGGTTACCCCAAGCACAGGGATGGGATTGGAATCCTGGATCCCGCTGGTAAGGTCCCGCTCGCAAGCGATGGCAACTATAGCCCGGGGGCGGTATTCCCGTACGAACTTTCGGGCCAGGGTACCCCCGGTGGCCATGTTCACATGGATACCGTACTGGTCCCTCAAAGCCAGCAGCTTATTTACAGAACACCTGCCGCAGCGGCGGCAATTGTCAATATCAACTGTGATTTTATGGGGACATTCACTCCACTGCAGGCAATGCGGTGCCAATACGAGGATCTGGGTGGGCAGTAGATTGAATTCCTTGGAGCGAACAAGCTGGTTGTTTACTTCAATGAAGGAACTCTTAATACGGTTTTGATCAATATGAAAAACCCCTCCGAGAGCCAAGGCAATGGGAAAAAATAAATTCAACGCCACCCTCATGGGACCGTGCAACACAGTAATATCTTTGGCATAGAGCAGAGTCAGAATAATACCGCCGGTACCGAAACAGGCTACAACCAGCGCGCCGACCAGTAATCCCGCAAGGGCCAGGAGCAGGATTTGATCAATTAGAGTACGGGTATCGCTTGTAGCAAGATACCAGATCCCCGACAGGAGAAGCCCCACACCCACAAGGCTGAAACCCAGAAGACCAATAAAAAGCCTTTTCCGGACCGGGAGTATCTCAACATTCAACATGACTCGCCCCCGGCAAGGTTATTGCTCCCAAGCACCGTACCCTTTGGAATGAGCTTGCCCCTTAAAAAATCAGCTGCCTCCAACCGTCTGCCTCCCTGCAACTGAAGCTCAAGGATCCTTAGCATACCTTTACCGGTAACCACCAAAATTCCATCACGGCCGGCAGCAACAACCTCACCGGGTATTGCTCCTGCCCGGCCGGATTCCAGGCAACTGGTCCGCCAAAGCTTGAGCACCTTTCCCTGCAGTGTCGTGCGGGCTCCCGGCCAGGGATTCATGCCCCGGACATGGTTATAGATTTCCCGGGCCGGCCTGTCCCAACAGATTTGTTCATCCTCCGCCTTCAGCAGGGGAGCATAGGAGGGTTCCCCATTCTGGGGAATCCTGGGGGCCTGCCCCAGGGAAATCAAGCGAAGGGTCTCCACCAGCAGGCGGGAACCTGCCAGGGCCAGACGGTCGTGGATTATGCCCACGGTGTCCTCTTCATGGATTTGAATGGATTCCTTCAAAATCAGATCACCGGTATCCATACCTTCGTCCATATACATGGTGGTAACGCCTGTCTCCTTTTCTCCGTTGATGACAGCCCGGTGAATGGGGGCTGCGCCGCGGTATTTCGGCAGTAAAGAGGCATGGACGTTAATACAACCAAAAGGGGGTAAGGACAGGATTTCCGCCGGAAGGATCTGACCATAGGCAACAACGACCACAATCTCCGGGTCTAAACCCCGCAGCGTCCCGATGAATTCAGGGTCCTTGATCCTTAAGGGCTGAAGTACCGGTATACCCAGAGCAAGGGCAGTTTCCTTAACCGGGGTGGGTGTATTAATTTTTCCCCTGCCCCTGGGACGATCCGGGCGGGTAACTACAGCTGCAAGTACGTGTCCTGCTTCTTTCAGGGCTTTCAGGGAAGGTACGGCAAAATCCGGAGTACCCATAAAAACGATGCGCATACCATCTACCTCAATTCTCCAATCTTCAAACTTTAGTAACACTCCTGGCCCGGTCAATAAACAGGATTCCGTCAAGATGGTCAATTTCATGCTGGAAAACTATTGCCGGGAAACCTTTAGCCTTGATTACATTTTCCTTGCCGTAGCGGTCCAGGTATTTCACATGAACAGCATAAGCCCGGGCTACTTCTCCAGTGATACCGGGAATACTGAGGCAGGCTTCAGTATCCACTTGCTCCCCTTCAGCAAAAATGATTTCAGGGTTAATCAGTTCCAGCAACCCCTCTCCTGCATCCACAACAATTACTCGCTTGGAGATCCCCACCTGCGGTGCGGCCAGACCGACACCCCTGGCGCTATACATGGTTTTGGCCATGTTATCTAAAAGCTTGAGAATATTCCGGGTTATTCTAGGGACCACTTTAGCTTTTTCCCTGAGGACCTCGTCTCCTAATTCTACAATATTATATATCGCCATAACCCTGCCTCCTTTACAGCATTCCCTGGGGATTAATATCGACGTTAACAACCGGTTTGAAGGCCGGCCGAATGGTCTCCAGTTTGTCCAGAAATTCCCTGATCAGCTCTTTTAATGAATTGCGTTTGGGACCTTTCAATACCAGCTGCCAGCGGTGTCTTCCCTTGAGCTTGTTCAAGGTAGCCGGCGCCGGACCCAGGAGATCTATCTGCCCGCCGGCGTTGAGCAGCTCTTTAACAAAAAATTCTTGCGCCAGAAAGGCTCCCTTCTTCGCTTCATCTTCATCTTCATGAGTGAAAAGAAGCAGCGCCAGGTGGCTGAACGGAGGGTAACCCAAAGCACGCCTTACCCTCATCTCATTCTTGTAGAATCCCTCATAGTCGTGGGCAGCAGCAGCAGTTATGCTGTAATGATCCGGTGAATAAGTTTGGATCAGCACCTCCCCGGGAAGATCGCCCCGCCCGGACCTGCCCGCCACCTGGGTCAACAACTGGAATGTGCGTTCAGCAGCCCTAAAATCGGGCATGTGCAGAGTTGTATCTGCGTTAATCACACCCACCAGGGTCACCTTCGGCAGATCCAGTCCCTTGGCAATCATCTGCGTTCCGATCAGGATATCGGCCTTCCCCTCCCGGAAGAATTTAAGGATCCTCTCATGAGAGCCCTTGCGGGTGGTGGTGTCGCTGTCCATCCTTACGATCCCGGCACGCTCAAAGAGTCGTTTGGCTTCTTCCTCCACCTTTTGCGTACCTGTACCGAAATGGCTGATGTAGCGGCTTGAACAACCGGGGCAGCGTCCGGGGGCTGGGATGGTATGATTGCAATAATGGCAGCGCAAGCGGTTGTCCAGGTGGTAGGTGAGCGAGATATCGCAGCGGGGACACTTCAAGACCAGTCCGCATTCCCTGCAGACGACAATAGTTGCGTAGCCCCGCCTGTTCAGAAACAGAAGTATCTGTTCTCCCCTGTCCAGACGCAGGTTCACGGCTTCCGTCAGGGCCTGACTGAAGATGCCTCTATTGCCGTTTTTTATTTCCCGCCGCATGTCCACAACCTTGACCTCGGGCAACGGTTTATGATCAATCCGGTGGGGCAGTTCCAGCAACCTGTAAACCAGACCCTTTCCGGCCTTGAGCCGGCTCTCCAGGGAAGGGGTTGCGCTTCCCAACAGGACCACCGCCCCGGTCAACTGGGCCCTTTTGATAGCCACTTCCCGGGCATGATAGCGCAGGTGATCCTCCTGCTTGTAGGTTGTTTCGTGTTCCTCGTCAATTACAAAAAGCCCCGGCCTGGGCAGGGGAGCAAAAACTGCCGAGCGGGTCCCCAAAACAATAGGCGCTTCTCCACTTTTGACCCGCAGCCACTGGACATATCTTTCCCTGTCTGAAAGAGCGCTGTGTAAAACTGCCACTTTTCTGCCGAACCGGGCCCGGAACAGGTCGATCATCTGGGGTGTAAGGGCAATTTCCGGAACCATGGCCACTCCCTGGCGACCTGTTTTTAGCGCTGTGGAAAGAGCATGGAGGTAAACCTCGGTCTTCCCGCTCCCGGTTACACCGTGCAGAAGAAAAACACCGAATTGCCCCTCCTCCAGTAACCTGGCAACGGGTTTTAAAACCTGTTCCTGTCGCGGGTTGAGCCGCAAGCTGCTGTTGCAGTCAGTTTCTTCAATCAGCGGAACACCGGACAGGGGTCCCTGGGACACAGCTTCCAACATACCACTGGCCACCAGCGTTTTAACAGTTTTCATTGAGGCCCCGGCTGCAGCGGCCAATTCAGTCATGGTCAGCCCGGGGCAGCCGGCCGAAGCTTTCAAAACAGCAGCCTGCCTGGGCTTTTTGCCCATTGTTGCCAGGATCTTTTCCAGCTCGACCCCGGTATGGACCGGAAATACTCTTTTTACGGTACGCCTGTCTTTTACCCGCAGGCGTGGTGACAAAATGCGCCCGAAAGCCTCGGCAGTACTGCACAGATAACTGTCGGCCATCCACCGGGCCAGTTCCAGCATCTCGGTTGTGAGAATCCGGGTGTCCAGAACTCCGATAATACTTCTGATTTTTACCTCGCTCCGGGGAACCCCGAAACCTACTACGTAACCTGCCAGCTGCCTGTTGCCGAAGGGAACGAGCACCCTGCTTCCCACTGAAACCTGCTTCTCAAATTCTGACGGTATAAAATAGTGAAAAACCCGGTCGGTTTTTCTGATACTCAAATCAACAATAATTTCGGCATAAGGGCCGTTATTCTTCATTATACCCTCCCGGTGGATACTTTACAAATTTGTGCGGCCATATAAAAATGGCCCGGCCGGAATCCAACCAGGCACGGGTGTTCCCCGGCATCTGCCCGCAGCTTTACCCGTTTTTTATACGCCGTTTCCTGTCAGGGACAACCCTTGGGCAACCGGAGGATATCCGGCTTGTTGACACACAATTGGAGAGGCACTGCTACTGCCCGTTACTTCTCAGTTTTAACACCTCGTCAAGAATACGGTGGGCCAGGGCGGTTTTATCCATAATGGGCAGCGGTAAAACGTATTGACCGGGATATACCAGCTTAACTATATTTGTATCTGCTTCAAATCCTGCCCCGGGGAGAGTAACGTCGTTTGCCACCAGGAGATCGAGATTTTTATTCTTCACCTTTTGATGAGCGTTGTCTTCCAAATTGCTGGTTTCGGCAGCAAAACCCACCAGGGTCTGATGTGCCTTTCTCCTGCCAAGCTCTGCCAGAATATCGGGGTTTTTATCACACTCGATGACAAGATTTGCCCCTGTTTTTTTAATCTTCTGTCCGGACACTTCCCTGGGTTTGTAATCCGCCACGGCAGCAGCTTTAATAACGATGTCCACACGGGGAAAATATTCCATTACCTCATTGAACATCTCTGCTGCTGTTTCCACATATCTCATTTCAACCCCGTGAGGCACCTGTAAATTGGTGGGACCGCTGATCAGGATGACCGAAGCCCCCCTCTTGGCGGCAGCTCCGGCCAGAGCATAGCCCATTTTGCCCGAGCTACGGTTGGTTAGGTAGCGTACGGGGTCGATTGGCTCCCGGGTGGGACCGGCAGTTACCAGAATGCTCAGGCCCCTAAGATCCCCCTTTGAGGGAAGAAGCGCCTGAATCTTTTCCATAATAACATCCAGCTCAGCCAGCCTCCCCGGCCCCTCCGCCCCGCAAGCCAGGCGACCCTTCCCCGGACCTGCAAAATGATAGCCCAGGTCTTTAAGCACGGTCAGATTGCGTTGGACCACCGGGTTTTGATACATATGCACATTCATAGCCGGACAGAACAATACCGGGCAGGTGGTTGCCATAATCACAGTTGACAGCAGATCGTCTGCAATCCCTCCCGCCACTTTGCCCAGGATATTGGCCGTGGCCGGTACAACAACAAGCAAATCGGAAATGGCAGCCAGTTCAATATGCTGTACTTTCCATTCCATAACCGGCTCGAAAAGTTCGCTATAAACACGGTTGCCGCTCAGTGTTTGAAAGGTCAGTGGGCTTACAAAGGCACTGGCCGAACGGGTCATAATTACACGGACATCTGCACCGCCGGCCTTCAGGTTGCTTGTCAGTTGGGCAGCTTTATAAACAGCTATACCGCCGGTTATACCCAGTGTTATATTTTTTCCCGCCAGCATTTTAAAGCCCCCCTCCCTTCAAAAGGAATTGTCCCGGATAAATCTGCAAATTAAAAAATGAAGGTGTTTTCAAAACATAAAACCAATTTCCTTCACCGTTTACTGTCCATAAAAATTGAATCTTTTGTGCTGATGAAGGATAACAGGCTACTTGATACTAACCCGTGTTCTCAAATATCCTATTTTATTCTGAGCGATCTCAGTAAGAGCAGCGGTTACAGGCTTGAGAGCAACCCCGTCGACCTTGGCTCTTCCCCTCTCGGTGAGTACCCTGGCCCGTTTAGCAGCGACAACAACCAGGGTATACCGACTGTCAACCTTTTCCATCAGCTCATCGAGAGTTGGTTGGTTCATATTATCCTCCACTTTCCATTGGGTCTACCAAGCAAATTAGCGTAATAAATCCCGTACCAAACACTGGCTACGCTGAGGCCGTGCTTTTTCTGCGGTGATGATTGCCCGGACGGTATCCAACGTCCGGGTCAATTGATCATTTATCACAATATAATCATAACGCCAGGCCATCTTAATTTCGCGTTCTGTACAGCGCAAGCGCTTCTCAATTTCCTCACGGGTATCGGTACCCCTGGCTCGCAACCTGGACTCCAGCGCAAGTCTGGAGGGGGGAACGACAAAAATAAGCACAGCCATGGGAAACCGATCTTTTACCTGCAGGGCGCCCTGAATATCGATTTCCAGAATCACATCGTTGCCCCGGTCAAGGGCTTCCTGCAAAAACCTGCGGGGGGTACCGTAAAAGTGGCCGTAGACTTCCGCCCACTCCAGCAGTTCGTCTTCCTCAATCATTTTTTTAAAGGAATTGTTATCCAGGAAATAATAATCTACTCCATGCACTTCACCGCTCCTGGGCAAACGGGTCGTAGCCGAGACCGATAAGTGGATGGTTGGATTCTCCTTTATAAGAGCTCTACAAATTGAGCCTTTGCCCACACCTGAAGGACCGGAAAAAACCAGTATAATACCTTGCCTTCCCACGACTTCGACTCCATTATTCAGAAGGCTCTTCGGCCTGCGGCGACTCCTTCGACACCAGACGGTGAGCTACGGTTTCAGGTTGTACGGCAGAAAGGATGACATGATCGCTGTCTGTAATAATAACCGCCCTGGTACGGCGCCCGTAAGTTGCATCAATCAACATGCCCCTGTCCCGGGCTTCGGTAATAATCCTTTTTATGGGGGCTGATTCCGGACTAACTATAGCAATAATCCGGTTGGCCGAGACAATGTTTCCAAAACCAATGTTGATTAGCTTGATTTCCACAGTGTTTCCCCCTTCAAAAATTAACCTAAAATCATTCTATATTTTGGACCTGTTCCCTTAATTTTTCAAGTTCACTTTTGACCTCAACAACGAGGCGGCTAATTTCCAGATCACCGGCTTTGGAGGCAATGGTGTTTATTTCACGATTCATTTCCTGAATCAGAAAGTCAAGTTTCCTTCCCACTGATTCCCCCGTCAAAAGACAATTGCGAACCTGATTCAGGTGACTTTCCAGCCGCACTGTTTCTTCGGTTATGTTGGAACGCTCAGCAAAAAGGACGACTTCACCCGTCAACCGTTCCATGTCAAGGGAACCATCCTTCAGGAAGTCGCTCAAACGGTTTTGCAGCCTTTTTCTGTAATCCTCCACAACGACAGGTGACCGGTCCCTGATTGTATTATTGAGCCGGGCAAGGTGTTCAACCCTGTTCAAGAGATCTTTGGCAAGCTCTTTTCCTTCGAAAGCTCTCATCTGGACCAGGCTTGCCACAGCCCCTTCTGCAGCTTCCTGAATGGCAGGCCACAAAAGGTCTAGATCTTCGGCCGGCTCTTCTACAATAAGCACACCGGGTAGTGTCACCAGCTGTTTCAATTTTATTTTTCCCTCAATACCAACACTTTCCTGAAGTTCTTTCATTGCCTTATAATACGCTGAGGCAAGTGCTTTGTCAACTTTAACGGAAGCAGTTTTTTCGCCGCACTCTTCCAAACTCAGATATCCGTCAATCCGCCCCCGGGCCACCCGGGCTGAGATGATCCGCCTGATCCGGTCCTCAAGGGGAACAAGGGAGCGGGGCAAACGTAAAACAACCTCGTTATAGCGATGATTGACTGCTCTCAATTCCAGGGTGAATTTCTTATTACACGTACTGCCCTCGCCCCGGCCATAACCGGTCATGCTTTTAATCAATAATTCACACCACCTGTAATCTATCTGAATATAGTATTGACTTTTACCATAAAAATATTTTTTCTACCTGGAAGAAGAAAATCCTTCGATTTATGCTAAAATATGCGATATTTTAATTTTTTAATAGAAAAGAAAAGCCGGCACTTAAAATGCCGGGCATTGATCGTGGGTAATGTAATTCAAAAATCAGTTGATTTTTTTCAGTAATTCTTCAATCCGGTCCAGTCCTTCTTTGATGTTCTCCATGGAACAAGCGTATGAAAGCCGAAAATAATTATCATTACCAAAGGCAATGCCGGGAACCACAGCTACCTTTGCTTCCTTGAGGAGAAGAGTGGCAAGATCGGTTGCACTATTGACGGGGCTATTCTGGTACTTTTTACCAAAACAGCCTTTGACATTTGGATAAAGATAGAAAGCTCCATTTGGGCGCGTACAGGTTATACCCTTTATAGCGTTCAGCCGCTCATACATATAGTTTCTCCTGCGGAGAAACTCGGCCTTCATTTGCTCCGTATGGGACTGGTCGCCCGTAAGGGCGGCCACACCTGCATACTGGGCAATAGAAGTGGGGTTCGATGTGGAATGACTCTGCAAATCACCCATAGCTTTCGCTATCGGCCGGGCGGAAATAGTGTAGCCAATCCGCCAGCCGGTCATGGCATAAGCCTTGGAAACGCCGTTGACAACTATGGTCTGCTCCTTCAAAGCGGAAGAAAAAGAAGCGATGCTGACATGCTTAACTCCGTTATAAATAAGTTTTTCATAAATCTCATCTGAAATGACCATAATACCGTGTTTTTCAATAACCTCTGCCAAAGCACCCAGTTCTTCCACTGTAAAAACTGAACCGGTAGGATTATTGGGGCTGTTCAGGATGAAAAGACGGGTCCGGGGTCCTATGGCCGACTCCAGTTCAGCAGGGACAAGCTTAAAACCGTTTTCCTCCCGTGTTTCTATAATCCGGGGTGTTGCTCCGGCCAGCTTAATTTGCTCCAGATAGCTTACCCAGTAAGGAGCGGCAAGGATCACTTCATCTCCCGGCTGGAGCAGCACCTGCATTGCGTTGTAAAGGGAATGCTTGGCGCCTGCGGAGACTACCACCTGTTCCGGCTTGTATTCGAGACCTTGCTCAAGGCGGTATTTTTCGCAAATCGCCTGTTTTAGAGCCTTTATTCCTGTAACAGGAGTGTACTTAGTCTTTCCGGCCCGGATCGCGGCAATTGCCGCCTCTTTGATGTGGTCCGGGGTGTCGTAGTCCGGTTCTCCTGCCCCAAAGCTAACTACTTTATGCCCGTTTAAGGCCATCTCTTTAGCTTTTGCGTCTATTGATAGAGTGGGGGATGGACTGATATTTAACGCCCGGTCGGCTAATTTCATTAAAGAACGAACCTCCTTTTTGGTGAAAGGCCAGTTGTGCACCGTTGCACATGTGGAAGCCGCCGGTCTTCATCATTGCAGTCAAGTATTAATTGATTCTGTCGTTCAATCCAGGCGCTTCAGGTAGAATATGAAAGCGTCTTGACAGGCACTGGCAGAACAGGTTCAGCAATCACCGTTACTGGTGGTCCTGATGCTACCAAAGGGCATAACTGTTTTCCTAAAAAATAAGTTTAAAAGGTTACTTTACCAATTGTATTCTTAATTCTTTTCAGAGCTTCTTGAATTCGCTCCTTTTCAATGGTCAGCGCCATTCTGAAGTACCCTGAACCATTTTGGCCGTATCCAGTGCCTGGTGTAATAACAACACCGGCCTTATCCAGCACCAGTTCAGTGAAGGAGTCGGATGTGTACCCCCGGGGTACCGGCGCCCAGACATAAAATGTAGCCTTTGGTTTTTCCAGGTTCCAGCCCAGGCTGTTCAGCCCTTCAATCAAGATATCCCGTCGCTCCTGGTACACTGCATTTTGTTCAGTTACAATTTCCTGGGGTCCCGTCAGTCCGGCAGCGGCAGCATACTGGATTGCCTGAAAAACACCAGAATCGATATTTGATTTTAACCGGCCCAGGGCTTCAACTGCTCCGGCATTACCAGCAGCCCAACCGACCCGCCACCCGGTCATGTTATAGGTCTTGGAAACCGAGTGAAACTCGATCCCCACTTCTTTTGCCCCTGGAAACTGCAGAAAACTGGGTGGCTTATAACCATCAAAGGATACGTCGGAATAAGCAGCGTCATGACATACAAAAATTTCGTACTCCCTGGCAAACTCGATTACTTCCCGGTAAAAGGCTTCGCCGGCCACGGCACCGGTCGGGTTGTTCGGATAATTTATGAAGAGGATTTTTGCCCGCTTCGCTAAATCCCGGGGGATAGACTTAAAATCAATTAGATAGCCTTTTTCAGGCTCCAAGGGCAAATAATAGGGTTCGGCACCTGCTAAAATAGCTCCGCCTGAATATACAGGGTAACCGGGATCCGGAACAAGAACCGTATCACCGGGATTCAGGTAACACCAGGAGATGTGGGCGATGCCCTCTTTGGAGCCCAGCAGGGACACTACTTCGGTTTCCGGATCGAGTTCAATCCCGAAGCGGTTTTGATACCACCGGGCCACTGCCTGACGGTAGGTCAGCATGCCCACCGAGGAGGGATACTGGTGATTGGCCGGATTATTCGCCTCCCTTACCAACGTCTCAATAATATGAACCGGCGTCGGCCGGTCCGGGTCACCGATACCAAGACTGATTACATCAACGCCTGCCTCTTTTTTCGCGGCGATAAGCTTTTCAATCCGCGCAAAAAGATAGGGCGGTAAATTACGGATACGCTGGGCTTCTACAAATTTCAATACGCTTATTTCCTCCCTCTCTATATAATGGGTTTCCCTTAATACTCAACGCCTTTCTCTATACCTTTATATTTTATCATTGGACTTAAAAGTTGCAAGATATTATAAAATGTATACATTATAATTCAAAAAAGGCGGCATGACAAGCCAATCATGGAATTATATAACAGAATGATGCCTGCTGAAAGCTCCTTTCCTGTCAGCTCATCCAGATTCAAACGAAGGGGACAGGAATAAAAAAAGGGCCAAAGCAAAAGCTATGCCCTTACTACATCTTTATTACCCTTGAAAAAAGCTTAATTCTTTTTCACGGGATAATCACCGCTAAATACTTCCTCGGCTGGACCGGTCATATACAAATGGTTGTCTTCAGCCCATTCGATATTGAGGTCCCCGGCTGTTAAGTGAACGGTAACTTTACGTCCGGTGTAGCCGTTTAAAAAACCGGCCACTACCGCGGCGCAGGCCCCGGTACCACAGGCCAGGGTCAGCCCCGCACCTCTTTCCCAGACTTTCATTTTTATTTCATCCCGGGATAACACCTGAACAAATTCGACATTGGTCTTATGGGGAAAGGCTTCATGAGTCTCCACACGGGGACCGAGCGCATTCAGCAATACTTTTTCAAGGTCGGGGACAAAGAGGATGCAGTGGGGGTTTCCCATTGACACTGCGGTTATGCGATACTCAATACCGTCGATTACCAGGGGCTCATCCACCACCTGCCCCGCCGGTCCGGCCATGGGTATCTCCAGGCGTTCCAGGCGCGGCTCACCCATATCCACCCTGACTGCACGAACCTGTCCAGCATCTAAAAGCAGTTCAGGCACCCGGATTCCAGCCGGGGTATCCACCTCGATTTTTTCCTTTCTGACCAGGCCCTTTTCAAATAAATATTTAGCCACGCAACGGATTGCGTTCCCGCACATTTCCGCCTCACTGCCGTCGGAATTGATTATGCGCATGTAAAGATCCGCTTTGTCCGAGGGCAGCAGCAAAACCAGGCCGTCAGCCCCCACACCAAAGTGACGGTTGCACATTTCCACAGCCAGTCCGGAAAAATTAATAGTCCTCAATTCCTCCTCCAGACCGTTAATCAGAATAAAGTCATTACCAAGCCCCTGTACCTTCGTAAACCTCAATTCTATTCCCCCCACGCAGTTTTACATCTTTATTCTATCACCATTGCTCATAAATACTTATACTTTAAGATACATTATTTTTTGACGGACCCGTTCCACCAGGCAGCGGGACAGGATTCCAACGACTGTAGGCGCCGAAGCGATGCTCAGGATCAACACCCAGTGCTCTCCCCTTAAGGGTACAGTATGAAAAACGGGCTGCAGAAAAGGCACGTAGACAACCAGAAGCTGCAGGGCGGTGGAAATAAGTACAGCACCAACCAGATAGGGGTTGGTCAGCAGCCCCACCTCCACGATTGAATGAAACTCCGAGCGGCAGGCAAAAACGAAAAACAACTGAAAGAACACCAGTGTATTAAAGGCTATGGTGCGGGCCAGATCCAAATCACCCAGGTTAAGGCCCAGCCTGAAGGAAAGCAGGGTGCCCATACCGATTAAAGCGCCGCTGATGCCGATCCGCCAGGTCATCCCGTGGGAAAAAACGCTTTCCCTGGGGTGGCGGGGCGGGCGCGTCATTATGTCGTTGTCATAGGGATCAACCCCCAGGGCCATGGCCGGAAGGCCGTCGGTAACAAGGTTCATCCACAAAATCTGGATGGGGAGCAGGGGGAGAGGCAGACCTCCCAGCACAGCCAGAAACATGACCAACACTTCACCCACATTACAGGAGAGCAGGTAACGGATAAACTTGCGGATATTGTCGTAAATACCCCTGCCCTCTTCCACGGCGGCAACAATGTTGCTGAAATTGTCATCGGTCAAAACCATAGCTGAGGCCTCCTTAGTGACATCGGTGCCGGTACTTCCCATAGCTATGCCGATATCGGCCTCTTTCACGGCGGGTGCATCGTTGACTCCGTCACCGGTCATGGCCACAACATGACCGGACTGTTTTAAAGCCCGGACGATTTGCAGTTTATGCCGGGGCGAAACCCGGGCATAAACACTAACCCGTTTCGCAAGTTCCTGGAGCCTGCTTCCGGACAGCTGCTCCAATTCACGGCCGGTGAGAATTTCGCCGTCTTTGGTCAAAATGCCCAGCTCCCGGGCCACAGCCCGGGCAGTCAACGGGTGGTCTCCGGTGATCATGGCAACCTTGATCCCGGCCCTGTGGCAGGTTTGAACTGCCTTCAGGGCGGTTGGCCGGGGGGGGTCGATCATCCCGGCCAGGCCGAGAAAAACCAGTTTCTGCTCAACAATATTTTCCGTGATTTGTTCGCTGGAAGGGGGTAACTCCCGGTAGGCAAAGGCTAGTACACGCAGGGCTTCTTCAGCCATCAGGGCGTTTTGTCTCAAAATATAATCCCGGTCCCGGGCCGATATGGGTACCGCCAGGCCGTCCCTGTAGATGTGCGTGCACAATTCCAGAATACCGTCCGGGGCTCCTTTAACATAAGCAGTCAAGGCCCCGCCGGTCTGCCGGCAGACAACGGACATGCGCTTGCGGTCAGAATCAAAGGGCAGTTCGGCAATCCGGGGCTCCCGGGCCTCAATCCGCTCCCGCCAGTGCCCTGCCTTGGCGGCCATGACCAGGAGCGCTCCCTCTGTAGGGTCTCCCAAAATCGACCAGCCGGGCGCCGGACGCCCCTTGACCAGTCCCCGGAAAAGCCCGCCGACACTGATTCCGCCACGCTCAAGCACGGCGTTGTTACATAGGGCTGCAGCCTTCATCAACAGGTTGAAGGCCGGCCCCTGGACAGAGCCCGGGCCTTCAAACGCGCCTTTGGGATCATAGCCTTCCCCGGTAACCTCAAAGACCTGCTCCCCCGCAATTACCCTTCGCACAGTCATTTGATTCTGGGTGAGGGTACCGGTCTTGTCCGAGCAGATGACAGTAGCGCACCCCAGGGCTTCAACCGCAGGGAGTTTCCGGATAATAACATGACGGCGGATCATGCGTTGAACACCGATAGCCAGAGCAACAGTCACAATAGCGGGTAAACCCTCCGGGATGGCAGCTACAGCGAGGCTGACACCGGCAAAAAACATCTGGTAGGCATCTTCTCCGCGCCAAATTCCCAAAACAACCACGGCGGCACAGACAATAAAGCAAAAGGCGACAATACCCTTACCCAGTTGGGCCAGCCGGCGTTGCAGGGGTGTTTCATCCTGCCCGGCGGCCTGAATCATACCGGCAATATGTCCCATCTCCGTGGCCATACCGGTGTGCACCACAAGGCCGCGCCCCCGTCCGCGGGTAACCGAGGTGCCCAGGTAGACCATGTTGCGGGTATCACCCGGGGCTAAATTCTCACCGCTCAGGGTTTTTTCGCTCTTTTTGACAGGTACGGACTCACCTGTCAGGGAGGACTCTTCAACCTCGAGATTAATGGCGCTTAAGAGACGCAGGTCGGCGGGGACCCTGTCGCCTTCTTCAATGAGGACAAGGTCTCCGGGTACGAGTCCGGCGGCGGAAATCCTGCGTTCCTGGCCGCTCCGGATGACTCTGGCCTCCGGGGCCGCAAGCTGTCTAAGGGCTTCCATGGAGCGTTCCGCCCGGTATTCCTGGATAAAGCCCAGGATGGCGTTGACCACGACGATGATCAGGATCGCCACTGCATCGGCGTATTCACCAAGCAAACCTGACACAGCGGTAGCAGCCAGCAGCACCAGAACCATGAAGTCTTTAAACTGGTTTAAGAAAAGCTGCCACAAAGAAACCCCGGGTGCTCCGGCCAGTTGGTTGGGGCCGTACCGCTCCAGCCTTTCTTTAACCTCCTTCTCAGGCAGACCCTTTTTACTGTCGCTTTTGAGCCGCTCAACGGTTTCCTGCAGGGTCAGAGCATACCAGCGCCCGGCCATAAGCATCAACCCCCTCGTCCTGGATTACCTAATTATTGCCAAATATATTCCAGGGGGGTTGAAAAAATGACTGCTCGCCGGACAAGCCGGGTACTTTAACTAAACAACCCTTTATCTGTCCTGATATGGATGATGATCTTTAAGGCAGTTCAGCCATTTTAATTGACTTCATAGAATATATCGATAAAATAGTAAACAGACCGTTCAGGCAGGATCACTACAGGAGGAAGAAAATGATTACAGTTACGCTTCCGGGAGAAAAACCCTTTCTCTTCAGGCACCTGGTTCTGGATTATAACGGCACACTGGCCTGCGACGGGGCCTTAATCGCCGGCGTGGAAAGCAAGCTCAACCAGCTTGCAGAACTTTTGGATGTGCATATAATAACAGCGGATACCTTTGGAAAATGTAAAACATCCTGCCGGGGAATTAAAGGCAGGATCTACGTTCTTGCTGAAGGGGAAGGCATGCTGGAGAAAGATAGATTTGTCAAGGCACTGGGGCCGGAATCTGTCATTGCAATGGGCAACGGCGCCAATGACGCCCTGATGCTGGAGCGTTCCGCCCTGGGCATCGCAGTTGTGGGACCCGAGGGCGCATCTTTAACGGCACTGCAAAAAGCAAGGCTTGTCGTTGGCGATATTAATAGCGGGCTGGACTTGCTTCTAAACACAAAGAGGCTGGTAGCAACTCTGAGGAAATAGGAGAAAGAGCCCTTATAAAAAGGCAATGTTTAAACCAGTTACACAAGGTCCCACTTGTTACAGCGGGAACCCCAGCGGCCGATAACCTTGTCGCCTTCGAAAATTTCCACCACCTCGCACACGTTGGAGCAGCCGTCGCATTCAAAGCTGCTGGTCCGGTAGGGAAGACCTGTGATTTGAAAGCCTTTAAAGGATGTTGTTTTTTTTCTGGCAATTTCTTCTTTGGCTAACTGCGCTGCTCCGATAGCTCCCATTATATTGAAATGTTTTGGTATGTGCACGGGCACCCCAAGAGCTCTTTCAAAAGCAGCTATAATGCCCACATTGGCGGCAACACCCCCCTGGAACGCAACCGGTGGCAGTATTTCCTTGCCCTTGCCGACGTTGTTCAGGTAGTTCCGCACCAGAGCATCGCAGAGACCCCTGATTATGTCAGGAATGCTATGGCCCATTTGCTGCTTGTGAATCATATCGGACTCTGCGAAAACCGTACACCTCCCGGCAATCCGCACCGGTGTATCAGATTGCAAAGCCAATCTGCCGAACTCTGTAATGGGAATATTAAGACGCGCAGCCTGCTGGTCAAGAAAGGAACCTGTACCCGCTGCGCAAACTGTATTCATGGCAAAGTCTGTAACGATACCATTTCTGAGGATAATAATTTTTGAATCCTGGCCGCCAATTTCAAAAACCGTCTGGACATCGGGAACCAGCATGGAAGCAGCTACTGCATGGGCAGTAATTTCATTCTTAATCACATCAGACCCTATAATAACCCCCGCCAGGTAGCGACCACTTCCCGTGGTTCCGGCGCCGGCGATTTCCACGCCTCGCCCAAGGGATTCCTGCGCTATCTTCATCCCTTCCTGGATAACGGCTATAGGCCTGCCTTTTGTTTGAAGGTATTGGCCGGTCAGCACTTCGCCGGCTTCATCGATAACAACTATATTTACGCTAACCGAACCAACGTCAAGACCCATATAAGCTTTCATGACAAATCCTTTCCTAAGATTCAGTAATCAATTAATAATCTTTTTTATCAACCGGTTCTTAATTAGAAATTTCGTTACGACCACTTTGCGAACATTTTAATCATAGCATTGAATAGATTTGTTGTAAATATTACCTAAAGCAGGAGACTATTTATGTGAGTCTACTGAAAATTCAACTGAATTAATACTTTTTCAACTTTTTCATAAAAAAAACTGGGCAAAAACTACCCAGATTTATAATTGCTAAAAGAATTTGTTAAACATATCCCAGTTTGCTCTTTAAGCAGCGGGTTTAGTTTTTAATCGCTTCTTTAAAGGGAACTAAAGGGGCCGTATAATCATCACACACTCGACCCGTGTTTAGCTTTTATACAGCTTTTTCCAGGGGGCTTTGGCCATCATCTGATAATCCTTCAAGGCCTGATTCAGAGTATGGGCAGCCAGAACGGCACAGTGGACATGATCCTCCGGCAGTCCGCCAAGCTCATCCAGGATATCCTCGGGTTTAATCTTCAAAGCTTCCTCTACTGTTCGATTGGTGGCAATCTCGGTGACCATGCTGCCGCAGGCGATAGATGACCCGCATCCATCCGTCCAGAAGGTTGCCTTATCAATCCGGTTATCCTTGACACTTAACCAGATTGCGAGAGTATCTCCGCATTCCCCCACTTCCTGGGCAAAGCCGTCGGCTTTGGGGATATTCCCAACGTTCCGGGGATTTCGGGCGTGATCAATAACAGTCTCGCTGTATTTACCAATCATGTCCAAAACATACTTTTTTTCTACTTGTTCATCCATATGCATTAACCACCTTCAACTAACAGAGTAATTTAGCAAGTCTTTTATTGCACAAGCACTGTTACACCAGCTTCAAGCCGGTTACTGGACAGCTTTATTCAGGTAATTACGGGTTAACTGATAATCCTTCAATGCTTCCCTAAGGGTATGAACCGCCAGATTAGCAACGTGCAAATGACCGTCCGGCAATCCTTCAAGCGCGTTTATTAGGTCTTGGGGTTCAATCCTGGAGGCTTCCTCTATGGTTTGACTTTTAGCTAATTCGGTGAGCATGCTGCCGCAAGCAATATATGCTCCACATCCATCCGTCCAGAAAGTTGCCCTGTCAATCCGGCTATCCTTGACGTTTACCCAGATTGCCATTGAATCTCCTTCTTCACCAAATTCCTGACTGAAACCGTCAGCGTTAGGTGTATTCCCAAGATTTCGAGGATTCTCGGCGTGTTCAACTGCAATATTGTTTAGGACATGTTTTTTTCCGACTTGTTCATCCATATTATTTACCACCCTCGCTATTTATGTCGTTTAGCCCAAACTTAATTATAACAAATTAAAAGTCCGGATCAAGTCCAAAAAAGGGTTTTGTATGCCCCGCCGGGTTAGCCCTTCTTAACAATCCTGTCCAATACACATTATTATAGACTATATTGTATAAACAAGTACACCGGTTACAAAGAAGGGTCCTTTCTCTGTAACCGGTGTACTTATTTTGCTTACATAATGCAATTATTTCCCTGATAAAGCCCTGTAGAGTATTACTGGAGATGGGTATCCGGATTCATGGGGCGATCACCGGCCCGGTCATCCCTCTTATCCATGAGATGGTCCATGCCCCGTACCAGAGTATCGTCCTCAAGGACACTGTAAAGATGATAACCAAGATCCTCCCGTTCCCGCAAAACTTCCTCCAGCACCTCTACCGTTCCAAAATCTTTCAGTTCGTGCGCCCGTGAGATTGTCCTCCGCAACATTTCCTGTATTTTCAACTCGTGTTCCAGGTCGTTCCGCAAAAAATCCCTGATACTGTAGCGGCCTTCAACCTCATGCTTAATGTAGGAAAGCTCGTGCTGGGTCACGGGATGGGCAGTGGGCACACCGCCCAGACGGGCCACCCTTTCGCCGACAGCGTCAATATGCTTTTGGGTTTTAGCAATGTGCTCTTCAAGTAGTTCGTGCAGGCTGATAAAACCCTCCGCTCCCTCGGACATCCAGTGATGCTTGTTGTACTGGTGCAAAGCCACGGACAGGGCGCACTGGTGATCATCCAGCATCAGCGCCATCTCGCGCCGGACCTCCACCGGCAGGCCGATACCCGCACCGATAGTTTTAACAGTACGGGGTTGCTGGCGGGTAATCATCTGATGGTAGGTAACATGACCCGGCATCTTGGGATCAAACCCGGATTTATCCAGATTGAAGTTACCCTGGAAATTACGATAATTGGTCATAACTGTAGAGATTGTTTGTTGCGGTGATTCCATATTGTTATCCTCTCCTTGTGATATGTTTGTCATTTAGTTTGCGCCCTTAGATGCCGGTTATACACTTGTTTCCTCATAAATTTTTTGCCGAACAGGTGGTTCCCCACCTGCTTTGATTCTGTGTTCATAATTATATCTAGATTCGATATGAACTTATCACAGGCGGGTTTGCTAGAACCTGCCTTGCTTTGGCCAAACTTATTAATTTATCGTACCCTTTCAGCTCATCGTATAATAATTTTTCACAGAGTTCTATCAAATCCTCTCTATAAACTATAGTAAAGGCCCGAACGTGCAATTCCACTGCCGCCTGAAAAGCTACGGTCAATAAACTCAGCAGCTCATCATCACTTGTTCTAATCTTGCTGACCTGTCCCGGAGAGTATTGGAACTGCCGTACCGGGGGCCGGGAGGGAATGGTGATACCCTCATTTTTAAGGACGTTTTCCAGCAGTTCCATATGAGGCAATACGATCTCTTTCAGGCCCCATTTGAGCAGGTTAATAAGATCCTTATCTATTGTACTGGCAAGATATATTTCCATGTTTACCTTGCTCAGGTATCTGGCATTGAGTTCATCCCAGATTATCCCAACCTCTTCCATATTTAAACTGTTTCTTCTGGCGCTAGCCGGTGGGGGTGGCACAAATAGATTTCTTTTTTTCCCGAAACCGATTAAATACTTGTAAACTTTTATATAATCCCCCATCAAATCAAGAAAGATATTGCGGATTGATTCTCTGGTACAAGCCATAACGGCACGACTATAAAACATTATATAGACCTGCCCGAAACCTACTATGTTTTTGATTATTTCCTTATCGGTCAACTTAACCTCCTGTCCTGTTCCCGGTCCTCCCTGCAGGGTTTTGGAGGAGGGGCGCGGCGGAACCGTAAAACCCTCGCTTTTAAGAGCATTTTCCAACTTCTTAATATGCAGTAAGAATGTAGCGGTGGCCAAACCCTTTAAATACGTTTGCAGTTGAGCATCTTCAGTGTTCATCAAATTTAATTCCAGTATACCTATTAATTTGTAGGTAGAAGTTAGACCTTCCCACAGGTAATAAATCTCCCCCGCGTGCATAGGTTTCTCTGCTTCTGTAGTTTGGATAGGCAACAATTTCTTGAAAATTTTATTTATCATTTTATTCTGTCCTCCTTAAGTGTTGTCTTGGCTTATATAATGCAAAAAAATTAAAAAATATATACTTTCATTGCGGATATGACCACACCGGAGCATCTTCGATACAGGCCTGCCACCTAAAACCAGCAGCCCGGGTGACTGGTTCGCCTTTTCATAACCAGTAAATACTGTTAAAAGATTTTTATGTTTCAGGCACAAAAAAGCAACAGCTCCGGAGGTTATCTCCAGTGCTGTTGCTTTTATTCCTGGTGGGCGATGACGGGCTTGAACCGCCGACATCCTGCTTGTAAGGCAGGCGCTCTCCCAGCTGAGCTAATCGCCCTAATATGGTGACCCCTACGGGATTCGAACCCGTGTTACCGCCGTGAAAGGGCGGTGTCTTAAACCACTTGACCAAGGGGCCGTTTGAGATGTGAGATGTGAGATGTGTGAGGTTAGAACAGGATGGATTCCCACTCGTGAGAGGTTAGAATAATATAGATTCCCACTTCTAACTTCTCGCCTCCCACCTCTCAACTGGTGGGCCCACCAGGATTCGAACCTGGAACCAGCCGGTTATGAGCCGGATGCTCTACCGTTGAGCTATAGGCCCGAAAGAATGGCTCCCCGAGTAGGATTCGAACCTACAACCTACCGGTTAACAGCCGGTTGCTCTACCGTTGAGCTATCGAGGAACATCGGCAAATGCTATTATACGATAGTTTTTAACTGTAGTCAAGATATCTGACCGTGTGATTTTAATCCAGATAATCTTTTAATTTTTTGCTGCGGCTGGGATGGCGGAGCTTGCGCAGCGTTTTGGCCTCAATCTGCCGGATGCGCTCCCGGGTGACGCCAAACTTCTGACCCACCTCTTCCAGGGTGCGGGCACGCCCGTCGTCAAGTCCGAAGCGCAGGCGCAAAACCCTCTGTTCCCGCTCGGTTAAGGTCTTTAATACTTCGTCCAGCTGCTCCCTCAAAAGAGTAAATGACGCTTCTTCAGCCGGGGCCCTGGCATCGTGATCCTCGATAAAGTCCCCTAAATGGGAGTCTTCCTCTTCTCCGATGGGCGTCTCCAAAGATACCGGCTCCTGGGCAATCTTCATGATTTCCCTGACCTTTTCTTCGGAAATATTCATTTCACTGGCAATTTCCTCTGGACTGGGCTCACGTCCAAGTTCCTGTAAAAGCTGTCGGGATACCCGGATTAATTTATTAATGGTTTCCACCATATGCACGGGGATCCTGATGGTTCTGGCCTGGTCTGCAATAGCCCTGGTGATGGCCTGGCGAATCCACCAGGTGGCATAGGTACTGAACTTATAACCCTTCCTGTAGTCAAACTTTTCCACCGCTTTGATCAATCCCAAATTACCTTCCTGAATCAGGTCCAGAAAAAGCATGCCCCTGCCCACGTAACGCTTGGCAATACTCACAACCAGCCTTAAGTTTGCTTCCGCCAGCCTTCTTTTAGCTTCTTCGTCACCATCCTCCATACGCTTTGCCAGATCCACTTCCTCTTCCGGCGTAAGGAGCGGGACCCGCCCAATTTCTTTGAGGTACATGCGGACAGGATCATCTATCCCGACACCTTCGGGAACAGTCAGGTCGACTTCCACTTCTTCGGGCTGAGATTCGACAGTTGCACCGTCAATAGGCTCTATTTCCGGCGCTTCCTGAACGACCTCTATACCCAGTCCGGCCAGCTTTTCATAAATATCATCAATTTGTTCGGGTGTCAGATCGGTTCCCTGGAGACTGTCCATGATCTCGTTGTAGGTCAGGACACCACGCTTTTTCCCCTTTTCGATCAATTCCATAACACCGTCGGTTTTCGGCTCTTCCCTCACTAGCCATCAATCCCCTCTCTAGGGTATTTCCAGATATTTGACTCAAATTGCCGGTATTCCTCCAGCAATTGGTCAATTTTACCCTGATCACCCGCTATTTCAGCATCTTCAATCCTTTGGAGCAGCATATACTCACGCAACAAATCATGGTCAGGCAGGCCATTCTCCATATTTTCATGTTTGCTGATTTCCTGCAAAAGGTTTTTCCTGCGTTCCTGCCGATAACAGCGATTGATAGATTCCAGGTATATGTTCATTATTTGAACCGGGTCATCCCCGGGAATTTCCTGGGCCAGAAGATAACTCAACAAACTCCTTTCCTCATCCTCCAGGTCTTTTATAATTTCTACCGGTTGGTAAAGTGGCCGTTTAGCCACTTCCACACACCGTTCAAATATTTTAAGATAAGTTTTATTTTTAAAGGGCGCCTGCCCCATTTTATCAAGAATAATCTTCCCCAACTCGGGGTTATCCAGCACAAGTTGTAAAACAACAGTTTCAGCCTTGCTCCTGGCATCCATTCTTTCCTTATTACCTACTATAGTATGCTTGGTTTTAACAATATTATCCGAAAATGTCCATTTTTTACCCTTGTTCGTCTTATAACGCTTATATTCACCTGCAACTGTTTCCCAGCTCAAATTTAATTCCCGGGCAACTGCCTTTAGTCCTTCTTCTTTTTCAACTTCACTCTTCAAACCATAAATATTGGGAAATACCTGGTTGATGATGTTCAGCTTGTCTGAAACAGTTTTTACCTTCAGGGTTGATGTAGCCTGCCGCAATTTATACTCGATCAGGGATGGTGCTGTATCCATTAGTCTTTCCCAGGATTGACAGCCGTACTTACGGAGATAATCATCCGGGTCTTTTCCGTCGGGGATACTTAGAACACTGACCTGGCAACCCAACTCCTGCAAAAGGTCAAGACTGCGAATGGTAGCCGCCACGCCTGCCGCATCCGCGTCATAAGCGACAACTACGTTTTTGCTGTAGTTCAACAGCAGCCTGCCCTGTTCCGCAGTCAGGGCAGTTCCCAGAGAAGCCACTGCGTTGGTAATCCCATGCAGGTGTGCAGTAATTACATCCATGTAACCTTCCATCACGATAATACTGCCTTTATCCCGGAC
>FZPS01000155.1_pt100 | contig 66529 bp, 48 predicted proteins | sample 1817821 | NCBI WGS metagenome assembly FZPS01 (sample SAMEA104158645, study PRJEB21678) | metagenome | place: Germany | collected 2015-04-21
GCCTTTAACGGTCAGTTTAAGGCTTGGTACAAACCCAAAAGAGGGTTTAAGTCTTTTGATTCTGCAAATCTTCTGATTTCCCTTTTTGTTTTCTTTTACAACTTTGTCAGACCTCATTCTTCACTGAACAATCTTGCTCCGGCTCAAGTGGCTGGTGCTAAGTACAGTGATAAGGCTAGACAAAAGTTTCTTTTGATTACCTAAGGCTTATTCAGATTTCAAGTTTCAATTTTCTTCTTGTGATCTCTTTTGAGATCTACTTAGGGTGCTAGTTTTTCTTTGTTTTTGTTTTTATTAGCACACTTTTTCTTTTTTTGTTATTCTTGATCTGATTCTAAAAGCTTGAGGTAAGATTTTCTTGTTAATCTTTCGCCAGTTTGCTTTTCAGATCTCTTTTTCTTCATCTTTACTTAACAGAGCCTTTTAACTTGTTTTATAGTTAATATGAATAACTAAACTTCATTATAGCATTAAATCTACAACATTTTGTCATGTCATTTATTTACTATTTCTTTCAAGCGCTTTTATGTACTCCACGTAAGATCATTAGATAGTCTCTTAAATCGGCAGCTTCTTCAAAAGCAAGATTGGCAGCAGCTTCGCGCATTTTAGTTTCATTATAAGCAATCATATTTTGTAATTCTGAAGCACTTAGTTCTTTGAGAGCTGATTCTTCCAAATAATCCTTTTCTACTTCAGCCACTTTTAGTTCCTCTTCTTCGTCTAATTCATATGCGGTATCAACTATTGCTCTAACTTCTTTTTGAATAGTTTGGGGAATAATATTATTTTTTTGATTGAATGCACTTTGGATTTCACGTCTTCTATTAGTTTCGGTAATCGCTTGGTACATTGATTCAGTAACCTGATCAGCATACAAAATCACACGCCCTCTCACATTTCTTGCTGCTCGACCGATGATTTGAACTAAAGAAGTTGTTGAACGTAGGAAACCTTCTTTATCGGCATCCAATATAGCAATTAAAGATACTTCCGGTAAATCTAAACCTTCTCTCAACAAGTTTATTCCGACCAAAACATCAAATTTGCCTTCTCGAAGTTGTTTAAGTATTTGCAAACGTTCTACAGTCTTGATATCCGAGTGTAAGTATTTCACTTTTAAACCTTCACCGGATAAATATTCAGTTAGTTCTTCTGACATTCTTTTGGTTAAAGTTAAAACTAAAGTCCGCTCATTCTTCTTAATATTTTCTTCAATTTCATAGATTAAGTCAGCAATTTGATCTTCAACCGGCCTTATATCTATTTCCGGATCGAGTAAACCGGTAGGACGATTGATTTGCTCAACAAATTGTGTTGAATGTTCATCTTCATAACGTGAAGGTGTCGCACTGACAAATAATGTTTGTCCCATTCTTTGTTCAAATTCTGTAAATTCAAGTGGTCTATTGTCCAGTGCCGATGGCAAACGAAAGCCGTAATCGACCAGAGACTGTTTGCGTGAGCGATCTCCATTATACATTGCTCCAATTTGAGGAACCGTTACATGAGATTCATCTATCATCAATAGATAATCATCCGGGAAAAAATCGATCAAAGTAAAGGGCGGAACACCCTCACTCCTACCATCGAAGTGGCGTGAATAATTTTCAATACCTTTGCATACTCCGGTCTCAAGCAATAATTCGAGATCATAACGTGTACGCTGCTCCAAACGATAGGCCTCAACTATTTTCCCCTGACTGTTCAGCACCTCCAGCCTCTGTTCAAGTTCAGTCAAAATATCAGCAACAGCTCGTTTGGTATTTTCTCTGGTTGTAGTATAGTGACTTGCAGGATAAATCTGTTGATAATTTCTCCCTTGAATACTGCGCGCAGTAATAGAATCAATTTCTGTAATCCGTTCAATTTCATCACCGAAAAATTCAAGTCTGGTAATCACATTCTCTGAAGCTGCTGGGAAAATATCGATAATATCTCCTCTTACTCTGAAAGTTCCACGCCTTAATTCAAAGTCATTTCTTACATACTGAATGTTAACCAATTCTTCAATTACATCTTCTACCGATTTTTGCTGACCGGGACGCAGATGGACCATCATTTTTTTGTATGATTCAGGAGAACCTAAACCATAAATACAAGATACCGATGCAACAACAATCACATCTCTACGTTCAAATAATGATGCAGTAGCTGAATGCCGCAAACGATCTATTTCATCATTAATCGAAGAATCTTTTTCAATGTATGTATCGCTGGAAGGTAAATAAGCTTCAGGCTGATAATAATCATAATATGAAACAAAATATTCAACCGCATTATCTGGAAAAAAAGATGCAAATTCAGCAGCCAGTTGACCTGCCAAAGTTTTATTATGAGCGATAACCAAGGTCGGCCTTTGAGTTCTTTCAATAATATTAGCCATCGTATAGGTTTTACCGGAACCGGTTACACCCATTAAAGTTTGAGCTGCATCTCCTCTCTCAATTCCTTGTACAATCTTGTCTATAGCCTTAGGTTGATCACCTTTTGGCTGATATTCCGAAACTATTTTAAAGGGTTTTCCTGTCATTAAATAAAATTAAACTCCTTAGCAAAATCAACGAAGTTTTACCAAATTTCAAACTCAAAAGGTTTAAGCATAGGACGAATTAAATTCAGCTCCTCAAGTTTTTTTCTAACTTCCTTAAAATCTTCCCACATTTCAATTCTTTTACTTTGATTTCGCAATAAATAGGCAGGATGAAAAGTAGGCATTATATAATATCCGCTTTTTTCAATCCATTGTCCCCTAACTTTTGAAATTGGATTATTAAGATTTGTAAAATACTTGTAGGCTGTAGCGCCTACTAACACAATTACTTTAGGTTTGACCAAGGCAAACTGCGCACTGAGCAATCTCTTACAAGCTTGAGCTTCAATCTCGGTTGGCACTCTATTTTCAGGCGGTCTGCATTTCACTATATTGCAGATATGAAAATCCTCAGCCGTAAATTCTTGTGCTTGGAGTAAGCTGTCTAATAATCTACCGGATCTACCTACAAAAGGTCTGCCTTGGCGATCCTCTTCAGCTCCCGGACCTTCACCGATTAACATCAATGGTGCATTTAAGCTACCCCGATAAACTACAACATTATCTCTGGTTTTATAAAGATCACAATTTTTACAGGATTGGCAGGCTTGTAAAAAACCTTGCCATTCTTGAGGTAAATCATGAAATTCTATCATATTTTCTGTCATTTTTTTCCTTTAATAATATCTTTTCGAATTGCTTCTACTGCTACACTGATAGCAAGTTCAGTATCATGCTGATGAGGGTCTTCCAGACCGCGTTTTGCTCTTTCCTGATTCCAAATAACATTCAAAACACAAGCTGCTCTGGCACCTAAAACTTGACTAACGATGAATAAAGTTGAACTCTCCATTTCCGAGGCCAGACAATTTGCTTTGTACCAAGCTTCCCATTTATTTGTTAATTCATAGCCGATGGGCATCCTACTCGGATTATGCTGACCATAAAAGGAATCTTTACAATGTACAATCCCTGTATGATATGTAGCTTTTAATTGTTGAGCTGATTCTACCAAACTGGCAGTGAAGTCAAAATCAGCAACTGCCGGAAATTCTTTTGGCACATATTCATCAGGTGTGCCATCCATCCGGATTGCTCCAGTTGCTATTACAACATCCCCGCCTTTTACTTCCAACTTAATTCCACCACAGGTTCCAATTCTGAGAAAATTAGTAACTCCGGTTTGAAATAATTCCTCCACACCGATTGCAGTTGAAGGTCCTCCCATTCCGGTGGACATTACGAGAACATTTTCACCTTCTATTTGTCCTAGCCAAGTAATATATTCTCTGTTTTGTCCTAAATATTTAGGATCATCCAGAAAAGAGGCAATTTTTTCTACTCGCTCAGGAGCTCCGGGAAGCAATGCATATCTGGCATTGTGTGAATCGTCCAATTGTATATGGTAAAGCTTTTCCATTTATAATTCCCTCCAGACTATAATTTATTATTCAGGTTAGCAGGACCAAAACCATCAGGCAATAATTCACCCAAGCTACGTTCAAGGTAGTCATTTTCTGTGCTGACTAGCAAGACTAGTAAGGTTGGATCGCAAAACTCATTCAAGACTTGACGACAGATTCCGCAGGGGAACGCGTATTCTGATTCAGAAGAACTATTTAGCTCGGAGTAACCGTGGATAGCAATAGCTATAAACTTTGTTTCACCTTCAGAAACAGCCTTTACTGCAGCGGTACGTTCAGCACAAATTGTCGCACCATAAGAAGCATTTTCAACATTACATCCGCTGTAAATTTTCCCACTTTCACCCAAAATAGCTGCCCCTACCCTATATTTAGAATAAGGTGCATAGCTCTCTCTGCTCGCATTTATAGCTTGTTTTATTAATTTATTTTTTATTTTTCCCACAGAATAATTTTTCTACTTCAATTATAAATTATTGAAAATAACTCTTTGCTTACTCAATTATTTTAACATATAAAAAGCATTTCGTTTGTTGTTTGAGTTATTTCTCGGTAAGAATTAACAACAAAACGAAATGCTTAACAAATAAGATCTAAGAATCAGGATTAAACTTCTACACTCCAACCTGCGGGACCTTGTTTCCTGCCCCATTGAATATCCGTTAAATCATCATAAAGCTTTTGTGAGACCGGACCAATTTGATTGTCGTTGATAATCATCTTCTGATCACGATAGAGTAATTCTCCGACCGGAGAAATAACTGCTGCAGTTCCAGTACCAAAAACTTCTTGTAGTTTGCCGTTTTGATAAGCTGTGACCACTTCATCAATAGAAATACGTCTTTCTTCTACGTTTGCACCTTGATTACGTAATAGTTCTAACACAGATTTTCTCGTAATCCCGGCTAAAATAGAACCATTGAGTTCAGGTGTAATTATTTTGTCTTCGATTACAAAGAATATATTCATGGCACCTACTTCTTCGATATATTTTCTTTCAATACCGTCAAGCCACAATACCTGTGAATAACCTTTTGCTTCAGCTTCAACCTGACCAATTAGGCTGACAGCATAATTGCCCCCGGTCTTCGCTTCACCCATTCCTCCCGGAACAGCTCTCACAAATTTTTCTTCAACATATATTTTTACCGGATCTAAACCTGATGAATAATAAGGTCCACTCGGACTCAATATAATAATAAACTGATATGAATTGCTGGCATGTACACCAAGAAAAAACTCATCCGCAAAAACAAATGGTCTAATATATAAACTGGAATCTGATTGATGGGGTACCCAATCACGTTCAATATCAATCAGCTTCTTCAAACCTCTCAAAACCAATTCTTCGTCAAACCTGGGAATACATAAACGATCACTAGATAAATTCATCCTCTTGAAATTTTCATCAGGTCTGAATAAAAGTATTTGATCTTGGTTACGATAAGCTTTCAAGCCTTCAAATACAGTTTGACCATAATGAAAAGTTAAACATGAAGGATCCAGGTTGATATTTTGATACGGAATGATGCGTGGATCATGCCAACCTTTTCCCGTTTGATAGTTCATGATGAACATATGATCGGTAAAATATTGCCCAAAACCCAATTGACTTTCATCTTGGATTTTTTCTTTCAAGTTTTTACTCGGTATAAATTTAATTTCCATACCTGCTCCTTTTACTCATTATTAAAATCAGTTATCGGTAAAACAACCTTTGGCTTCATCCTTTGATATTAAGTTAAATCCTTTTTGCGTCAAACCTGATTTGATCTGAAGTATATGTTCCATATTCTTTGTTTCCAGTTTCAGATTGATCACACAGCTATCAATCGCTGTATTCTCACCACCCGGATTATAATTGACTTCGGTTACATTGGCTCCGTACTCCGCTATTGCAGTCGCAACCGCCTGTAATTGTCCCGGCTTGTCTGTCAAACTGATACTTAATTCCGTATTGCGCCCGCTAACTAATAAACCACGTTGAATAACTCTAGAAAGAATATTAACGTCTATATTTCCTCCACTTAACAGAACACAGATCTTTTTGTCTTTTATCTCTATTTTATTAAAAACCACAGCAGCAAAAGCAACTGATCCGGCACCTTCACAGACTAGCTTCTGTTTTTCCATCAAGGATAATAAAGCATAAGCAATCTCATCTTCACTAACCGTGATAATCTGATCTGCATATTTTTTTGCTAATTCAAATGTAAGATTACCCGGTTGTTTTACTGCAATTCCATCAGCAAAAGTGTCTTGACTGGAAATTTTGATGATCTTACCTTCGGTCAGTGAAACTGACATTGAAGAAGCTTTTGCCGCTTCAACACCAATGACTTGACATTCGGGTTTAAGACTTTTGATAACATAAGCTATCCCGGCTAACAAACCACCACCACCGACAGGAACTAAAATAACATCTACATCGGGCATTTGATCAAGAATCTCTAAACCAATCGTCCCCTGTCCGACAATAACTTCCTCATCATTAAAAGGATGAATGAACACTTTTTCGTGTTTATCCATATAGTCAAGTGCTGCGTCATACGAATCATCATAGGTATCGCCGGCTAAGATTATTTTCGAACCGTAAGAACGGGTAGCTTCTATTTTTGAAATAGGGGCAGATTCCGGCATGAAAATTGTCGAATCAATCCCTAATTGATTACAGGCCAAAGCTACACCCTGTGCATGGTTACCTGCGGAGCATGCCACCACTCCTCTTGCTTTTTCAGACTCACTCAATTGAGATATTTTATAATAAGCACCTCTAATTTTGAATGAACCGGTAGTTTGCAAATTCTCTGTTTTTAAATATACAGAGTCTACAGGAAAAACTGCTTCTGCTTTAATTAGATCGGTTTTTCTGACAACTTCCTTTACTTTATGGGCTGCACGATAGACATTGTCTAATGAAAGGTTGTTTTTTCTCATTCCAGAACAGCTCCTTTATCTGAACTTGTGACTAATCTGCGGTAGCGATTAAGCCAACCACCTACTATGTTGGTTTCAGCAGGTACAAAATCAGCCATTCTGGCAGCAAGTTCTTCGTCTGAAATTTTTAGGTTCAAAGAATAATTTGGAATATCAATTGAAATGATATCACCCTCTTTAATTATTCCTATTGCTCCTCCTAAAGCAGCTTCGGGAGAAACATGACCTATAGCGGCACCGCGTGATGCTCCGGAGAATCTACCATCTGTAATCAATGCTACGCTCTTATCCAATTTCATCCCGGCTAAAGCCGAGGTTGGATTGAGCATTTCACGCATTCCGGGACCACCCTTAGGACCTTCATAACGAATGACTATCACATCACCCGGATTAATCTGACCCGCGTATATGGTTTTAATAGCATCATCTTCACTTTCAAAAACTCTTGCCGGACCTTCATGTTTCAACATTTTCTCATCAACTGCGGAACGTTTAACAACTGCTCCTTTTTGCGCAATATTACCATAGAGTATTGCAAGACCACCCACATCACTATATGGATCAGCAATTGATCTAATCGCACCGTTATCACGAACTCTAATTTGAGCTATATTCTCGCCAACAGTTTTTGTAGAAACAGTAGGTAAGTCCAAATTGAGCAAATCTTTTTTAGCCAACTCTTTCAGAACAGCACCCACTCCTCCCGCAAAATACAGATCCTCCATTCTAGTCGGACCGGCGGGAGCCAAATGACATAAATTGGGAACTTTCTCACTTAACTGGTTAAAGATGTTCAGGTCAACTTCAATTCCTGCTTCGGTTGCAATAGCCAAGAGATGCAAAACTGTATTTGTTGAACACCCTAATGCCATGTCTGAAGCAATTGCATTGCATATTGAATCCTCAGTTATGATATCCTTTATTCTGATATCTTTTCTAAGCAATTCCATGATCATCATGCCGGTTTCTTTAGCAAGTCTTTGTCTCGCTGAATAGGGTTCCGGAGTTGTACCGTTTCCCGGCAAGGCTATACCAATAGCCTCCGTCAAACAGTGCATCGAGTTAGCTGTATACATTCCGGCACAACTTCCACAACTGGGACATGCTGCTTGTTCACATTCCAAAAGCTCATCTGCAGTAATCAAATTAGCTTTGTAACTGCCGACAGCTTCAAATAATGAGGAAAGACTTAATGAGCCTTGCTCACTTTGACCTGCCAACATCGGACCTCCACTAACCAAAATAGTCGGAAGATTCAATCTCAAAGCACCCATGATCATACCGGGAACTATTTTGTCACAATTGGGAATCAAAACTAAAGCATCTATCCCATGGGCAATTGCCATGGACTCAACACTATCGGCAATCAATTCTCTACTGGGCAAAGAATATTTCATTCCCTGATGCCCCATGGCTATTCCGTCACAAACACCAATCGAAGGAATCATGATCGGAGTACCGCCATTCATCAATACTCCCGTTTTAACGCTTTGAGTCAACTTGTCCAAGTTCATATGTCCGGGAACAATTTCACTATAGGCGCTGACTACACCGATTAATGGCCGTTGCAATTGTTCTTCTGTATAACCCAATGCATAAAAAAGACTGCGATTAGGCGCTCTTTCAGCACCTCTGATGACTTTATCACTTGCTAATTTCATGCTTCCTCCTCCAAAGTATCTTTACTTATTGTCTAACCCCTGCATCATGCTGCGCAATTCAGAACCAACTTCTTCCAATTGATGATCTGCTTCTCTTTCTCTGGTTGTTAAGAAACGGATCTTTCTACCGGAAGACATTTCCTGTACGAATTGGGAAGCAAATTTTCCGGTTTGAATATCTTCCAAAACCTCGCGCATATTGTCTTTAACATATTGGTCAATCACTCTGGGTCCTGAAACATAGTCTCCGTATTCAGCCGTATTAGAGATTGAGTTTCTCATATTAGCAAAACCGCCTTCGACCACCATATCAATGATCAGTTTCATCTCATGGATACACTCAAAATAAGCCATTTCAGGCTCATAACCAGCTTCAACCAAAACTTCAAAACCTGCTTTCATCAAAGAGGTTACGCCTCCACAAAGAACTGCTTGTTCACCGAAAAGGTCAGTTTCTGTCTCTTCTTTAAATGTAGTTTCTATGATACCGGCTCGACCTGCACCGATTGCTGAAGCATAGGCAAGTGCCGTTTCTTTTGCTTTACCTGATGCATCTTGATAAATTGCAATCAAGGATGGCACGCCGAATCCTCTTTCGTACTCACTACGCACTGTATGGCCGGGACCTTTTGGTGCGACCATAATTACATCAATATCTGTAGCCGGTATGACTAAATTATAATGGATATTAAAACCGTGAGCATACATTAAAGTATCGCCTGAAACTAAGTTAGGGGCTACTGAATTATTGTAAATATCTGCCGAAAGTTCATCCGGAACCAACATCATTACAATATCCGCTTTTCTAGCAGCTTCTTCCACAGTTGAGACTTCAATGCCGAATTCTTCGACAGTTTCTCTAGTTTTGGAATTCTCCGCTAAGCCAACCACAACATTAATGCCACTCTCTTTTAAGTTGAGAGCATGTGCATGCCCTTGTGAACCAAAACCGATTATTGCTACGGTTTTTCCCGTTAAAACATCCAAGTTACAATCTTTGTCATAATATTTTTCAACCATTTTCAATCTCCTTTTCCTCTTTGAAGAGCTGTTACACCAGTTCTACAGATATTTACTATATTATAATTATCGATAACTCTAATAAATGCATCAATCTTTTGTGGTTTACCTGTTAGTTCAATGATCATGCTGTCAGGTGAAAGGTCCACCACAACTCCTTTGTATACATCGGTAATTTCAATTAATTTGCTGCGACAATCGTCCGAGACCGAGACTTTGACTAAAAGAATCTCTCTCATTACCGAATTTGTTTCAAACAGTTCTTCAATTGAGATAACTTCTTCCAGTTTTGCTGTTTGACTTACCAATTGATTTAATTCGAGATCATTCAGGCTTGCAGTCAAAGTGATTCTTGAAAAACTGGGGTCTTTTGTTTCCGATACGGTCAGGGTGTCGATATTGTAGCCCCTTCTGGCAAATAAACCGGCTACTCTGGTCAAAGTTCCTGCATTATTTTCAACTAGAATGCTCAATACTCTCATTTGTTTCATAAACTTACTCCATAATAATATCTTCTACTGTACCGCCGGCGGGAATCATCGGCAATACCAATTCGTCTTTATCAATGATTGCTTCAATAATTATCGGTTTATTCTGAGTTGTAGCATCAGCAAAAGCAGCTTTGAATTCTGTAATAGTTGCACAACTGTAGCCCTTTGCACCAAAAGCCTCTGCTAGTTTTACATAATCAAAAGAATGATCAATATCCGTTTCACTATAGCGTTGGTCATAAAGTAAGTTTTGCCATTGTCTAACCATGCCCAGAGCATGATTGTTTAAGATAATCGTAATCGTATTAATTTGATGATCAACTGCAGTCTTTAATTCATTCATATTCATAGTGAAAGATCCATCACCTGAAATTAAAACCACCGGTTTATCAGGATTACCTGCTTTAGCGCCAATTGATGCTCCAAAACCGAAACCCATCGTTCCCAGACCTCCACTGGTCAAAAAAGTCCTGGGCTTTGTTCGAGCACAATATTGAGCAGTCCACATTTGATGCTGACCGACATCAGTAACAAAAATCAGGTCTTCGCCAAAATATTCCGCAACATGTCTAATAATTTTATAAGGTTCAATCGAATCAGAACCATTTGGAGGTTGGTAATCTTCTTTTCTAAACTCTTCAATTTGAGCGAGCCAGTCTTTGCGATCTTTTTCTTCAATCAGAGATAATATTTCCGCGAGAATCTCTTTCAGATCACCGACAATTTCAAAATCGACAACTACATTTTTATCAATTTCGCTTTGATCAATATCAACTTGAATGATCTTAGCATCAGGTGCGAAGTGTTTCGTATTCAAGGCAACCCGATCAGAAAATCTGGTACCGAGAGCTATTACAAGATCCGAATGTTCAATTGAATAATTTGAGCTGTTTTTACCATGCATGCCGACCATGCCCAGATTTAATTGGTCTAGTGGACCTAAGACACCAATTGCCATGATCGTGTTGACTGCAGGAATCATTGCTTTATCCATTAAGGCTCTCAATTCCTGACTGCTATCTGAGGAGTTTATTCCACCTCCGGCATAGATGATCGGTCTTTCTGCTTGATTAATTATCTCGGCAAATTTTTCCAAATCACTTTGAACAATTTTGTGTTTGCCGTCTATTGGTAAACTCTCTTTTTTCTCATAGGGATATTTTAACTGAGTGAAATCTTTCGGCACATCAATCAAGACCGGACCTTTTCGTCCTGAATTGGCAATTTTGAACGCTCGCCGAATTGTATCTTGCAAATCGGCAATATCAGTAATCATAAAATTATGTTTAGTGACGGACATTGTGGCACCAAAAATATCAATCTCCTGAAAAGCATCTTTACCGATTAAATGACTGGCGGCATTTCCCGTGATACAAACCATCGGTATGCTATCCATGTAAGCAGTAGCAATCCCCGTCACCAGATTTGTAGCACCGGGTCCGCTTGTAGCAAGAACTACACCGGTCTTACCTGTACTTCTGGAATAACCATCAGCGGCATGAGCACCGCCTTGTTCATGACTCGGCCTGATATGTCTGATTTGATCACGATAATTATAGAGTGCATTGTAGATGTCGATCACTGCACCTCCCGGATAACCAAAAAGTGTGTCTACACCTTCATCAATCAGTGTTTTTATAATTATTTCCGCTCCTGTATATTCCATAAATACCTCCTTTTGTAACCTAATTATTGATTTTAATCATAGGTCTATCTGCTAAATCTAATAATTCTATATTTAGACCATATAATTGCCTTAAATTCTCTTCAGTTAAAATGTTTTGTTTCTTGCCTTGAGCCAATATTTTTCCATCTTTTAACAACATCAGATGGCTGAATTCCGGCAATATTTCCATGATATCGTGTGTAATATAAATTAAGTTCGTTTTCTCAATCCGAGTTAATGTATCAAGAATCTGTTCTCTTTGAAATAAGTCCAAGGATGCACAAGGTTCATCTAATATTAATAAATCGGGTTCAGTTATCAAACTGCGTAAAATCATGGTTTTCTTTTTTTCTCCTGCTGAGAGAATACCGTAAGTCTTATCTTGACTGGCTTCAAATTTGTATTTTTCAATTATTTTTGAAGTTAGTCGTCTCTCTTCCTCAGTAATTCTTTCATAAATACCTATTGTGCGTTTTAAGCCCGAAAGAACTATTTCAAAAACCCGCATCTTATTTAATACTGACTCAAAACGTCCCATTGTTGAAGAAACAATTCCTATTTTGGATTTTATTCTATTCCAATTATATTTACCAAACGTTTTACCAAAAGCAGAAATCTCTCCACGGGTCGGTATATTGTAAGCCATCAACATAGAAAATAATATACTTTTGCCAGCTCCATTAGGACCTAAGACCGCCCAATTTTCATTTTCGGCTATCTTAAAACTTACATCATTAATAATAATATTCCTATCACGTATAAAAAAAACATTCTTATATTCTATCATTGTTACTAGTACTAAATAAAACTTTCCAGCTATAATCTTTTGATGACTTCCAGAGTAATTTCTTCAGTTCCGATAAATCCTTCTAAAGCTAAGTCTTGAGTTCTAAAACCATCTTGCAATACCTGATTCACTGCAGTTTCAATCTGCTCCGCTTCCTTGATTAGAGAAAAAGAATATCTCAAGAGCATTGCTACAGATAAAATGGCTGCTAAAGGATTCACAATGTTTTTGCCTGCAATATCCGGAGCCGAACCGTGAATCGGTTCATATAAGCCAATCGTTTCGCCCAGACTCGCCGAAGGCAAAAGTCCGATCGAACCTGAAATCTGGCTTGCTTCATCTGAAAGAATATCTCCGAAAATATTATTAGTTAATATTACATCAAATCGTTTCGGTTCACGAATTAATTGCATTGCAGCATTATCTACATATAAATAATCTAAATCTACTTCAGGATAATCAACTGCGATTTCCGCTACAATTTCACGCCATAATTTAGATGAATCCAGAACATTTGCTTTATCAACTAAAGTTAATTTACGTTTTCTTTGCATTGCGGTTTCAAAGGCATAGGTAGCAATGCGACTAATTTCCAGTTCATTGTAACGTTCTTCATCATATGCCGTGCGCAGGCCATCTTGGACGAAAGTATCACGCTTTCCGAAGTATATACCACCGACCAACTCTCTTATGATTACAAAATCTACATTGTCTAAATATTTCGGTTTAAGAGGTGAGTTGTCGATCAAAGCTGAATATATTTTGCAGGGTCTTAGATTGGCAAAAACTCCTAAAGTTTTACGTAAAGCCAGAAGTCCTTGCTCCGGTCTGAGAGCAGGTTCGACCTGATCCCATTCAGGACCACCTACTGCACCTAATAAAACAGCTGAAGCATGCTTAAGTTTGTTTCGAGTAACTTCCGGAAAAGGATTACCGAATTTATCAATCGCTATTCCACCGATTTCTGAAAAATCCAATTCAAAACTTAGTCCGGATCTCTCAGCCACTGTTTCTAAAACCATCAGAGCAGAATCTACAACTTCAGGACCTACTCCGTCACCTTTTAAAACTAATATTTTTTTATTTTGCATATTCACGCTCATGTTTCTCTATTAAATCAAGATATTCTAAAATTTCTTCAATCCCATCTTGTCCTTTAAGCAGTTTTTCCCGATATACGCTTTCAATTTCAAAATCAAATTTCAAAGTGCCGGCTGTCACCGTTTGTTCAGTTAGATTGACCGTAATCATTGAATCTTCTTCGATCAGAGCTTCTCGCTCCATCCTGCCTAATTTTAAAGGTAACTTAAGATTATTCAGGTAATTCATATAAAAGATTGGCGAATAACTGCCGGCGATTACAACTTCGATTCCAAAATCTTGCAATGCCCATGCAGCATGTTCTCTTGAAGACCCGCAACCAAAATTTTCTCCTGCTATCAAAATTTTATGATTTTGATTTTCCGGTTGATTGAGGGGAAATTCCGGGATCGGATCTCCCGCTTCATCATAACGCCATGGTGCAAAAAGAGCGTCAGCAAAACCGGTTCTCTTGGTTGATTTTAGGTAATTTTTCGGAATTAAGATATCCGTATCAATGTTATCTTTAAAGATAACTGTAGCTTTCGATTGCACAATGTTCAATTTATTCAAGACTGATTCTCCCTTCAATTGCCGTCTTAGCAGCTAGATAAGGACTCATGAGATGGGTTCTGGAACGTTCACCCTGTCTGCCTTCAAAGTTTCTATTTGAAGTTGAAGCACAATGGCTCCCCGCTGTAACTCGGTCTTCATTCATGGCTAAACAGTATGAGCAACCGGGCATTCTCGTCTCACATCCCGCTTGTTCAAATATTTCAAGCAATCCTTCTTCTTTTGCTTTTTGCAAAACCTGCATCGAGCCCGGAACAACTACACAACTAATATTTTCAGCAATCTTTTTATCGCGCATCACTTCAGCTGCTATCCTCAAATCATTAATTCTGCCATTTGTGCATGAACCGATAAATACGAATTCGATCGGAATTTCTTCCGCTTTCATGCCGGGTTTCAAATCCATATAATCATATGCAGTTTGATCTTCTACAGATTTTATTTCAGGAAAAGGTTGATCTATATCCACAGTCATTGCAGGGTTTGTGCCGTAGCTGACTTGTGGTTTTAAATCTGTTACATCTAATTTGATTATCTTATCAAACAGAGATTCGTCATCCGTAACTAAATCTTTGATTGATTCTTTAAAGTTTTCAAATTCTTCGCCTTTCGGAGTATACTTGCGGTCGGCAATATAATCTAGAGTTTTTTGATCTGGTTTAACTAATCCAAATTTTGCACCGCCTTCAATAGACATGTTACAAAGGCTCAACCTTTCTTCTACCGAAAGATTCTCAATCGTGTCACCATAGTATTCAATAGCATAACCGGTTCCAAAGGATACTCCATTTTCAGCAATTAATTTTAAAATTATATCTTTAGCAAAAACATTGTCCGGCAAGACCCCGGTTATTTTAACTCCCATATTTTTCGGCTTCGTTTGCCACATACATTGGGTAGCAAAAACATCTTCGACTTCACTGGTGCCGATTCCGAAAGCTATGGCACCTAAAGCACCATGGGTTGCGGTATGAGAATCACCACAAACAATTGTTTTTCCAGGTAAACTTAATCCCAGTTCAGGACCTATCATATGGACTATACCATTGTATTCCGATTCCATATCAAATAAAGTTACCCCAAATTCAGCACAGTTATCTGCCAAACTTTTTAGCTGCTCAGCTGACAAAGGATCTTCAATAAAATCTCTATGTTCCAAAACGGTCGGAGTATTGTGATCCATTGTGGCAAAAGTACGATCCGGCCTGCGCAATTTGCGATTTTTGAGCCTGAGGCCCTCAAAAGCTTGCGGTGAAGTGACTTCATGAATCAGATGTAAATCTATATACAGTAAGTCCTTGTCATCTTTTGAAACAATAACATGTTGATCCCAAATTTTATCAAATAAAGTTTTTTGCATTTAATTCTCACTCCTGATCTTCAGTAGGTTTATACTGTTCTTGGTTAACAGCATTTACATATGCAATAATGCTCGATTTGATAATATCATTACTCAAACCTTTGCCATTATAAACATCTCCATTACTGCGTAAACTTAAGAATGTCTCGCCTAGGGCATCTTTACCTCTAGTTACAGAGTGAATTGCAAAATCTTCTAGTTGGAATTTGTCACCCACAATATTCGCCATACAATCGAAAGCGGCATCAACCGGACCTGCACCTGATCCGACACGTTCGATCGTATCTTTTCCATTACTAAGTTTTATGATGGTTTTTGATTCTTTACCATTACTGGTAAAAGATGAGTAATCAACTAATTCATAGCCACCGCTAAGCTTTTGATATTCTTTAATCATTAAAGCATGAATATCGCGGTCATAGATTTGTTTCTTTGAATCGGCTATGCTCTTGAAATCAATAAAGACTTCTTCGATCTGTGCATCATCCACTTCGTAGCCCAATTCCTCAAGTTTTGTGCGTAATGCATGCTTGCCGGAATGTTTGCCGAGAACCAGGTTTTCTGCTTCTTGAATTCCAATCATTGCCGGATCCATTATTTCGTAAGTAGACTTCTCTTGTAAGACACCATGTTGGTGGATACCTGATTCATGCGCAAAAACATTTTTACCGACGATCGGTTTAGTAGGGCTTACTCTGCTGGCAGTAATTTGTTCTAAGAGATTTGATGTCCGCATGATTTCAGTTGTAACGACCGAAGTATCTTTGCCGTAATAATCATTTCTGGTTTTTAAAGCCATAACAATTTCTTCACATGCTGCATTACCCGCTCTTTCTCCTATTCCGTTAATCGTGCATTCAACCTGAGTTGCGCCTACATTGACAGCAGCTAAAGAGTTAGCAACAGCCATACCCAGATCATTATGACAATGTACGGAAATATCTACCTGATCTGCACCCTCAACATTATCAATAACGGTTTTAATCATATTTGCATATTCTTCAGGAACAGCGTAGCCGACTGTATCCGGTAAATTGATCGTCGTAGCACCACTTTTTATCGCAACAGCAACCGCTTCACACAAAAAATCTAAATCTGTCCGGGAAGCATCCTCACATGAAAATTCTACATCATCGACTAATGATTTTGCATATCCCACATGCTCTGCAATACTGGCCAACACTTCTGATCTGGTTTTTTTCAATTTATGCTTTAGATGTATATCAGAAGTTGCAATAAAGACATGAATTCTTTGGTATGCTGCATCTTTAATAGCATTGTAAGCAGCATCAATGTCGTCTTTTGTACACCTTGCTAAACCGCAAATCGTGGTCTTACTCAAGCTTCTCGCAATTGCTTGGACAGATTCAAAGTCTCCTTGCGAAGCTGCCGGAAAACCAGCTTCAATAATATCAACACCTAAGCGTTCTAACTGTCTTGCCAGTTGCAACTTTTCATGCAAATTCATTGAACAGCCTGGAGATTGTTCTCCATCACGTAAGGTCGTATCAAAAATCTTGATCATTATTCGCCTCCTAATTATTCCTAATATCAAAAAGTCCCAGAGATTAATCTCTGGGACGAATTATCGCGGTACCACCCAAATTAATGAATAATAATTATTCATTCACTCGTTCTTTATTAAACTGGTTGATTTGTTATCGAATCAAAATCCGATCTAAGGAACTGAGTAGCAATAAGTCTCTGCCGGCAATTTCCACCAACCTTGCCTCTCTATAGGTTTTAACAGATTGCGCGTTTCCTAAACAAACTGGTTCAAAAAAATAATTAAGGTATAATTTACTTGTTTCCGTACATTATGTAAAGAGCAAAAATGTATTTTTATTACAATTACCGAATTATTACCTAGAACAAGTATTCTTGTTTAGTGTTTTAAGCAGAAATGGTCTGATATCGCTTACCTGTGATCCGTTTTACAAGTAGGCAAAATGAAAACTTGGTCGCATTGAAATTTGGATCAGAAAAAAGTCTGGTATTCTATCTGACTATAGACTAACAGCCTTATCTCAGCTAGTACTTCTTATGCCAGACATACAAAAGTATAAGACTTTCACTCAGCATGATTTTCCATGTCGGACGCATAAAAAAATAGTGCAAGATTTTATTCTTGCACTATTTGAAAAGTCTGATCTCTAAAATATTTTTACTTACGCTTTTCCGTCAGAGCCTAAAACTTCAGTAATTTTATGTTTGACCATTTCTCTGATTGCATCACGAGCAGGTCCTAAATATTTTCTAGGATCAAATTCAGCCGGGCTTTCATTGAAAACTCTTCTAATTGTACCTGTCATAGCCAATCTTAAGTCTGAGTCAATATTGATTTTGCAAACAGATCTTCTGGCAGCTTCTCTTAACATCGATTCAGGAACACCCAATGCATCATCCAAAGCACCGCCATTAGCATTGATCATTTCAACGAATTCAGGAATAACAGAGCTTGAACCGTGTAATACAATCGGGAAACCGGGAAGTCTCTTCGAAACTTCATCTAAGATATCAAATCTTAATTTGATCTCTGTACCTGGTTTAAATTTATAAGCGCCATGGCTTGTGCCGATAGCAATTGCCAAAGAGTCACAGCCTGTTCTTGTTACAAAGTCTTCTACTTCTGCCGGATCTGTATAGCTCGAATCTTCAGCTGAAACATTTACATCATCTTCTATTCCGGCTAAACGTCCTAATTCAGCTTCAACGACAACACCATGAGCATGGGCATATTCAACAACTTGTTTGGTTAAAGCAACGTTATCTTCATAGTCCAGATGAGAACCGTCAATCATTACTGAAGTGAATCCGCCATCAATACAACTTTTACATAACTCAAAAGTATCACCGTGATCCAAATGCAAAGCAATCGGTATATCGGTTTCTTGTACAGCAGCTTCTACTAATTTCATCAAATATGTGTGATTAGCATACTTTCTGGCACCCGAGGATACCTGTAAAATTAAGGGTGAGTTCAGCTCATTTGCAGCTTCTGTGATACCTTGCACAATTTCCATGTTATTAACGTTGAAAGCTCCAATTGCATATCCACCGTCATAAGCTTCTTTAAACATTTTTTCCGTTGTAACTAGTGCCATATTTTATTCTCCTTTTTATAATAATCTCATTAATTATTAATTCATATTTATTGTATTGTTATTTATTTGAAGCGTCAATGTTGAGCTCAGACAAACGTTTATTTGTTTGTTCATACATTTTTTGATAATCATTAAGTTTTTGACGCTCTTTTTCAACAATTTGCTCCGGAGCTTTAGCAGTGAAGTTCTGATTTGATAGTTTTTTCTCCGCTCTTTTTATTTCTCCTGCATATTTTTCCAACTCTTTTTCAAGTCGTTTCTTTTCTTCTTCTAGATCAATTAAATCTTCTAGCGGCAGGTATGCCGTCCCTCTGCTGAAAGGTAAAGCAATTGCCGTTTCAGGAATCTCTGAACTGTCTGTTTGAATTATGACTTGAGAAACATTGGCCAAGTTGTCCAAACTCTGAGCAGAATCTGCAAAAGAAGCTCTGACATCTTCAAATTCGGAAACTAGAATCAAACTTGATTTTCGATTATGCTGCACATTCATCTTTGCTCTGATATTTCTTACTCCATGAGTAACTTCAATTAATAATTCCATTTGAGCAGCTTGTTCGGCAAATCTGTATGCTTCGTTAACTTCAGCCCAGGCTTGATTGATTAATAACCCTTCATCATGTAGCAAGTATCGGTAGATTTCCTCTGTTACATAGGGCATATAAGGATGTAACAGAGCCATACATTGACAGAGAACATAATTCAAAACAGATTGAGCGATCAGCTTGGTCTGACTGCCATCCTGTTGCAATCTGGGTTTGACCATTTCTATATACCAATCACAGAAATTGTCCCATAAGAAATTGTAAATTTTAGTTAGAGCAATTCCCAGATCATAATGCTCCATATTATACGTGATTTCTGAAATTAAATTTTGTAAATTATTCAATATCCATTTATCTTCAATTGACAAATCCGTATTGGAAAAATCCTCAATCAGATCTTCAAATTCAAGTTCATCTTCCAGATTAAGCATTACAAAACGGAAAGCATTCCAGAATTTATTGATAAAATTTCTGCCGCTTTCAACTTTTTCTTCCTGATAGCGCAAATCATTTCCTGGAGAAACACCGGCTACCAAAGCATAACGAAGGGCATCAGCACCATATTTATCAACAACTTCCAAGGGATCTATTCCATTACCGAGCGATTTAGACATCTTGCGTCCCTGTTCATCGCGCACAATACCATGGATAACGACATCCTGAAATGGAATTTCACCTGTATGTTCAATGCCTGAAAAAATCATGCGAGAAACCCAAAAGGTAATAATATCGTATCCTGTAACCAAAACATCCGTTGGATAAAAGAAAGCAAAATCTTCTGTTTTATCTGGCCAACCTAAAGTAGAAAAAGGCCATAATGCCGATGAGAACCATGTATCCAGTGTATCTTCATCTCGAACCAATTTTCCACTGCCACAAGCATGACATGTTTCAGGTATTTGACCGACCTGATCAGGCACTGTTATCTCACCGCAAGCTTCACAATACCATACCGGAATTCTATGCCCCCACCATAATTGGCGTGAAATATTCCAGTCTCTGATATTTTCCATCCAGTGATAATATGTTTTATTAAATCTATCAGGAACAAATTTTATCTCACCGGAACGAACTGCTTCTAGTGCAGGTTTGGCAAGTTCTTTCATTGCCACAAACCATTGTTCGGAGAGTTTGGGTTCAATAGTTGTTTTACAACGATAGCAAGTTCCTACCGAGTGTTCAATTTCTTCTTCTTTCACCAAAAAGTCTCCGGCAGCCAAATCCTCAACAATTTTTCGTCTTGCTGCTTCAGAAGTTAAACCTTCGTATTTACCGCCTAATTCATTGATCGTCGCATCATCATTTAAAACATCAATTACTTCTAAATTATGTCTTTGTCCAACCTCAAAATCATTTGGATCATGAGCCGGTGTAATTTTTACCACACCGGTTCCGAATTCAGGATCTACATAATGGTCAGCAATAATTGGAATTTCTCGATTAACTAAAGGAAGAATGACCGTTTTACCAATCAGATTTTTATACCTGTCATCATCAGGATTGACTGCAACTGCTGTATCTCCCAACATTGTTTCAGGTCTGGTAGTCGCAAGTTCTAAGTAGCCGCTTCCATCTGTCAAAGGATACCTTAAATGCCAAAAGCGATCGTTACGTTCTTCATGTTCTACCTCGGCATCTGAAATCGAAGTCAGACAAACCGGACACCAGTTTATCATTCTATTGCCGCGATAAATCAAACCTTTTTTATATAAATTGATAAAAACATATTCAACTGCTTTTGAAAGACCTTCGTCCATCGTAAAACGTAATCGGCTCCAATCACAGGAAGACCCCATTCGTTTTATTTGTTCAACGATACTGTTACCGTAGAGCTCTTTCCAAGCCCAAGCCCGTTCCAAAAACCTTTCCCGTCCTAAATCATCTTTAGTCAGATTTTCTTCATGCATTTCTTCGACGATTTTCATCTCTGTTGCAATAGAAGCGTGATCAGTACCGGGAAGCCAAAGAACTTCATAGCCTTGCATCCTTTTAAATCTGATTAAGGTATCTTGGATAGTTACATCAAGAGCATGCCCCATGTGGAGCACACCGGTGATATTAGGCGGTGGCATGACAATCGCATAGGGTTCTTTGCCCGAACTCGGATCAGCCTTAAAGCAATCGTGTTCTTGCCACAGATCATAAAGCTTCGCCTCATTTTCCTGAGGGACAAAATTCTTCTCAATCGCATCTATTCTACTCATTATTTCCTCTTTTTCTTTAAAATTTTTATTTATTAAGCCGTTTTGAAATCTCTTCTACTTTCACCGGCTACTGAATCTATAGTTAAATTACCTTCTGGGTGGCGAGATTTGATCATAAATCGCAAACGTTTGATTTTACTTAAGTCAACCGCCATCTCATCTATTATAAAGCTAATTTTTTGCCAAGCCAAAATATCTTTGATTTGTAATGGTATGGAACGCGCTTCCTGGCCCTGTTCATCTTCCAAATAAAGAAAAATTTTTTTAACCTGATGATCTGAGTTAAACACTTCTATGGTTAGATTATGCCAATAACTTAAATCCATTGGAGGATAGAGTGAAGCATAGTCAAGAATAGGCTCAATAACTATCGGGGTTTCATCGGCTTTGGAATATTCTAAAAATAATGCAGCAGAACTACTCCGTTTATTGTTTTTTTCAAGACTTAATTCACCTTTACCGGAAGATATTTGCCATAGAGGAAAATAGCCGGGCAAATCTTCAGGAGACATTTCTGTATAATTGACATCTTTTTTCGGTACAATCCAACTGGTCAATTTGTCGCAATACATCCAAGCATTGCGCAATGAATTATCCGGAAAATCCCTTTCCAGTCTGAAAGGCACTACCGGCATTCCATTTCCACCCAATAGATTTGCTTCTTGATTAAAAGTGGAAAAGGCATATGAACATGATTTCGGCTGTTTTATTTCAGGGTGCCAGACCAAAGTTCTAATACCATAAAGTTTATTTGCCTGCGCGGGAAAATAATGTGAATTTTCATCACAAATATTAAAACCTTTTAAGGTTAAATCACCTTCCGGCAACATTAAACCTTCACCAACATTTGCAAAACTCAAAATTAATTTATCTGAAATCCATTCTGCATATTTGACTTCAGGAGCTGAATGAGGTGTATCAACATGATAAACTAAGCCTTTAGCTATTGAGCACATACGTTCTCCAACCTCAGCTTTAGCTCGGGGATTGAGCGGTCGAGCATAATGCTCAGCCTCCAAATTATAATCCAAGGGCAAATCATATAAAGTGACCATGCCTGCCGGGGTTTTGAGCTGTTTTCTTGCAATAGTTAAGGTTTCATTAAAATAGGCAAGTCTTTTATCATCCCATGAGCTATAGAAATATGGTGGTAATTGACTATAAATTAGACAAGGACCACGTTTAAAGCTATGAAAATTCTTGGTTAACATTACAGAAAATTCCTTGAAAGCTTCAAGATAGTATTCAGGATATTGAACGTCTGATTCTCCCTGTGAAAACAAAATTCCTCTAACCGATAATCCCGTAAACGGTGCCAGTTTGTGATTGAACATCGCACTAGGTTGATTTTTCCTGCTAAATGGTTGAATTTGGGCTGCAGGATCCTGCTCGGCATTTAAAATTACACTACGAATAGAATCATCTTCTTGATTTGGAATATCATTCCAATTATTCTGATCGCGATAAAAATTAATCGATTTGACATGTTCTTTGATCAGTCCATTCTTTTCAATAATATCTCTGGGCAACCAACTGTGAATCATTGTATCTGCAGCAGCTAAGTTATAAATAGCCAGTGGTACATTCAAATTTTCTTGTAGCCTAGCTGCAAAAGCTAAGGCAGTTGCCGAAATGTCCAATAAATTATCCATATTAGGAGTTAACCATTTTCCTCCAACAATTTTCGCCGTCGGATTATACAAATATTTATCTTGCTCAGATGTTAAAGCATGTTCCTCCATAGTGAAAATACGTAAATATTTTTGTTTTGCTATTAAAGGAATTAAATCTTTAACATCTGTATAACGTGCTGGCATGGACATGTTAGATTCACCTAAAGCAAGCCATACTTCTCCAAAATAAATGTTATTGACCACAACTTGTTGATTTTCAACAATTAATGATAAACGGTAATAATCAAACGATGCCTCAATTAATGGTAATTTAAATGTAAAATAACCTTTGGTATCAGTTTCCTCTTGCGCTTGAAAAACTACACCATATTCAGTTTTTTTTGATATAGAGGAGTTATTACCCTCAACATCGCCTTTGGCAGACGTTTGTTTTTTCTCCGAACTGATTCCGGGATATCTTTCCAATAGAACTTGCATGATTGCGCCAGGTTTAGTTTGGCCAAAAACTCTATTAGTCACTCCTTGTTGTAAAACCATATCATCTTTAAAATAGGCAGGAAGCCTAAACTTAATGACTGACAATTCTAGCCTCCATTTTTTAAATAAACATTATCTCGGACAATTATAGCATCTAATGCAGCAATTTTTGTAATTTCTGTCCGCTCATAAAGCGCCTTGAGTAGCATATCCGGTCTTAGGTTAGCCACACTTCCGGCTTTACAAAACAATTTCACCTCATTATTGCTGATAATTTCCACTTTCAGTATTAATTCCCTTAAGTTATATTCTTGAGTCTTACCCTTGCGTTTTCTTTTGACAATTATTAATTCTGAATCTACCAAGATAACTTTCTCTGTTGCAGGTCCCAGATTATCCGTTTTTAAGGTATAGGCTGCTGCCTCAACCAGACTCATCAAGCTCTTTACAGGATAATCAAGATATTTAGCGGATTCAATCTTTATCCCATTGGGTAAATTTACATTCAATTTAGTAATAATGCTTTCAACAGAAATTTTTTCTAACAACTCCAAGTCTACGGGATCTTTTCTAGTTTCTATTCCTACGCCAACCGGTAAGGCAAATTCCATAATTTGTCTTGGATTATAGCCTTTCGTGAAAGCAATCGGTAATTTTGCCCGTCTGCAAGCATATTGAAAATTACGCAACAGATCAAGATGAGCTAGCCAGCTCATTGCACCTGTTCTAGAATATGCCAAACGATAACGATAGTTTTTGTTAGTCTTGTTTGACATGTAAAAGACACACTCCTGTTTCATATTGCATTGCTCCGCAATAATTGCACGATATATTGCACTCAGAAGTTAGCTGTCCTTTCTGAGATTTCTTATATTCTTGTAAGAGAAAACTTTTATTCACACCCGGATTAATATGATCCCAAGGAAAGATCTCAGCTTCAGTTCTTTCTCTGGTAATGTAGAAATCGGGATCCAAATTATATTTTTCCAGAGCAGCTAACCAACGCTCATAAGAAAAATATTCTGACCAGGATTCAAGCCAACCTCCATTACGCCATACTTCCTCTATCACCTGGCCTACGCGGCGATCTCCTCTTGCTATAATCCCTTGGACTAGACTTAACTCATAGTCATGCCATTGATAATCCAGAGTTCGCACGCGTAGGTTTTCAGCCAAAAGAGATTGTTTCTCTTCCATCTCTTGCTTATTGATTTGTCTCACCCATTGAAAAGGTGTCCACGGTTTAGGGATAAAAAATGAAGTGCTGACAGTAATTTGCGGTCTACGTTTTCTCAGCTCTGAAGGCAAATCATGGTATACTTGCAAAACATTTTTTGCTAATTGAGCAATTTCTAAAACATCTTCCTCGTTTTCAAATGGCAAACCCAACATAAAATATAATTTAATTCTATGCCAACCACCTGTAAAAGCTATTTTAGCTGCTTTTAATAAATCTGTTTCTCTAATATCCTTGTTGATTATATCTCTTAACCGCTGACTCCCTGCTTCCGGTGCAAAAGTCAATCCTGTTCTTCTGGTTTGACTTGCTTTTGACATTAAATCAAAACTAAAAGAATCCAGACGTAATGAAGGCAAAGATAAATTAATCTGTTGTTCAGAACACAGTTCAATTAATCTTTCACCTAATTCCGGCAACTCAGAATAATCACCGGTGGATAAGGATAATAAACCTAATTGTTCATAGCCGGTTGAATCTAAAACGTTTTTTGCTTGTTCGATCAATAAATCAACCGATCTTTCTCTAACCGGACGATAAACCATACCCGCCTGACAAAATCTGCAACCACGAGAACAGCCCCTAAACAATTCTAAATATGCTCGATCGTGAATTATTTGTGTATTAGGGACAATCGGTTTATCAGGAAAGTATGTTTTATTTAAATCTTTGACTATTCGCTTCTGAATAATCTGCGGAACTGCTGTATTCGTTCGCTTGATCTCTGCAATAGTTCCGTCCGCATTATAAACAAATTCATAAAATTGCGGTGCATAGACTCCCTTAAGTTTTGTGCAGCGTAAAAGAAAAGATTCTCTGCTTTCTTTATTTCTATCCCAGGTTTTGTATAGATCAATCAATTCATCAAGCAACTCTTCACCATCACCAATTAAAAACAGATCAATAAAATCCGCCAAAGGCTCAGGATTATATACTATAGGGCCGCCTGCAACCACAATTGGACTGTGCCTTGTGCGTTTAGTTCTATGAATAGGAATTTCTCCTAAATCCAGCATCTCCAAAATTGTTGGAAAACTCATTTCATATTGCAAAGTAAATCCAACAATATCAAATTGGTTTAATGGTGTTTTAGACTCTAGTGAAACCAAAGGAATATTTAACTTATGTAGGAAGCCTCTCATATCCTCGGCCGGAGAAAAAAACCTTTCACACCAGACATCTGCTCTTTGATTGAGCAAATTGTAAATGATCCTTAAGGCCATGTTGGACATACCTATTTCATACAGATCAGGAAAGCAAAAACCAAAACGGATCATGGGCAACATATCTTGCCCATGATCCATATTTTCGCTTTTGTCTATCATGTTCCACTCTTGTCCTAAATATTGTGCAGGTTTTTCAACTTGCCTTAGAACATGTCGTGGATAAAAAAGTTCTTTTTCCAGCTTAACCATTCAGTCTTTCTTGAAGTTTTTTCGTAACTTCTTCATATCCCGGTTTGCCCAATAAAGCAAACATATTACGTTTATAATCTTCAACTCCAGGTTGATCAAATGGGTTGACACCTAAAACATGACCGCTGATCCCGCAAGCAAATTCGAAGAAATAGATCAAGGCACCAATATGTTTGGTATCGAGTTTTTCTATTTCTAAACGAATCGTAGGTGTTCCTCCATCTTCATGAGCCAGCATAACACCTTCTAATGCTGTACGATTTACTTCTTGTAGAGTTTTTCCGGAAATATAATTCAATTCATCCAGATTTTGCTCATCTTGAGGAATAGAAATTTCATTTCTGGTATGTTTAAAATCCAGCACGGTTTCAAACATGTTTCTGGCACCATCTTGAATAAATTGACCCATAGAATGTAGATCTGATGAAAAGTTCACTCCGGCCGGGAATAAACCCTTGCCATCTTTGCCTTCACTCTCACCATAAAGTTGTTTCCACCATTCATTGAAGAACATTAAAGAAGGTTCATAATTGACCAAAATCTCAATTGGATAATTTCTGCGCAATAAGACATTTCTCCAACCTGCATAACGCAGGATGTCATTTTCTTCCAAATTGAAATTCAGTGCCTTTTCTCTTTGTTTTACTGCACCTTGCATCAGTTCGTCGATTGAAATTCCGGCAGCGGCAATCGGGAGTAAACCCACGGCTGTAAGAACAGAATACCTGCCGCCAACATCATCAGGTACGACAAATGTCTCATACCCAACCTGATTGGCCAACTCTTTTAAAGCACCTCTTGCTTTATCAGTAGTAATAAAAATACGATCTTGAGCATCGACTCCGTATTTTTGATCCATAAATTCACGTAAAATACGAAAAGCAATAGCGGGCTCTGTTGTTGTGCCGGATTTAGAAATTACATTTAATGAAACATCTTTGTCTTCAATGTATTTCATTAGATCAATCAAATAATCACCACTCATTTGATGTCCCGCAAAAATAACTTCCAGCTCTTGTCCATTATTGGGGAATGAAGGAGATAAAGCATCAATAACTGCACGGGCTCCCAGATACGAGCCACCAATCCCGATAACTAGTAGAACATCACTTTGTTCTCTGATTTTATTTGCAGCAATTTTAATCCGCTCAAATTCTTCTTGATCATAGTCTACCGGTAAGTCGACCCAGCCAAGAAAATCATTTCCGGGGCCTTTTTTCTCGACTAGATTGTCAAAAGCCACTGCTAACTGAGTTGCTAATTGCTCTAATTCATGTTCTTTTACAAATGGTCTAAGATGATTTTCACAAATACGAATCATAAAATTTCCTCCAAATCAAGTTCCCAATACAAAATGAGTTTCTTAAACAAAAACTAAATCGATAGTATTAGTATAAGCCAGACTAAATAAGCAATCAATTATAATTGATATTCTTTTATAACCTGAATAGGACCTTGACCAAGTTTTAAGGCACTAACATATACCGGTCTTTCAGGATATTTGTTCTCAAAAACAAATTTTTCTAAATATTGCAGTACTTTTTCCGGATAAGGCTGAATATCTCCGGCACCTGAATATTTTGTATTTAATTCAGAATTGAGGTTTAGTAATTGCTCTACACTGAAACTAAATGCTTCAAAACGTCCTCTTGTCCTATATCCTGATTCTCGATAAAGATTTGTTGCTTTGTCAAAAATACTACGCTTTTTGTGATCCTGACTTTGGCTAAGACCGGTAAACCAATCAGGATATCCTCTTTGTCCTTGAAGAAAATAATCCAGTTTTAACAAATCAGTAAAAATTGAAACCAATAGCTCAAAATCTTCCAGCCAAAATTCCATTTTATGATTGAGTTCTAAGTTTGAAATATATTGATTATTATCAAAATTGATCATTTGATATTTAATCTGCTTGCTGTTTTTTTTATTTTTTAGCTCTTCTAAAAACAATAAACCGAATTTATGAAATAAAGATGTTTGATCTGATCTTGAAATAGCACCTTTTCTTAATCTAGGTTTTAAATAGTCATACAAAAGAATAAAAACTGAAAAAGGTTGCTCTAACATACTCAACAATAAATTAATACTGTAAAAATAATGACCGCTATTATAGTAAGTACCAACTAAATTCTCTAGTTTTCTATAGTACATCAAATCTTCAGCACTCATTGCATCAGATTTCAGGATTTCATAAGGTGGAAAATCTTGATAGATCATATCTCTTTGATCACAATCAAATTTCATTTGTGTATCGGGTAACACCTTCAAAAATCCCATTTGCAACATGTTAGGATATAATTTTAATAAATCATTAGCTGATTCAATTTGAGAGATTAAATTTTCTCCGGGCAAACCGGCTATTAAATCCAAGTGTAAATGTATGTTTTCCATTTTCCGTATTTGGCGAACCATTTTCCGATAGTGCTCTGCCCGATATGGCCTGCGAATTGTTTTTAGCACTTCAGGATTGGTAGTCTGAGCCCCTATTTCAAATTGAAATAAACCCGGACGTGCTGTTGCCAATAAATCAATTTGTGCCTGATTTAATAGTTCTGCAGCAATTTCAAAATGGAAATTAGTACGTGTTTGAAATTTCTCGGATTTTTCAATTAAAAATTGCCAAATAGCAAAGGATCTTTTCGGATCCGAATTAAAAGTTCGGTCAATGAATTTTAGTTGGCGCGGATTAAATTGAATAATATGCTTGAGTTCATCCAATACTTCATTTAACGGTTTGTACCTAACCCGAAAAGTATTAGCAGATAAACAATATGTACAATTATACGAACAGCCTCTACTACCTTCATAGTAAAGTATCCTTTCGTTTAACTCTTGCAGTTCAGATTCAGTGTAAGGAAACTCCCAAGCCAATTCTTCAGAAGTTCCAACCAGCTTTTCAGGTAAAAATTTATCATAGTTTAGGTAGCGACATATCCAGTCAACCATAGCTGAATCGCCTTCAGCTTGAATTAATCCGTCAAGCCAAGGATGTTTTTTAAACATATATTTCGCTTGTGAAGAAACATCGGGGCCGGCCCAAACAATAGCTACTTCCGGTTTGGTTCGTTTTAATTGTTTAGCTAATGATTCAACCATAGATCGATTCCAGATATAACAGGAAAAAGCATAAATATCGGCATTATAACTCAAAAGTTGATCAAATAGACTCATCCAATGGTCATTTATGGTTTTCTCTAATAGAAATATCTCCAAATCCGGCAGATTTAGCTTAGTTAGCTTTTCTCTAATGTATCTGATTGCTAAATTTGTATGACTGTAACTTGAATTGAGGGCAACGAGTACAACTTTCGACATAATAAAGTTGCTAAGAGGGATTAACTCTGGAAACTAAAGGTTTAATCTTACAAATGTCTTTTTGGCAAGAAATCACGACAACAGCAGTGCCCTCTTCTATTTCAATGTCTGCTTCCGCCTTTGTAAACTGAATACCTTTTTGAGTTTCACAAACAACATATCCCGGTTTTTCCGGATGAACATACTTGAAAACATAACCAACTTGACCTTCAACCACTAAATCTCTTTGCTGATTTTCTGAAGCATTACGTTTTTGAAAAAAATTGAGCAATAGTTTCAGCAGAATAAAAACAATCAAAAGTGATATTGAAATAATAATCAAACTTTTGATTGTTTGTATAATACGATCTAATTGTCCGGGGGTAATTGTAAGCATTGTTAATAGCTATTCATCCTGCATATTTATTGTTTTTAGTTTTGAGTAAATCCTTGATCCTGATTGATTTGTTCTTGATAAAAATCTGTTGCACTAATCGGTTGTTGATCAGCTATTTGCTCTACGGCAACAAAGCCAAGCTCTTCCATTGTCACCATGCCTTTAAACACAGCTTGATTGCGAAGCATTGCATAAAACTCAGCATGCGTCGCCATCGTGTATGTTTCTAATAGAGGAGCTGTAAAGAACATTACAGGGAAGGTCAGCAATAATAATAAACCCCAACCTATAAAGGACAAATCTAGCACAAACCATTTGCCTTTATAACCTTTTGTCATCTGTTTAGACAAGTTTAGAGCACGTCGGTGATCAATATTAGGATTATCTGCCAAAATCCAATCTACAGCCCGATAGCTGTAATATTTAATATAATAGATAACTGCAAACACCAAGCTGATTATCGCAAAAAGTATTAGAAGAATTAACAGCAATAAAAAATAATTTCCTAACTCATCAATCATGATAGATTCTATGTTGTAAGAATTTATATTATTAACATATATTTCTAAAGTACGTTCTGCCAGACTAAAATAGAGGACAAAAATAACTATTGTAGCCACAAAATTCGGTGATCGCCAAATAAGCAGCCAAAAATCCCGCCAGGCTGTTCCTTTGACAACATCTCCATATTTTCCTCGTTTAAATCCGTTAAATAAGAGAGGAAATCTTGCAGGGCCGGCTTGTTCCCTATTGCGTGAAAACCAGAGCATCTGACCTGTTGTCAAAACATTACTTAATAATATTCTGATTATTACCGTAAAAATACTCATAATTGCAAACATTAAAAATAGTGCCTTCAAATGACTGAACATTCTCAACACAAAATCTAAAAGTTTTTCAGGACTATTAACTGTAGTCAGATTATTTGTCGCATCTAAACTTATTTGAAAAATAATACCCAGCATACCAAAACTAAAAAACATACTGAGAATAGTATTTGCAATCTCATTTATAAAAGCGTTGGTGATGTTGACACCATATCCGGTCCAATAACTACCCTGTTTAAGAGCATTTTTTGCTCTTAACTTTAATTCTTTTCTGGTCACCTTTACAGCTCCTATTTAATAGACAATTATTTAGTTAACCACTGCCGCTACAGAATTTGCCTTAAATACAAATTCTTCCTGCTCGTTCCATTCAACATTAATGTTTTTTGCATTGTCAAACTCGCCGACCAATAATTTATCTGCTAGCGGATCTTCAATTTTGCGTTGAATTGCCTTGCGTAATGGCCTTGCACCGTATTGAGGATTATAGCCCTCTTTGGCCAGTGCATCTCTAGCTGAATCAGAAACAGTAATATTCATCCCATGATTTTTTACATCGGTTTCTACTTCTTCCAACATTAAATCAACAATCTGACGAATTTCTTCTTTGGTTAACTCTTGAAACACGATTATTTCATCAATTCTATTCAAAAATTCCGGACGGAAAATATCTTCCATTGCCGTTTGAACTCTGCTTTCCATAGCAATATGTCCATCCTCACCGAAACCTATGCTATGAGCCTTAAGAGTTGTTCCAGCATTTGAAGTCATGATTATGACTGTGTTCTCAAAATTAATTACTCTGCCCTGACTGTCGGTCAAACGACCGTCATCCAAAATTTGCAATAAAATATTATAAATATCGGCATGAGCTTTTTCTATTTCATCAAATAAAACAACACTATATGGTCTGCGCCTGATCTTTTCAGTCAATTGGCCACCATCATCATAACCAACATATCCCGGCGGTGATCCGATTAATTTACTTACCGTATGTGATTCCGTAAATTCGGACATATCTAACCTGACCAATGAATCTTTCTCTTCGAACAAGGTTTCGGCAAGAGTCTTCACTAATTCAGTCTTTCCAACACCGGTTGGACCAACAAAGAAGAATGAAGGTGGTTTTTCGATTGAACCGAAACCGGCTCTTTTACGACGAATAGCTCTTGCTACAGCATTAACAGCTTCATTCTGACCAATAATTCTTTCATGTAAACGTTCTTCCAAGTGTAGTAGTTTTTCAGTTTCAGCTTCCGTAATCTGTTGTACAGGTATTCCGGTCCACATCTCAACAACCTCTGCAATTTCTTCAACCCCGATTTCAACCGGTTTGCATAAGTCATTGACCTCTTTTAATCTGCGATTTACTTTTAACTGTTCTGACCTTAAAGCAGCATCTTCTTCATAAAGTTCCAAAGCTTTTTCTTCATCTGAGTTTTCAGTAATTTTTTCATAGGAAGCTGCTATCTGTTCATTTAATTCCGCTAAACGATCTTGGAGTTCTTTTTGTTCAACTAATAATTCATTGTCTAAATTAACTCGAGATCCGGCTTCATCAATAATATCAATCGCTTTATCCGGCAAATATCTCTCATGAATATAGCGAGAGGACAAGTGAACTGCGGCTTTAATTGCAGCAGGGGTATAGGTTACATAATGATGTTTTTCATAATAGTCTCTTACCCCATTCAGGATATCGATAGCCTCAGCTTGTGAAGGCTCATCTATAATAACCTGTTGGAAACGTCTTTCCAGCGCAGAATCTTTCTCAATAAATCTACGATACTCATCTAAAGTTGTCGAACCAATTACTGAGACATCGCCTTTTGCTAAAGCCGGTTTCAAAATATTGGCGGCATTCATGGCTCCTTCAGCATCTCCGGCACCCATGATATTATGTAATTCATCAATTACCAAAATGACATTTCCGTCTTTTTTAGCATCCTCGACCACGCCTTTCATCCGGCTTTCAAATTGGCCTCTGAACTGGGTTCCGGCTACCATGGTTGTCATATCTAATTGATAAACTTGTTTATCTAACAATTTGGCCGGTACTTCTTTACTGATAATCTTGACCGCTAAGCCTTCAGCAATAGCAGTCTTACCAACACCCGGTTCACCAATTAAAGCAGGATTATTTTTGGTACGGCGATTTAAAATTTGAATTACTCTGTTTAATTCCTCTTCTCTGCCAACAATCCGATCGATTTCACCTCTTTTAGCTTTTTCAGTTAAATTAGTACCGAATTGATCCAGAAATTTATTGCGTCTTGATCTACGTCTTCTACTACGCGGATCAGATTTTTGCACATTGTCTTTTCCAGAATCGGAATCGCCGTCAATGGTGGCAGCCATCAGGCTGGCTCCTTTATTTGAATCAGATTCGTCTGGTTGTTCAGAATCAGAATCTGCCAAATCAGCTTCATCTGAACTCTCAAGTGCATCCATGTTAAAATCACCCAGATCGCTTAGATCAAAATTTTCCATCATTAAACCCAACTCGTTATCCGGATCGGCATCTAAGAAATTCTTAAACATTTCAAAGGGATTTGAATCACCCATTTGCTCCATTACGGAATTCATTCTATTTTGGATTTGATCTATATTCTCTTCATTTATTCCGGCTTTTTTGAACAAGGGTTCAAGTCCGCCAATATTCATATCAAAAGCACACTTTAAACAGATACCTTCGCTGATGGTCTCATTATTCTCCATGCGTGTGGTATAAATAACTGCTGTATTCTTTTTACATATTTGACATATGGACATATATTAATAATCATTCCTATCTATAAAATAATCTTAAATTGCTCTAACATAATCTCCTTGATACTACAGTATACGATAATTGACTTTATTTAGATATGTTATAATTCACCAATTTTATCTATTTATGAAACTCAGGATATACCCTATTCAACACTTGTTTGAGATATTTTCCGGTATATGAACTCGGTATCTCTGCAACTTCTTCCGGAGTTCCGACAGCAACAATTTCTCCTCCGCCATCGCCTCCTTCAGGACCCAAATCAATAATATAATCAGCAGTTTTAATCACATCAAGATTATGTTCAATAACTAAGACGCTATTACCAAGATCAGTTAAACGTTGCAAGATATTCACCAGACGATGTACATCTGCACTGTGCAAGCCCGTTGTAGGCTCATCTAGAATATAAAAAGTTTTTCCCGTGCTGATGCGCGATAATTCAGTTGATAACTTCACTCTTTGAGCCTCACCGCCGGAAAGCTGGGTTGAAGGTTGACCTAGTCTGATATAGCCTAAACCTACATCCAACATGGTTTGCAGTTTCCTGACAATGCGCGGTACATTTTCGAAGAAATGATATGCTTCTTCAACCGTCATATTCAAGATATCTGAAATGTTTTTATCTTTATATTTAACTTCCAAAGTCTCGCGATTATAGCGTTTACCTTTGCATACCTCACATGTAACGTAGATATCAGGTAAGAAATGCATTTCTATTTGATTAACTCCGTCACCTTTACATGCTTCACAACGTCCGCCCTTGACATTAAAGCTGAACCGTCCTTTTTTATAACCTCTGGCTTTAGCTGTTCTAGTTTCGGCAAATAAATCTCTAATATCTGTAAATACTCCGGTATAGGTAGCAGGATTTGAGCGGGGCGTTCTGCCAATCGGAGATTGGTCAATTGCAATTACTTTATCAAGTTTTTCTAGACCTGAGATTTTATCATAAGGACCTATGAATCTTCTAGCTCCATTTAAATCCTCAGCCATTTTTTTGAGCAGTATGCCATTAATTAAAGAACTCTTACCTGAACCTGATACTCCGGTCACACAGACAAGCATCCCTAAAGGTATTGTTACATCAATATTTTTCAAATTGTTCTCTCTACAGCCTGTAACTGTAACATAATTGCCATTTGCGGCACGTCTTTTTTTCGGTATTTCTATCTTTTTTACACCGGATAAATATTGACCGGTGACCGATTCAGCTGTTGCTAAAATCTTTTCAGGTCTACCTTTAGCAATTACCTCACCACCATTTTCACCTGCACCCGGTCCGATATCTACTACATTATCAGCTTCCCAGATAGTTTCCTCATCATGCTCTACCACAATTACGGTATTGCCTAAGTCTCGTAAATGCTTCAAAGTATTGAGCAACCGTGCATTATCTCTTTGATGTAGTCCGATACTTGGTTCATCCAAAACATATAACACACCGGTGAGACCGGAACCGATTTGAGTCGCTAATCTTATGCGTTGCGCTTCTCCACCGGATAGAGTTGCAGACGATCTGGCCAAGGTTAGATAATCTAAACCTACCTCTAAAAGAAATTTCAATCTGCCAATCAATTCTTGTCTAATCGGTTTAGCTATTTGATTTTTATATTGGTCAAGCTCAATTTTTTCCAGAAATTCCTTACTTTCTGAAATAGGTAATTGAGTTAACTGATAAATATTGAGATCACCAATAGTTACAGCAAGACTTTCTTTATTCAAACGTCCCCCCTCACATAAAGGACAAGGAGTTACCGAAACATATCTTTCATAAAACTCTTTATTGTCACCGGTAGAATCCAGATAACGTTTGGTCATACTGGGGATTACTCCGACCCAATCTCTTCGATAATCGGTGCCTCGATTATATTTGCTATTAGTTGTATCTATTGAGAGTATCTCTCCGTCATTTCCATACAAAACTATATCTCTAATTTTCTGCGGCAGCTCCTGCCAAGGCAGATCTAAAGAGAAATCATATCTTTTGGCCAATGCTTCAATAAAGCCTCTAGCCCAACTTCTACGGTCAGAAAATCTCCAACCCGTCGCTTGAATAGCACCATCATTCAAGGATAGTCTTGGATCATGAACTACCAATTCAGGATCAATCTCCGTCATCTCGCCCAAACCGTCACATCGAGAGCAAGCCCCGATCGGATTATTAAAAGAAAAAGATCTGGGAGAAATTTCACTGATACTAATATCGCAATCAGGACAGCTGAAATGTTGCGAGTATAAGTGCCATTCTTTCATATCCTGTATTACATCAGCTTCGGGATCATTGGATGTTTGCCCGGATTTTTCTACTACTTCAGTTTCGGGCAACTGAAAATTAATCAATGCCAAACCATTCGATAAATTAAGACAAGTTTCAAGTGAATCTGCTAATCGACTCTCGATGCCTTTTCTCATAACTAAGCGATCTACAACGATCTCAATGCTATGTTTTTTATTTTTTTCCAATTTATAATCTTCTGGCAGATCATCCAAATAAAGTATTTCACCATCTACTCTAACTCTGGCAAAACCCTCTTTTCTAAAATGGACAAATTGATTTTTAAATTCCCCTTTTCTTTCTCGAATAATCGGAGCATAAAGAATCATCCTGGTTTTGGCAGGATACTGCATAATATGGTCAATCATTTGATCAACACTTTGTTGCTCGATAACTCTACCACACTCCGGACAATGAACTGTACCTGCTCTGGCATAAAGCAATCTGAGATAATCGTATATTTCAGTAACTGTCCCTACTGTAGAGCGAGGATTATTAGATGTTGACTTCTGATCAATAGCTATTGCAGGCGACAAACCATCAATTCTATCCACATCGGGTTTTTCCATTTGTCCCAAGAATTGTCTAGCGTATGACGATAAAGATTCTACATAACGTCTCTGCCCTTCGGCATAAATTGTATCAAACGCTAAAGAAGACTTACCGCTACCTGATAGGCCGGTAATTACAGTTAATTTATTTCGTGGTATCTGTAATGAAATATTTTTTAAATTGTGCGCACGAGCACCGTAAATTGCTATATCTTCTTGAGCATGAATTTCTTGATTATAATTATCTTGCTGTGAAATAGATTTATCATCCATTATTATTAATTAATAATTCCTCTCTATATTTGCTAAATGGTAAGCCATAATACCAAATGCAATCGCTGCATTCAATGATTCTGCTTTGCCCGGCATGGGAATTGTTAGACTTTTATCTGCTATTTGCTTTAATTGCTCACTGATTCCGTGGGCTTCATTACCGATTACCAGAATAAATCCTGACTCATTTTGTTTTCTTTTATATTCCGCCAGGTGCTGTCCGTCCAGATCAGAGATCAAAATCGGTAACTTGTATTGTTTGGCCAAATCACTCAATTCTAGATAAGATTCTGATTTTAGAAGATCCAAAGCTAACAATGAGCCCATCGTAGAGCGCATAACTTTTGGATTATAGGGGTCTGCCGTTCCCTCACTTAATATTATACCTGAAAAATTAAAAGCATCTGCTGTACGGATTATTGTGCCAACATTTCCGGGATCTGCCAATTGATCTAGGAGGGCTATCCGAAGAGGGTGCTGTTCAGAACTTTTTATTTTCTGTTCCAACCAAACAGCAAAATCTTTCGGTTCAGTTTTTTTGACGATCAGAATTATACCTTGCGGATTTTTTGCATCAGCTACCGAATTAAATAAATCGGGACTTATACGAAATAGCTCATTATATCCTAAATTGTTAAGATTCGGTATAGTACTTATGTTCTCAAAAATATGAGCACCTATCCGATCATTGCTCAGTAAAATTGTTTCTATCTCAGAATTATGCTCGATAGCTGTCAGACAAGCCCGTAGACCTTCAACAAGAAATTTACCATGTTTTTTCACACCTTGAATAGAATTTAATCTATTCCACTCTTTAAATCTCAAATTCTGACGTGAACTGATTAAAGTTAAATCTTCAAATAATATTTTTTTCATAAATTAATTATATTCTGAATCCATAACAAATAAAAGGAGATATGATACAGCTTATATTCGAATAACGAAAATTATCTTTTATTTGTTGCTAACGTGATATTCTTTTCTGTTCCGGGATCAAAGAAATGTAATTTCTCTTGATCGAAATATAATGTTATTTTCTGACAAGATTTTACGGGGTAGTCAGAGCTGATCTTGGCTAATATTCTTGAACTGCCTATCAAAGCATGCAAATGTTTTTCCATCACCAGAAGGATTGGTATTGTTGGTATCTGTAAACCCCGGTATAATTTTTGATGCAACGGTTACATCTTCACTCGGAACTTTCATCTCTAAAACCTATGTGAGATCCATGATGATTTCTTCTTTAATCATTGTCTCGGTCAATGCACCTTCCCCGCCAGTGCTCATATAATAGATGACATCCGGTCAAGTTCCTGCAGCTATTTGCGGTCGAATAACTTCAGCAATATTTTTTCGAATGTTGCTTCAACAGTTGCTCCGGTTAATGCTTCAAATCCTTTTATAACCGCTTCCCAACCTGCTGTTCCATAACCACCATCCAGACCGGCAAATTTTAGAGTTTTCTCGCTGTATCCATCATCCGGCCTTTTTTATCCGGATCATAAGCAATTAGACCCAGAGCTAATACAAGTTCGCTAATAATTTTCTTAATTTAATAAAATTCTCCTATGATTTCTGATTCTCGACTATTTTTATTATAATCAGAGTAATTTTAGTTTTCTATAAAAATATAAGTTAAATTTTAGACTTCTTGTCTTTTGGTACAAGACGCTAATAATTGCATAAAATAGCACAGATCTTTTGACCACTTTCCACAATTATTATTCTTAACCCAAATTAGTGTTTGATATTAAGTGAAAAGAATTAAAATATAATATATAGGCTCTTGTTCAGATTGTTGAATTTAATTATAGATATATAGTCGAGGACGATATGCAAAATTTAGAAATAAAACTGTTATACGCCAGAAAATCGCGTTTTGACGAAGACTGGAATTCCGTATTACACAGCCACCCTTTTTCTGAAATATTTTATATTGTTGAAGGAGAAGGCGTGATGTATCTGGAAGATCAAGTTGTATCATTAAAGCAAAATGATCTATTACTTGTCAGTTCAGGAATTAGGCATTCCGAAGATTATATTCCCGGTTCTCCATTCGAATATTATGTACTCGGTATTGAAGGAATCACAATTCAAAGAAAAGCAGTATTAGAAAATGCTGAGCAAGGAAACTCAAAACAAGACTCAACTCGGCCTAATGTCAATCGGAGTTCCTTGTTTCTAAAAACTTTCGTTTATCTACATAGCCTTGATCCGGATGAAGAATGGATTCAAAAAACAATTGCAACCTTGGTCCATGAATCAGGTAACAATTTTCTTTATTCAAATCTCTACCAAGATGCATTACTTAAGGTACTCTTAATTAATATTGCGCGATTTTTTTATTCCGAGCTTGCTATCGAGGATAATAAACTTTCCGACAAAAATAAACATGCCACATTCGTTAAAAACTATTTAGATGTGCATTATACAAGAAATGTCAGCTTAGATGAATTAGCATCCCTTTGTTATATTTCAAAATATCATTTAGGCCATGAATTTCAAAAAGCATTTAAGATCAGTCCGATTGAATATCAATCACAAAAAAGAATCGCAAAAGCCAAAGAATTATTAACAGTTACCGATCATAAAATGGATGAAATTGCTAATAATCTCGGCTTTAATTCTCAATCCTATTTCAATCAGGTGTTTAAGAAGAAAACAGGATTAACCCCTACCCAATACAGAAATAAGCATAAATAATTTTTAAGAATTAACATAAAAAATAGTGTAGAATTAAAATCCTACACTATTATTAATAATTTTATAAATCAATTGTCCGGGAAATATCACGGAGAGATTTATTTTCAGTTATAAAGCATTTTTTGCTGTATCGCAAATCTTGGCAAATGCAACTTTATCATTCACTGCCAAGTCCGCTAATACTTTTCTATCCAAGCCTACTTCAGCCAATTTTAAACCATGCATCAAACGACTATATGAGATATCATTTTGTCTAGCAGCTGCATTAATTCTGCTGATCCATAATTTTCTGAACTCACGTTTTTTAGCACGGCGATCACGATAAGCATAAGCGCCCGATTTCATAACTTGTTCATTAGCTACACGGAATACTTTGCTTTTACGACCAAAATATCCTTTTGCTTGTTTTAATACTCTTTTATGGCGTCTTCTGGTTTTTGCGCCTCTTTTTACTCTTGCCATGGGTAACCTCCGGAATAATTATTTGTAAGGAATCAAACGTTTGATCCTTTTCGTATCTGGCTCACTAGCTGTAATAATTTGACGTAATTTACGTTTACGTTTTGTAGTCTTCTTGTTTAAAATATGTTTTTTATAAGCTTGAGCACGTTTTACTTTTCCGGTACCCGTAACTTTAAATCTTTTCTTTGAAGAACTATGTGTTTTTTGCTTTGCCATAAAGACCTCCTGTCTTCAACTTCACTTTATTATCATTAAATGTTTGAACTGTTAAATTCAAACTTACTTTTCACTATAAGGTGCAAGGAACATCACCATATGACGTCCTTCCATGCGCGGTTCTCGATCGACTTCGCAAATATCACCGACTTTTTCGATAAAATCTTCCATTACATCATAGCCTTGATCTTGGAAAGCCATCTCACGTCCTCTGAAACGAATAACAACTTTTACTCGATCTCCATTTTCCAAAAAGCGTTGCGCAGCACGTACTTTAACATTAGTATCATGTTCTTCCGTGGTCAGTTTAAGCTGCACTTCTTTTAGATTAGTAACTTGTTGTCTTTTTCTTGCTTCACGTTCACGTTTAGATTGCTCGTAGGTAAACTTTCCGTAATCTATCATTCTGGCAACCGGATTATTCGGATTATCCGACATCAATACTAAATCCAAATCTTTAGCATATGCCATTTCTAAAGCTTTATCAGTGCCGACTATACCTACTTGATTTCCCTCTTCATCAATTAAACGAACATTGTCCACATGTATATTTTCATTTATTATGTGGCCGTTATTTTTTGATCTAGCGATAAGACACCTCCTGTTTTTATCATTTCATCGCATTAAAAAAAGCGGATTGATTCCGCTCTCCAAAAAAACACAAAGTGTCATTTCTGTTTGAACCTTTTCACTAACGCTCAAGGTGAGATGGAATCTACTTTTTATCACTAATTAAGAATATAGCTCTTTCTAGTTCTTGTCAACCTCAATAATCCGTGGTTAATTCAGAAGGATCGACAATCCGATAACCTTTATTTTGTATTCCTTCGATGATTGAAGGCAGTGCTTCAAATGTATTTTTACGATCATGCATCAACAAATTTGCTCCATTCGTTAGATAAGGATTATCTGTCATGATGCTTACCAAAGCAGCAACTTCTTGATACTCTTCTTCCCAATCATAACCATAGGTCCAATTTGTCCATATCATATTCTCTTCTTGAACAACCTGCAATCCGTAATCACCAATTATACCAAAGCCCGGTCGAAAATATTTGGGTCTTTTACCAGTAATCTCTTCTACTTGATCATTAACTTTCACAATCTCTTCGCGTGTAGCTTCATAATCCAGATCACTGAGATAAGGATGAGAATAGGTATGATTTCCTATCTCAAATCCCAGATCGGAAATCTCTTTTAATGCTTTGCGACCAAATTCTGTTTCAAGATGTTTGCCATTAACGAAAAAAATTGCTCCTACCTCATATTTTTGCAAAACTCTTGCAATTTCCAGCGAATAACTATTCGGTTCAGGTTGGACACAATCATCAAAAGTTAAGAGAACTATTTGCTCCGTATTTTCAGGATCTAAAGGTTTGACCAAAAAATCATAAGTATCAATATAGTATTTTTTCTCATTTGTATCGGAGCTAGAATTTTTCATTTTATTTTGCCCTAAATCTTCATCTGTTTGATTAGTTGATTCAATTTGATTATTAATCAGCTTTGTAGCAAAAGTAATATCGGACTTTTCGTCCGATATTTTCTCTGGCGTAAGCTGATCGGTGTTTTTAGCACAGCCTACCGTAAAGACCATGATTAATAAGAATGATATGATTTTCAATAAACGTTTCATTATCTTAATTCCCAATAACCGTCTCTTCTTTGTTTTCTGCGCGAACCAATTATTCAGCATTCGGGGGCAATTCTCCAAGTCCGGTAGCAATTGATTCATCACTTGGTGGAGTATCGTCCAAGCCACCTTCACGATAGCGTCTATAAGCAGACATATCAAAATAACCCGTTCCGGTTAAACCAAAGACAATTATCTTTTTCTCACCTGTTTTTTTACATTCTAAAGCTTCATCTATAGCTACTTTTATGGCATGTGCAGACTCCGGCGCAGGTAATGTACCTTCTACTTTTGAAAATAAGGTAGCAGCCTCAAATATCTCTTGCTGGGTTACAGACCTAGCTTCATCTAGAAAACCATCATGATAAAGTTGGGAAAGAATTGGACTCATACCGTGAAATCTAAGACCTCCCGCATGCGATGCCGGTGGAATAAAACCATGTCCCAAAGTGTACATTTTTGCTAGAGGAGTTACTTGACCCGTATCACAAAAATCATAAGCGAATTTCCCTCTAGTTAAACTAGGACAAGAAGCAGGTTCAACAGCAATAAAATATGGTGCTGTTCTGTCAGCAAGACGATCTTCCATAAAAGGACTCATTAAACCGCCCAAATTTGAACCGCCACCTGCACAGCCTATGACAATGTCCGGGTAACGATCTAATTTTTCAAATGCCAATTTAGTCTCAAGACCAATAATACTTTGATGTAAAACAACTTGATTTAATACCGAGCCTAAAACATAACGATATCCATCATTTTGCACTGCATATTCAACAGCTTCAGAAATTGCCGTACCAAGACTTCCATCAGGATTTACATGGTCACTTAACATTTTGCGGCCTATTTCAGTTGTATCCGAAGGCGATAAGGTTACATCAGCATCATAGGTATGCATAATTTCAACTCGATCCGGTTTTTGTTCAGCAGAAACTCTGACCATATAGACTCTGCATTCCAAATCGAAATAACCACAAGCCATAGCAAGTGCCGTTCCCCATTGACCGGCTCCTGTTTCTGTTGTAACTCCTTTTAGCCCCTGTTCTTTTGCATAATATGCTTGAGCAATTGCCGAATTCAATTTATGACTGCCGGAAGTATTCCCACCTTCATATTTATAATAAATTTCAGCAGGAGTTCCCAGGGCTTCTTCTAAGAAATATGCACGAACTAAAGGTGAGGGTCTGAACATTGTATAAAACTCACGAACTTCTTCCGGAATAGGAATAAAACGATCGGAAGTATTTAATTCCTGTTTAGCTAATTCTTCACAGAAAACAGGCTTTAAATCTTCTAATGCCATGGGTTCCATGTTAGCCGGATTAAGAAGTGGTCTATGATCAGTTTTCATATCCGCTCTCACATTATACCAAGCTGTCGGAATTTCATTCTCAGTTAAATATGTTTTATAAGGGATCTCTCTTTTCATTAAAATAACCTCTATCTAAATATTGAGCTAATATACTAACACAAAACTATTATAATTATACAATCTAATTCAAAATCTTGTTTCTATTTGTAGTTTGTCTTTGTTCAGAAACAAGTTCATTAGTTTCAACAAGTCTATTTGAGCTTGATCTTCGCAGCTTCTGCTCTGGTTTCTCTATGATAAACCAATTTGAAAATTTCACCGATTACAAAGGGAATTACTGCCAGGATGCCGATAATTAACCAATCTCGGCCATTTAATGCTATTGTATGAAAATATGTTTGGAACCAAGGTACGTACACTACAACCAACATTAAAGCTGCCGAGAGAAGCACTGATTTGTTCATTGTGGAATTGCTAAAGAATCCCAATTGAAACACCGAATAATGTTCGGAACGGCTGGAAAATGCTCTGAGCAATTCAGCAAAAATCAAAGTGATAAAGGCAAATGTTCTAGCTCCAAGTGAAGGAGAAAACCCTTCTAAAGCAAAAAAGTTAAAAACACTTGCAGTATGATTAGGATCTGAGATCATTGTATCCGGATATAAAAAACGTCCGACTTGAAATGCAGCGAACACAGCAATAAAAATAGCAGTTGCTTGAGTAATTATTGAAGCAAGCATTTCTTTGTTGATAATTGACTCATCACTCTCTCTGGGAGGATGCAGCATGATATCTTTTTCGCCTCTCTCTCTCCCTAAAGCAAGAGCAGGAAAACTATCCGTTACAAGATTTAACCACAATAATTGGATCGGCATCAATGGTGTATATTGAGGACCTAAAACCAAATTCGTAATAAAGACAACTAAAATTTCACCAACATTACACGACAACAGAAAACTGACGAATTTTCTGATATTACTATAGATTATTCTACCTTCTTCAACTGCCGTAACAATTGTCGCAAAATTGTCATCAGTCAAAATCATATCGGCGGAATTTTTTGCTACTTCTGTACCGGTAATTCCCATTGCAACACCAATATCTGATTGTTTAAGTGCAGGTGCATCATTAACACCGTCACCGGTCATCGCAGCAATGTGTGCTTTGGCTTTAAGCGCTGCCACTATCCTTACTTTATGTTCCGGAGATACTCTGGCATAGACTGCAACTTGGTCACAAACATCTTCCAACTCTTGGTCGGACATACTTTCCAGTTCAGCTCCGGTCAATACTTTGTCGCCTTCTTTAATTAAATTCAAGTTTTTAGCAATTGCAACAGCAGTGTCTTTATAATCTCCGGTAATCATGACTGCTCTTATTCCTGCACCATTACAGACTGCAATAGCATTTTTCGCCTCGGGACGAGCCGGATCAATCATGCCGGAAAGTCCGACAAAAATCATATTCTGTTCGGCATCTGTAAAATCCTGATCCGGATGGAGTTTATAAGCAAAAGATAAAACTCTGAGAGCAGAATTGGCAAAAGCAGAATTAGCTTCCATAATTTTCTCTCTATCAGATTCGGTCAGCTCTTTGACACCATTTTCGGTTAAATGATGTGTACAGCGATTAAGAACAACATCCGGAGCTCCTTTGGTATATGATACATATTCACCGTCAATTTCATGGAAAACTGACATCATTTTACGACTTGAGTCAAATGGCAAATCGCCTAAGCGAGGGTATTTCTCTTTCAATAATTCGGGCAACAAATTAGCTTTTGCACTAAGAGTAAGCAGAGCACCTTCCGTCGGATCACCTAGGATAGCCCAGCTTTTATCTTCTTTTTGAACCAGAGTAGCTTCATTACACAAAGCGGCAATTTCTAGTAATTTTGCCAACTCAGCAGGTATTTCTGCACTAACTTCTTCTGATTCTGAACCAAATTGTTTAATCTCTCCAACAGGTTCATATCCCGCACCGGAAACTTCATAGAGACTATCAGCCACAAACAATCTCGTAACAGTCATTTCATTTTGAGTTAAAGTTCCTGTTTTATCTGAACAAATTGTGTCTACACTGCCTAAAGTTTCAACAGCTAACAAACGTTTAACTATAGCATTTTTCTTTGCCATGCGGTTCATACCCAAAGCGAGCACGATCGTAACAATTGCCGGCAATCCTTCCGGAATAGCAGCAACTGCCAAGCTGACAGCTGTCATAAATAATTCCAACAAGTCTCCACCTTGAAATAATCCGACCACAAAAACTATTGCACAAACTGCCAAGCAAATAATGGCCAATATTTTTCCTAAATCATTTAAGCTTTTCTGTAAAGGTGTTGCCTCTTGTTCAATTCCTTTTAGTCTTTTAGCAATTTTTCCGACTTCAGTTTTTTCGGATATCTCTACAACAATCCCTCGACCACGACCATAGGTTAATGCCGTACTCGAAAAAACCATGTTAGATCTATCTCCGATTCCGAGTTCTGCATCACTAATAAATTCGGCATCTTTATCTACAGGAACAGATTCTCCGGTCAAAGAGGCTTCTTCGGCTTGCAAATTACTGCTCTCCAAAAGCCTAATATCTGCAGGTACAATATCTCCGGCATCCAGAATTACAATATCACCGGGCACTATTTCTGCAGCTTTAATCATGGTTTGTTCGCCATTGCGCAAGACTCTAGCTTCAGGAGCTGCCATTTTTTGTAAAGCTTCAATCGCTTTCTCAGCTTTCCCTTCCTGATAAACACCGAGAACCGCGTTGATTATGACAATTGCAATGATTAAGGCCGCATCGATCACTTCTCCCATTGCACCTGAAATAATTGCAGCAACTATCAGAACTAAAATCATCACATCCTTAAATTGTTCCACGAATTTTTTCCAAAGAGGAACCATTTCTTCAGCTTCCAGCTCATTTTTCCCGTATATTTTTTGACGCTGTTCAGCTGCTGTCGAGCTAAGTCCCATTTCAGAATCAGATTCGAGACGCTTGATAATCTCTTCTCTAGATAATGTATACAATTCATCTGTTTCCAGTTTAGTGTTTTCAACCAAGTTTTCTTTCATAATATTACCTATTATTCTATTATTAATAATCCTACCTTCATGCTTGTGAGTCTTCGATAGTATCTGAATTTTCCTGATCTTCTTCCGGCGGATCTAAAAACTCCAACTTTACTCTTGCTATTCGTTTATCATCCATTTCCAGAACTGTAAACTTATAATGATCTACGATTACCGAGGGATTTTCATATGGTTCCGGAATTCGTTCTAATCGACTTAAAACTAAACCGGCTAATGTGTCGTAGTCAAAGTTATCATCATTACCTAAATCCGGAACTTCAGCTACTCTTTCAACAACTTCTTCAGGAGATAGCAAACCATCTAATATGTAGCTTCCATCCGGATTTCTCACCACACTTTGATCTGTACCGTCATATTCATCAGCTATATCTCCAACAATTTCCTCTAAAATGTCTTCGATTGCTATTAAGCCGTCTGTTCCGCCATATTCATCTATTACTATCGCTAAAGAGATGTTCTGTTGTTGCATCTCACGAAATAATACACTGATTGATTTGCCTTCAGGGACAAAATAAGCTTCTCTCAGATGTCTGCGCAAATCAAAATTATCTCTTTCTTGAAGTGTAATTCTTAATAAATCCTTGATGTGTAAAATACCTATAATATTATCTACATTATCTTCAAAGACCGGAATTCTGCTATAACGTTCATGAGCAGCTACATAGACAACTTCCTTATAGGTCGAATCTGCCGGCAAAGTTATCATTGCAGTACGAGGCGTCATTATTTCCGAAACTTCAGTATCATCAAGATCAAATACATTATATATCATCTTGGCTTCATCGCTTTGAATACCGCCACTTTCCCCACTGACTCGCGTCATTAACAGAATCTCTTCTTCTGTAATCTCGACATCATTTTTTCTTAAATCTATACCGATGATACGGCAAACAAACTTTGCCGAAGCATTAAGGAAATTAGCAAACGGACTGACTAGTTTATCCCAGACTCTCAATACCGTAATGTATCTTTTTGCATGTTTTTCCGGATCGCGCATTGCAATATGTTTGGGAACCAATTCTCCTAAGACCAGTGAAAAATAAGATATGATAATAGTTATTAATACGGTAATAATTGGCTGCAAATAGCCTCTAATACCATTAGGATCAAAATAATTATATACAATCGGCGTAATTTGATTAGCCCCAAAAGCTGCCGACAAGAAACCTGCTATTGTTACTCCAACCTGAACCGTTGCTAAAAATCCGCCTTGATTTTCAAGGAAAGGTAATAATTTTTTTGCAACTTCATCTCCATCTTCAGCAGCTGCCCTGATTTTTGTCTCATTCAATCTAACTATGGCCATTTCTGACGATGCAAAGAATCCGTTAATTAAGATTAAGAGAAAAATAAGAATTACATTAATTAAGATAACTTTACCTGAGTTTGTATTGGCTACAGAATTTGCATTAATAATATGTTGTACTAAAGTACAACAATGACTTACGTCCACCTGGACTTGTCCTCCTTTTTAGTTTAGACAACCATTTTCTCCGTTTAAAATTCATGTTGAGAAAAGGTTTTTTCTTACTCGCCATTTAATGATATGAAATATAGCAAAAAAATATTTATATTACAAGCAATCGCCTCTGATATTGCTAGATGTATATTCTCTTTCGATAAATATCGAACATTACTTCTAAATGATCATGTAAAAATCACAATTTGATGATTTTTGTCTTTTGATTTGCTAAATCAAGTAGTGAAGGTTGATTGGTAAATAAGATGATCTGTCTATTTTGTTCTTCACTGAGGCTCTGCAGCAACTTCAAAGATAAACCTATTCTGTTTTGATCTAATTGAGAAAATGGATCATCAAGAATTAGAGGAATCATTCCGCTCGAATCTTGTAGCAATTCGGTTAATGCTAAACGAAAAGCCAAATTGATCTGATCAAATAAACCCACATTATTAAATGCCTGTTCATAAAAATCAGAATCTGATTGTAATTTTATGTGATAATCATGATCTATCTTTAACCCTTTATCCTGATTGCCGGTCATCTTTGAGAGATAGTCTGCAGCTTTCTGATTCAGTTGTGATCTGATATCTGTTTCAAATGATGCTCGGCTATGTTCTAACATATGTAAAGAGAGTATTAAAGAATCATAATCATTTTCAGATTTTTCTAAAATATTTTCTAGTCTTTCTAATTCATTTTCCAATTCAACAGTATTTATTTGCGTTTTTGTCAGTTGACTTAATTCGCTTCTTAATTCAGCTAATTTTTCAAGCATGACAATTCTGGATTCCTGAATTCCTTCTAATTGAGAAAAAATATGACTTTCAGAAAATTCAGGGAAAGTTCTCAATTCAGCTTGTTGCTGAATTAGCCATTCCTGTGCTTCCTGATATGCTTGATAAAACTCTGCAGTACTATAATCTCCTTGTAAATCAAGCATCTGTTGTTTAATTCGTTTAATCTCTTCTTGGTTATGAATGCTATCAACTGTTTGCTCACGCAGACTTTGAATTGCAAGATCCAATTGATCATCAGTAGGTAGTTCTTTGAAAAATGGTCTGATTAAGTATTTGAGTTCAGTTAATTGTTTCTCATATTCCTTTTCTGCAATTTCTACTGCCTCTTCAGCAATTTCCTGATCAAGTTTCAATTGCTGGAGCCTATCTTCAACTTGATTAACTTCCCATTCTAGTTTTTGCAAACCATTTTCTATTTTGATAGTTCTTATTTCATGTTTGCGAATTCTTTCGTGATATTGCCTGATTTGATTTTCATACCTTCGTTGCAAAAGATAATAAACAAAAACCATCAAGAACGGCAAGAGAACAGCCAATACAATCAGTATAGTCGATATAACAGGTTTGTTTGAACGAAAAACTAAACCTCCGATTAAAAAGAAAATTTCAGCTATTACTAAAGGAATAAAAGAAGCATAAGATATGCCAGGTTTTTTGAAAGTTTTCGGATTACGCTCTGCGGTTTTTTGTTTAAGATATTGTAAGCGACTTCTTTCTTCTACAATTGTAGAAACTTTTTTCTTGGCCTGTTCACGAAACTTTTCCTGCTCTTGCATTCTTTGTACCAATAGATTTTCTCTTATTTCAAATTCACTTAATGCTTGAACAGTTTGTTGACGTTGATTAGCAATTTCAGTTAACTCCTTAGCGGAGATAGATTTATTTCTCAATACATTAGTAGAGCCTTGTGCAGCATTTTGTTCAGAATGCTCTAAGCTCTTTTCTAACTTTTTGAATTTCTCAAATCGATCAGCAAGTTTCAGTTTTTGGTGTTGCTCATTCTGTAAACGTAATGAGGTTTCTCTGTTTTGCAGCTCAATCAAGTCTTTTTCTAATCCAGCTATTTCTTGATTGAAACTACCGTGCACTTGATCTTGTTTTAGAGACTGTTTCAAATCTTCTTTAAGGTCTGAAATTTTCTGCTCTATTTCTGCTAAATAGCCAATATTGCCACGATCAAGATCTTGCAGATTTTCATTATCTATAAAAACATTTTCCATAAATGCTGTATTCAAGAATTCAGTTTCTGAAATATTAAACAATTCTTGTCCCGGTTGATCAGGATTTTTCAGATCAATTGTTTCACCACTTGCTTTGAGAGAAAGATTTGTTCTATCTTGAGCTTTACGATCAGCAAATTGTTTTTCTAATCTGTAAGAAAGACCTTGATGACTGAAAACAATATAGCCTTCCATAACCCGGCCGTCTCTAGGCAGGTATTTTTTTCTAGGATTGGTTTCAAGAGAATGATCCATTCCTCTAAAACCATAAAACATGGTTTTGATAAAAGTTTTTATTATGGTTTTTTCAATCTCATTTATACCATAAACAATCTGCATTTCAGGGAAAAATTCCAGTTGGAGATTTTCTAAACCTCCAAAAGCTTTAATAAATAAACGTTCAATCTTCATACACATTCAGGTCCTGCTCTGCTGTTTGCATTGTAAAATAATAATCTTGTTCAATTAATTCATTTGATTGTTCAACACACAAATCAAGTAACCTGTCTCCTTCAATACATTATTCAACATTCAACAAATCCTGCCTCATGACTAATTATCTTACATATCCGGGAACATCTCCAGGCAAAAAATGTATCGTTTTTTGTTTTTCAATCTCCAACTAATAATAGGAGGTTTCGATATTCAAGTTTCCAATATGTAAATTCTCAGATTTTTACTCACAATAACTTCTTTATATACTTATTCAGATAAATAATAAATGTTATTTTAACATAATCAAGCTCCAAACATCTTTCTATTTTCTGAAATTAATTCGGAATCTCTTTATGTTACAATAATGACTAAGAAAAGATTAACGAGGTTTTTATGTCTGATTTTTCTTTTGAGAAGCACAATGATCGCTTTAATACAAATAGTGTTAAGTGGGACTTTATCAAACAAAATAATTTGCCTCAAAATACTTTGCCCCTTTGGGTTGCAGATATGGACTTTCCAACTGTACCGGAGGTAATTTCCGGCTTGACAGATCTGGCTAAGACCGGAGTATGGGGTTACAGCTTTCCTTCAGATAAATATTATCAAGCTGTGATTGATTGGCAAAATAAGAGGCATAACTGGATCATAAATAAAGAATGGTTGGTTATCACTCCGGGAGTAGTCCCTGCAATAAATATTGCTATCAAGACTTTCTCTGAAAAAGGAGATGCAATATTGATTCAAGAACCGGTTTATCATCCATTTCGCATGCAAATTGAAACTCTTGCTCGTAAGACCATTTCTTGCGATTTAGCTGAGCATCATACTAATTATGAAATTAATTTCAACCAATTCGAACAAACGATCATAAATAATAAGATCAAACTGTATATCCTTTGTAGTCCACACAATCCGGTAGGTAGAGTTTGGACCAAGAAAGAATTGTTGCAATTAGGCGATATTTGTTTAAAACACGATGTATTGATCATAGCGGATGAAATTCATCACGATTTAATAATGCCCGATTATCAGCACCATGTTTTAGCCGGTTTGAAACCTGATTTTGCCGAGATTACTATCACCTGCACAGCACCTAGCAAAACATTTAATCTAGCAGGTTTATCCATCTCAAATATAATTATTTCAAATCAAAAACTCCGAGAAAAATTCGAGCACAAAAGCTCACAATCTTGTTGGCCACATCCTTCTCCATTCAGTTTGAGAGCTACTGAAATAGCACTAAACAAAGGAGATACCTGGTTAAATGAATTATTAATTCATATAAAAAAACAATATGAACGTTTAGCACGGACTATTGAAGAAAAAAGCTTGCCATTTAGTTTAAGCCCTTTACAAGGAACTTATTTAGCTTGGTTAGATTGCAGAGAAATCAGTCTGGATCCTTCAAAATTGGATCAGATTTTTCTGGAACAGGCAGGTTTGTGGTTTAATAATGGATCTATGTTCGGTAAGTCGGGCCAAGGATTTATGAGAATTAATCTGGCTTGTGCAACAGAATTATTCGATCAAGTTTTAGAGCGTTTAGTAACAGTAAGTAATAACATATGTTAAAATATTAGAAATCATTGTAAAAACAAATTAATTATGGAGGCACAAATGAAACAAAACAAGCAAATGGATCAAATAGGTATCAATGCACTACGTGTGTTATCTATTGATGCAATTCAAAAAGCTAATTCAGGTCATCCCGGAACACCTCTAGGTGCTGCCCCGGTTGCCTATGAATTATGGAAGAACCACTTGAAACACAATCCTGAAAATCCGGATTGGTTCAATCGTGACCGTTTTATTCTGAGTGCAGGACATGCATCAATGCTGATTTACTCATTATTGCATTTATTCGGTTACGGTTTAACCACTGAAGATATAGCCGAGTTCAGACAATGGCAAAGTAAAACTCCGGGACATCCTGAATATTTGGATACCGAAGGAGTTGAGATGACAACCGGGCCATTAGGTCAAGGTATTGCCTCTGCAGTAGGTTTTGCAATGTCAGAAGCTCACTTAGCAGCTAGATTTAATACTGCTGAGCAAAAAATCATCGACCATTATACATATGTATTGACCGGAGATGGTTGTCTGATGGAAGGTGTCAGCTCAGAAGCCAGTTCTTTAGCCGGGCACTTAAAATTAGATAAATTGATCGTCTTTTACGATCGTAACGAGATCACTATTGAAGGCTCAACTGATTTGGCCTTCACCGAGGATGTAGCAGCTCGTTATAAAGCGTATGGTTGGCAAATTCTTGAAGTTAACGATGCAAACGATACGGAAGCTATTTCTCAAGCAATCAATGAAGCTAAAGCAAATAAAGAACAACCTAGTATGATCATTTTACATTCAGAGATCGGATATGGCTCACCTCTAGTAGGCAGTGAAGCAACTCATGGTGCACCTTTAGGTGAAGACAACATCCTAAAAACCAAAGAAAGTTTAGGCTGGGATTCTAGTTTAGAACCTTTTGAGATAAGTCAAGACTTAAAATATTATATGGCAGAGATTCAAACCGAATTAGCCAAAAGTGAAGCCGAATGGAATGAGTTATTTGCAGCTTGGAAAAATGCTAATCCTGAATTGGCAACCGAATTTGAAAACTGCATGGAACCGGATCTTGAAGCTTTGGAAAATGATCCTGAATTCTGGGATTTCTCCGGTTCACAAGCTACCAGAAAATCGAGCGGAACAGCATTGAACAGATTAGCTAAACATATTCCAGGTTTAATTGGCGGTTCAGCTGACCTAGCACCCTCTAACAACTCAAACATGGCTGGTTTAGGTACTTTCTCCGCCGAGGACTATAGTGGGCGTAATTTGCATTATGGTATCAGAGAATTTGCCATGGCATGTATTGTTAACGGCATGCAGCTACATGGTGGAACTCATGCCTTTGGCGCAACATTTTTCGTTTTCGCAGATTATATGAAGCCTGCTTTGCGTCTTGCTTCAATTATGAACATACCTTCCCTGTTTATTTTAACTCATGATAGTATTGGTGTAGGAGAAGATGGACCAACTCATCAACCAATTGAACAACTCAGCATGTTACGCGCTACGCCAAACACTTACGTGTTCAGACCTTGTGATGGGAAAGAGACCGCTGCAGGTTATCTTTTCAACTTAAAAGAGAAAAAGCCTACAATCTTGGCCTTAACGCGCCAAAACCTGCCTACCTATGAGCAATCCGGGAAAGCTGCTTTAAGAGGTGGTTATATCTTTGAGGATTGTGATGGCGAACCTGAATTAATCATTATGGCGAGCGGCTCAGAAGTTGAACCTGCACTTGAAGCACAGCAAGAGTTAACCGCCCAAGGTAAACAAGTCAGATTAGTTTCAATTCCTTGTTTAGACGCTTTCTTAGAGCAAGATTCAAGTTATATCGAAGAAGTTCTACCCTCAAATGTAACTAATAGAATATCTATTGAAGCCGGTGCAACAATGCCCTGGCATCGTTTAGTGGGAACCGAAGGAAAGGTAATCGGTATTGATCACTTTGGTGCTTCTGCTCCCGCAGATATCTTATTTGAAGAATTTGGGATTAATAAAGATGAGATCCTAAAAGCTGCTGCAGAAATGCTATAAGCTAAGTCCATATCATAATCAAGCCGCACTGACGCCAGTGCGGCTTTTATCTATTAATATAGTTTGCATAAATCGAGGTAGCCATGAATCAAATTAAAAACAGATGGTCTTTGGACTCAACAATTGGAGAAGTCCTCAATACAAAAATGGGCTACGAGTTTTTATCTTTTATCGCTCATTATTCCGGTAAATCAGCAGAGGATTTTAACAAATTCTATTTGCGTGGACTAACTTTAAAATCACATTCATTTATTCAGCGTATTACCAGAATTACATTTGACCGTATACTTGCAAACTGGATTATAGAGAAACTCAATCATTTTGATACCTGCCAAAATTTAGAAATTAAAAAAGATAGTTTTGATCAAAAATGGTGGAAAGAAAGTATTATCTATCAAATCTTTGTACCAAGTTTTCAAGACTCTAATCATGATGGTGTTGGCGATATCAACGGAATTATTCAACGATTTGAACATTTATTGTCACTCAATATCCACGCTATCTTACTTAGTCCAATCTTTGTTACTCCACTGGACGATGCCGGTTATGACGTTGAAGATTATTATAAAATAAATCCCGTATTCGGTAATGAAGATGACCTAAAGCAATTAATAAGGCTGTGTCATGAAAACGATTTGAAAATTATCTTAACTCTGCCGATTAATCAAACTTCCATCCAACATCATTGGCTGAAGAATACAACGCAACCGGATGAAACAGGAGATTTTTACCTTACACATGATAGTCCAAATAACTGGCAATCATTTTACGGTGATTCAGCATGGCTTTATCATCGTTCAAATAAAAAATATTATTTGCATTTGAAAAGTTCAAAACAGATTGATCTGAATTGGGAATCAGAAAACTTGAGAAGAGAAATGATCGACGTCATGCTTCATTGGCAAAATTTTGGAGTAGATGGACTTTTTCTTGACTCAGCTTCAATTATTGCTAAGAACAATACTTATCCTGACGGTAGTAGAACATTCGCAACTCTTACCGGTTTCAGAGGTATTGAACATTACATCTATCAGCCCAAGTTGCTCAAATGGTTGAATCAAATCTATCTTGCTCTTAAACAAACTGCACCTGATTTTCTAGTAATTGCAGATTGTCTTCGAATGCATCAAAATTTTGCAACTATGATTAGCGGTGATGCCACAAACCGTAGTGATTTAGGACTAAGTTATAATCAGTTTGAAAATCCGGGTGAAAGACGGTTTCACTCTAACTATTTATCTTTGGATTATTTGAGCAACACTTGGTTAAAAATGCAAAAGACAGCAGACAATAATTATTGGCCGGTTATATTCTGTGAAGATGAAAGACATCCAAGAATTGTCAGCAGGATAGAAAACAACAATGACTATCGTAATCAAATCGCGAAGTTAATCTCTGTTTTGCAACTAACAGCCAAAGGTACCGCTCTCCTTTATCAAGGTCAGGAATTAGGTCAAGTCAATGCTCCTTTCCATAGCATGAATCAAATTAGAGATATAGAAAGCCAACTCAGATATGAAAAACTCATTGAAAATCCCGATTCCGCAGAAGAAAACACAAAATCATTGGATCGAATCATACGTGGTAGCAGAGATCATGCCAGAGTTCCAATTGCTTGGGACAATAATTTATTAAACGGAGATTTTTCTAAAAATAGCAGTACTTGGATCGATTGTTTTGTAGATCCGGGTATGAGCGTTTCAGAACAAGCAAATGACTCTCATTCAGTTTTAAATTTTTATCGAGCACTTACTTCATTGCGTAGTCATTACAAGACACTTGTTTATGGTGAACTGATCATTGTCAGCAAACCGGGCAACAGCATACTGCGCTATTTTAGATATGATGCTGACCATGCATTCTATGTCGAGGCAAATTTAAGTGATGAACAATTAAATGTGATCGGAATTAATACTGCAAAATTGGCCCGTTTATGCGAAGAAAGAAATATTTATCTACCCGAAAATATCGACCGGACAGTTCTGATCTCCAATTATCCGGACCGAAGTCAGCAAGAATTTATTAAAAATAGTGCCCTATATCCTTATGAAGCCTTTATAGTTAAACTTTATTAATTAGCTTCATCCGTACGCAAATGACAATTTTTATATTTTTTCCCGCTACCGCACCAACACGGATCATTTCTGCCGAGCATTATTTTCCGTTTGGCAGGTTGTTGTTTTGGCTCCTGCTGAGTTGCTCTTCTCGTGCCGCCGGCACCTGCCATTTTTGCCAAATTCAGAGCAGAATGAGATCCTTTTCGACTCTCACTCAATTCTCTAGGTCCTCGTCCTGCCATCGGCTTACTTTGATCAACTGTAATTTGAGCTCGCATGATTAATCGCACAGCATCTTCTTGGATTCCTATTGTCATAGCTTCAAACATATCGTAACCTTCACGCTTATATTCGACCACAGGATCATGCTGTGCATAACCACGCATACCAATACTATCCCGTAAGCTATCCATAACATCAATGTGTTCCATCCAATGGTTATCAACCGCATTTAGGAGAATATAACGTTCAGCTTGATATAAGATTTCTTCGGAACCCAAGTCTTCTTTTTTATTTTCCAAAGTAGTAAGCGCTTCTTCAGTTATCTCAGAAATTAAATCTTGAGTGGAAGCATTGCCTGAAATATTCTTTAATCTATCAACTGAAGATAAGTCACCTAAAAGATCTTTTAATCTGGAAACTAAATTACCTAAATCCCATTCAGCAGTATTAGATGTTCCCATGGTAAATGAATTGACATTATCTGCAATAATATCTTCTATATATTTAACAAAATAAGCATGGACATTCTCACCATGTAGGACTTGACGTCTTTGAGAATAAATCAGATCCCGTTGCTGATTCATAACATCATCGTATTGTAAAACATTTTTTCTGATACTGAAGTTTTGTGCTTCGACTCTACGTTGAGCGGATTCTATCGTTCTGGTTAAGATTGGATTTTCGATTTCCATATCACTTTCAATACCAAATGTATTAAAAATAGTTTCCATTCTTTCACCACCAAATAAACGTAACAAATCATCTTCAAGTGAGAGATAAAACTTACTGGAACCGGGGTCCCCTTGACGACCGGAACGTCCTCTTAACTGATTATCAATTCTTCTTGATTCATGTCGTTCAGTGCCAATAATATAAAGACCGCCACTGGCAATAACTTGTTCTTTCTCATCTGCAATTTCAGCTTCAAATTTATTTTGCAATTCTTGAAATAAGTCTCTGGCATCTAAAACAGTTTGATCATCTGTAATATTATGCGAATCTGCTTCTTCGATCAGTTCTTCTTCATAACCTTGCTTACGCATTTCTTGTTTTGCCATATGCTCGGCATTACCGCCCAACATAATATCAGTACCGCGTCCGGCCATATTGGTAGAAATAGTTACAGCACCTAGTCTTCCTGCTTGGGCAACAATTTCAGCTTCGCGCTGATGATGCTTAGCATTTAAAACATTATGTCTGATTCCGGCTTTGGTAAATAAAGCTGAAATAACCTCAGATTTTTCAACTGATATTGTACCGATTAAGATTGGCTGACCTGTCTGATGTATTTCTTTTACTGCTTCGATCAAAGAACTGTATTTACCTGATTCAGTTTTATAAACCGAGTCGGATAAATCCTCTCTGATCATCGGTTCATTGGTAGGAATAGTAACAACATCTAGAGCATAAATCTCTTTGAATTCATCTTCTTCTGTCATTGCCGTACCGGTCATACCGGATAATTTATTATACATTCGGAAGTAATTTTGGAAGGTAATTGTTGCTAAAGTTTTGCTCTCTCGCTTAACTGCAACATGTTCTTTAGCCTCAATAGCTTGATGCAAGCCGTTACTATAACGCCTACCGGGCATTAGTCGACCGGTATTGTCATCAACTATAATTACTTCATCATTATCAACAATGTAGTCCTGATCACGAAACATAGTACCGTGAGCTTTGAGAGCATTATTAATATGATGATTAATAATATAATTCTCCTGATCAGTCAAATTTTCAAGACCGAAGAAACTCTCAGCTTTTTTAACACCGCGATTAGTTAAAATTGCGCTCTTAGCTTTTTCATCTACAATATAATCAGCATCACCTTCAAGCTCAGCTCTTTCTTCATAAGATAATTTGCTGTCGGTTTCTTTAAAAAACTTACTCTTCAAACCCACTATTAATTGATTTGCTTGGTCATATAACTCGGAAGATTCACCGCTTGAACCTGAAATAATTAAAGGTGTTCGTGCCTCATCAACCAGAATACTGTCAACCTCGTCAATGATCGCAAAGTTCAATTCTCGCTGAACTAATTGTTCGATTGAGGTCACCATATTATCACGTAAATAATCAAAACCAAACTCATTGTTTGTACCGTAGGTAATATCACTGTTGTAAGCATTTTGCTTTTCTGTTTTGGAAAGCCCCCTGACTACGAGTCCAACCGACAAACCTAGATAACGATATATTTTGCCCATCCACTCACTGTCACGTTCAGCCAAATAGTCATTGACGGTAACTACATGCACACCTTTACCACTTAATGCATTAAGATAGACAGGCAAAGTTGCAACTAGAGTTTTACCCTCACCTGTTTTCATCTCAGCTATTCTGCCTTGATGAAGGATAATCCCGCCTAAAACCTGAACAGGGAAATGATACATATCAAGAACTCTGCTTGATGCTTCTCTTACAGTAGCAAATGCTTCCGGCAAAAGATCGTCCAGAGTTTCTCCTGCTGCAAAACGTTTCTTGAAAATTTCTGTTTGCCCGCGTAATTCGTCTTCCGACATTTGTTTATATTGATCTGCTAATTCTAAGACTTGTTTTTGAATTGAGCTAATCTTTTTTATTTCTCGTTCTGAGTAAGTGCCAAATATTTTTGTAAAAAGTCCCATATATATTAATTCCTTTATATATTAACCTAAAATCATATAAATAATAGCTGATGAAGTCAGTTTGTTCAATTTAATTATGCACTAATTTATGATATACATGTGATTAAGAAGTGTTTAAATTGTGTTAGGGATCATCTTCGGAAGAAGGAACTTCCGGCCTTTCTAGATAACGATAACTATTCCCTCTTACTGCTATTTGCAAATTTACTCCTCGATTTGAAGCTTCATTAGTTAAATCTGAAAATATTTGATGATCAATACTATATGTAGAGTTTCCCGGTATCACAACTATCAGTTTGCGAGCTGTGATATCTCCTACATTAATCTTGCCGACTGTCAGACCTGTGTCTCGATTTGAACCCTTAAATTTACTCAAATTTGTAATTTCCTGCTCTATTTGTTGGCTCACCTGCTCGCCTGAGCTGTAGCTTGGAGCTGTTAGATCAAGACTTCTCACTGCCAAAACTTCCCCGGCTTGAAAACGACAAATCGTCGGATAATTAAACGGCAAGTTTGCCTTAAATTGTTCTCGAAAATACTTACCGCGCACAAAATTATGCTCTGACCAAATATTATCTTCTGCCTCATCAGCTTGTTCTTTAGATGGATCTTCCTGCCGATATTTACTATCATATTTTGTCCAAACCGGAATATATGTCACAGCAAGTTTTTCTGTCTCGTTCCAAGGTGTTTTTACATGATATTTTATTTTCATCTGAATACTATGATCGGAAACTGTATCAAGAATAATTTGCCGTCTATCAGGAGGTATTTTTATAGACAGGCGATCAGCACCATCATTTAACCATTTATCAATTTGATTTTGTAAAAATTTTTGTAAAAATATTGAGCTAGCAAGATCACCAACTGATTGTTTAAATTCATTACTGCTTTCAGGAACTATCTTATTGATTGTTTCATCAATTATTGAATGATCAAGTTCAGTATAAACGCCTTCAGCTAAAGGAATTAGAAGTGAAAGCTCTTTTGCTGTTTGGTCCAGAGCATAACGCATTACTATTTCATGTTGGATTGTCAAGATTGCACTGAGCATAAAGTAAAAAATAAAAATTATTAAAGGAATAATCAAGGCAGCATCCAAGACTAAGCTGCCTCTTTCATTCTTAAGCTTATCTTTTATTATAGAAAAATTAATTTTCTGCAACATAATCGGAAAACTCCCTGCTCATTCTTAAAGAACTCTTGCGAAAATTTGCTTCAAGCAAAAATCCGGTAACATAAACTCCCGGTATTGTTTTCTTTCTTATTCGATTAATTCCGGTTAACAATTTTTCTTCTGAATTAAAGACTGAAAACACTCTCATAAAATCACGGTAATTAAGCTGAATTTTATAATCTTTAACTATAAAGGTCACTTCTTTACCATCGAGTAACTGATTAGTATCGAGAATTGCTTCATGTAAAGAATCGATTAGCATGAATAGATAAACGAGAGGTTGAGGTTCAAGTATTACGTGACCTAAACTAGCAAGCGCTATTAAAGTACAGGTGGCAGTTGCCTCTGCCAAATAAATATTTTGTTTTGCTTGATCGTAATAATTGCTAATAAAATGATAACCGAAACATACACCTCTAATTGTTCCTTTAGCTGTTGAAGCTGCTTTTTCCGGATTATCCTTATTAAAGATTATTTGTTCAACTTCATTTTTCCTACCGGCAGAGCTTAATTCAGAATGCAATCTGCCATCGGGGGTTTGCAAACTGATCTGTTCTCCATTTAATTCCAGCTGATTACATTGCATTGTATAATAATTAAATAAATATTCTTGAATTTGTAGTCGGCTAATTACCGGTAAATCGTAATTAATTAAAAATCCCTCAGAAAATTCTGCTATTTTATGTAATGAATTGGGAGCTAAAGGATCGGCCGGAACTTCATTGCCAGTTGATTCATAGTAAGGAATAATCATTTCTTTAGCACCCGATATTATCTCACCTAAAACTGCTAAAGCAGTTTTTGTCAGACCGTTTAATTCGGCCTCAGATAAATTTTCCAATTCATCTTCAGATATTTCTAAATCCAGATCAGATGCATTCCCCGCAAATGAATCCGGATTATCAATGATCACTTCGGGATCGATAAAGTTATCTGAATTAGCAATTTCAGACCAAGCTGAACTTTGAGCAATAGTTTGTCCCAATAGCTGAAAATCCGTGAAACGAGTGATTAACTCTTCAGTAATTAAGAACGGTCCTCTTATACTCATATGTCTTAAGATTTGTCGTCTCAGATTGTCCGGATCATCCAGATCTGCTGTAGAACTAATTTTAATCTTTGAATCATAAATGTTTTGGGCATAGTTTTGTTCCAATTCGCTACTATGTTGGTTCAAAAGTGAATTCTCTACTCCCCAGAGTCCGAATTCATGCCATAATTTTCGGTCAAAATCAGCCAAAGTCAAATCAAGATTGTTCTCACAAGCTCTGACAAAATCCAGCTCATCTCGTCTCAGCTGTGCATTTTCAAAAATCAGCAACAATACTAATACGGTTAGAGGAAGTAAAATTAAGAAGAAAAAGCTTGAATTACCTTGTTCATCTTTTATTTTTTCTAACATTAATCATCACCAGCCTCATCTTTATTCCATAAGCTATGATCAATGTCTAAAGCTAAAGACATTATCTCTTTAACTTTTTGTGGATTTACTTTTAACTTGGTGATTGTCTCTTCTGGAATAATTTCATAAAGAGGTAGATTCTTGGTTTGTGAAATGCGATCTTCAATTATTACTTTTGCCTGTTTTTCTATACGTAGCTCAATTGGTATAAGATAAAATATCACTTGAGCTAAGATAGTCATGCTCAAGGGTACACTCAATAATGCTTCTAGATTAAACATATAAAACCCCCTTGTTGTTTCAAATATTGAATAGCTTATTCTAGAGTAGAAAAAATTGAGGTCATAGATAGGAATAGGTTTTTAGAAAATAGATTAAAAAGTAGGAATTATTAAAAAAGCCGCCAATATTTTGGCGGCTCATGAATTAGAAAATAGGAATAAATTTTATTATGATCTTAAATTAATATCTTTTTCCAACATCTTCGCAACGATTTTTTCGATGATTGGATTAACATCCGCATCACTCAAAGTACGTTTTGCATCTCTAAAGACTAATGAAAAAGCAACGGATTTTTTACCTTCTTCAATACCTATTCCTTGATAAACATCGAAGATACTAATCGACTCTAATAAATCACCTGCTAAAACTGTAATCTCTTTTTCAATCTCAGCAACCAAATATTTTGCATCCATGACAAAAGCTAAATCTCTGGTTATAGCAGGAAACTTCGGCAATTGTTTAAAGACAATCTTCTGACGCTTAGCATTTAAGACCGGTCTGAGCTCAAAATCAATAATAAAGGTCTTAGAAGTAGTATCAAATTCTCTAGCAATGCTTGGATGAATTGTGCCAATGAATCCGATCGGTTCTTGATAGTCAGGCAAATAAATTAAAGCAGTCTGACCCGGATGCATATATGGATGATCCTTCTCTATACGTTTCAGTTCATATTCATTGATTCCCAAATGATAAAATAACTCTTCCAGAATACCTTTCAGTTCAAAATATCCGGTTTCAGTCTTTTTAGCATAATTTGAAAAACTTGCAACTGTAACATGTTGTCGTTCATCAGGTAAATCTTGATCACGATACTCCGGCTCTAGTTGATAGTCAGAGATTAGATCCAGCGGATGATAGGTTTTACCCAATTCATAAAAAATACCTTCTTGGTTACCATGAGCTAAATTGTACTCAATAACTCTTAATAAGCTCGGAACCATAGTAGTACGCATTTTCGAGTACTCTTCACCTAAAGGATTCAGAATCGAAAGTTGTTTGCTTAGAGGATGCTCTGCTTCTAAACCGATTCTTTTTACATCAGTAGGTGAAACAAATGAATATGTGTATGTTTCATAAGCACCACAAGCTTCAAGTATCTGATGAATTTTTTCAAGGTCTTTCTGAGTAATATTGAGTCCACCCAAAGTAGGTGTATTGCCCTTACTAAAGCGGCTTTCGATCTTGTCATAACCATATATTCTAGCAACCTCTTCAGATAAATCAGCTTCAATTTTTAAATCATTACGAAAAAATGGAATTGTTGCCAAATAGTGACCTGTTTGATCCGTATCTTCAATAATCAATTCCAAACCACTCAATAGTGATTTGATTTCTTCAATACTTAAGTCCAAACCGGTTATTTTATTAATACCCTCAACAGTAAATTCTATTTGAGTCAGATCCTGATATGGTTCAAGAATTTGAATTTCTGTCTCGGCTACCTTACCACAACCCAACTCTTCAATTAAGTAACAAGCATAATCCATTGCTCTTTGGGCATTCTGTGCAGGAAGACCTTTTTCAAAACGCAAAGAAGCTTCTGAACGAATATTGTATTCTTTGGCAGTTTGTCTGACAGAAGTTTTAGAAAAGTTTGCAGCTTCAAATAAGATTGCTTTGGTAGAATCTCTAACTTCAGAATTCTCAGCTCCCATTACACCTGCTAAACCAACAGCACCCGCAGTGTCCGCGATCACTAAATTTTCAGGATTCATTTCAATCTCAGTGCCATCAAGCAAAGTCATTTTTTCTTTATCTTTTGCTCTACGGACAATAATTGTATTATCCTGCAAAAAATCTAAGTCATAAGCGTGCATCGGTTGTCCTAAGCTCAACATAACAAAATTTGTTATATCAACAATATTATTAATCGGCCTCATACCAGCAGCTCTTAAGCGTTTTTGCATCCAAATCGGTGATTGCTCTATTTTTATTTCAGTGACTACCCGGCCGATAAAAGCAGAACATAAATCAGGATCTTCAACTTTAATAGAAGCAATATCTTCAGATTTCAGATCAGAAAATTGAGCAGGCTTTTTATCTAGGGCATTGAAATTAGCTCCAAAAGTTACACCTGTTTCGCGTGCAATACCTTCTACCGATAGACAATCCGGACGATTAGAAGTTATTTCAAATTCAATTATTTCTTGACCTATACCAAGAAACTCCAGAGCATCTATTCCGATCGGCGTATCATCAGGCAAAACATAGATGCCGTCCTCAGCAGCTAAGGGAAAATCATGAATTGTAAAACCCAGTTCATCAATTGAACAGATCATGCCGTTTGATTCTTCACCACGCATTTTAGCTTTCTTTATTTTATAGCCTTCAGTCAAGACAGCTCCGGGTAAAGCTACTATCACCTTTTGCCCTGAGGCAACATTAGGTGCACCACAAACTATTTGATATTTTTCAGTTCCTACATCTACTTGACATACAGTTAAACGATCAGCATTTGGGTGTTTTTGAGCTTCCATTACATAGCCGGTCACAATTTTTTTCAAACCGTCACCTTCTAGCTCAACAGACTCAACTTTAGTTCCTGATAAAGTAATACCATCAACTAATTCTTGTAAATCACCTTTATAATCAGTAAAATCTTTTATCCATTCAAAAGAAACTTTCATTCATTCCACCTCATCTGCTAAATTGTTCTAAAAAACGCAAATCGTTTTCATAGAAGTTTCGAATATCAGTAACATCATATCTGCCCATTGCGACACGTTCCACACCAATACCGAAAGCAAAGCCGGTATATTTTTTCGAATCTATATTGCAATTTTCTAAAACCTCGGGATGAACCATGCCTCCACCTAATATTTCAATAAATCCTTCTCCATGACAAGTCTTACAATTAAGATCATTGCCGTCACAAGTCCAGCAAGAAATATCAACTTCACAACTTGGCTCTGTAAAAGGAAAATGATGAGGTCTGATACGAATTCGAGTATCTTTACCGAATAACTTTCTGGCAAACAACTCAAGAGAAGCTACTAAGTCACTCATGCTTAAATTTTCATCAACGGCTAAGCCTTCAATTTGATGAAAAATTGGTGAATGGGTTGCATCAACTGCATCCGAACGATAGACTCTACCCGGACAAACAATATAAATCGGAGGTTTTTGTTCATTCATAACCCTGATTTGAACAGGAGAAGTTTGCGATCTCAACAATAATCCCGACTCATAATCCAGATAAAAAGTATCCTGTTCATCTCTTGCAGGATGACCTTTTGGTAGACGCAACATTTCAAAGTTATAATAATCTAATTCGATTTCCGGACCCTCGGCTATTGAATAACCTAATCCTAAAAAAATCTCACAAATTTCATCTGACATTAAAGCCAAAGGATGCCTTCCGCCTACTCTGTGTCTTTTACCCGGCAAACTGATATCAATGGTCTCTGCTGCAATTTTTTCTTGTTGAGCCCGATGACTCATTTCTGTTTGTTTCTCATCAATCAGTTTTTCAACGATTTGGCGTATTTCATTTGCAGCTTGGCCTAATCGGCGTCTGTCATCATTTGAAAGACGTCCCATGTTTTTCATGATAGCTGTCAATTCGCCTTTTTTCCCGAGTAATTTAACTCTCAGTGCATCTAATTTCTGTTCTTGGTCAACAGTTTTGATTTCTGAGCGGAATCTATCTTTAATCGCTTGTAAATCAGATAATAACTTATCCATAAAACCTCCATTTTTTCCCAAATAAAATAACATTGATTATCATAACATTATTATAGAGAAAATCCGAACTTGAATTTGCTGTTTGTTCTTTATCAACCGAATTTACCCAACTTTAACTCTTATACGCATGACATGTCGCATAAACGAAAAATTCGAGTAAAACAGACTTGATACCGGACAAATTTTATGCCTGTGTGGTTGGAAAACCGTATTAACAAAAATCTTTTCAAGACAAAGTCGAAACCGGACAATTTTTGCACCTTGTTAAGAAGAGAGTTACATAACTCAAGTATTGGGCATTCAAAAGAAGCTTTGATTAAAATTAAAAGAAATATCTTTTTATGTTAATTGAATTATATAAGGATTCATCCGGAATGCATCTTGAATTCTAAATGGAGATCCATGACCCGGTAATACAGTCAGGTCTTGTGGTAAGCCACGCATAATGTCTATTAATCGCAAAAGTGATTTTTTCATTGCGGATTCACTACCACCTTTTAAATCCATTCTACCTATGCTATTAGAAAATAAAGTATCACCTGAAATTAATGCAATCGGTTTAAAGTCAGCATCTTCTTTCATATCAACCAGTAAGCATGAACATCCGGGACTATGACCCGGTGTGTGATATATGGTAAGTTTTAAACCTTCTTCCAGTTCTATAATCTCCAGATCATTGTAATAGTGATCTGCTGCCGGATAGGTTGTTGGATCACCGAACATCTGAGAACAGTTGGCTTCTGTATCCGTTAGCAAAGGGATATCTGTTTCAGGCATGCTAAAATCAAGACCGGTTTCTTTACGCCATTTTTCAACTTGACTGATATGGTCATAATGAAAATGAGTAGCAATGATACCGTTTAGATTTTTGGCAATTTCCGGATCAAATGGAATTGAAGGATCAATTAAATAATCCTTTTCTCCATGAATTATATATGAATTGGCATGAGTCCAAGATTCAGGAATATAAGTAATATTATTTTGCATATCTAATCAATAATTTTTATCTAATTAATTCACGCCAGTCAAGATCACCGCGATCAATAGCCAGTACTAATATTTCGGCGGTTGCAACATTAGTAGCAAAAGGAATGCTGTTAACATCACAAGCTCTCAAAAGTGAATTCGGTGCATCATATGTACGTAATAATGGATCTCTCAAATATATGACAGCATCTATTTCATTGTAATTAGCTTTGGAAGCTAGTTGTTCGATACTTGCGGAAATATCTGTGGCAAGTGTTTCAACCTCCAAATCAGTATTCTCATGAATAGAACGAGAAATATTAAAAAGAGATATTAAATGATGTTGTGCTAATATCTGGCGATAAGCTATGCAGAAATTTACTAGCAGATCATATTTTCTATTATCTGCGATGAGAACAATATTCACAGTCCCCTCCTATATTTAATCAAACTGGATATATTTTATACAAAATAACTAAAAAATTCAAGAGTTAACAATATTTTTTGCTTAATATTACTATTATCTTAAGTGCAAAGTTAAATTCCAGTGTGAGGGGTTTGAACTGGAAATTAGTTTTCATAATAATTTAATGGAAATTAGTTTTCAATATTGTATTCTTTATTTGTCGGTAGCCACTATAGAAAGAG
>FZPS01000110.1_pt34 | contig 66453 bp, 61 predicted proteins | sample 1817821 | NCBI WGS metagenome assembly FZPS01 (sample SAMEA104158645, study PRJEB21678) | metagenome | place: Germany | collected 2015-04-21
GTGCTATAATTTAGATTAATAGGGAGAGAAATAAAAGAATAAAAAAGAGAAAGGAGTTAATTATATGAAGGTTAAATCACTAGTTATAATAATCCTATGTGTATTGTTACTATGCTCATGTTCTATCTTTACTGATGTAGAGAAAACACCATCACCATCAACTTCACCCTCTCCAGAGGCTAGCCCAACTGCCACTCCTGATTATACAAAAGACTGGGCAAGTGCCAAAAAGCTTGTGTGGATTATAGATATGAGCAACACACATGGTGTTGATCCGCAAATTTATATAGATTTTAATAATTTACTTCTAGAAAAGGGTGCAGATTTTATAGTAGAATTTGTGGGAATTGATTCAATGAATGTAATGGAATACAGTGAACTAATAAGAAATATGAAAAGTGAGGGCAGACAGGTTGATCTTTTAGAAACCGGCTACGGCCAATACGGCGTAGATTATGATACATATCCGGAGGCAGTAAAGGATGGTTTACTTGAGCCCCTGGATGAGTATCTAAAAACGGCAGATGGACAAAAACTTTATAAGGCCTTTGATAAGAATGCATGGGAGAGCGTTAAAATAGAAAACAAGATATATGGAATTAATAATAGGTCCAGCTTAAGATGGCCGTTTTATTTACATATTAATAAAGAGATCCAAGAAAAACATAATATACGGCTACCGGAAGGGAACGACAGCCTATCATACCTTGAATCAACCCTTAAGATTATTGCAGAGAACCAAGATGTTATTAACAATAAGGACATTATTTCATTGTTGATCGGGCAGTCATCTGTTAAGAAACTTATGAACTGTGAATATATGGATAGCGGAATAGCGGTAAAATATGATAATAAAGGTTATCCACTGGCATTTAATCTTTTTGAAGAAGCCGATTTTATTTCACTTATAGACCTAATTTATAGCTATATTAATCAAGGACTTATTATGATAGGAGAAAATGAAAGTGTATACAAAAAGATGGATGAAGGCTTGTTCTTTGCAACATTTCAGTCTTCAACTCCAGATGATTTTTATAACAACAAGTTGATGCTAGACGGAGGAAAAGCAATTGATGTTGTTTCTTATAAACTTTCAGAAGACTATGTCATAAGTCAACTCAACTTGATAAATGGAATTGCCTCGTGGTCAGAGAACAAGGAAGAGGCATTTAAACTATTAACAATGATAAATACTGACAGTGATTTATCTAACTTGCTTCGATACGGTATTCTTGGCAAGCAATATGAACTAGTTGATGGGAAAGTAAGCTTCCTTGAGGCGGAAGCTAGAGCACCCGGTTATTATTCACCAGCCAACCAAATGATAACCCATCCTATAGGTCTTGAACCAAGTAACAAGGCAGAAGTATACAAAGAATTAAACGCAGCCTCGATTATGTCACCTATAGCTGGCTTTACATTAGATAAAAGCAAGATAGAAGATAAGCTGTCAGCTATAAAAGGGATATATGATAAATATGAAAAGATTTATACTGGAGAGACTAAAAACATCAAGGAAGAACTAAAAAAGGCTAACAGTGAGTTGAAAGATCAAGGTATAGATGAGGTTCTTGATGAAATAAACCTACAGCTAACAAGCTGGTGGAAGAGCAAGGGAAACTGACCAAATGTATTTTAAATTTTCCATATGGGAAGGTGATCTGATGAAGAAACACAATGCTATTAAGCTTGCTAACACACGATTTATAATAGTCTTACTGTCAATATTGATTTTGTTTTCCTTTACACTTGTATCATGTTCACCCAAGTTAGACTCCTCATCTTCTATATACAAGTATGCTTCAGAGCAAGGATTTAGCCAAGAGGGCTATCTTTATGAAAAAGGTGATGTTCTGTGGTTTTATGACTTTGAAAGTGGACAAAGGGTTGTCTTATGCAACAAGCCAGATTGCCAGCATCGACCTTATTCTTGGGACAAAAACCCCGATCCTGAATGTAATGCTGTTTTACCTGTCGAGGGTCCATTCAGCGGATTTGCAATGCACGATGGTTTTGTTTATATGTTTTACCATTATGGGTTAAATGAAACAGTCGTATATAGACAAAATCCTGATGGAGATGGACAAAAGTTATTTGCTGAGTTTGGCTGGGAGATTGATTTTACCAGTGATATTGTATTCAAGGATCAGATGGCCTACTTCGTTGGTGAACAGTCTTATTTAGATGAAGAGGGTTTCGTTGATTCGGTTAAGAAAAAAACTGCTATCCTAGGATTAGACTTGCAAACAGGCAAGGTTTTAGAGCTAACTGAGGTGAAGGATGACTATTTACACTGGATTATACAAATGCAAGTTATCGATGACGCAGTTTATTATAATTATAACTATTATGATGATGAAATGGAGCTTACGGAAGAGGACTTTTATGAAGCTAACTATGACTACTTATATTCTTTTATTTACAAGATAGATATTAATACAGGAGTAGAAGAGCAAGTCTTTGATATAACTGAGTGTTTTTTTAGGTACATTGGCTTGGATGACAAGTATATTTATTTACTAAGTGAGGATAGATCTAAGGTATACTCAGTAAATAGGGAGGATAATTCTGAGAAAGTATTGTTTGAAGGTGAGAGTATTGGTCATGCTTATAAGTCTAGTCACTATTTAATATTTATTAAAGACTTTTCTAGTGAAGATGGCTTTGACTGCTATTTTTATGATCTATCTACTGGCAAGACAACACAAGTAAGCCGTCCTGATGGAGAAGTAATGCCGGATTTTATTTATGAGGGTTGGATTGTATTTTCAGCTACGCTTGAGGATGGGACATTTACCGAAGTTTTTATGTCAATTGAGGATTACTTAAATGGAAAGACTGACTATATAACTATCAGATAGGTATATATAAACTATAAAAGTGAGTTTTCCGGATGAATAAGGGTGGTGGAGAGACAGATGGGTTTAACATTAGAGATTGAAAAGTTAAATAAGAGATATGGTAGTAACCATGCCTTGAAAGACTTTTCCTACACTTTGACTGAGGGTGTATATGCCTTGCTTGGGCCCAATGGCTCAGGTAAATCTACACTAATGAACATAATCACTGACAACCTATTAGCTGATAGCGGTAATATAACCTACAAGGGTGAGGATGTAAAGCGTTTAGGTGTCGATTTTTTAAGGGTTATTGGCTATATGCCACAGCAGCAAGGCTTGTATGATACCTTTACTGCTAGTAGATTCATGTACTATATGGCAGCCTTAAAGGGATTGACAAAAAGCCAGGCTGATGAGCAGATTCCAGACTTATTTAAATTGGTCAACCTTCAGGATGTAGCAAACAAGCGCCTAGGTTCTTTTTCTGGTGGGATGAAGCAGCGGATTTTGATTGCCCAGGCTATACTTGGACAACCTGAGCTTTTAATCTTAGATGAGCCAACTGCAGGACTTGACCCAAAAGAACGTATCCGAATTAGAAACCTTATTTCACAAATTAGCTTTAACAAGATAGTCTTAATCGCTACCCATGTTGTCTCGGATATAGAATATATAGCAAAAGATGTGATATTACTTAAAAAAGGCTCTATTGCAGATAGTGGCCATCCTCATACCCTTAGTGAAAAACTTAAAGACAGTGTATATATAATCAAGACTAGCCCAGAAAGCCTGCCAGACCTTGAGCATAAATATAGGGTTGGCAATATTTCAAAGGATAGGCACAGCATATATGTAAGAGTGGTTTCAGACCATCCTCCAAAAGGGTATGACTACGAGATGGCCAAGCCCACGCTCGAAGACCTATACTTATGGATGTTTGATCAAGGAGAAGCATTATGAGGATAGTTGCTAGTGAATGGTTCAAGGTATATAGTAAAAAATCCGTGCTATTCCTATTTGTGCTACTTATATTACTCAATGGGATTTTGCTATATATAGGTGAGCATAGTAGCCGTAATCCATATCAGCCCCAAGCATATAGAGAGCTTTACAAGTCAATTGAGGGCTTGACCAATATGGAGGCACTCACAAAGCTTGAAAGAGAGCAAAGTGAACTATATTTCATTATGGAACTGACACTTATGAATGAAATGGAAAATACTGATGAGGATGCACTTAAAGAGCGGTTCCCAGACCTTGACATAAGCAGGCTAATTCTAACATTTAACAGGGGTGAATACTTAAAATATACTGATAGTTTGATGAAGGAGATAAGACTATACGAGCAACTTATATATGAAGTTAAAGAAGTCCATGGCTATGGTGAATATCTGCAAAAAATCGAGGATGATGCCAATACAATGACCACAATCTCCATTTTTACCAAGCCGGGAACCTTTGCCTATAGGAATATCAAGAAAACACCATCTGATTTTGAACACCTAAAGGGAAACATACTAAAGGCTGATGTGTCAAAAGGGGTAAAGATGGTAACCGAGTACCTGCCAACTGACTTAATAGCCGTATTTTTGATTATTATAGTATGTATATCATTAGTGACCCGGGAAAAGGAGCAAGGATGTCTAAACCTCGTTAAAACAAGCTATAGGGGGAGGCTTGCTTTAATAGCTTCAAAGTATCTTGTAGCTATACTATCCTGTGTCTTGATTGAACTGCTGCTTTATGTAACTAATTTTGCCTTGGCCTATTATACTTATGGATTCGGCGATATGGGGCGACTTATCCAATCTGTAAGTGGATATATGGGATCAAACCTAGAGATAAATGTGACACAGTTTTTTGCATTGTTTTTACTATCTAAATTAGCAGTATACATACTAATATCTAGCCTGCTTATCCTTATCAGCCTTTGCGTAAATACATCTGTTGGCGTATATTTAGTTAATGCTTTGCTGCTTGGGATAAATGCAGTATTGTATTATACTATACCATCATCATCTGTTTTTGCTATAGCTAAATACCTTAACCTAGTGGCATTTTTAGATACATACAAGATTTTTGCCAATTACCGAAATCTCAATTTTTTTGGATTTCCTATTAACTACATTCCTGTTTTTGTAGTTGCAGTTACAATAGGAACTGCCCTGCTGGCTCTAATGTCCTTTATAGTTTTCTCCAAGACTAAGCAGATAAAGGTACCATCAAAGTTAGCTGCTTATTTAAAGCTAAGGACAAGTCCTACTAAGAAAATACGTATATCTGGATCAGTTCGGGTTTTTTCCCATGAGCTATATAAAATAATGATCTCAAATAAGGCTTTGCTTGTACTTTGTGCCTTGCTGGCTTTTCAGATTTACTCTTATCAGCCATTAACTGAGAGATACAGCACAGTTGATGAACTCTACTACAAAAGGTACATGCTTGAGCTAGAAGGTGAGATTACTCAGGAAAAAGAAGACTTTCTTATGGCAGAAGAGCAAAGGTATGAGCAGTTAACAAACCAGCTACAGGACCTATACATGAACCCAGATGAAAATAGCTATAAGATAGAAAAGCTTTCCAGAGAGCTAGCTGGCCAAAAAGCATTTTATATGGTCTTAGACCAGTATACTTATTTAAAGGAAATGGAAGATGAATACAGTCTTAAGGGGTGGTTCTTGTATGACTCAGGATACACTCTACTAACTGCTGGCGAATCCAGCTCCAAGGATTTACAGCTTGCTCTCCTATCATTGATTATAGTTATATCCTCATTCTCCTCAGTCTTTAGCTGTGAGTACCAGTCAGGGATGATAAATATAATCTTGCCATCTAGGCATGGGAGGAGGAGATCATTTTACACAAAGCTACTTATATCCCTAATCATAAGTACTCTTATATTTGCTATAGTTTACCTGCCCTATTTTTACAATGTTTTTCAGGCCTATGGTACAAGGGCTATCCATGCTCCTGCTTTTAGCATGAGTCATCTTCACAATCTAAGGGCTAATATATCAATACTAGGATATCTAATCCTGTTAAGTCTTATTAGGCTAATTGGACTTATAGGGGCTATGATGCTTGTCTTTGCTATTTCGGTAAAACTAAAAAGCACTATAAGTACAGCTCTTGTATCCACCTTAGTTCTGGTCATGCCCCTTTTATTGTCCCTTCTTAATATCAATATATTTGACTATATCCTACTGACTCCCCTTTTATCAGGCAATATTTTGCTCAAGGACTATAGTATAAATCTATTCCAAAAGAGAAGGATGATTTATTTATCAATCACCCTCATTAGTACCATTGTTATCTATATACTTAGCTATTTGTCGCTTAAATCATCCTACAAAAGAAGCTATGGCTGAAAAGGTGCAAATATGTACTTGCTAATTACAAGTAGCAAATTGTAAGATAGTATCCCAGCCTGCACTTTTCGTTAGGATTTATGTGTAACAAAAAATACCAGCTCTTAAGCTAGAGCTGGTATTTTCATTAAATTAGTTCTAGATTAATCTAGCATTGCACTGACAAACCAGATGTTTTTACTATAGTCTGCTACATGGTCTTCAAACATTGCAACTACCTCAAAGTCGTTATCATCGTCTGCTTCATTTCTAATCTCTGTTGCCAGTCTCTTCATTTCGTTTAAGTAGTTTAAAACATGCTCAAGTGACTCTTTGATTGAAAACTTATCTGCTTGCAATTCTTTAATAGTAGCATTTTTCAGATAATCTGATAATGTAACTAAAGGCTTTTGACCCTTCATTTTGAGTAATTCAGCTACCTCGTCATACTTTTCAAAGAAATCATCATAGAGCTCTTCTGTGTATTCATGAACTTTCACAAACATTTTCCCCACGACATTCCAGTGAATATTATGTAGGTTTGCATTTAAAACTGCTAAATTTGAAAGATAAACATTTAGGTTATCATAATTTTTCATGGTATATCCTCTCCTCTTATATTAGTTTTTGTCTTAGTTTATAAATACCCGATTTATAATATTTTAAACATGACAAAGGGAGAGCTAAACAAATACCAGTTGGACTAGTAGCATATACAGGGCTGTTCCAAGGCCTATGCTCAGCAGGGCATTTTCCTTCCAATAGTGGAGGCCTATAATTACTGCTATTGAGATTATCTCTGGGCCAGCAAAGGTTGGTGGAGCAAGGCTAACATCCTTGAGGCAAAAGACGACCAAAAAGCCAATAGCACAGTAGGGAAGGACCTTGCTAAGATAGTTTATAAAGGGGCTATTAGCCCTAGACCCCCTAAGGAGTAGAAAGGGCAGAAATCTTGTTATCATGGTGCCAAGTACAACTACTAGTATAGTAATAAGGGTTTGAGTAAAGGTCAGTTTCATCCTGCTAGCTCCTCTACTTTATTATTTTCTATATCATTTATCCGCCGAGTAAGGGTTAGGGCTATTAGTATAGCAGCCATACTAGGGATAATAAAGGAATCAGGTCCAAAGATTAAAAGACAGGCTAGGGAGCAGAAAACCCCAATAAGGGCAGGTAGGTGGTTTTTCTGAGCCTTCCACTGGTCAACAAATATTACTGTGAAAAGTGCTGTTAAGACAAAATCAAGGCCCTTGGTATTAAGGCTAATAACAGAGCCCAGCAGGGATCCGATAAGGGAGCCAGACACCCAGTAGATATGGTCTAGGAGGGTAACAAAGAACATAAAGTAGGTCTGGTCCACCCCCTTGGGTGCTTTGGCAGAACAGACTATGGAAAAGGTCTCGTCAGTAAGGCCAAATATTAGGTAGGGCTTTTTCTTGCCTGTATTCTTGTACTTATTTAGCATAGAGATACCATAGAATAAATGCCTGGCGTTTACGATTAGGGTCATCAAAAATGCATATAAGGGGTTAAAGGCAGAGCTTAAAAAGCTTATAGCCAGGTACTGGGCTGAGCCAGCAAAGGCCAAAATACTCATTAAAACTGCCCAGCCTGGACCATAGCCCTTGCTATTTAAGAGTAGGCCAAAGGCTATGCCTAAAAACATATAGCCAGTAAGGACCGGAATAGTATGGGGAAAGGCTGCCTTTAATGCTTTCCTTCTTATACTCAAAAAGATCACCTCGGTTATAATAAGTCAGGTGTAAAGGGCTGTCTCTCTCAGTATATAGAGGCTATCTTATCATAAATAGGATTATGAGTAAACATGGCTTGCTTTAAAGGGGATCTTGTGTAAAGAGAAATAGCTAACTAGGACTTAGGCAAAGGAAAGATTTTTTAAGGCAGAAAAAATCGCCATGTTGTAATAGCTACATATATGCTATACTTATTACAAACGACATATAAGATCAAGGGGTGGTAGCTTGCTTTCTGAACTAACATACAAAAAGAGGTTAGGCTTTCCTTTTTTGTCCTTAATCCTAGCTTATTCTACAATACTAATATCACTTATAACCTACTTTAACCCACAATATTTAGACATTTTCGGTGGCCAGGGGTCAGTTACTTATTCTTGGCAGTATTTAACTAGATATTTTGAGCATGGAACTGCCCTTTCATATACAGGGGCCTTAAGTCCCATACTAGAGCTTTTACTTAATCTACTTATCCTTTTAAGCCTAGGACTGATGTGTGAGAGAGTGCTTGGCACTAAAAGATACTTTATTCTAATACTAGGGTCAGTCCTTGTATCTGAGTTACTTAGCTTAATCTTTTCTGTTAGGGTCAGTGGCCTAGCCTCGATTGTATGGGCCTTTGGGCCAGTAAGCCTCCTAGTTTTAATCTACCTTTTTAAAGGGGACAGGCGCAAGCTAATAAGGGACCCTCTTGCCTATATTAGTCTAGCCATATTCCCAGTCATGTGGCTAGTCCTTACAGTACTAAATTTGCTAGGTGGCTGGCATATAAATAACCTTGTAAACCTACTAGCCTCCCTGCTTGGCTTGGGCTTTGCCCTACTTTTTAAACATTATATATATGCTAGACTAAATTATTTACTAGGCCTAACTAGTCCAGTCAAGGACAAGGATAAAGTGGACAAGCTAATATCCATAGCCAGCCTAGGTCTACCCATCTTTATTATAGTAGTCTTAATATTTTGCATATCAGGCTCCTTAACAGACCATGTTTCAACAGTCAATATAGTGGAGATTTACCCTAGCAGCGGTAGCATTGAGGACTTTAACAGGGCAGACAACAGGGTTATGATTCGTTTTAGTGAAGATATGGACACAGAAAAGCTTTATAGCCATATCGATTATAAGGGCCAGGATGAAAAGGATACCATTGAGGGTGAGCTTGTCTGGACAGATGAGAAAACCCTAGAAATAGTATTTAACAGGCAACTAAAAAGTGGGGAGTACCTATCAATTAGCCTAAGTGGCCTTAGGGATAATTTAGATAGGGGCTATTATAGGGAAATAGAGCTCGAATATGGGCAGGAAACTAATGATTAAAAAGTGGTCTAATCCCAGCCTATAGCCGATATAAACATATTAAGAAGGATTATATTCCTTTTTATAGAATATCATATATAATGTATGCTATTATCTATTATTTATAATTACTAGTAAGGGGATGTGTTAATGGACTTTTCAAAGCGTTACAAAATGAAGGACATGTATGACTATTACGCGGACAAGATGGATCGTTGCCCCTTTATGCAGGTAGTTGAGGGAGGCAGTGACGGCACAGTTACTATTCAGGGAAAAGAAAAGATAATGATTGGGTCAAATAACTACCTGGGCCTTACCAGCCATCCCGAGATAAAGGAGGCAGCTATAAAGGCAATCGAAAAGTATGGTACAGGCTGTACCGGATCAAGGCTTTTAAACGGAAACCTAGACCTGCATGAAGAGCTAGAGGCAGAACTGGCTGACTTTTTAGGCAAGGAGGCAGTCATAGTTTATAGCACAGGTTTCTTTTCAAACTCAGGAACCATATCAACCCTAGTGGGGCCCAAGGATGTCCTGATTTGCGACCGTGACAACCATGCAAGTATTGTACAGGGTTGTCTTTTATCCCGGGCACCCATGAAAAGGTACCAGCACAGTGATATGGCAAGTCTAGAGAGGGCATTAGAGTCAACAGACCCTGACAAGCAAAAGTTTATCGTCACAGACGGGGTCTTTAGTATGTTTGGCGATATTTGCAAGCTACCTGAGATTAGTGAGCTGGCCAAAAAGTACAATGCCCATCTAATAGTAGATGATGCCCATAGCGTTGGTGTATTAGGGCAAAGGGGAACTGGTACAGAGGAACACTACGGTTTAGAAGGTAGTGTTGATGTAATCACAGGGACCTTTAGCAAGTCCTTTGCCTGTGTAGGTGGATTTGCAGCAGGCTCCAAGGAACTGGTCAGGTTTTTAAAGGCTACATGCCCATCCTTTATTTTCACAGCTAGCCTACCGCCAGCCTCAGTTGCCACTGTTTTAGCCGCCTTAAAGATTTTGAGAAAGAGCCAGGACAGGATAAAAAGGTTAAATACCATAGCAAAGAAGGTCCGGGGTGAGCTAAATGATATGGGCTACAACACCGGTGGCAGCGAGACTCCAATCATACCCATTGTAATAGGGGATACACAAAAGACAGTAGCTGCCTGGGAGTTTTTATTCGACAATGGAATCTTTTGCAATGTTTCTATTAGCCCAGCAGTACCAAAGGGTAGTGACCTGCTAAGGACTAGCTATATAGCTACCCATACCGATGAACAAATTGATTATGTACTTGAGACCTTTAAAAAGCTTCGCAAGATTTTATTCTAGGACCAATATTAATTACTTATAAAGACAATTGCAATCATATATAATTCATAAATAGATAAAAGCATAAATAAAGCTCCTAGCCAGGTGAAAAAAGGCTAGGAGCTTTTTATATAGTGTCTAGTATGGCTGGTCCTATAGGACAAGATACTAAGTCCTAAAGATAACAGACTCCTTGCTAAACATATATCTAGCAAAGGCAATTGCAGCTATTATATAGACTATAATCCAGCCAAATACAATCAGTATATGGCCTATATCATATATACCTAGGGTCAGCTCCTTTAGTACAGCTACAATATTTACAAGGGGAATGTGTAGCATGGCAGCTGACATGGTCTTTGGCTCTATAATATAGGACGTAAAGCCTAATAGGCCAATCATACTAAAGGGTGTTAAGTAGGTCTGGGCCTCCTTAAAGGACCTAGCATACATACTAACTGCCAGGCATAGGGCACCGAATACCATGGTAAGTAGGACTGTAAACAAGGCAATTATTAATAGGGCACTAGGCTGAAGGCTAATACTGACATTGTCAATACCGTAGCCAAAGGCCTCAGGTGACATCTTCATAGAAAAGCCTAGACCTGAGATAAAGGCTATGGAGGTTAGGACCCCCATAATGGTTATAGCCAAGAACTTGCCCCACAGGAGAGATATCCTGCTTGCCTGGGTAGTTAACAGTGGCTCTAGGGTACCCCTTTCCTTTTCACCAGCTCCTAGGTCAGTTGCTGAGGCTACAGGACCTGTTGCAGCAAATAGCATAAGCATCATGGGCAGCAGGAGTGACAACATCAAAGCTCCAAACCCACTTTCCTCTTTTTCAGAGCTCTCTGTGATTGTTTCAATAGGGGTTAGGATGGAGCTATCAATATTTTTCTCCTCTAGCCTCTGGCTAACAACAGCCTTGGAAAATGTGTTGATTAGCCCATTTACATGGGACATGGCTGTGTTAGACTTTTGGCTAGTATCATCATAGATTATCCTTACCTTGGTTAGCCCCTCCTCCTGCAAGACTTGGTCAAAGTCCTCAGGGATTTCAACAGAGAGGAGTAATTCTCCCTTACTAACTGCCTGCCTTGGATCCTCTGTTTCTATAGTTGTGATATTTTCTTGGTCTGATATGAATTTTCCAAGAGAGGAGTTTGACTTGTCGACTATTCCTATCTCAAAGCCCTCATCAATAAAGTCCATGCTACCCTGTATACCACGGCCCATGATACCAAATAGGACTGGATACATTAAAAGGGGTATAAGGATAGAGGCTATTATTGTTTTTCTATCTCTAAACATATCCATTAGCTCTTTTTTAAGGACTGTTAATATAATTTTCATTTATTATCACCTACCAGCCTCAGGAAAATCTCCTCCATATCTTCGCTTGAGTATTTTTCCTTTAATTCTTCCTTGCTGCCATCCTCTACAATCTTGCCCCTATGTATTAGGACAATCCTATCACATAGCCTTTCGACTTCCTGCATGGAATGACTGGAAAAGATTATTGCCCTGTTTTCTGCCTTGCACTTTAGTATAAAGTCATGCACAATTTTTGTTGCAGAAACATCTAGGCCTACTGTTGGCTCATCAAAGAGCATAACAGTTGGCTTGTGAACAATAGATCTTGATATGGCAACCCTTTGCTTCATACCCCTTGAAAACTTGCCAACTCTCCTGTCTATATATTCCTGCATTTTAAAGTCCTCTACTAATTCTTCTATGCTCTTATCAGTTTCCTCCTGGCTAAGGCCATTTAGCTTGGCAAAGTACTCAATATTTTCTCTACCTGTTAGCCTATCGTATAGGCCAACCTCGCCGCCAAAGAGGATACCAATATTGCGCCTAACTTCATGGGAATCTTTGATAATGTCATAGCCATTGATACTAGCACTACCACTAGTAGGCCTGAGCATTGTGGCTAGCATCCTTAGGGTAGTCGTTTTGCCAGCCCCGTTCTCTCCTAAGAGGCCAACAATTTCACCCTTGTTTACCTTAAAGCTTACATCCTTAACAGCCTCTACATCCTTAAAACTCTTGCTAAGATTATAGGTTTCTATCACGCTTGTCCACCTGTTCCTATTACCATGACTGTCTAACATAGAATAGAAACTGGCTCTACACCTCCTTTGATATAGATAAATATATTTGAAATTTTATCTAACATTGTATAAATGTATACCCATAGAGATAATTATATAATACAAGCTAAAGGACTTCAACAAAAACCAGTCTAAGCTAGTCCGTGCATAGACCTTTACACCCGTTCCATATATTAGTATAATGTTAGCTGGGATGTTTTTTGATGGGATATTGGGGTAAATAAGAATGTGGGCGGATTATTAGGCCCGCAAATATATATTAAGAGAATTTGGAGGAGATTTTATGTTGGATGTTATTATTATCGGTGGGGGCCTAGCAGGCCTTACAGCTGGTCTTTATGCGAACAGGGCTGGTCTTAGTACACTCTTATTTGAAAAAATGTTTGTAGGGGGTCAGGCGGCAACCACTTATCTAATTGAAAATTACCCCGGCTTTGAAGAGCCCATAAGTGGTCCTGATTTATCCATGAAAATAGAAAGCCATGCCAGAAAATTTGGCCTAGAAATCCAATACGATGAAGTCACTAAAATTGAGATGGAGGGTCAGGTAAAAAGGGTTCACACTGAAAATCGGGTTTATGAGTCTAGGACCCTTATTATTGCAACTGGTGCAGAACCAAAGACCCTAGGCCTTGCCAAGGAGGATGAATTTAGGGGCAGGGGCGTTTCCTACTGTGCTACCTGTGATGGCCTATTTTACAAGGACAAGGACGTAGTTGTAGTCGGAGGAGGAGATACAGCCGTTGAGGATGCTGAGTTTCTGGCCCAGTATGTAAACAAGGTTTATCTAGTCCATCGTAGGGATTCTTTTAGGGCTAACAAAACCTCATCTGATAGGGTAATGGCAAATGACAAGATTAAGGTAATTTGGGACACAGTTGTAGAGGAAATCCTAGGTGATGAGAATGTCACAGGAGTGGGGATAAGAAACCTTAAGACAGGTGAAAAGAGCCAGCTCAAGGCAGATGGTATGTTTGTAGCCATTGGGATAGTGCCAAACAACGACCTGGTAAAGGGTCAGTTAAAGCAGACTGAGGCTGGTTTTGTTTTAACAGATGAAAATATGAAAACCGATATAGCTGGAGTTTTTGCAGCTGGTGATATTAGGCAAAAGCCTCTATGGCAGCTAGTTACTGCTGTTTCCGATGGGGCAATTGCAGCAGTTTCTGCCCAAAGGTATATAATAGAAAATTTTAAGTAGTTAGTTTTACCCAGGGAAAAAGCAAGCAAATCCATATAGGAGAGGAGAAATAGTTTATGGGACGTCTTTTCGGGACAGATGGGGTTAGGGGCCTTGCCAATGAGGCCTTGACCTGTGACCTAGCCTACCAGCTTGGACAGGCTGCAGCCTATGTGCTTACACTAGCAAAGCATAAACCAAAGATACTTATCGGCAGAGATACTAGGATCTCCGGTGACATGCTAGAGGCTGCTCTGGCTGCTGGTATTTGCTCAGTGGGGGCCAGTGCAAATATTGCAGGGGTATTACCGACTCCAGCCATTGCCTACCTAACAAGGCTATATGAGGCAGACGCAGGTATAGTAATATCAGCCTCCCACAATTCTATGGAGTATAATGGGATAAAGATCTTTGATAGGAATGGCCACAAGCTGGCAGACGAGCTAGAGGAGAGGATAGAGGCAATAATCCTAGACGGGTCAGAGACACTACCAAGACCAACAGGTGCTGGTCTAGGGAGGATAACAAGGATAAAAAACACCGTAAAGGACTATGTTAATTACCTAAAGGGGATAGTCGATTTTGACCTAGAGGGGATCAAGATAGCAGTCGACTGTGCAAATGGGGCCAGCTATGAGGCTGCACCCATGCTATTTAGAGAGCTTAGAGCCGAAGTAGACACCATGTACACCATTCCTGACGGGATAAATATAAATGCCAACTGTGGGTCAACCCACCCTAGAAGGCTGCAAAGCCATGTACTAGAGGCAGATGCAGATGTGGGTTTTGCCTTTGATGGTGATGCCGACCGCCTGATTGCTGTTGATGAAAACGGCAAGCTAGTAGACGGTGACCAGATAATGGTCATATGTGCTCTTGATATGAAAAGGAGAGGTAGCCTCAAGAAAGATACCCTGGTGACAACTGTGATGAGTAATATAGGACTTGACAAGGCTATCAAGGAAGCTGATATAAAATCCGAAAAAACACAGGTGGGGGACAGGTATGTCCTAGAGAGGATGCTAGAGGGTGGCTATTGTCTAGGTGGAGAACAGTCAGGCCATGTAATTTTCCTTGACTATAATACTACTGGTGACGGCCTACTAACTGCCCTACAGCTATTAAAGGTTATGAAAAATACAGGTAAAAAGCTTTCTGAACTTGCAGCCTCTATGAAAAAATATCCCCAGGTCTTGGTAAATGCTAGTGTTACAGAGGCTAAAAAGCTAGACTATGAGCGAGACGGCATGGTACAAAAGGCCATAGAGGAAATAGAGGAAAAGTTTAAGGACGATGGTAGGGTCCTAATCAGGCCTTCTGGTACTGAGCCCTTGGTTAGGGTTATGATAGAGGGGCCCAACCAGCGGGAAATAGAGGAGGATGCGGTTAGGCTAGCCAAGCTTATTGAGGAGAGGCTAAGATAAGAAGCAAAGCAGTCTAACTATAAATGGCTAACAAGATAGGTAAGGGGTTGTAACAAATGTATGATTTAGTAGCTATCACAGGGGCAGGTATATCCAAGGCAAGTGGGATTCCTACCTTTGAGGATATGGGAGATTTGAGAAACAAGCTAACTCGCAGCTACTTTAATTCTCATCCAGAGGAATTTTATCAGGGCTTACTTGCCATGAAGGAAACGATAGACAGGGCTGAACCCAACCCTGCTCATCTAGCCCTGGTAGAGTACAATATACCAGTTATAACTATGAATATAGATGGCCTTCATACCCGAGCAGGGTCCAAAGACCTAATCGAGGTCCATGGCAATCTTGATTTTGTTAGCTGCAGCAAATGTAAAAAGACCTATGATTTTTATCAGATAAGGGAGTCAATAAAGTGCAGTAAATGCGGGAGAATCCTTGAGTCCAATGTGGTCCTCTACGGTGATATGATAAAGGATTTTAGAGAGGCTATTAAAATGGTAGATGGCAGCAAGCATATCTTGGTTGTAGGGACTTCCTTTTATACCTCAACAGTAAATGACTTAGTCTATAGGGCCAAGCTCCTAGACATTGGGGTGGATGTTATCAACCAGTCTGCTGAAACTGAGCTTTCAAAATACCTAAAAAAAATGTTTGGCTAGACTTGCTAGTAGCTAAATTAGATAAACGCCGTTTAAGGAGTGTATGTAAACGGCGTTTATCATTTTAACTTTAGCTAAAGTAGTTTTAATTAGTAGTTCATGGCATATAACTCAAAGTGGGCCTGGGCATGGGCACAGGCTGGGCAAAGGTCAACAGCCTCGAGTCCCTCATGGACATAGCCACAGTTGCCACATTTCCAATAAACCTTTTCACTTTTCTTAAACACCTCGTGATTTTCGATATTGGCCAAGAGCTTTTTGTATCTTTTGTCATGCCATTTTTCTGCATCAGCTACATACCTAAATACATCGGCGATCTCCTTAAAGCCTTCTTCTTCAGCTACATCAGCAAACATGGGGTAGAGCTGTGCCCATTCTTCGTATTCGCCAGCTGCTGCTGCCTTGAGGTTATCTGCTGTATTACCCTGGGCTACTGGAAAGGAAGCCTGAATCTCTATATCGGCTGGTAGCTCATCTAGGCCTGCAAGAAGGAATTTATAAAATCTTTTTGCATGCTCTTTTTCATTGTCAGCAGTCTCAAGAAAAATGTTTCTGATTTGCTTGTAGCCTTCTTTGTCAGCGACGGATGCATAGTATGTATAACGCATTCTAGCCTGTGACTCGCCTGCAAAGGCTTTCATAAGATTTACAGCTGTTTTAGTACCCTTTAAATTCATACCTATAACCTCCAAATATATATATTATAATTTATATATACACCATATTATAGGACATCAAACAAGCTTTAGCAAAGTATTATTAACACACAATATAGGCTCTCCTTCATAGAATAGTAGTGAAATACCCTATCAGGGTAGCCATATGCACAAAAGTGCAAGAAACTAATTGAGAGGGGGAGCATATATGGGCATGGGCTATGACGTAGAAGGCTATGGCAAGTGTGGAGGCGGCTCAGATATTTTCATAATACTTCTGTTGTTTCTAGTTTTAATCCCTCTGCTGACCGGCAAGCGTGGAGGGATATTCGAAGCAGAGGGCAAGTAATAGCTTTAGCTAGCAAGTACAAAGAGTCTCTGCCAGATAGTCAGAGGCTCTTTTTACTGCAAACTGATATTTATACTATATTTTAAGGCGGTTTTGTGGTAAGATATAATTAGCTTTATATTCAAGCTTTGGTCAAAAAATCTATTAAATAATAGGAGGCGAATATGGTTAAACAGGCATTATTAAAAATGGCTTTAGGCTTTGCCTTTATTTTGGTAGATGTCAGGGTGGGCAAGATAAACTTTGACCTAGTTCCAGATATAATAGGCTACATACTCTTTGCCCTTGCAATTAGAGACCTTGAACGAAGGAGTGAATGCTTTGCAAAGGCCAGGCTCTTTAATCTAGCCTTGATTGTGGTATCGATTTTCACCATTGCCCGTGTAGGCAATACTCCTAGCTTTATTGGCCCCATAGGCTACCTAATAGGTCTAGCAGGCCTAATCTTAAAGCTTTTAGTCGTTTACTACCTGCTGATGGGTACCAAAGAAATGCTTGTTATGGCAGGCAATAGGGTACTAGCTGCTGAGGCCGATAGGCTATGGCTCTATTTTCTAATCCTATCTGCTGCCGGGATCTTGACCATATTTATAGCAACCGTTCCAGTCCTATCAGTTCTTTATAATCTAGCCTTACTTATACTAAGTATTGTCCTACTTGTTATGATAACTAGGTTTAATATGGCAGCCGGTGATTCTATATAAAAAAACGAAGGCTACAAAAAAAGCACGTAACCTTCGCCATACAATATAGGGGGTTGTTCATATTTTAACCACTATGGCAAAAATAATACCTAGTTAATAATTTTATTTTCATTTATTTTCACTTTCTTGATTTACTTTAAATGGCTGGCTTAAAGCTGGCCTTACAGCTATAAACATGATAAAAAAAGAAAAAAGACTTTTAGGGATCTTTTGGCCCCTAGCCTTACAAGCTAACTAGTTAAAATTGGCTTTTAAAAGAGGCGGTAGGCAGTTAAAGATCCTTTTTAGTCTTTCTCACTTTAGCCTATCATTATTTTGTTAAATGTCTTGAATCTATCCACTAGGACTTTTTTATCATTTGTGTTTTACATCTAGGGCATATGATTCGTATCTTGCCCTTTTTTCTTGGTACCCGTAGCCTTTGCTTGCAGCTAGTACATCTAAAGTACTTGTGGGTCCTAAGGGTCTTTATCCTGTTAAAACTTTGCTTGACCTTACTTTGAATAGGACTCCAAAGACGCAGGAATTTCTGATTTTCCAGGGACCTTTTATATATGTTGCGGGAAAGGACCCTAAAATATCCGTATATAAAAAAGAACAAGGAAAAAAACAAAAGGCCTAACCAGCCTGTTAAGCTAGCTAAAATCAGAAAAACAGCAGATGTAATCACCAAGGCTATATAGAGCTGGTCAGGTCCGTACCTGCCCATCATAAAGCTTCTTAGCCAGTTCAAATAAATCACCTCTTAAATCCCTTGTATATAAATAGACAACAAAAACGCAACATGCAATATGCCAAAGTAATTGATTGTCTTGGGACGATAATAAATTAAGTCTAGCACAATAAAGGAGATTTATCTACATTTGTCGAAATCAATTATGCTAGTAAAAAGCTAATAAGCACAAAGTTACTATGGAGGGATACAATGATAAGACTTAAGAAAATGTATAGACTAGTTAGCTTGGTACTTGTATTACTACTGATTTTCACAGCCTGCAAGGCTAGTGTAGACCAAGAGCCTACAAAGGACCCTAGTCCAAGCGACCAGGTCAATGAGAGCCCAAGACCTAATGAAAGTCTTGAGCTAGAAACAGAGGTCAAGGGCCTAATCCACGTAAACCAAGTGGGCTATAGGACCGAAGATGAAAAAATAGCAATTTTAGTTGGAGAGTATGATAGCTTTCAGCTAGTTGCTATAGAGGATGAAAAGGAGACAGTGGTCCTAAATTCAAAGATTGAGTCTTCCCCCTTATTTGATGTATCAACTGGAGATCTTGTCTACAAGCTAGACTTTTCTCAGGTTACAGAGCCTGGACAATATTATTTATCAGTAGCTGGTGCAGGCAGGTCATATCCATTTCAAATCGGGGATAATATATATAATGATCTTAAGGATGCTTTATTAAAATTTATGTACTATCAAAGGTGCGGTATTGAACTAAAGGAAGAACACGCAGGCCAGTGGCATAGGCCAGAGTGTCATACAGAGCCTGGGATCCTGTTAGAAGATAATAATGTCACTATGGATACAGTTGGGGGCTGGCATGATGCCGGTGACTTTGGTAAGTATACAGTACCTGCCGCAGTAACCCTAGCTGATATGCTAAACTCCTATGAGATGTTTCCAACTGCCTATAGCGACAATATCAATATACCCGAGAGTAATAATGGGATACCTGATATTCTAGATGAGTCAATCTATGCTCTTGACTGGATTATTAGGATGCAGGATGAGAAAAGTGGAGGTTTTTATCACAAGCTATCTACCAATAACTTTCCAGGCTTTATAATGCCCCACCGCGATAGCAGTAAACAGTATTTAAGCCCTATATCTCCTACTGCTACAGGGTCAGCAGTTGCAGTTTTGGCCCAGGCATCAAGGATCCTGTCAGATTATGATAGCGAGTTTGCAGGCAGGGCACTAGCTGCAGCAGAAAAGGGCTGGCAATGGCTAATTGATAACCCTGATGCAAGTGGCTTTACAAATCCTAAGGGGGTATCCACCGGTGAATATGGGGATGCCAACTCATCTGATGAGCGTGCATGGGCTGCTGTTGAGCTTTATAGAACAACTGGCAAGGACCAGTACCATGACTATGTAAAGAAAAACTATAAGGGGGGCCTAAAGGTTGCAGGCCTAGGCTGGATAGATAACGGTGGCTTTGGCGCTATTTCATACCTTTTCATGGACCAGGATATGCAGGACACTGATGTTTATGATTACCTAAAGTCCAAGTACTTAGAAGAGGCAGACAGGATCAAAAAGTACATGGCCTACAATGGGTATAATGTAGCCATAAGACCTACAGAATACTATTGGGGTAGCAATATGCATGTTATGAACAGGGCAATATTTATGCTGGTAGCCCACCTCTTAGAGGAAAACCCAGAGTATGAGCAGATAGCCCTAGACCAGCTACACTATCTTTTAGGTAGAAATGGCCTTAGTCAGTCCTATGTTTCGGGCTTTGGTAGCAAACAGATTAAAAATCCCCACCATAGGCCATCTGGGGCAGACAATATTAAAGAGCCTGTACCAGGTATGGTAGCAGGAGGACCTACCAAGGATAGGGAGGACAATGTGGTGAAAAACAGTATACCAGAAGACACACCACCAGGAAAGGCCTATATAGATGCAGAGGGGTCCTATTCTACAAACGAGGTAACAACCTACTGGAACTCACCTACCCTCTTTGTGGCTACCTACTTTTGCCAAGAGTAAGCATTAAATTATCAGTATAAGTATAGAGTAATCAATATAAGTATAGAGTAACCAATATAAGCCTTGAGCAATCAATATAGGCGATAAGTTATAAATAAAGATAAAATAAAGCTAGAATAAAGAGAAGGGATATTTCAATTCGTGGAAAAGGATAAGATATTAAAGTGCTTTCCACCGATTATAAATAAAAATTCCAAGGTCCTTATACTAGGCACTATGCCTAGTATAAGGTCTTTTCAAAAAGGCCAGTACTATGGCCATCCGCAAAACCATTTTTGGAGGATAATCTATGGCCTATTTGGCCAAGACCTGGTAGATGATTATGATGAAAGGGTAGCCTTTCTACTAAAGCACCATATAGCCCTATGGGATGTACTTGCGGCCTGCCAGCGGGAGGGAAGTAGCGATTCCAAGATAAAAAACCCTGTTCCCAATGATATAGCAGGCTTGCTTTGTGATTATCCGGCTATTAGGGCCATATTTTGTGATTCTGTCAAGGCAGAGGAGCTCTTTAACAGGTTTATAAAGGATAGGCTAGATAGACCAATCTCTTACCACAGACTACCTTCACCTAGTCCTGCCAGGGCTATGAGATGGGAGGACAAGCTAGACCAATGGAGGATCATTTTACCCTATCTAGACTAGGAGCAGTATCCATACAGTTATTACTATTGCACAGTTTTTATTTATATGGTACATTAAAGACACCTGATATTATGTAAACTACATAAGGGCAGGCAAGGCTATATACATATGATATATAAATATATAGATAAGAGGCTTATCTATATATTTATTTTATGGGGGTGGATATGTGGCTAAGATAAAGCTACTTGCTTTAGAGGCCAAGGCCTGCTTTGATTATTTTAACTCTAATTCTAACCAGGACTATAATAGTCCAGCCTTTGGCTTGACCTTGGACAGCTATCCTTGTTATAGGGGGATATCTAGTATCGCAGCTACTGGCTTTGCCCTTGTCGCCTATATTATTGGCTGTGAAAGGGGCTGGCTAGACAGGGGGACTTTAATCCGTAGGGTTAGGGGTACCCTTGACAGCCTGCTATATAGAGCTGACCATACAAAGGGTTTTTTCTATCATTTCATGGATATAAAGACAGGTAAAAGGTACAAAAAAAGCGAGCTATCCATTATAGATACAGCTATCGCCCTAGCTGGGGCTATAACAGCCGGGGAGTATTTTGGAGGAGAAATAAAGGAAAAGGCAGCAAGCCTTTTTAACCGGGTAGACTGGACCTGGTTTAGGGACAAGAAAAATAACCGTTTTTATATGGGCTATACTCCTGAGCAAGGGTTTTCTGGCTGGTGGGATTTTTATGCTGAGCAGCTACTTATGTATATCCTAGGGGCTGGATCTATGACCTACCCGGTGCCAGGAGATATGTTTTACAGCTTTGTCCGCTACAAGAGGGCCAATAGCCTTGATTTTATATATTCCTGGTTTGGCTCCTTGTTTACCCACCAGTATTCTCATGCCTTTATAGATTTTAGGGGTAGACTAGATAGGTATGGGGTAGACTGGTTTGACAATTCTGTAAGGGCAAGTTTGGCCAACAGGGACTACTGCATAGAGCTTGGCAGAAAATTTAAGACCCTGCATGAAAGATCCTGGGGTCTGACCCCTTGTCAGGGTCCTTTTGGCTATCAGGGCAGGTATGGAGCCGGTCCCTCTGGTATCTATGATGATGAACATATAGTGGATGGGACTGTTCCACCTTCAGGGGCATTGGGCTCTATTGTGTTTACGCCTGACCTTAGCCTAGAGGCACTAAACTATTATAAAGGTCAGACAAGGCTTTGGGGTGAGTATGGCCTAGTAGATGCCTACAACCTAGACATAAAGCAGGCCTGGTATGCAGACTCCTATATAGGTATAAACAAGGGGATCACATTACTTATGGCAGAAAACTATACTAGCGGTCTGGTTTGGGAGCTTTTTATGAAAAATGAAATTGTTCAAAGGGGCCTAAAGGTCGTAGGTCTAAGTGAGGATATAAAAAGGCATACTGCCTAAAACCAATGCAAGGGTTTTCCTTTTTTAGCATAGGGGGGCTTCTAAGGTCCTTGGGGATAATAAATACTAAAGGTAAAATAATATTAAGGTCATAGAGTAATAGGGTCATAGTTTGTAAGAACATTTTTAAGTATGTAGATAAAGGGAGGCCAAGGACTTGGACAAAAAGCTCTTATTTAAAGAAGTAGATCATAGGCTTTTAAATGATCCCGCCCCTTCAGCCTATCTAAACGAGCTTCTAGCCAGGGGTCATCTTGACCAGTATCCCTATACAATGCTAAGTGGCCTAAAGGCTGTCAAGCAATCTCCCCAGCACCACCCAGAGGGAGATGTATGGAACCATACCCTTATGGTGGTTGATATAGCTGCTGAGAATAAGGATAGGTCAAAGGACAGGAGGGTCTTTATGTGGTCTGCCCTCTTGCACGATTTGGGCAAGCTGCCTGCCACTAGGATTAGAAGGGGTAGGATCACTGCCTATGATCATGACAAGCTAGGAGCAGGGCTGGCTCAAGACTTTTTAATGGATTTACAAGAAGATGAGGCCTTTGCTGAAAGGGTAAGGGCCATGGTACGCTGGCATATGCAGGTCTTATTTGTGGTAAAGGGCTTGCCCTTTGCTGATATAAAGGGAATGCTAGCTGACCTTGACCTAGATGAGATTGCCCTACTATGTTACTGCGATAGGATGGGCAGGGGAGGTATGGACAGGGAGAAAAGGTCCAAGGAAGAGGAAAATATACAAAAGTTTATAAAGCTTAGTAGCCAGCAGCATACCTAAGGCTAGTTGGTTTATTGATTAAAGGGAGATCAAAATAAAAAAAAGCTCCTAAAGAGCTTTTAGTGTAATTGCTTAGTTAGTCCAGGTCCTAGAGCCTGGACCCTTATTCATTGTAAGATACCTTGTACTTTTCAGCAAATGATTTTAATACGTCCTTGATCCACGAGTAATCATCCTTTACGGCACCCTCTTGGATAATAAAAGGTTTATCCTCGCCATTTACATGGATTTCTATACGTTCTACGGGCTTTGAGATAAATAGTACCTTTTTAGTGCCTTCTGATTTTTCAATGGACGATATTCTCGTAGCCGGGATCCTTTTCCAGTACTTGTCTCCGAAGTTTAAAGAAAGTTCCCCTGCATCAGCATTAAATTGTTTTACATACTGCACTGACATCTTCTCATCCCCTTAAAATAATACTAGTTCGCATGGACTGATATCTGCTAGTATGTATGCTCTAAATCGTGGTACTATTACTCCTTTTTTTGTGTTATAAATATTACTATAATAGCTAGTGCTTTTTTACCCTGATTCCTAGAAAAATGACTACGAACCTAAGTTTATTATAGCATACTTTGTACAAAATTCAAATAGTCGCCAAATAAATGGACCCATTTTCGTTTGATTATTTTCTACATTTATCCCACAATAAGCCTAGATTATTTTGAAATCTAAAGCATTTATTGTAGAAGACCTATACCTGTATTATAATAAATAGAGCTTATACTAGCAGGAAACTTAGGACAGGATTTAGAATTTATAAATATAACTTACAAGGAGGAAGTATTTATGGACTACATCATTAGAGATATTGGGCTAGCCCCTGAGGGAGAGGCCAGGATAAACTGGGTTAAAAAGTATATGCCTCTTTTAAACACCCTGGAAAGGGAATTTATAAAGGACCAGCCCTTTAAGGATAAAAAGGTAACAGTATCAGTACACCTAGAGGCAAAGACAGCCTACTTGGCCTTAGTTCTAGCGGCGGGTGGAGCAGAGGTAGCGGTTACCGGCAGTAACCCCCTATCAACCCAGGACCCAATCGCTGCTGCCCTAGCCAAGGCAGGCCTCAAGGTTTACGCCTGGCATGGGGCTACAGATGAGGAGTATATGGACCACCTAAACAAGGCCCTGGATATTGGACCTGACATTGTTATAGATGATGGGGGAGACCTAGTCCAGCTACTTCATACAAGCCGAAGTGACCTGGCGGAAAATCTATTAGGTGGCTGTGAGGAAACTACCACCGGGGTTATGAGGCTAAGGGCAAGGGAAAAGGAAGGGCTGTTAAAATTCCCTATGATATCAGTAAATGATGCCTATTGCAAATACCTATTTGACAACAGATATGGTACAGGCCAGTCAGTATGGGATGGGATTATGAGGACTACCAATCTGATTATAGCTGGTAAAACCGTTGTCGTAGCAGGCTATGGCTGGTGTGGTAGGGGTGTAGCCATGAAGGCCAAGGGCCTAGGTGCCAACATAATTGTTACAGAGATTGATCCCATTAAGGCGATTGAGGCTGTCATGGACGGCTTTACTGTAATGACAATGGATGAGGCGGCTGCCCTAGGTGATATATTTGTAACAGTAACGGGCTGTCTCAAGGTCATAAGAAAAGAGCACATGGAAAAGATGAAAGACGGGGTCTTGCTTGCCAATGCAGGTCACTTTGACGTTGAGGTTTGGCGTCCTGACTTAGAAGAACTCGCTGTTGAGACAAGGCCTATGAGAAAAAATATTACTGGCTATGTAATGGAGGATGGAAGGATCCTAAACCTTATGGCAGAAGGCAGGCTAGTAAACCTAGCATCCGGTGATGGACACCCTGCCGAAATAATGGATATGAGCTTTGCTCTACAAGCCCTAAGCGCCCGCTATGTACTAGAAAATAGGGCCAAGCTAGACAACAAGGTATATATAGTTCCTGAAGAGATTGACAAAAGAGTAGCTGCCATGAAGCTAGCAGCCATGGGTCTTGAGATCGACGAGCTAAGCAAGGAGCAGGATGACTACCTGAATGCTTATTAATTGAGGTGATAGTAGTGAGAAAGACCATATACAATATTGACCTTATGACTATGAATGAAAATGACGACTTTTACAAGGACTCAGCCCTAGTAATAGATGGGGACACCATAGTCTATGTTGGGCCTGAGTCAGCTATACCCCAGGACCTAGCAGGAGGAGAGAGAATCGATGGCAGGGGCATGCTAGCCATGCCCGGCCTTATAAACACCCATACCCATGTTGCTATGACCCTGCTTAGGGGTTATGCCAATGACCTACCCCTATGGGAGTGGCTAAATGACAAGGTTTGGCCAGTCGAGGCTAGGCTAACAGGAGATGATGTTTACTGGGCTAGCCTACTTGGGATAGCAGAGATGATTATGACAGGTACCACTACCTTTTCAGATATGTATGACCATATGACCAGGGTAGCAGAGGCAGTAGACAATTCAGGTATTAGGGCTGTCCTTGCTAGGGGCATGATGGGACCAAGCGAGGACAAAGACCTTGAAAAACGCCGTTGGCAGGATGTAAAGGACCTTTATAAGTGGCATGGCAAGGGACAAGGCCGGATAACAACTATGATTTCTCCCCATAGCGTTTATACCTGCAGTCCTGACTTTCTATTAGAGTGCCTTAAGGTTGCCAAGGATTATGGACTTGGCCTACATATTCATGTGTCGGAAACTGAAAAGGAGCTTGCAGACTGCAAAAGGGACTATGGTCTAAGCCCAGTAGCCCACCTTGAAAGGTTAGGCCTATTAGATCAGCATGTACTAGCAGCCCACCTGGTCCACCTAAGTGATGAGGATATTGATATACTAGCTGACCGTGGGGTAAAGGCTGCCCACAACCCTACTAGCAATATGAAGCTAGCCTCTGGTTTTTCTCCAGTGGTTAATATGCTTGAAAAGGGTATATGTGTGTCCCTAGGTACTGATGGGGCGGCTAGCAACAACAACCTGAACCTATGGAAGGAAATGACCCTGTCTGCCCTAATAGCCAAGGGCTATAGCAAGGACCCATCAGCCCTACCAGCTAATAGGTCTTTGAGGATGGCTACAATAGAGGGGGCAAAGGCCCTTATGCTAGGGGAGACTACTGGAAGCCTAGAGCCGGGCAAAAAGGCAGACCTAATTTTAATAGATACCAACAAGGCCCACTACCAGCCAAGGGGAGATATAGCAGTAAACCTTGTCTATAGTGGCTATGGCCAGGACGTTGACACAGTAATTGTAAATGGACAGGTCTTAATGAAAAACAGGCAACTGACTACAATAGATTTAGAAAGAGTAACCTACGAGGTAAATAATATTGCCAAAAAACTTTTAAGCTAGAAAGTAAGAAAAGCTTTTAGTCTTACCATTTACATAACAAGCGAAAATAAATTTTATGCTTAACTTATTAAATGCGCCTCTTAAGGGGCGCATTTAATATTCATTAACACTATCTTAAACCCTTGTTAATAGCAATATAAAGCTTCTGTAAAGGTTTCTTAACAATATGTGGGTATAATAAACAGTAGAAAGAGCATGATTAAAATATAAGTGAAAGGGAGGAAGCAGTTATGAAAAAACTAGCTAGGACTGAATTAGGTCGAGGGGTAACAGGGATACTAATTTCATTAGGTATGACCCTTACACTCATCATACCAATTATCCTAATGGAGCTGCTTCATGCCCTTAAATAGTAATAATATAGCAATATAGTATAGACAACAAAAAGTCTACACATAAAGGCCGTATCTTTCCCCCTTAAAGATACGGCGCTTTTTTTATTTAGTAAAGACATGGTTACCAATGGTTATAGCTGTTTTTTGGGAGGCCCGCTCTTGCATCCAGCTTGAGCTAGCTGTAGCGGGATTTAAATAAAATAGGCTGCCAGCAGTGGGATCGGCTCCCAATATGGCATCAGAGGCTGCCCTATAGCTATCAAGGCCAGGCTTTAGCTTTATTTGTCCATCACTTACACAGGTAAAAGCAGCTGGCTGATAAACAACCTCTTTAATAGTATTGGGAAAGCCTGGTGACTTTATTCGGTTTATGACTACTGCTGCAACAGCTACCTTGCCTAGATAGGATTCTCCCCTTGCCTCTGCATGCACTATAGAGGCCAGCAGGTGGATATCCTGAGCTTTTCAACTTGTCTTTGCCACAGTATCATTTACTAGTCTATCAATCTGCCTGTCTATGTCCAAATCAGCCAAGGCCTGACCTGGCAGGCTAACAATAAAAAATATGAGGCAGACTGATGTAATTTTTTTCACAATAATCCCTCCTCATATTTTATTATAGATTTTTGTCTTTTTTATATACATGCAATTTTTATAAATTTATGCTTATTTTTTTATAAGCATATCACCTACCTTGTAGATGTCACCTGCCCCCATAGTAATGACTATATCGTCTTTTTTTACTTTTGCCCTAATGTATTCTGCGATTTTTTCAAAATCGGATATATGTAAACAATCAACACCCTTTTTAGTCAGGGCTTCTGCCAAGTCCTTAGAATGGATATCACCAGGATCCTTTTCTCTAGCAGCATATATATCTGCAATTATTAGCCTCTCTACCCCTGAAAGGGCCTCAACAAAATCGTCAAATAGGATCTTTGTCCTTGTATAGGTATGGGGCTGGAATATACAAAAGAGCCTTTTGCCTAGGTTTTTAGCGGCCTTAACTGTAGCCTTTATCTCTGTTGGGTGATGGGCATAGTCATCTATTAGAAGGGCACCTTGACTGGTATAGCCCTTTTTCTCAAACCGTCTGTGGGTCCCCTTAAAGTCCTCTAGGGCCTTTTTTATCGTAGCTTTATCAATGCCTATAGTGGAGGCTGCTATTATAGCGGCCAGGGAGTTTAAAATATTGTGCTTGCCAGCTAGCCTGATGCTAAAGGTATCTAGGTAACGGCCCCGATAGCTTAGCTTAAAGGAGGGGTGGTCCAGGTCATCATAGCTAATATCATAGGCCTGCCAGTCTGCTCCAGCCTCTAGGCCATAGCTTATAGTATTACAATCAAGCTCGGTTAGGAGCCTCCTGACCCTTGGGTCATCATAGCAGCCTATCATGCTACCCTCTTTAGGTATTAGCCTGGCATAATCTAAAAAGGTAGAGTAGATATGGTCTATATCCCTAAAATAATCAAGGTGATCCAGGTCAATGTTTAGGATTATTGATAGCAGGGGCCTAAACTTTAAAAAGCTCCCTACATACTCGCAGGCCTCAGTTAGGAAATAGGAACTTTGTCCTATACGGACGTTACCACCTATTGCATCTACTTCTCCACCCACTAGTATTGTTGGGTCAAGTCTGGCATAGTAAAGTATCATAGCTAGCATGGAGGTAGTTGTGGTCTTGCCATGGGTGCCAGCCACACCGATTGGGTAGCTAAAGGTCTCCATTATCTGCCCTAAGAGGCTAGCCCGATCTAGACTAGGCAGGCCAAGTCTTTTTGCCTCTACAAGCTCAGGATTATCATCCTTGACAGCTGCTGTATAGGCGATAAGGTCAGCAGATTTTATATTGTCTGCCCTATGGTCGGTAAAAACCTTTATACCCATAGAACTGAGTTTTTGGGTTATAGGGCTTTGGACTAGGTCTGAGCCAGATACCTTGTAGCCCCTTGAATGAAGTATTTGGGCCAGCCCACTCATGCTGATCCCACCTATGCCAATGAAATGTATATGACCGCCGGAAAAATCCCTTATGTGTATATGCTTCAAATCAGTTCACTCCTTATCTATCCTGAGCCTTATGCCTATAGGCTTATAGCTCATGCTGGCCCTGTTCTTGCCTCTTGCCCCTGTTTTAAATTTATTACAGATACAGTAGTTATCATGTCAAAAAAGGCCCACAATCTAATAAAATAGAAAACAATACAATACAGGTATTGTGTATACCTATTATTATATCCATGGAATTTTGATAATATCAACACTTTAAGCGAAAAGAAGTAAAAATTAACATTTGACATTAGCAAATACTTGTCCTATAATTATTAATTGTCACTACTAGGCTGATAAACTGAATAATTTATGGAGGAGTACCCAAGTGGCCAAAGGGGGCAGACTGTAAATCTGTTAGCTCAGCTTTCGATGGTTCGAATCCGTCCTCCTCCACCAGCAGCTAGTAGCTGTAGCCAGGTCACTCACTTTTCTAGTGGGTGACCTTTTGAATTGCTCTTTAGCCTATATCTATAGGCAAGGGACCTTAAGATAGGCCCACTTAAAGGCAGGTCATAGGATGCCTAGTAAAGGGCAGGCTACAGGATGCCTAGTAAAGGGCAGGCCACAGTAGGCGCCCACTAAAGGGCAGGCCACAGGTGGCCTTTGTCATAGGGGGTTTAGTCTAATATATAAGGCCTAGTTAGGCCAAATGCTTTTAAGCCATAAAAAATGGAAAGTTATATTTTTCAAAATACTAGTATTAAAATGCTTGTATACGACTATCCTTATAGTGTATATTATTCATTGTATGGATTTTTAAACAGTATCAAAAACTGGTCCATATAACAGGGGGTTTACATGCTTGCTATAGTTGAGTTTCTCGAGATAATAAAAAATGAGCTAATAGTTGTAGGTATGGCAGCTCTGCCAATAGTAGAGCTAAGGGGGGCAATACCGGTGGGTATGGCCCTAGGTATGGGACCATGGCATGCCTTTATACTGGCCTATATAGGCTCTATGCTACCCGTTCCCCTATTACTTTTTTTCTTAAAGCCTATTATTGCCTACCTTAAAACAACAAAGCTTTTACACTGGTTTGCTGTTTGGCTTGAAAAGAGGACTCTAAAAAAAGGCAATGCAATAAAAAAACTTTCCCTAGTAGGTTTAATTATCTTTGTCGGAGTACCCATACCAACCACTGGTGTATGGACTGGTTCTGGGATTGCAGCCCTACTAGATTTAAAACCTTCCCATTCCTTTTTAGCGATAGCAGTGGGCAATCTTATAGCTGGACTTATTGTTATGACTTTTAGTAACTTCTTTTTCTAAAACAATTGACAAGGACCCTGCTATAGTTTATATTATATTTTAGAATTAAATATGGATACCTTATCCGGAGAGGTGGAGGGATGGGCCCTATGAAACCCGGCAACCAACATGGCCTTTGCTATGTAAGGTGCCAATTCCCACAGGATTATTTCCTGAAAGATGAGGTCTGTTTATAACAACCCATCTTTGTAGAGGGTTTTTTTATTTTACCAATGACCCTCTTACATACCATAATACTGATGCTTTTAAGAGCTTGGCTAGAACTTGATACTGACTAAAGCATTTAATTCTTCACCGATAAGGCTATTTATATAAAATAGGAGGTATACAAATTGAACAAAAAACTATTTACTTCAGAATCAGTTACAGAAGGGCATCCTGATAAAATCTGTGACCAGGTATCCGATGCAGTACTAGATGCCATATTAGCCCAGGATCCAAATGCGAGGGTAGCTTGTGAAACTGCTGTTACAACAGGCCTAGTCCTAGTAATGGGCGAGATTACAACAGACTGCTATGTTGATATTCCAAAGGTGGTTAGGAATACAGTTAGGGATATAGGCTATACTAGGGCAAAATATGGCTTTGACGCAGATACCTGCGCTGTAATTACCTCTATCGATGAACAGTCACCAGATATAGCCCAGGGTGTAAACAAGGCACTAGAGGCCAGATCTTCACAAGAGGAGGATCAAAACCTTTCAACTGGGGCTGGAGACCAGGGTATGATGTTTGGCTATGCCTGTAACGAGACTGAAGAGCTCATGCCCATGCCCATTGCCCTTGCCCACAAGCTGACCTGGCAGCTATCCCAGGTCCGTAAAAAGGGAATCCTAGACTATCTAAGGCCTGATGGCAAGTCTCAGGTAACTGTTGAGTATGATGAGGATAATAGGCCAAAGAGAATAGATACTATAGTTATCTCTACCCAGCATTGTCCCAGTGTTGAGAGGGAAACTATAGAAAAAGATATTATAAATGAGGTTATAAAGCCTGTTATACCAGCTGATCTTTTAGATGAGGATACCAGGTTCTTAGTAAACCCAACAGGCAGGTTTGTTGTAGGGGGACCCCAGGGCGACTCTGGTCTTACTGGTAGAAAGATAATCGTAGATACCTATGGTGGCTATGCCCCCCATGGAGGCGGAGCCTTTTCAGGCAAGGACCCAACAAAGGTTGATAGGTCAGCTGCTTATGCGGCTAGATATGCAGCCAAGAACGTTGTAGCTGCAGGCCTAGCAGATAAATGCGAGATAGGCCTAGCCTATGCTATAGGTGTTGCCAGACCAGTATCTGTCCATGTTGAAACCTTTGGAACCAACAAGGTAGATAACCAGCTAATTGTGGACCTTATAAACAAAAACTTTGACCTACGCCCAGCTGCCATTATTAGGGATTTAGACTTAAGACGCCCCATATACAGGCAAACAGCAGCTTATGGTCATTTTGGCCGTACTGATATAGACCTACCCTGGGAGAGAACAGACAAGGCTCAGACCCTAAAAGACCAGGCAAAGGCTCTAGCCAAGTAGGCTGAACCTAGACTAGATAAAGCTAAGAAAAAATGTTTTTTTAGTAGGGTAAAAGGGCCAGTTTATTTGGACTTGATCTGGCTCACCAGCTAAGGGCTCACCGCATATAATACAGCACAAGTATTAGGGCAGGTGAGCCATATGTTTATTGAGGCGTACATAGCTATACCCCTGATGGCCTTTGCTGCTTTAGGGATCATATACCTTATATACCTCCTCCAAAGGAGCCTTGGGCATAAGCAAAAAAAGCAAAGAAATATTTATAGTTTAATTATTTCTGCCAAGGATAGGGCCAATGATATAGAGGCTATAGTAAGAGACTTTATACTAGATGCAAAAATGGGCACTATCCAGGGTGAGCTTTTAAACATCCTACTATTAGATTTGGGGTCCAAGGATGATACAGCAGCGATAATGAAGAGACTATCAAAGGAATATACACTAGTAAAGCATATTAGGCCAGAGGACTTGACCGGCTACATAAGATCCCTTAAAGACTATTAAAAAGTAAATAAATATCGATTTAATCAGCCGACCAAAAGGGTTAGCTGATTTTTTTTGTCCCTTTTCCGAGCCTAAATGAATCCTATAAAAGGCTAGACCTTATAAAGGCAAGGAGAGGGGGTGACCTAGATGGCATTAAGTATCAATCCTATTAGCTGTAGGCTACAACTGCAGCTAGACTATGGGGTAGACGAAGCCGGCCGTGCCATAAGCCGAAGCAAGTCCTATAGCAATGTCAAGCCTGATGCATCAAACCAGGATATCTTTGATACAGCTATGGCAATAGCAGGGCTTCAGTCCTATCCTGTAACCGCAGTAAGAAGGATCGACCAGTCAGAGCTAGTTGAGGCCTAAGTGGCTAGATCTAGCTGGCAGAAGGGGGGTGTCAAGTGATGAAAAAGGTACTAGAGCTGTACTTTACAACAGGCGAGGGTAAACGTTTTAGGCTGGCAGTGGACAGCCCAAAGGAGGATCTAACAGGTCCAGAGGTAGAGAGCGCCATGTCTAATATATCAGCAGGAAACATCTTTGATGTGGATGGAGGTATAGTAGGGCTAGAAAGCGCTCAGATCGTTACCACAAGCACTGAGCTAATAGAGTTTTAATTAACTAGGCCTTAGGGGGGAGTAATTACCCCCTCTAGGGCTTTAAAAAATGAAAAGGGGGATTACAATGGAAGAGCTAATAGCTATGATCGCTGATATTGGCTTCCCAATAGGGGTCTCTATATACCTTTTAGTTAGGGTAGAAAGGCGTATAGAGAGTCTAGCCCAATCCATTAGCGACTTGGCCCATGCAATCGATTCTATTGAAGGGCCCAGCAAAAAGGCTAGTAGGCCAGAGGCTATTTAATCTTGTAATAAACAGGGTTTTCCGATAGGATAACTATAGGATCTACTGTAGATATTAGTAGAAATTATCAGATTATCGGGGGACCTATGGAGACAATTACAGGCATAATAGAAGAGATAATATTTAGAAATGAGGAAAACGGCTACTCAGTTGTGGATATTTTAGATGAGTCTTCCAAGGAAGCAGTTACTGTAGTAGGCTCCTTTCCCTTTTTAAATCCTGGTGAAATGGTCAGGCTAACAGGTGACTGGGTTACCCACCCTGATTATGGCCTGCAATTTAAGATGAAGACCTATGAAGTAGCTGCTCCATCCACCCTTGTAGGTATGGAAAACTACTTAGCTTCTGGCCTGATAAAGGGAGTAGGTCCATCAACAGCAAAAAAACTAGTAGAGCATTTTGGCCTAAATGTACTGGATATTATACAGTTTAATCCTGCAAGGCTTACAGAGATAGATGGGATTGGGCAAACTAGGGCTGACCTTATCGCCTCCTCCTTTTCTGAGCAAAGGGAGATTAGACAGGTAATGGTCTTTCTCCAGTCCTACTCCATAACTGCCTCTATGGCCCTAAAAATATACAAGGCCTATGGTAATAGGACTATTGACCTGGTAAAGGAAAACCCCTATAGGCTGGCCGAGGATATAGAGGGAATTGGTTTTAAAACTGCAGATTTGATCGCGTCCAGGCTAGGTGTAGATCCTAATTCAATCTTTAGGGTCATGTCGGGTATTAGTTTTGCCCTATTTGAATCGACCCTAGATGGCCACACCTATTTGCCTAAAGAAGAGCTAGTAAAAAGGGCAGGAAAGCTATTATCAGTTGATAGATCCCTAATCGAAAATGCTATTGTGCAGCTTGTTTTAAACAAGTCCTTAGTCATGGAGATGGAAGATGGCCTAGAGGATGCCAACATATATTTATCAGCATATTATGAGGCCGAGGCAGGAGCTGCCCTGTCATTGAGGCAACTGGCCCAGGCAGAAACAGACCTTATCTTTGATGATATAGATATAGAAATTGAAAGGGTAGAAAGAAAAAACAATATAAGGCTGGCAGACCTACAAAAGGAGGCTGTTAGCAGGGTCATGGAGCATGGGCTGGTAGTTATAACAGGGGGACCAGGCACAGGCAAGACCACTACTATTAACTGCATCATTAGCCTACTTGAGCAAAAGGGGCTAAAGGTTGAGCTGGCAGCTCCGACAGGTAGAGCTGCAAAACGTATGACAGAGGCTACCGGCCATGAAGCAAAGACCATACATAGGCTATTAGAATATGGATACACAGAGGATGGCAGGGGAGGCTTTCAAAGGGATGAAAACAATCCCCTAGAGGCCGAGGCCCTGATTATCGATGAGATGTCTATGGTAGATATAATGCTCCTTAATTCCTTATTAAAGGCTATTATACCTGGCACTAGGCTTGTCATGGTGGGTGATGTTGACCAGCTACCCTCGGTAGGGCCCGGAAACGTATTAAGGGATATTATAAATAGCGGGACAGTAACTGTTGTTCAGCTCAAAGAAATATTTAGGCAGGCCCAGGAGAGCATGATCATAACCAATGCCCATAGGATTAACAGAGGAGAGCTACCTATACTAAATGCCAAGGGCAAGGACTTTTTCTTTGACAGGCGGCATAGTGCTGAAGATATTGTAAGGGTCTTAACAGACCTAGTAGCTAGGAGGCTACCTGTCTTTGGCAACTATAATCCAATAGAAGATATACAAATCCTAGTACCTATGAGAAAAGGGCTTGTAGGGGTAAACAATCTAAACCAAAAGTTACAGGAAATATTAAACCCACCTTCTCCTAGAAAGGGTGAAAAATCCCTAGGGACCAGGCTCTTTAGGGAAAAGGACAAGGTAATGCAGATTAAAAATAATTATTCAATCAAGTGGACTAGACTCAGGGATGAGGGCCAAGGCTACGAGGGTGAAGGGGTCTATAACGGTGATATGGGGATTATCGAGGCCATAGACAAAGAAGACCAGACCCTAAAAGTCCTATTTGATGATGGTCGTTTAGTTACCTATGATTTTGGCCAGTTAGATGAGCTAGAGCTAGCCTACGCTACCACTATACACAAGAGCCAGGGTAACGAATTTCCTGTTGTCATAATACCCCTATTTTATGGTCCCCCTATGCTAATGACCCGCAACCTCCTCTATACAGGGGTTACAAGGGCAAGAGACCTAGTGGTTTTAGTAGGTAGAGAAAGCCTTATTGGGAAAATGGTAGGCAACAACCATATAGCTAGGCGTTATTCAGCCTTGGAAGCTAGGCTAGTTAGGGCCTTTAGCCTCATATAAAGGGATTATGATATTATCTAAAGCTAAAAGAATATCGCTAGAATAAAGACTTTTACTATCTTTAATAGAGGGAAGCTTTAATAAAAGCAAAAATAATATAAGGGTGGTGCTTAACTTGACCAGTATAAACAAGGGTATCGATGTTTCAAAATGGCAGGGAAGCATCGATTGGATAAAGGTAAAAGAGGCTGGCATTCAGTTTGCGATCCTGCGTGCCGGTTTTGGCAGATATGATAAACAAAAGGATCCTACATTTGAAAGAAACTATCTTAAGGCTAGGGCTGCAGGCCTGGGCCTTGGTGCTTATCACTATAGCTATGCATCCACAGTAGAAGCTGCTAGGCAGGAGGCAGAGGTCTTTTTAGGCTGGCTTAAGGGCAAGCAGTTCGACTATCCTGTATGTCTGGATCTAGAGGACCCCTCCCTAAAAAAGCTAGGTAGGAAAAATTTAACAGCCATAGCGGATTGTTTTTTAAGCCACGTTGAGTCAAGGGGTTATTATGTATGCCTGTACTCAAACAAGGATTGGCTAAAAAACTATCTAGACAGTGGCTACCTATTAAAGAAGTATGACCTATGGCTGGCCTACTGGACTAGTAGCAATAGACCGGATGTAGACCCTGGCAGGCGGTGTGGTATCTGGCAGTATAGCTCCAGGGGCAGGGTAGATGGGATTAATGGAAATGTGGATTTAGACCTAGCCTATAAGGACTATCCAGCCATCATAAGAAGTAGTGGCCTTAATGGTTTTTCAGCCCAGCAGGACCCGGCCATTGGCATAGAGCAGGAGGCCAAGGATAAGGCAGGCCAGGGTGAAACAAAAGAGGCCAAGGGCCAAGATGACAAGGCCGCTAAAGACCAGAAGGTCAAAGCAGATAAGGGCCAAGAGGCCACATTTAATCAGTTAGAGCCTAGCTATTGGCTATATACAGTAGTCTCTGGTGACACCCTCTGGGATATAGCTGCAAGGTATCTGGGAAATGGCCTAAAATACAAGGACATAATGAAACTAAATAAGCTGACCTCCACCATAATCTATCCAGGACAAAGCTTTAAAATACCTAAAAGGCTCAAGTATTAGCCATAAAAGAGAAAAGAGGGTTTTCTAATGAATATAAGACCGCTCGTCCATACAGTTTTAGACCTACTATATCCTTTGGTCTACTGCGATATTTGTCAGTATCCTTTGGACAAAGGTGTCAGTCATAGCTTTTGCCCTGCCTGCCTGTCAACCTTGCCCCTTATAAGGGACCCTAGATGCAAAAAGTGTGGCAAGCCCTTGCGGGAGGACCTTATGGACTATTGTAGGGATTGCCAGGCCAGCCGCCACCTTTTTACAGCTGGCCTATCAGTCTATGAGTATACACAGACTATTAGGGATTTGATATATAGGTACAAGTACCAGGGGGAAACTAGTTTAGCTAGGACCTTTGGCCTGCTTATGGGCGACCTTTTTGCTGAGTCTGCTTGGCCCATTGACCTTGTTATGCCCGTCCCCCTCCACAAAAGAAAGGAAAGCTATAGGGGTTTTAATCAATCAAGCCTTTTAGCTGACTATATAGCCTATAGGCAAGGGTTAGCCTTTAGGGATGATGTCCTATTAAGGGAGATTGATACTGACAAGCAGGCAAGCCTGACTAGGCAGGATAGAATGAAAAACTTAAAGGGGGCCTTTACAGTAGTAAAGCCTTCAATCATAAAGGATAAAAATATACTCCTAATAGATGATGTATATACCACTGGGGCAACGGTTGATAGCTGTACTGCCAGCCTAAAGGAGGCAGGTGCAGCCAAGGTATTTGTCCTAACCCTTGCCACTGGTCGAAACATCTAGTGAACTTACCTACAGCCTTAGCTTTCAATTAGCCATCAAGCCATAATTATAATAAGTCTATATAATCCTAAAGGTATCTTAATCAATTTTACAGAAGGCCTTAAGAGCAATAAGTCTTATAAAAGGACCTTATTTGAGAAAAAAACCCTTTCATTTACTAACATTGTAGAAAACACAAATATAAGCTATAATCTTATTTAATAAGGAAAAAGGATCTAGCAAAGTAGATAGATATTTTCTGCTAAACAATAGGTAGGGGGGTTAGCCTGAGGTCTGGGCCAGCTAGGGCTAGGCCAGCAAAGCTATATAAGATCCTGTATCAGGCGGATAAAATGGGCAAAAATAAATGTTATCCACTTAGTCATCCTCAAAAAAGAGTATGGTATACAGAGTTATTAAATCCTGGCTTGAGCCTATCTAACATGGCAGGCCTTGTTATTCTACCCTCTTTAAAGGTGGACATGAGCCTGCTTGAGGCCTCTATAAATCTAGTCATTAGCCGGCATGATAGTCTACGCCTCCGTATGCTAGAGGCTGGGCCTTATGAATTAAAACAGTATTTTGCAAATCATCAATACAAGACCCTTGATATAGTTAGGAATAATGTTAGGCGCTGGGCGCTTGAAAAATCAAAAGAAGCCTTTAATTTAATAGACCATGACCTTTACTATTTTGCACTATTTGAGGAGCCAGGCCTTGGAGCTGGCTACTATTTTTTATACCACCATATCATATGCGATGCCCTATCTATATCCCTTATAAACAAGGAAATCTATGAAAATTATTGCTCTCTTTTAGAAAAAGAAAATAGGGCCCTTGTAGATGGGGTAAAGGAGAATAACCCTTTAGAGCCAGTCTCCTATTTAGAATTTTTAGATAGGGACCGCAGCTATCTAGACAGTGAAAAGTACAAAGAGGACCAAAAGTTTTGGCACAGTGAATACACAAGTCCACCAGACCCCTTTAGTTTTAATAAAGTTAGTAAGGGGCAGACTTTAGCAACTGATAGGATGATCTATAGTCTTGGACAGGACCTGTCAGATAAAATACAGGCCTTTTGCAAAGGCCACAATATTAGCCTATTTAGATTCTTCTTGTCCCTCCTATACCTGTACTTGGGGGCCTTATACGATAAAAAGGACCTAGTCATTAGTATAGGCCACCATAACCGTATTAGTAAAAGGGAAAGGCAATTAGTAGGCATGACAGTCAGTACCCTGCCTGTTAGGGTCAGGCTTTCAGATGACATGGAATTTTTATCATTTCTAGACCAGGTTAGTAGCAAGGTGAGCCTATGCCTTAGTCATCAGGCCTACCCCTTTGACCTCTTAGCAGGCTTTATTAGGTCCAAGGCTATTGATCCTAAGCAGCTTTTATTAGTCTCCTTTAATCAGATCCCAAGCCTAACAGAGGACTACAGGGTTCAGCGTTTTAGTCCTGGAGCAGATCCGGCGGCCTTGAATATAAAGTTAAACCCAAACCAGCGAGCAAAGGATGCTCCTATAGAGCTAGCTGTAGACTATAGGCTAGACCTTTTTTCCTATTGTGAGATTGAGAAAATGCAAGGGCGGCTTAAATTTCTATTAAGCCAGGTCTTGGAAAAGCCTGGACTTTTGCTAAGGGATATTGATATAGTCCCGGCAGAGGAGAAAAGGGACCTGTTAGCTAGGGCAAGCGGAGAGATTATAGACTACAACAAGGATAAGTTAATCCACCAGCTAATAGAAGAAAGGGCTATAAAAAGGCCGGACAAGCTAGCTCTTGTTTGTGGAAAAGACCAGTATAGTTTTAAAGAGTTAAGTCAAAGGTCCAACCAGTTAGCAAGGGTCCTAAGGGAAAGGGGTATTAGGCCAAACAGTCTAGTGGCCATAATGATGGAAAGGTCCTGTGACTACCTAATAGGCCTTTTAGCTATCCTAAAGGCCGGTGGGGCCTTTATTCCCATTGATCCAAGTCTACCTGACCAAAGGCTCAGGCTGATACTTAGGGAGGCAAGGCCAGCCCTGCTTTTAAGCCACTGTCCCCTAAAGGAAAGGGCACTATCTCTTACTGGCCCTTGCTTAAATCCAGACAAGGGTTCAAGGCCTTGCCCAGACCAACAGCTCTATCAAAACATGGATGGTAGTCCTAACCCTCGCCCAGACCAGCAGGTCTATCAAAGCATAGAGGATGGTCCTAGCTCTTACCTTGACTCACAGCCCCGTCAAAACACAGATGATGACTATATTCCCTCCACAGACACCTATCCCTTTTTAAGTATAGATGAGGAATATATCTATGGCATGGATCATAGGTCTCTTGAAAACATAAACTGCCTGTCAGATTTAGCCTATTTAATCTATACCTCTGGCTCGTCAGGAAAGCCTAAGGGGGTCAAGATAAGGCATGAAAACCTACTAAACTTTTGCCAATGGGCCAAGGATTTTTATGAGCTCGATGAAGGGGATATTCATGCAGCCTATTGTAACTTTGCCTTTGATGTTTCTATAGGAGAGCTATTAGCTCCCTTGATGCTAGGCAGCACTGTACATATCATTCATGAGGATCTGCGCCTATCTATTCGCCTTTTAAATGACTATCTAAACAGGCATAGGATCACTATTGCAACCCTCCCAACCAGGGTTGGAGTCCTCTTTATGGAGGAGGAAAATCGGTCCTTAAGGCTACTTACGGTATGCGGTGAAAAGCTTAACTATTTTAAGGATCAAAGCTACCAAATAGTCAATGCCTATGGTCCTAGTGAGGCTACCATATATGCAACAGCCTTTAAAGTAGATAAAAACTATGATAATATTCCCATTGGCTATCCCATCTCTAATAGCTGGGCCTATGTAGTTGATAGTGAGGGGAGGCTACTGCCTCAAGGGTCAGCAGGTGAACTGTGGCTAGCTGGTGAAAATATAGGTTCTGCTTATCTAAATGACCAGGCCTTAACAGACAAGTCTTTTATAAGTAACCCCTTTAAAAGTTGTGACCTAAACCCCATCGTATACAAGACAGGTGACCTGGTTCGACAGGGGGAGGATGGTAGGCTAGAGTTTCTAGGCAGGCTTGACCAGCAGGTCAAGATACGAGGTATCAGGATAGAAACAGCAGAGATAGAGATAGAGCTACTTAAAAACCCCAGGATAAGGAAGGCGCTTGTTGTGAAAAGTGACTTCTTTAAAAAGGAGAGCCTTTTAGCCTTTATCGAGGCTGACCAAGGCATAGATCTAGCAGGGGTCAAAAGGGAGATCGGCCTTGTCTTGCCCCCCTATATGATTCCCGATAGGCTAATTAGGCTAGAAGAACTACCAATGACGGCAAATGGCAAGGTGGATTACAGGGCTCTAGAGACTAAACTAGAGCAATTAAAAGAGGACGAGAAAAAGGCCTTTGTTAAAGAGAGGCCTAAAACAGAGGCTGAAAAGAAGCTCAGCCTTATATGGGAGAGGCTACTTGATATAAAAGGGGTAAAGGCAGGGGATAGCTTTTTTGATCTAGGTGGAGACTCTTTGACCATAATGGTCCTGTCCCTAAAGATCGAGGAAGCCTTTAAGGTAGAAATCCCGCCCCACCTTTTGTTTAAGGAAAACACACTTGAAAAGCAGGCAACCTTGATTGAGAGTAGGGCTAGGCCACAATTTACAGGTGACGCCCTTTCAAGGATCGGCCAGGCTGCTGAGCCCTTTGACAATAGCCTTAATATAATAGAGCTTGCCGGTAGCCCTAAGCCTATAAATGAAGGCAAAGGCCCAATATTTTGCATACACGATATTACTGGAGAGCTACTTTCCTATGCCTTTCTTGCTGACTTTTTAGGGCAAACCCAGCCTGTATATGGTATAAGGCCGCAAAAGAACAGGAAAAAAGAAAACCCATCAATTGAAGAGCTTGCAACTAGTTACATAGAGACTATAAAGACCATTCAGCCAGAGGGACCCTATTCATTGATCGGCTATTCTTCAGGTGGAGCCATAGCCTATGAGATGGCAAGGCAACTTTATATTAAAAATGACAAGCTAGCCTTGCTAGTCCTGGTTGACACCCCCAACTATAGCAAGTATCCGGTAGGAAATATCTATATAATGGCTATTAAAAATGTCTTGCCATGGCTTACGGACCTGCCAATAAGGAGGCTACCTTATTTGGCCTGGTTTGCGGTTAAAAAGGTATTAAGAATGTTTTCAGGCAGTGAAGGCTACTCACCGTCTAGGGCAAGGGCCGCTATAAATAGTTACCAGCCCAAGCCCTATCCTGGAAGGCTGCTACTATTTAGGACTAGCTGGAAGACCAAGAAAAGGGGTCAAGATTTAGGCTGGGAGGGTAAAGCAAGGCTAGGTCTTGAGATTATTCCTGCATCAGGCAATCATATCTCAGTGATGAACAAAAACAACTCAAGGCAGCTGGCTGAGCAGATAATAGGATTACTACAAAAGGGTGATAAGGATGGCTAATAGGCTAAAGCTTGAAAGGCAAGTTAAAAAGGATTGGGTGGAGAAATTTTTAATAGAATACAGGGTCCAAATGGTGGACCAAGACTATCTAAGGGCCCTTGGCCTTGATAGTGAGGTATCAAGTGAGGTATTAAGGGGCCTAGAGCAAGGGTCTAGACTATTTGAAAAGAGGCTAAGGTCAGGTAGCCTAATCCCAAGGCTTGAGCTAGACCTAAAAGAGATTGATACAAGGGCTGACCTTGAGATCCACAACTACACTGGCTCCTGTCCCACCATGACCTATGAAATCAATCCAGTGGTAGGATGTAATGTAGGCTGCCTCTACTGCCTGGTTACCGATGGTGTTCATGAAAGGCCCATGGAGGCTTACACAAACTACCATAGCTATCTTAGGGGCATTTTAGATAGAGAGCAAGGGGAGGACCATTTTTACTATTTCTCACCTAAAACAGAGGCGTTTCAAGAGGCAAGCCTACAAACGGGGATCGCCCATAATATCCTCCGTACCTTTATTGACCATTATGAAGCCTATCCAAACTCTAGGGCTAGACTCTTTATCGCCTCAAAGGCAGGGGTAGACCATCTAAGATACAAGCACAGGGGGGATAGGATAATAGACCTCTTGGCTAGGCTAGGGTCCAGGGTCCAATTTAACACTAGTGTATCCATTATGCCAGCTAAGCTAAGAGACATACTAGAGCCTTATGGGGCCACAATAGAAAAGCGACTAGAGGCTGTAGGCTTGTGCCAGGACCATGGCATACTAGCTGAGTCGGCACTAGTCCAGCCTATTATATTGCCTTATTTAACCGAAGAAAATATGCACGACTTTTTTGCAAGCCTAAAAAAAGCAGGGATTATTAACTACAAGCCAGAGTTTTTAACCCTGTGCATGGAAAACCTGGCCATTATAGGCCAGCTACTTGGCAGTTTAGACAAAAAGATGGAGCTAGACCTTTATAAATCCTATATTGGCCTTGAAAACCGGGACCATAAAAAGCAAAGGGACAGAACTGCCCCTAGCAAGGCCCTTAGCAGGCAGGGGCTAGAAAGGCTGATGAAGGTTAGTAGCCAATATGGTCTTACGACTAGTATATGCTACTGGGTCAGGCAGCAGCTAAGGATTAGTGAGGATGAAATACCGATTATTAATAAAAACGGCTACCAGTGCTTGGGTTATCAGACTAGGCTTTTTAATAGCTAGTTTTTTATAAAGTAGGGGGTAAGTAACTTGAGTGTATTTAAAGACATAAGGGTACTAGAGCTAGGAAGGGTGTTTTCAGGCCCCCTTTGCAGTATGGTCCTAGCTGATATTGGGGCAAGGGTAATAAAGGTTGAAAGGCCGGGCACAGGAGATGAATCAAGGCACTTTGGCCAGCAGGATGAGGCTGGCCAGTCTGCTTATTTTAATAGCCTCAACAGAAAGAAAAAATCAATATGCCTAGATTTAAAAAATCCTGAAGATAAAAAGACCCTTTTATCCCTGGTGGCTAAGTCGGATGTTTTAGTTCACAACTGGATTCAGGCCTCCCTTGATAGACTTGGCTTTTCTTATAAAGAGATAAAAAGAATAAATCCTAGGCTAATCTACTGCTCTATTTCAGGCTATGGCTACAATAGCCCTTTTGCTGACCAGCCAAGCCAGGACATCATAGCCCAGGCCATTTCAGGCTTTCTAAGCCTAACTGGAGAGGCAGATGGGCCACCCATGAGGACTGGTATACCTGTTGTAGACTATGCGACAGGCCTTTATGCAGCCTTTGCAATAATGGCTGCCCTCTATGAACGGGAAAAGACAGGCAAGGGCCAGCTGCTTCATACATCATTGTTAGAGACTGCCCTTGCCATGACCTCCTTTTCAGCTGCCAGCTACCTAGCTACAGGGGAAAATCCACAGAGGTCGGGAAACAGGCACCCCTCTATATGTCCCTATAACATTTACAGGACCAGAGATGGACTTATTACTGTAGCTGTTGCAAATGATAAGATGTGGGAAAGGTTTTGCTCCTGCTTAGGGCTTGACCAGCTAAGGGATGATCCAGCCTATAAGACCAATGAGCTAAGGCTCAAAAACCAGGACGCCCTAGAGCTAGAACTAGAGGCAAGAATGAAAATGGACAAGACAGAGAAAATCCTCCAGCTACTAAAGGAGGCCAAGGTTTCCTGTAGTAGGGTTAACAGTCTAGACCAGGCCTTTTCTTCTGAGGAGGTAAGGGCCCTAGATATTTTTCTCCCAAAAGGGTCAAAGCATGATATGATAGCAGGTAGGCTTGGCAAGAAACAGGCTATGGGTACAAGGACTAGGCTGGTAGGCCCCCCCTTTCATATGGACTGTATGGACCAGCTAGAGGAGGACAATGCCCCCCGTCTAGGTCAGCATAGCCAAATGATAAGAAAATGGCTGGAAGAATCAACTTAAATGGCCACTTGTCTAAATTATTAGATAATTTTTTCTAATAGTCTTGCTTTATGGTATAAATAGCCTTATAATGGTATACATGTTCTAGTCTTAGGTCTGTGGTTGAAAATCGATGCCAGTCGCAGGCAAAACGATCCACGTAAGCCGGAGAAGCTCCGGTGATCATGGTGCGGCTTAGATGTAAGTCCGACCTATAGTATTTGTTAGGATAGAGATCCTAAAAGTGTTTTAAGTTTCGATGGATATAGAATATCCCCTCTGGCGTTTTCTCTGATTGAGTAGGACACTGGTTCGTAAACAAAGGCACATATCTAGGATCCCCTTCAAAGACCTATAGTGAGGAGGGGTAGTAGGAGGCAAAAGCCTTGAGCGAGACTCCCAGTCGGCGGGTGTGGGGTCAAAGACCAGGTCAGCTAAGAGTAGGACACATTATTTAATTTTAAGCGGGGGGATTATTTCCATGTATGAAGACAAAACATTAGTATGCAAGGATTGCGGGGAGGATTTTACGTTCACTGCTGGTGAACAAGAATTCTACGCAGAAAAGGGTTTTCAAAACGAGCCAGCACGTTGCAAGGGCTGCCGTGACGCCAGAAAAGCTAGCAGTAAAAGAGCGCCAAGAGAGCTGCACGATGCGGTATGTGCTGAATGCGGTGCTAGCACCCAGGTACCTTTTGAACCCAGAAACGACAGACCAATATACTGCAACGACTGCTACCAAGCTCGAAGGTAATCCCCAAGCTCGGTTTCACTAGTTAAGACATAAGAAAATTGGTCAAGGCCTCGGAGTAAATTCCGAGGCTTTTTTATTAGTATTTTCTTCTTGGCCCCTCAGACTACTTGTATAAATATTCCTATATACTCTTTTTTATACTAAACCTCCAGCTGACCAGTTACTTAACTTTTTATTAAAAAACCCTTTTAGAAAAGCAATATTTTTTCTGTTTTAAAGTCAACAAAAAGTTCCCAAGTCCTATTTTACATAATAGCTGCAACTTTTGATGCAAAAGTTGGGGCAATAAAAACCGATTGAAATTGTCGAAATGTCGAAGCTATTGTAAATAGAACAGCTTTGGAATAGACGTTCCCATGACAAAAATCGCGTTTTCCACACGATAAAAGCCTATTTATAAGGTTATACACAGTTTTATCCACATTATCCACAGCCTTTATGTCCACATATCCACAATCTGAAGGCTAGTAATCAAAAAATTGCAAAATTATGACGATGACTTTTTCTGCATAGAAATTGCTCCTACAAGCCCAGGTCTAATAGCTGCTAAAAGAAGAAAATATTAGTAATAAAATATTACAGGCCTGAGATACTATAAAATAGGGGTGTTTAAGAGGACTAACAATGGTTTATTTAATTAACAAGGGATTTAAACCTCTATGGACAGGCGAATAAATATACCAATCCATAAGCATTAATGCAGGAAAAGCATAGGGGTTTACCGAATTAATATAGTATCTAATCAATGAAAGGAGCTGACCCGGATGAAGATAATCCTGAGCGGGAGGAACATCTCAATTACTGAATCACTTAGAAAGCAGGTGGAGAAAAAGGTCAAAAAGCTTGAAAGATATTTTGGACCAGAGACAGAAGCCCAAGTTACCCTCTCCGTTGAAAAAAACCGCCACATAATTGAGGTAACTATCCCCTTTAACGGGAATGTACTACGCGGAGAAGAATCCACCGACGATATGTATGCTTCAATAGACCTAGTCCTAGACAAGCTCGAACGCCAAATACATAAACACAGGACCAAGCTAGCAAAATCTATTAAGCAAGGTGCCTTTAAGGAAAAACCGCTCTTTATTAAAGATTTGGATTTAGACGGGTACTCGGAGCCTAAGATAGTAAAAACCAAGAGATTTGCCATGAAGCCAATGCTAGCAGAGGAAGCTATGCTACAAATGGAACTAGTCGGTCATAGCTTTTATGTATTTGCCAATGCAGAGACAGACGAGGTAAATGTACTCTACAAGAGAAAAGACGGAAATTATGGTCTGATTGAGCCTGAATTTATGTAAAAACAAGGCCCTAATAGCCTATACATAGGCCTTTAGGACCCATAGTTTTTGAAAAGGAGCCCTAGGCTCCTTTTTTATTGCCATGCCTTTTGGTAAAGCATATTTATCTTAACTTTGTTTTGCAGCCTACTAGGGTGTTTTTTATTGTCCGGTCCCCTGCAAATCCTTGTATTGACTAGGGAATAATGTTAGAATTAAATAATTAATAAGATAAGAGGAGTAGGGTATATGAGTCTACTTAAGAGGATATTAGGCGATAGTAATGAACGCGAAGTAAAGCGTTTGATGAAAACTGTAGATATTATTGAGGGTTTAGAGCCTCAAATGCAGGCCTTAAGCGATAAGGAGCTAAGGGCAAAAACAGACGAATTTAAAAACAGGTTAAAAGAGGGTCAAACTCTTGATGATATACTGCCTGAGGCCTATGCTGTTGTTAGAGAGGCAGCCATAAGGGTCATTGGTCAGCGTCATTTCCGAGTCCAGCTACTAGGAGGAATAGTTCTTCACCAGGGCCGTATAGCTGAGATGAAAACTGGAGAGGGCAAGACCCTGGTTGCGACCCTACCTGCCTACTTAAATGCCCTGACAGGCAAGGGTGTACATATTATTACAGTAAACGATTATCTAGCCCGCTACCATAGTGAGTGGATGGGGAGAATACATGCCTTTCTAGGACTAAGGGTAGGGCTTATAGTCCATGGTTTAGATTCAAAGGAGCGTAGGCAGGCCTATGCTGCTGATATAACTTATGGTACTAACAATGAGTTTGGCTTTGACTACCTAAGGGACAATATGGTCATCTACAAAGAAGAGATGGTTCAAAGGGACCTTAATTTTGCCATAATAGATGAGGTGGATTCCATCCTGATTGATGAGGCTAGGACACCACTTATCATATCTGGAGCAGGGGACAAGTCTACAGAAATGTATGGCCTTGTTGACCGTTTTGTTGCCCGCCTTAAAAAGGAACAAGATTTTGAGCTAGATGAAAAGGCAAGGACAATAAACTTAACCGAGGAAGGCGTTTCCAAGGCTGAGTCACACTTTGGCATAGAAAACCTAGCAGACCCGGACAATTCTGAGCTAGCCCACCATATCAACCAGGCCCTAAAGGCAAGGTTTTTGATGGTAAGGGATATTGATTATGTGGTTCAGGACGAGCAGGTAATAATCGTTGATGAGTTTACAGGTAGATTGATGCTAGGCAGAAGGTACAGCGATGGACTCCATCAGGCCATAGAAGCCAAGGAAAATGTTAGTGTTCAAAGAGAGTCAAAGACCTTGGCTACCATTACCTTTCAAAACTATTTTAGGATGTATAAAAAGCTATCAGGCATGACAGGTACAGCCAAGACCGAGGAGGATGAGTTCAAGTCTATCTATGGTCTAGATGTTGTTGTAATACCTACAAACAAACCCATGATCCGTATAGACCACAATGACATTATATACCTTACAGAAAAGATGAAGTTTAGGGCCATAGTTGAGGAAATCTACCAACGCTATGCCATTGGCCAGCCCACACTCGTAGGAACGATATCAATTGAAAATTCTGAGCTTTTAAGCAGTATGCTAAAGCGTAGGGGGATAAAGCACGAGGTCCTAAATGCAAAGTATCATGACAAGGAAGCTGAAATTGTTGCCCAGGCAGGTAGGCTAAATGCAGTAACTATAGCTACTAATATGGCTGGTAGGGGTACTGATATTATACTCGGGGGTAACCCGGAGTTTTTAGCTAAAAGGGAGATGCGCAGGCAAGACTTTTCAGAGCAAGAGATAAATGCTGCTACCAGCTTTGACCATACAGATGATCCTGATATTTTAGAGGCAAGGCGGATTTTTAGAGACCTAGTTAAAAAATATGAGGTAGAGACCTCCAAGGAAAGGGAACAGGTCATAAAGCTAGGCGGCCTTCATATAATAGGGACCGAACGCCATGAGAGCAGACGTATAGACAATCAACTAAGGGGCCGGGCAGGTCGTCAGGGAGATCCGGGCTCATCTAGATTTTATATATCCCTAGAGGATGACCTGATGAGGCTGTTTGGATCTGACAGGATAAAGGCTATGGTGGCCAACCTAGGTTTCCAGGAGGACCAACCTATAGAATATGGGATCCTATCAAAGCAGATAGAGCAGGCCCAAAAGAGGGTAGAGGGCCGTAACTTTAATATCAGAAAGCATGTTCTGCAGTATGACGATGTTATGAACCTACAGCGTGAGGTCATATACTCGCAACGCAGGAGTGTGCTCCAGGGTGAAAACCTAAGAGACAGTATCTTTGCCATGGTAGAGGCCTTGATAGACGAAACAATAAGCCTATATACAGGTGAAACTACTAGCCCTAGTGATGAATGGAATGTAAAGGGTATGCTAGATTATATGCAAAGACTCTTTGCTTCTCCAGAGGGTCCTAGCTTTACACTTACAGAGAACCAGGTCTATGATATGACCCTAGAGGAGCTAAAGGACTACTTTATGGCCTATGCCGAGGATGCCTATAAGAGGCAGGAGCAGGTAAATGGCCAGGAGCAAATGCGGGAGGCAGAGCGGGTTATTACCTTAAAGGTTGTAGATGAAAAGTGGATGGACCATATAGATGCTATGGACCAGCTAAGGCAGGGTATAGGACTTAGGGCCTATGGCCAGAGAGACCCTGTAGTCGAATACAAATTCGAGGGCTATGAAATGTTTGAAAACATGAACCATAGCATCAGAGAAGAGGTCATAAGGCTACTTTTCCACATTAGGGTCAACAAGGAGATGCCAAGGCGGGAGAGAAGGGCTGTGCCAACTAGGGCAAGCCATGGTGGCCAGCCAGAGCAAAGGGTACAAAAGACAGTTGTAAAAGGAGATAAAATCGGCAGGAATGATCCCTGCCCCTGTGGGTCTGGTAAAAAGTATAAAAAATGCTGTGGTGCAAATTAGCTTGCCTATCAGGCTATAGATCCTGCCTATCAGGACCGGGAAAAAGGCTATAGTATAGGCTCAGATAGTAAAAGTAGTACTATAGAGGACTTTATGATGAAGGGTTGTGACAAGTATGTTAGAGCTAGAGCAAGCAAAGCAAAGGCTACAGTTAGTAAAAGAAACATTTATCAAGCTAGGTGATTCACTTTGACATCTCAGAATGCAAGGCAAAAATAGATGAGCTAGAGGACCAGATGAATAGTCCAGGCTTTTGGGATGATATAGATAGGTCACAGGCAGTTAGCAAGGAGCTAAATAATATAAAGGCCAAGCTAGAAAAATATAATAAATTTAAGGCAGGCCTAGAGGACACTGCCCTACTTATAGACCTTGCCTTAGAGGAAGAGGACCAGTCGATTGCAGGCGAGATCCTAGAGCAAATAGCAGCATTAGAAAAAGAGGCCGAAGCCATGCAGCTAGAGGCCATGTTAAAGGGTCCCTATGACAAAAACAATGCTATTATCTCCCTCCATGCAGGGGCAGGTGGGACAGAGTCCATGGACTGGACATCTATGCTCCTGCGTATGTATACAAGATGGTGTGAAAAGTCAGGCTATGAGATAAAGACCCTAGACTTTCTAGCTGGAGAAGAGGCGGGAGTTAAAAGTGTGACCCTACAGGTTATTGGTGAAAATGCCTATGGTTACCTAAAGGCTGAAAAGGGGGTCCATAGGCTAGTTAGGATTTCTCCCTTTGATTCTTCAGGTAGGAGACATACCTCCTTTGCTTCAGTAGATGTTATGCCAGAACTTGAGGACGACAAAACCATTGAGATCAGGCCAGAGGATATTAGGGTTGATGTATTCAGGTCCAGTGGGGCAGGAGGCCAACATGTAAACAAGACAGAGTCAGCGGTCAGAATAACCCACCTAGAGACCCAGATAGTTGTGACCTGTCAAAATGAGAGGTCCCAGATACAAAACAGAGAATCAGCAATGAAGATGCTAAGGGCCAAGCTACTTGAGCTAAAGGAGAGGCAGGCCCAGGAGCTAAATGCAGAGCTAAAGGGTGAGCTAAAAAAGATAGAGTGGGGTAGTCAAATCAGGTCCTATGTATTCCACCCCTACAATATGGTAAAGGACCACAGGACAGATGTGGAGACAGGAAATACCCAGGCAGTAATGGATGGGGACATTGATATGTTTATACAGGCTTATCTGCTAAAATCATAGGTTTTTATTGGATTCAATGATAATATATGATAAGATAATAAAGGAAGTATAAAAAAGCAAAGACTTTGACGAAAGGTAGGGGTTCTTGTGAAAAGATTTCAAAACAAACATTACATTTTGTTTAGGCTTGAAGAGGACGTTTACGGTGCTGAGATCAATGATATTAGGGAGATTATTTTACCCCAAGAGCCAACAAAGGTACCTAATAATCCAGATTTTATAGAGGGTGTAATAGACTACCGTGGCAGTGTGGCCTACTTGCTTGACCTTAAAAAGAGATTTAATATCGGTAATAGCCCCTATACCGAGGAGGCCAGGCTCATAATTTCTGATATCAACGAAGACTATGCAGGTTTTCTCGTAGATGAAATCGTAGGTATTAATAGACTTGACCCAGACACTATCGACAAGGTGCCAAAGATGACCAAGATAGGCAAGGACTATCTGACAGGTGTAATAAAAGATGGAGACCAGCTCATAATCCTTATGAATATGTCAAAGATATTAACAGTAGAGGAAAAAGAGGTTCTAAAGGGCCTTAAGAACCAAAAGAACAAGAGCAAAAGTAAAGGCTCAAGTAAATAGGATGAGATTTGACCTAGCATGCTAGTTAAGAGCTAGCCAGGATAAAAAATACGTTATAAAATTAACAATTTCATCTTAGAAGCTTGTCAACCAAGGAAAAGTGTTATAAAATAAAGCATGATATTAATGTAATAGGAGGAAAAGCAATGAAGGTTAAAGTTGGTATTAATGGTTTTGGCCGTATTGGCCGCTTAGTTTTCAGAGCATCACTAGACAACCCAAATATTGAGGTAGTAGGCATTAATGATCCTTTTATTGATCTGGACTACATGGCTTACATGCTCAAATATGATTCAGTTCACGGTCAGTTTACAGGTGAAATTGAGATAAAGGATGACAAGCTCGTTGTTAATGGCAATGCTGTTAGCGTTTATGCTTGCATGAACCCAGATGAGATTCCATGGAGCGAGTGCGGTGCTGAGTACATAGTAGAGTCTACAGGCGTATTTACTAGCACAGAGGCAGCCTCAGCCCACTTCAAGGGTGGTGCCAAGAAAGTTGTTATTTCTGCTCCTTCCAAGGATGCTCCAATGTTTGTTATGGGTGTTAACAACACAGAATACACAAAGGATATGAACGTTATATCCAACGCATCCTGCACAACAAACTGCCTAGCACCTCTTGCAAAGGTTATAAATGATAATTTTGGCCTAGAGGAAGGCTTAATGACCACAGTACATGCAATGACAGCTACACAAAAGACAGTTGACGGTCCATCCAAAAAGGACTGGAGAGGTGGCCGTGCAGCTTCTGCAAACATAATCCCATCCTCTACAGGAGCAGCCAAGGCTGTTGGCAAGGTTATACCTGAGCTAAACGGCAAGTTAACTGGTATGTCCTTTAGAGTACCTACTATAAACGTATCCGTTGTAGACTTAACCTGCCGTCTGAAAAAGGCAGCTAGCTATGAGGATATAAAGGCAGCCGTTAAGAAAGCTTCCGAGAACGAATTAAAGGGTATCCTAGGCTATACCGAGGATGCAGTTGTTTCAACAGACTTTATATCTGACTCTAGGACCTGTATCTTTGACGCAAGCGCAGGTATTTCCCTAAACGACAACTTTGTCAAGCTTGTTGCCTGGTATGACAACGAGTGGGGTTATTCCAACAAGGTAGTTGACCTTATCGATTACATCTCCAAGGTTGACGCACAGTAATTAAAGATAAACAAGCATTAAATCCAAGGACAGTCAAACTTATTGTATGGCTGTCCTTTTTATCTTTGTTTTATAAAATAAAATTGTCGTTTTTAGAGGAATACAAATAGAACTTGTCGAATAAGAAAACCAGGGTAGTTTGTACTATTTACTGAAATGGAGAAGACAATGAAGACTATCAAAAGCAAAATGCTTGTATGGTTCGGAACCGTTATAGTGATTCTTTTAATATTACTGGGTTTTGCCATGTCTGGCCTTATAAGGAGTACTATTGTCCCCCTTATTGAGGATACAATAATGCAGGCGGTAGTAAGTGGGTCAAGGGAGATAGGGGGCTGGATCAATTCCCATAAAGACAGTATTACCCTTTTAGCAAATCTACCTGTAATTAAGGAAGGTAGCCTAAGCGATATACAGGCCTATCTAAAGGCTATAGATGAGTCCCCAGATATTCAGCTTTTATTTTATGCAGATAACAGAGGCAATTACTATTCCGGTGATGGTCATATAGGTTCTATATCAAGCAGAGAGTATTTCCAGACTATAATGTCAGGTCAAGAAGACCTAATCATAACAAGTCCATTAATATCAACCTCCCAAGGAAATGAAATATTTGTTGTAGCCCATGCAGTAAGGGATAATAGTAATAATGTTAAGGGTGTAATAGCAGCTACCATTAGCCTTGACAAGTTAAGTGAGGTCGTAAGTGGCCTAAAGTCAGAGGATGGCAGGTATGGATGGATTATAGATGACAAAGGCAATGTGCTTGCCCACAAGGACATATACAAAAGGTTATCCTTTAACCTGCTCAAGTCAGCAGAGCATGACTACAGCAGGCTAGACATGATTGGGCAAAAGATGATAGATGGCCAGTCAGGCCTAGACTTTTATATTAGCCCAGACCAAGAAAGGATTTCCATTGCCTATAGCCCCATACCCGGGACTCCAGGCTGGTCCCTGGCTTCAAGCATTTCCGAGGCTGACCTTTTAATCAGAGCTAATGTACTCTTAATAAAGCTTGTTATTATGCTAATTTCTATACTAATAGCTATTATTGTAATTATAGATGTTTTATCAAATGTTATTACAAAACCCCTATCTTTAGCAGTAGACCACTTAGGCGAGATATCCAAGGAAAACTTTGAAAGCAGACTGCCAGAGGAATGCCTAAAGAGACAGGATGAGCTAGGTGTCTTGTCCCGGGGAATTGACAGTATGCAAGCATCAATCAAGGAGCTTTTAAACCGTACACGCTACATGGCATACAATGACACCTTGACGGGTCTACCAAACCGGACTAGATTTATCCATGATGTGGACAAACTTATAGAGGATACTGGACAAAGTGACCAGTCATTTTCTATTCTCACTATAGACTTAGACAACTTTAAGGATACAAATGATACTATGGGCCATACAACTGGCGACCTATTATTAAAGCACGTAGCAGAGATTTTAGTATCTGTAGCAGAGGCCAACAATGGTACTAGTTATAGACATGGTGGTGACCAATTTATTGTCTTATTTAAAGACGCATCTAGCCCAGAGGCCCTAGAGGAATTTGCCAACACAATTTATAGCCACTTAAGCGAACCCTTTAATATAAAGGAACAGGACCTCTATATCATGGCCTCAATGGGTGGAGTTATTTATCCAGACCATGGAGATTCAGCAGAGATATTGCTACAAATGGCAGACCTGGCTATGAACTATGGCAAATCAGAAGGCAAGGGCAAGTATTTGCTCTTTAAGGAAAAGATGAATAGGCAGATTACTAAAAAGATAAATATGGTAAAGAGCCTACGTCAAGCTATAGAAGACGAGGAGTTTTTCCTTACCTATCAGCCTATCATATCTCCAAAGACCGGGGAGATAGAATGTGTAGAGGCACTCCTTAGATGGGATCACCCCATAAAGGGTGTTGTAATGCCAGCAGATTTTATACCCCTAGCAGAGGAAACAGGGCTAATAGTCCCGCTAGGAGAATGGATTTTATACGAAGCATGCAGGCAGAACAAGGAATGGCAGGACAAGGGTTATGGGCCCTTTAAGATCTCAGTAAATATTTCTATACGCCAGCTACAAGGAAGGGATTTTGTAAAAACCATCAAAAAAACCTTGGAGAAAACAGGTTTAGATGCCAAGCACCTAACCCTAGAAGTAACAGAATCCGAATTTATGAAGTATATCGATACATTAAAGGAAATCCTTGAGGACCTGAGCCAAATAGGCGTTGGAGTCTCCCTAGATGACTTTGGTATTGGATACTCATCCTTCTCCTATCTCAAGCACCTACCTATAAACACCCTAAAGGTAGACAAGTCCTTTATAGATGATATTGACCTTGACAAGGAAAGGACTATAACCGGGGCAATTATTATACTGGCCCATATGCTAAAGCTTAAGGTAGTAGCAGAAGGGGTTGAAACCTACCATCAGTATGAGTTCCTATCATCTCAGGGTTGTGACTTATTGCAGGGCTCCTTCTTCTCAGAGCCAAAAAGGGCAAAGGAACTAGAGGACGATATTTTAAACAATGGCTTACTGCTAGATCAAATTGGCAGGGCCTAAGAGGATAAAGCACAAGAGGGGTCTTAGATTTTCTAAGACCCTTTTCTAATATAGGCTTTTTGCTTTTTACAGTTATTGACCTTTAGCTGTCCATTATAGGCTTGGAGATTTTCACAATTACATACCTATCACAATTAGATAGCTATAGGTTTTTTTATATTTATTTGCCCAAAGTTTTTTATTATTGTAGACTTTTAGATTTATGTAATTATAGTCTTTAGCATTTATTCTTTTTGATTTTCATCTTTTCCCTTTCACTTTTTCCCCTAGCATATAGAGGGCAGGTATAAAAAAGAGGGTAAGGGCAGTTGAATATACCAGGCCTCCTATAGCTACTACTGCCATGGGCCTCATCATTTCACCACCGGTACTATTATCAAATACCATAGTTATAAGGGCAAAAATAGTTGTAAGGGCAGTCATTAGGATAGGCCTTATCCTATTTTTTGCTGCATATAAAATTGCCTCCTTTTTGCTATAGCCCTGCTTTCTTTTCATATTGGCATAATCGACAAAGACAATACCATTGTTGACAACTACACCTACCAAAAGGACAAGGCCAATCAAGGCAACAGCACTAATGGGCATGCGAGCAAGGTAAAGGGCCAGCAAGCCACCTGTAAAGGCAAGTGGGATAGTAAACATGATAATAAAGGGTGATAGGAGGGACTGAAACTGGGCTACCATCACAAGGTATATAAAAATTATGGCCAAGACCAGCATAACTAATAGGTCCCTGTAGGTTTTCTTTATCATCTCTTGCTCTCCCCCAATTTGCCATTTGATCCCCTTAGAAAAACTATGCTCTTTGAGCTTCTTTTCTATTATAGTATTTACGTCGCCTGCCCTATAGCCTGCCTTTAAGCCTGCACTAACTGATACATAGCGTTTTTGGTCCAAGCGGCGTAGGCTAGAATAGCCCTGACTTTTTTCTACACTTGCAATATCATCAATCCTAACCCTATCCCCATCCTGGCTAAGACATTCTAAACTAGCAAGCCCATCCTCCATTATAAAATCCTGCCTGTCATCACTAACAAGTAGCTTATAATATGTAGCTCCCTCACCAATTAGAGTAATCGGTGTATTTTTACCTAGGGCCTGGTTTACAGCAGAAAAGACTTGGTATGAGGTGAGGCCTTTGGCTATAGCCTTGTCCTTATCTATGCTTATCTTTAGTTCACCGTTTAGCTTGTCTAGTCCATTTTCTACATTCCGGGTCCCTTCCACATCCCTTATAATCCTTTCCACTACAAGAGCTGCATTAGAAAGCTCATTTTTATTCTCACCAAATAGGTTGACCACAACCTTGCCACCGGAGATGGAGTCTATTTCCTGGTTTGTGTCGGTTATTTTTATATCAAGGTCACTAGTGTCAGCTAGCCTGGCTATATCATCATATATATCTATGCTAGACCTTTTACTATTCTTATCGAGCAAAATATCAATGCTAGCATCACTTGTATTTAGCATATTGCTAATATCAAGGGCAAGGTCAAGCTCATCTGCCTTATAAACTACACCTATAGTAGAGAGACCATCAATAAGGGTTAGGTCCTCGTATAATCGGTCAAGAGCCTTAAAAGAGTCCTCATAGCTATAGGAGTCAGGCATTGTTACTTCAAGGCTAATAGACTCGGACTCTACTTGTGGCAGGAGGGTCCTTCCAGACTTAAGGCCAGCTACGATACTTAGTACAAATAAAAGTAGGCATAGGCCTATTGTAAGCTTTTTATAGCCTAATGATTTTTCTAGCAGCCTTACATAGCTAGATGTTAGCTTCAAGGAAAAGGACTTTTTCTTTATTTGAGTTTCTTTTAAGTACTTAGCTGAAATAGCAGGTACTAGGCTAAGGGCAGTAAGTAGACTAGCTGCCAAGGAAAAACTAATTGTAAGGGCCATATCGGTAAATATCTGTCGGGTCAAGCCCTTGATAAATAGGAGGGGTAAAAATACAATTATAGTAGTAAGGGTTGATGAAAGAATAGGTCCAGCTACCTCCTTGCTAGCCTGCAAGGCTGCCTTTTTCCTAGACATACCCTGGGCAATCATCCGGTATATGTTTTCGATAACAACGATAGAGTTGTCAACTAACATGCCTACACCAAGGGCCAGGCCGCCCATGGATATTACATTGAGGGTAACCCCTGAAAAGTACATAAGTACAAAGCTTGTAACTAGGCTGATTGCTATGGATGCAGCCAGAATAAGGGTAGGTTTAAAATGGCGCAGAAAGGATATCAGGACAAGAACAGCCAAAAGAGCTCCGATTAAGAGATTATCTAAGACTGTATCTATCATCATATTTACATAGTTACCCTGGTTTACTAGGTATTCAAAGCTAAGGCCTGGGTATTGCTCTGACAGGTCTTCTACTTTTTTTAGGAAATCATTTGTAAGGTCTGTTGTAGAATAGTCTGGCTGCTTTAGGACGCTTAAGATTAGGGCGGGCTTGCCATTAACCCTAGAATAAATCTGGTCTCTGTTGTCGTTTTTATAAATATTTGCAAGGTCGCCTAGTCTTGCACTCTTGTAGCCTGGAATATCTACTACCACCATAGATTCTAGTTCTTCTATACCCTTTATTTTGTCACCGACCCTAACTGGATACAAGATACCCTCTTGACTATCAACTGCCCCAGCTGGCAAGGAAAGGTTTTGGGACATGATAAGGTTTTGGACCAAGTCCTGGCTAATATCAAGCTTTGGAATATCAAGTTTGGCAAGCTCTTTTTCTACGATTTCATCGATCTGGTCCTTAGCCTGATGGATTAGCCTATCCCTATTAGCCTGGACCATTTCCATAGATGCCTCAGGCCTTATCCCAAAGGCAGCAAGACTATCTACCTTGTCCTGTATACCCTTGTCTATTTGACTTATGATTTGCTCACTTGCGGCCTCTCTAATCTCCTTTTCTGCCTCTTGTCTATAAAACTTGGCCAAGTCACTGTTAAAGCTATCTAACTTGTCCCTTGAGATAACTACATTTATATAGTCCTCAACTAGGCCTGTTACAGATATATTAGCTACACCCTCTAGGGACTGAAGGTCAGGCAGAATCTTTTGCTTTATGAGGCTACTAGCCTCTGATAAATCCTTATCCGCTATAGAAAGGGAGGCAACAAGGACTGGCATCATATCTGGGTTTATCTTTATTATTTTAGGTGATCCAGCCTCTTTTGGTAGGTAGCCTGTAGCCAGGTCAAGGCACTCCCGCATTTCTATAAGGGCAGAATCCATATTTGTACCTTCGTTAAATTTTAGTATTATATAAGAGATATTTTCAAAGGAGACAGATTGGATTTGGCTGATGTTTTTAATAGTTAGCATTGCCTGCTCAAGAGAAACAGTCACCAAGGACTCAACTAGGTCAGGGGAGGCACCGGGATAGCTAGTAACAACCATAGCGTAGGGTAGGTTTATATTAGGTAGGAAGTCAAGCCCCATATTGGCATAGGATATAAGGCCTAGGATGATTATGATTATGATTGAAACAAAAACGGTGTAGGGTCTATTAACACTAAATCTAGTTAGCATGGGTTACGTCCTTTCAGATATGTTAGCTAGGATATAAAAAAAGCGACTTTCGCAGTAAATATGGGTGTTAAGTTAGGCCCCAATACTTAAAGCTATCGGCCTAAGTTTATTATGCTAACTTGTGGCAAAATTTATCCATTATTTACATGAACCTGGACTTATTTTTTCTATCCTAATTCATGTGTCTTGTAGCTGGAGGATGGTTATATATAACAAGTTAAGTGATTGGCCTGCTATTGACAAAGCTACTTTTAAGGAGTATAATGTTGGCATGTCAACAATGTGGGTTCAGTTTTGCCCATTATGTTGTCTATTTTTATGTATAAATTGTTGGCGCGCCAACAAAAAGTAAGGAAAACAAGGCTGGCTGCTTGATGGCCAGCTAGTGTATTTATAAAAAAACTACTGCTTTAGGAGGAGGGGTGGGTGGTCGCCATAAAAAACAAAAAGAAAGTGACTATTATAATATGGATATCTATCATACTAGCCCTATTAATAGGAGTGCTATTGACTGGACCTCCAGCTGAAAAACATGAAAGCATCAGTGTTATAATGCGGGATGCAGTTATGCATGATACCAATACCATTAACCTGTTTGGTATAAAAGAGGTAAATCCAGGGCTTGCCTCTGCATTTGTTGTTACCGCTATCCTGTTAATTACTGCAGCCTTGATCCGAATTTTTGCAATACCAAAATTTAAGACAATACCAGGTAGGCTCCAGCTCCTAATCGAGCAGCTGGTTGGCTTTTTCGAAAACTTTGCCAAGAAAAACAGCCCCCACAGCTATGGCTTTTTGGGTGCTTATATTTTTGCAGCTGGGACTTATATCTTCTTTGGGACCCTCTTTGAGCTGATAGGATTTCAGGCGATTACTACAAAGGGTTACCCAATCTCCCTACCTGCTCCCTTGTCGGATATAAATGCCGCCATCGCTATGGGTACATTAACCTACCTAATTATTCTTGGAGGAGGACTTTTCTTAAATGGTTTCCGGGGTTTAGGAAGTGCCCTAAAGGATTTTTCCATGCCCTTATCTATGAGTTTTCGACTTTTTGGCTCCCTATTAAGTGGAGTATTAGTCACTGAACTGGTTTACCATTACTTGTCCTTAAGCTTTGGCTTGCCGGTCATTGTGGGCGTGATGTTTACCTTGATTCATGCATTAGTTCAAACCTATGTCTTGATAATGTTAGCATCATCTTCCTTCGGAGAAGTAAGCAAGCCCCATGAGAAAAAGAAAAAAGTAGGAAAGACCATAACAGTCTAGAAAAAGCACTATAGACCAAATAACATAGACCAAACAAGATAGACAAAAAAGAAAGGAAGTTTATATAAATGAAAAGAGCAAATTTATTAGGAAAAGTATTTATAGCTATTTTGACAATTGGCCTGCTTATGGCATCTATGACCATGTTTGTATTTGCAGAGTCCGCCCAAGACCAGCAGGCTACCCAAGAGCCGACTGAACAGGCAGGGGAGTCAGAGGGCAAGGGACAAGATTCAACAGCCGTCAAGGCAATAGCCGCTGCTGCAGCCATAGCCATTGCTTCAGCAACTGGTGCTCTTGCTATGGGCAAGGCCATTTCCAAGTCATCTGAAAGTATTGCCCGCCAGCCAGAGGCAGGGGACAATATCCGGGGTGGCTTGATGCTAGGCCTTGTATTTATTGAGACCGCTGTTATCTTTACCCTAGTAGTCACGATTATGATTTTATTCGTTCTGTAGGGGGCGATAATAGATGAATTTGCCTTTAAATATAGATTTGCAGCAGATACTCCTTCACCTATTTAACTTTACCATACTGGCCTTTGGCCTGTATTTGCTGCTTTATAATCCAGTTAAAAAATTTATGAGAGAAAGAGAAGACTATTACCTTGGTCTAGACCAGAATGCAGTGGAAAAGCTTGAAAGTGCAGAGGGAATGGAGGCCACTTACAAGGAAAAACTTGATAAGGCTGAGATAGAAATTGCACAGATGAAGGCCCAGGCAGTAAAAGAGGCCCAGGAGGCCGCAGACCTGGTAATTGAAAAAGCAAAAAAAGAGGCAGAGGACCTACTAAAGGATGCCCGAGATACAGCCATGCGGGAAAGGAAAAAAATCCTGGCCGACACCCAGGAAGAGATAGCCTCCTTGGCCTACACAGCAGCCAAAAGGATGGTGGCCCAATCTGCAACAGAGAGTTTAGATCAATTTTTGCATGCTGTAAAACAGGAGTGAGTGCATGATAGATAGCAGACATAGCAAGGTGCAGGCTATACTATATAGCCCTGTACCTCCTACAAATGAGCAAAGAAAAAATTTAATTGAGTTTCTTAAAGATAAATACAAGAGGGTTGTAACCTTGTCCTGGAAGGAGGACAAGACCCTAAGAGAGGGCTTTCGCTTAGAGGTTGGTACAGTTAGCTACAGGGGTGAGACCCTAATTTGGAATTTGGACTCTGTCTATGACTGGTCCCTAGAGTCCCGTCTACTACAGCTAAGGGATGATATCTTAAAGCTAAAGCATGAGGATGACCAGCTAATACCCTTGGTAAAGGAAACCCTAAAGGACTGGACACCCAGAGCTCTTGAGCAGGAGTTTGGTACTGTCCTAAATGTTGGTGATGGGATTGCCAGGGTAGGTGGGCTGCCAAATGTTAGGTACCAGGAGATACTGATTTTTTCATCTGGTATCAGGGGAATGGTCCAGGAGATTAGGCGGGATGAGATTGGCTGTATCCTCTTTGATGATGGCCGCCATATAGCTGAGGGCAGCATAGTTAAAAGGACCGGCAGGGCGGCAGGTATACCTGTAGGTGACCAGTTCAAGGGAAGGGTTATAGATGCGCTAGGCAAACCAATTGATGGGCTAGGCCCTATTAAAGAGGATGGTTATCGGCCTATAGAGTCACCAGCCCCAAGCGTAACCGACCGTGAACCAGTAAGAAAGCCTATGGAAACAGGTATCCTAGCCATAGATGCTCTATATCCTATTGGACATGGGCAGCGAGAGTTAATTATAGGCGACCGGCAGACAGGGAAAACCACAATTGCCTTAGATACCATACTAAATCAAAAGGGCAAGGATGTGGTCTGTATCTATGTTGCAATAGGACAAAAGGCCAGCTCAGTCGCACAAACGGTTGATATTCTTCGCCGCAATGGTGCTATGGATTATACCATAGTTGTAAATACATCTGCTAGTGACCCAGCTCCCCTCCAATATATAGCGCCCTATGCAGGCTGCGCCTTGGGGGAATATTTTATGTATCATGGGCAAAGGGTACTCATCGTCTATGATGACCTGACCAAGCACGCTATTGCCCATAGGTCCTTGAGCCTATTATTAGAGCGGTCTCCTGGCAGGGAAGCCTATCCAGGGGATGTATTTTACCTACATTCTCGCCTTTTAGAACGTTCAGGCCAGCTTTCTAAGGAAAAAGGAGGGGGCTCTATGACCGCCCTTCCTATTGTAGAAACCCAGGCAGGAGATGTATCTGCTTATATTCCTACCAACATTATTTCCATCACAGACGGCCAAATCTATTTGGAAAGCGACCTGTTTTTCTCAGGCCAGCGGCCTGCTATAAATATTGGTTTGTCTGTTTCCCGTGTAGGCGGGGATGCCCAGTCCAAGGCCATGAAAAAGGCTGTAGGTAGCCTGAGGCTAGAGCTGGCCCAGTATAAAGAGATGGAAGTCTTTATGCAGTTTGCAAGTGAACTAGACGATAATACTAAAAAACAGCTGGCATTTGGCCAGGGACTTATGTACCTTTTAAGGCAAGCAAAGCACAAGCCACTAAGGCAGGCAGAGCAGGTTGTTCTTTTGGTAACCGCACTGAGCCGACTTATGCAGGATATACCCCTAAAAGAGATAGAGGACCTTAAAGAAGGATTACTTGCCTATTTTAGGGACAATGCCCCCCATATATATCAGGAGATAAATCAAAGTGGAGAGTTAAAAGAAGACCTAAAGGAGTCAATCTTATTAGTTAGCCAAGAATATCTTAGCAAGGCAAGGCAGGTACAGATAAGAGATGCTTAACGCAAAGGAAATTAGAACTAGGATAAAAAGCATACAGGATACAAGGAAAATAACAAATGCCATGTACATGATAGCCTCTAGCAAGATGAGAAAGGCAAAGGCTGAGCTAGACAAGACAAGGCCTTATTTTAATGCTCTAAACAATGAGATTGGCCAGATATTACAAGCAGTCGAGGGAGTAGATAGCCCCTATTTCACATCAAAGGCCACTAGCGACACAAGGGATGAGACCTATGGCCTCTTGGTGATTACTGCTGACAAGGGACTTGCTGGCTCCTATAACAAAAACGTTATCAGGCAGGCCCAGAGGCTTTTATCTAACCATCCAAATAGCCGGCTCTTTGTAGTAGGTGAATACGGAAGGCGGTTTTTCACCAGCCAGGGGATCCCTATTGTTAAAAGCTTTCTATATACTGCACAAAACCCTACAATGGATAGGGCTAGGGAGATTAGCTCAATCCTTTTAGACCTTTTTGAAAAGAAGGAGATTGACAAGATCTATCTTATCTATAGTGAGCTCAAAAATAGCTTGGTAACCGATGTTGTAACTAGCTGCCTATTGCCCTTTGAGCATAGCCAGCTACTATCCTCTGATGGGAAGGAGAATAAGGCTGACCTAGCTACAGCCTTTGAGTTTTACCCCTCAATTGATGCTATCTTGGACAATGTAGTAGAAAGCTGGGTATCTGGCTTTATCTACAGCGCCCTTGTAGATAGCTTTTCTAGTGAGCAAAGTGCTCGTATGACAGCAATGAACGCTGCAAATAGGAATGCAGAAAAGATATTAGCTGATTTGACCCTTCAGTATAACTGGGTGCGCCAGGCTACAATTACCCAGGAAATCACAGAAATAACGGCTGGTGCAAGGGCACAGAAAATGAAAAGACAAAAGGAGGGACAAAGGTCTTGAAAATAGGAAAAATCGTGCAGGTATCTGGCTCGGTAATAGATGTTGAGTTTAAGCACGGACACCTGCCTAATATAAAAGAAGCCCTTACTGTTACAGTAGATGGTGAGCAAAGGGTTATGGAGGTTGCCCAGCATGTCGGTAGAGATACGGTCCGCTGTATTATATTAGCTGAAAGCGAAAACCTGGCCCGTAACATGGATGTTGTAGCAACAGGAGCAAGCATAAAGGTTCCAGTAGGTGAGGCAACCCTAGGAAGGATGTTTAACGTACTAGGCCAGACAATAGATGGTGGTCCCCCAATTCCAGACCAAGAAGCCCGCTGGGAGATCCATAGAAAAGCCCCATCCTTTGAACAGCAAAGGCCTTCCTCAGAGCTACTAGAAACAGGTATAAAGGTAATAGACCTTTTAGAGCCATATCCAAAGGGAGGGAAAATAGGCCTGTTTGGTGGAGCCGGTGTAGGCAAGACAGTCCTTATCCAAGAGCTAATCCACAATGTTGCTATGAAGCATGGTGGCTATTCCATCTTTACTGGTATCGGTGAACGAAGCAGGGAGGGTAATGACCTTTGGAGAGAGATGGGAGAGTCTGGTGTACTAGACAAAACAGCCCTGGTTTTTGGCCAAATGAACGAGTCGCCCGGTGTCCGTATGCGAGTTGGCCTGTCTGGCTTGACCATGGCAGAGTATTTTAGGGATCAAGCAAAGCAGGATGTACTCCTCTTTATTGACAATATTTATCGCTTTGTCCAGGCAGGTAGCGAGGTTTCTACCCTGCTTGGTCGTATGCCTTCAGCCGTTGGCTACCAGCCAACCTTGGCAGAGGAGATGGGAGAACTCCAAGAGAGGATAACCTCTACAAAGGATGGGTCTATCACATCCGTTCAAGCGGTTTATGTGCCAGCTGATGACCTGACAGATCCAGCCCCAGCAACTACCTTTACCCACCTAGATGCTACTACAGTATTGAGTCGGAGAATAGCAGAGCAGGGCATTTATCCAGCAGTAGATCCTTTAGCCTCAACCTCCCGCATTTTAGAGGAAGACATAGTAGGTAAAGACCACTATAGGATTGCTAGGAGGGTTCAGGAGGTCCTGCAAAAATATAATGACCTACAGGACATAATAGCTATTTTGGGTATGGAGGAGCTAAGCGATGAGGATAGGCAGCTTGTTAACCGGGCAAGACGGATTCAAAGGTTTTTATCCCAGCCCATACATGTAGCTGAAAAGTTTACCGGCCTAGCTGGAGTCTATGTTCCCCTAAAGGACACCCTTGAGGGCTTTGAGGCCATTGTAAATGGTGAGATGGATTCCTATCCTGAGGCAGCCTTTTTCAATGTGGGCTCCTTAGACGATGTTATTGCAAAGGCTAAAAGGATGGAGAATGAGAGAAAATGAAAAGCTTTCATTTAGAACTCTTAGCAGCTGATCATCCCCTTTATATAGGCCCATGTGAATCACTAACTGTTTCAACCCTAGATGGTAAGTATGGTATACTAGCCAATCACAGCAATATGATCCTAGCAGTGGTTCCTGGCCCCCTGTTTTTTAGACCACCAGGACAGGACAGGCAAATACTATCTGCCTCCTATGGTCTTGTTAAGGTTGAAAACAATACAGTGTTGGTCCTAGTTGACTCCTTAGAGCGGCCAGAAGATATCGATGCTAACCGGGCAAGGCGGGCGGCAGAGGCCGCTAGAGAGCAAATCCTGCAAAGCAAAAGCAGGCAGGAGTATCATGCTGCCCAGGCCCATTTAGCCCGAGCACTAAACCGGCTAAAGATAAAGGGTACCTATGCAAGCTCAGCTAGAAAAAATAAATAGTAAGGCTTTATTGCATTTAATAAACAAGTGATATATCATAGGCGTGAATAACAATATTTAAATATAGCAAGGAAAAACAGCTAGCAAGAAAGGCGGGAGTTTTATTAATAGGTATATTCCTTTCCTCACTGGGAGTTAGTTTTTCCATAAAATCCACACTGGGGGCTACCCCTGTAGGAGTTTGCCCTGTTGTCTTCAGCCAGCCCCTTGGCATTAGTACAGGGACTGCTATGTGGATTTTACTTGGCCTTTTCTTTGTTGGTCAAATAATTATTCTAAAAAAAGATTTTTCCCTCTTTCAGCTTCTGCAGCTAGCAGCAAGCCTGGTTTATGGTAGTCTAGTAGATTTGACAACATACATCCTATCCTATCTACCCCATGATAGCCTATGGCTTAAGGTAATTTACTGTGCTTTGGGCGTAATTACACTTGCCCTTGGTGTCTTTACCATGGTAAGAATCAACTTTATACTCTTGCCCCAAGACGCCATTGTTTATGTGATAAGCAAAAAGTACAACAAGGAATATGGAAGGATAAAGATAGGCCTGGATAGTATGCTAACAGCTATTGCTATTGTAGGCTCATGGCTTTTATATAAAAGGTTGGTTCACTTAGGGATAGGTACAATAATTTCTGCCCTTTTGGTCGGCAAGATAATTTCCAAGCTAAAGGAATTAAAGGGCTTAAACGACTTTATAGGCCGGGTAATTGGCGAAGGCCAAACAGTCTAGCCTTTATATAAATGAAACTTATTCTATAAAGAGAAAGGAATGTTTATAGGCTTGGATCTACCACAAGCAATTTCACTGTTGTATAGGAAAATGAACACTGAGCTCAATGAAAGGCTAGGTAAAATAGGTCTTTCAAAGGCAAAATCAAGGCTACTTAGATACCTTTACAAGCATGGGCAGATGGCACAGATTGACCTTAGTAGGGAACTGGACCTAGATAAAAGTACTGTTGCCAAAGTTTTGGCCCGCTTAGAGGACCAAGGCTTGGTAAGTAAAATGGTAAATCCGGAAGATACACGGTCCTTTTTGGTTTCTCTGACCCCAAAATCTGAGGATATTATACCAAAATCAGAAGAGGTTATAAAAGGCTGGTGTGATGACCTTACCTCGGTTTTAACTGAGGGTGAAAGGCAGCTCTTTTATGAGCTACTCTACAAGGTATCACAAAGCGCTACAGAAATAACTAGTAAATAAATGAGTAGCAAGATATACATTTGTATAGCTAACTAATACTTTATATATAAATACTAATAAAAAAACCGCTTGCTGGTGGTAATCCATCATACAAGCGGTTTTTCGCTGGTCTGGGTGACAGGAATTGAACCTGCGACCTCTTGAACCCCATTCAAGCACGCTACCAAACTGCGCCACACCCAGATACATAAGCGAACATTAAATATATTACTACAAGGCTGGGAAAAAAGCAAGCGTTGGAGACAATAATTTTGCTATTGGCTAGATGCAAGCTTTTATAAAAATGACCCTGCTAATGACCCTACTAAAGGGCTTGCCTTGGGTTTTGGGCCTAGCTATACCTTTTGCTTATGCTTCGGGTGTATGATATTTACTACTGACCTAGTCTCTAGGGG
>FZPS01000186.1_pt259 | contig 66434 bp, 52 predicted proteins | sample 1817821 | NCBI WGS metagenome assembly FZPS01 (sample SAMEA104158645, study PRJEB21678) | metagenome | place: Germany | collected 2015-04-21
GGAGAACTTGTAGTAAGGCAGTTTAATATTGTGTATTTAAAATATGGGGATGTAAGGGAGAAGATAGAAAGTTTTTTTGGGGAAGTTTTAACTTAAAAAAGATACACCCTAAAAATAAGTTTTTTCATCATATTCTAAAAATATTCAAAAATTAAAATTAATCAAAATAAGTTTTTCCATTTATAATCCTTTTAATTTCATTAGCAATAATGCTTATTTCTTCTTCCGTATTTTCTTTTCCTAAAGAAATCCTTATAGTACCCTTCGCATAATCCTCACTTAATTGAATAGCTTTTAAAACATGAGAAATATTTATATTACCTCCATTACAAGCAGAACCAGTAGAAACACAAATTCCTCGCAAATCTAATCTATGTAAAATTGCTTCTCCATCTTGACCTTTAAATGAAAGACTAATATTACCTGGTAAAATATTACTACCGCCATTTCTGACAAATTCAATATTGTTATCTTGATTAAGGATGCTTATTAACATATTTTCTAATTTTATAATTTTATTTTTATTCTCTTCAATATTCTGACAATTCTTTTTTAATGCGTACGCCATTCCTACAATAGAAGCAATATTTTCTGTTCCAGCTCTCAATGAAAATTCTTGTGCTCCACCATCTATATAAGGATTAATTAATGTTCCCTCTTTTATATATAAAAATCCTATCCCTTTTGGTCCATTAAATTTATGCGCAGATGCAGATAACATATCAACACCTAATTCTTGAACATCAACATGTATATGGCCTACTGCTTGAACAGCATCTGTATGAAATAAAGCTCCGTATTGATGAGCTACTTGCACTAATTTCTGAATAGGTTGTATACTTCCAATTTCATTATTAACAAGCATAATAGACACTAAGCCTGTTTCTTCTGAAATCACACCAGATAACTCATCTGGTGTAATGACACCATCTTCCATTGCTTTAAGATAAAAAACATCAATTCCCATTTTTTCGACAGCTTTTGCACTATGTATAACTGCACTATGCTCTATTTTAGATGTAATTAATTGTTTCTTTTCTTTAAAATAGCATATAGTTTTGATTGCCCAATTATCACTCTCTGTTCCACCTGAAGTAAATATAATTTCTTCCGGTTTTGCATTTATACATTTAGCAATAATCTCTCTTGATTCTTTCAAGGCTTTTTTACTTAATCTTGAAAATGAATAGGGCTGTGAAGCATTGCCGTAAAAATCAAGAAGATATGGCTTCATAGCTTCAAAAGCATCACAATCAAGTTTTGTTGTTGCTGCATGATCAGCATAAATAATTTTCTTCTTCACATTCTCACCTAAAAAGTTCACAACCTTCTTCTTTTAATTCTTCAATCTTATCAAACAGTTCTTCAACTGTACATCCTAAATAATCCGCAAAACATTTTATACAATAAAAATTCTTTATGTTCTTACCAAGGATTTTCTTATTGATTCCAATAGTATCTTTATTTAAATTGTTTTTTCCACAAATTACACAATCAGCTTTCATCTCGAACATCCTTTACAGAAAATTTCGGAACATCTTTTCCTCTGTATTCGATATCTAGAATACCCAATTGTCTTTTAATAATCCTTCTCATCTTGATAGCTGGTCGTAAACAGTAACGATTAAATTTTTTTATATTTACATTATCAACAGAACGAACATTAGGAAAAAGCAACTTCAAATATGCAGTACATATTCTCTTAACTGCTTCCGTATCTCTTGTATCAGAATATTCAGGGACCTTAATCAATCGGTCAACAATAGCTCGATAACTTGCATCATCACGAAGCAAATGCATAATAGTACAGAAATATTCAGAATTAAGTGCCCAACCAGATACCTTCAAATCATCATACATCCTTGGAATGTCCCAACCTTTGATGAAACCATGGAATCTATCTATTAAAGCACTTTCGTGAAAAGTAGTTGGTAATTCTGAAAACATACTTTTATACTCATCCATATTATCCTGACTAATATTACCTAGCAAAATTATACCAGCATCCGCAACCCCATCATAATTTCCAACTGTAAAAGTCCCTGATTCCATATACCCCTTTAGTGCAGCACGCATTTCATTAACATCAGAAAAAGAAATAGTCTGTACTTCATCTAATGCAATATAATCATTGTTGCATACAAGCCCCTCTGTTCTCTTACTAATATCATAAAACATTTTTGCTCTAGACATCACACCCCCAGAAGATAGCCAACCAAATCTGCTAATTCTTCCAAACAAATAAGATTTTCCTGTACCTTTTGGTGCTAATTCAATAAGGTTTAATCTTTTTTCTACAAAAGGTAACAGCCGTGTAAGCATAGCAAGTTTTTGAGTTTCATTTTGGTATCCAGAAGCATTATAGTCAATGGCACCAAGTAATACATCAATCCATTCATTTGTAGTAAATTCATTTCTAACCTCTTTATAATAATCAAGGTCCACTATATACGGACAAAAATCTGTAAAACTTATTAATTTAATTTTACCCGGAATTTTTAATTCTTCATTAGGTATTCTATATCCTAATTCAACAACACCCCAAGTTTCTTTTCCATTAATTAGCTCTTCCTTACATTGATTCCAAACATAAGGTTCAATAATCGTTTCTTTATTTGTTAAACCAAAATCTGGAAGTGAAAAAGAAATTTCTTGATTTTTAACATTAATATCAACAGTTATCTTGGTAAGAATTTTTACCCTTTCATTTTCCACTATAATACGGTTTTTTATACTAATCCATTCTTCTTTACGTGGCATATATGTGTTTATAAAATCTGTTATTTCATCAATATCAAAATTTCCTTCATCATCACCGAATTTCTTTAATAACCAATCTCGAAGAAAAGATGGCAAGCTTAGTGCTGAAAAGAAATTACTTTTTTGGAGATCTTTATAAACAACCATTTCATCAAAACATTCTCTAAGTTTTTCTTGCATATCTCATCCTCCTTAAAACAATTTTTTTTCTTGTATACCTTCTTTTTTGATTTCAAAAGTCAAACTAGAACCAATCCGATTATTGGATGCAAAAACATCAACAATATATTTTTTCGACTTTTTCAAATGTGGTAAATCCACTATATAAGTACTATCATTCTGCAACTTAGCTTCATAATGCTTTCCATTCAATTTAACTGTCACGTTATCTAGTTTTGGATTTATGAACAATTGAATTTTCGCTTTCTTTTTATAACCAATTGTAATTACTGGTTCAATAATCGCAACTTCTATATCCTTTGGCATCTGCATAATTTCAATAATAGGAATAACAACTTCTTCTAATGTGGCTCCACCATGCACTTCTACATCAGCTTTTCGACTACCTTTGAAACGATCATAATTAGCAAGTACCCAAAACCCATTTTCTTCAGTTGCAAATTCCGATTGAATGTCCATATCCGACTTAGGACAGCATCTGCCTGAATACTTTCCTTTTTCTACCATTTCCCACATATTTTCAGTTTCATTAATAACTGCCATTCTACTAGATCCATGATCAGATACAATAATCACTTTTTTGCATCGTTCTTGAGTTAGTTGTAATTTAATATGATTAAGCGCTTCATCAATAATTTTCAATTCTTCAATTAAATGAATAGGCAACTTTGTTTTTTGATAATCAGAATCACGTATACCTTTATGTTTAATGTCATCTAACTTTTTATCTGGAGTAACCAAAATCCCCTGTGCTTCAAACTCAGCAATAAATTCATTATTTTTGCTGGTGATGGAAGGTAGATTTGCAGTACATGGCGTAATTAATGCCAACAATTCTTTTTCGGAACACTTGGCAAAAATATAAGATAAGTATTCCATACCTAAAGCATCCATAAAATATATCTGAGATTCCGATTTATCAATACTATCTAATTTTACTGATCGTGGCTCAAGTATCAAATTATATTCTCGGCGGATTGCCTGTTCTATAACAAGTTTCTTCAACTCAGGTAAAATCTTATTAATTACTTTACTATGCGTATATAATGAAAAATACTTATCTAATAAAGGTATGTTATCGTATTTATAATCCATTAAATAATAATATAAATCAGGATAAACAACACATAATATTTTCTCTATCTCATTTTTTTCAACTTCTTGATAATATTTATCAAGTAATTCAATGATGTATTCTTTCTCTAACTGTGTATTGTCAGTTAAGTAATATATTGCTTTCTCTTCTTTCAACTTAATTATTTTGAAAAAATCTAATACTTCAGTCATTGGACTATTAAATTCCATTAATATTTTTTTTCGTTGTTGATAAAATGTATCAAAATCTTCATCATTAAAATCTTTTATCAATATACTTCTATAAACTTCTCTAATTAATTGTGTATGAGACACTGCATTTTGAGATGCAATTGCCAAACAATCATTGTTTTTTGCACCAAACATTTTTAAAGCAATAAAATACAGCCATTTCTCATCATCAGAATATCTATTATAATTTGGTACAGCTATTTCAAGACTTTGATAATTTCCAAACTCTCTAGTACAGATTTCTGCAAAATTCTTTCCTTGCGTAAGCAAAGATTGTAAATATTTCCATTGACTTTCAGTACCAATTTCTTCGTCCAACGATAATAAACTAGAATCCTTACTTATAACAAGCTGATAAGCTCTACTAATATCGGTAATTGCATAACTTGATTTATGATACATAGATTTATTCTTATTTGTGAATACAAAAATTTCTGTTTCTTTTCCATTTTCGATTATATCTGCAACACTGTCAATACCATCAACAATATGTTCTATTCTAGAATTAGAATAATTTTGTGATACAAAAATTAATTTCGGTAATGGCGTTTTTTCACCATCTAGTAAACATATTCTATGGGATAATCTTGGATCTGAAAATTCGAGATGCTTATCACACTGATAAGTTATAACCACAAGGTGCCCTATAATATTCATGTTGACAATGGTAGCCAAAACTTTTTCCACTTCATCTTCCCCATCAAATCTCAAAAAAGAAGTCAATCCAACTAGAAAGTATTTTTTTTTACCCATTGAAACATAATCTAGCAGGGATTCTATTCGTGGAAGCTCATCTTTATTACAAAATTCAGAAGCATGAATTACATAATTCTCATCAACATTAAAATGCGTGATTAACTTATCTAAATCAGTACTATTTTGTACGTTCACTAATAATGGTTGAACATTTTCTGACTCCAAATATTTGGTTATTTTTTCAATACACGCATCAAATTTCATACTATCCTCCTTGCTTCTCTAATTATCCCTAATAATCTCCATACCAACAATCATATTGTCTTTAATCATATCCTTGATATACTTTTTAACATCTTCCGAATTCATGTTATCAATCTTCTCAAGTGCCATATCATAACCACCTTGAATGTATTTAGCTTCAGCCATTTGTTTTAACCTTTCATCAACTTTAGGTAAAGCAAACCAATCGTAAGGTTCTACCTCAATTCTATTTTTTAAAAATTGTTTAACTTCGTTAATATCAGTCAGCATTACATCATAACCTTTAATCACATTAGCTATAAAAGCCTTGTTTCGTGCTTCTTCATCTTCTAATTTTTCAAAAAAATTAGTATTTGAAAAATACTCCATAGCTTTATCAATAGATGCTTCGTCAGGGCGTGATTGATTGACTGCACCAAATGCAACTCTAGCTATATGTATCTCATTACTGTCAACCATAGACATAATGGGCATAAGATATTTATTAGACCATTCATACGGAGTATTCGAATTTGTTTTCTCTTTCCACATTTTTTTTAACTTGGCAGATTTACTACTCCTTTTATATTCATTAACTTTCTCAGATACAATATTAGTATATTCAGATTTCTCTTTTATAAATGAATTTGTAGGTATAGTGTAATAAATATCTAAAATTTCTTCATCTGAAAAATCCCCTAGATAGAAATCACAAACCTCTTTAAACACTTTAATTTGATTCCCATAAAAATCTTTAAATTTATCTCCGTGAGCAAGAAGCAAACAATAAAATGTATGTTTTTGAGAATCTAACATAACTCCAGACTTAGACACTTGGTAAAGTAAATCTAAGAATTCAGCAAATTCACCTAAATGATTCTTTGCTGTTAAATAGGAAATCTTAATGTATCTACATTTATCCTGCCATTCTTTAATCATATCTTCAAAATTTGTGGTCTTTGAAATCACTCTATTACTCTCAACAATAATTTTATACTCTAAAATAAGTTCTTTAATCTTTTGTTGCGCAGTTTCCACATTCCACACCCAATTTGCAGCATCAGCATCAAATTTTCTGCGCAACATATTTATATATTGACCGCCATCTGCGATTTCTTCTGCTAAGGTTAGAAGCTCTCCACCTTCAAACTTTTTAAGATATGCTTTCATACCTTCTGTACATTTTCTTTTATTCAATAATTTATTTAAGTCATTAGCTGCAGATTTGTTTTCCATGCAAAGTTTTCCAATATCATTAGCGATATCATTATAACTTTGATGAGCTCCACCTATATTTTGACTATTAGCAATACCGCAATAGTAATCAATCATTTTCGCAAGAATATCCTTATCCGTTTTCGTCTCTTCATCAGGAATAATAGCCTTTAATACCCAAATCGGGAAATTATACTCTTTCATCTTATTGCGAATTCGTTCTCTTGTTTGTTCAATTGAAGTACAAAATTTTTTTGGAATATCAAATGCAATAGCTGTCGCATCATTAAAAGTTTTTTCTTCCTCAGTCATAGCAACAATATATTTTTCCCTGTATCTAGGATTAGGTGTAATCTCTAATTTTATAACCTCATCCACCATATTTTGTAACCTTTCAATGGTGAGTATTTCATTTGTTAATTCATCACTCCAACTGAATGAACCATCTATGTATTCTTTTAATACAAAGCCCATAATAAATGCTGATAAATTGCAAGGCATAAAACCAAATGGTTCCATTTTCAACTCATCATATATTCTTTTAATCGAAATACGACCATTCCCTTTAAAATCTTCTTGAATCATCTCCTCTACCTTTATTTTAATTTTAGAAATTAGCAGATGAGGTTTATCCGTCCAATATTTCCCTTCGTACTCCCAAGCTTCTCCTATAGCATTTTCAAGCTTTGTTGTCGGATTTGAAGATCTATAAGTACCTTGTACTTTTTGATTCGCTCCGCAAGCAACCCCTTGTCTTAAAGAACTTGGAGTATACATATTGTCTGTAACAGTGTAAGTACCTTCCAAGCTGAGTGGATATTTATTTTTATTAATGTCTGACAATATAGTGTATAACATCTCAAGTGTCGGTGCTCTTTCACCCTCTGGCTTTTTAGCAGTATAAACTATAAATTCGCCACTAGAAATACGATTTTTCCATTTTGTTAACTCTTCAATTGCACTTGATTCATACTGACGCGCCAAGTTATTGTCTTTACCTTGATAATACATTGCTTGAGCCATTTGATTAATATATTGCTCATAACCATCTTTTCCTAGCGGAACTATAGAAGCGTCAATAAAAACCATTTTATAGCTACCATCTTGTAAAGCATTCTTAATTTTTTTGTTTAAAAGCATACTTTCATTGTCATCTTTAGCAAAAGACACCACTGCAATAATCTTATTCATATATTCACTTTCTTGATTACGAAGTTGCCCAATTACTCTTTCAAAATCAGAAGTAGACACATACACCATTTCGTAACGAAGTTTTAATGCACCATTTAAAGCAATAGCTTCAGGTACATTTCCATCTTTAATTAATGCAGTTGTCGATTTTTCCTTGATATTTTCCTTAAATTTTTCAATTGCTACCATATCTCCGGCATTAACCAATGCCGAATATTGAAACTGTTTACCTCCAAGCGGTTTTTTATAAAGAATTTCATCACGAACCAATTTTTCAGCACATCTTCCAGCAGCTCCTCCATCAATATCAGAACCTTCAAAAGCATAATTAATATTTTTTTCATTAGGGATAAATAGTTCTACAGAATCACCGACCTTTTGAGAAATAGCCTGTAGCAATAACACTGTTTTTAACACTCTTTCTTCTTCATCATTAATGCGTTTCGTGATTGCTCGTCCATAACTATCTAAAATAGAACGAATATCATAAGACAAATATTCTTTACCTTTCTCATAAAAGAATTCCCATAACATATCAATTGTCAGTAACGGATTGTCATCTTCAGGTCCACAATTGTCAATAAACCATTGAAAACCTTTAATTTCATCGCCTCGATTATTTTTGATAAAATCAAACATACTACGCTGATTAGAATCAAAAGCTGAAGAAATATGTTTCAACAACAAGGCAGTATAAGGATGTATGGGAAGAATTCCTTTTAATTCTTCATCCGAAATTTCTGCACTTTTTTTCACAATCTCTCTAGAATCTCGAGTTCTGTCATATAAATCTTCCACAGTAATTTTCCAATCTTCTAAAACAACTTCATCCTTATTCTTTTCCATTGCTGCCCCCATAAGTTTAAAGGCCATATTTTCAGGCAATTCAATAATACAGGTTGGTTTTATAAAACGGTCCAGAATTTTTGATTTATCTTTATCAGTATCATCAAACAAACCAGCACTTTTATGAGTAACAATGAACATATAAAAGGGATTAGTGCTACTGACTTCTACAATCTCCTGAAATCCAGTTAAACTTCTTATATTATTATAAAAAAACTCAGTAAATTCATCCCAAATAAACACTATGGCTTTCAAATTATTAACTTTTATAACTTCTTTAATCCAAGCAACTAATCCGCTTATGCTCAAAGATAAAACATTAATTCCACGTTCATCTGCAACTTTAAATATTTTATCTACCAAAATAATTAGTGCATCACCTGATAAAGTATTTAATTTATGTAAAATATCAGTTACTTTATCTCCTCCGAAAAGATTAGCATAATCCGTGGTAACAAGCATATTAAAATAATTTTGATTAGCAGAATCACTAAGCCATTCTATAATTGCATCTTTAAGCGCACTACTTCCCTTATTTTCAATTCCTTTTGCCTTTAACTCCTGTTCAATACTTTCCTGAATAGCAAAAACCAAATTATGATCACCACGGATAGAAGACGAACCATATCTGTGAACTGTTAAAATATCACCACTATTTTTTATGCCTTGAAGTTTGTTAAAAAGATCTCTATCCATTTCATATTTTAGAAAATATTCTTTTGTTTCTTCTTCAGAGGCATCCAACAATTTTTTCAAAGTTAATACAGCATGGGATTTACCCGTGCCATACGCTCCCTCCACCCACACAGAAAGTTTTTGTTCCCTGCGTAGCACTCTCACTGTATCTTTAAGCAACTTTACAAATGTATTATGTGGATAAAATTTTTTCCACATATCAGGATAGTTTTTGATAACAGCCTCGTTAACTGCAGGAAAATAATCTGGATCTATATCAAAATAATCACGATAAACATTAAATGCCATAACCATTCTCCTCCTTTTAAAATAATTCAAGAACATCTGTTGATGATTTATCACTTCGTAAAGTAATGTTATCCAAATCTAAAGTAAAAGAAACACTGATAAATTCAGGATAATTAATAGCTAAACCATTTAGAATTTTTTCCATTTGATTACGATTAAAACCAAAAATTTCAGTCGGACTAACGCCATTGCTATCAATTTCATGATCTAACAAACGTGTCAATGTAAACTGATAGTATTCCCCACATTTTTCAGCAAATTTATATAAACTATATAGAATCACACAAGGACTAGGATTTTCCCAAGGTACTCTCTTAATCGAAGTCATAGAAATTGTCTCTATTCCTGTGGAAGAAATTTTCTCTTTTGCATTAATTTGCGCAAAAATTTGATTGCTACCCAAAGGAGTTTTAAACATAGTTATTTTCAATGCATCAATAACATTTCTTTTACCAAGACCTTTAATATCCCTTTCCATAACATCCGTTAACATGAATTTCAAACTATCAGGAGTATAACTAGTTCCAATTTTTAGATTAGAAACAAACCAGTTATACGGAGATGTGTATACTAAATTAACTAACAGAAGTGCCCAAGCTTCTTGTGAATCGCTACCCAATTTAAATATTGTCTCCGCCATTGGTGTTGGTAAACATTTCATATACTTATCACCATCAGCTTTTTTATCATACTCTACCATGCCAGCATCCTTCAAAAAATTTAAAAACGCATCCTTTTTTTTATTTGGGACTTGCCCATCACCATCAGTTTTCCAAAAATCTGAACTACCCTTATATTTAACATAAGTGTTCATCCATTGCTTTCTAATACCAAAGCTAAAATATCTGTCCATTCCTTTCATTTTTTTGCCCTCCGTAATCTTATTTTGTATTGAATTATACCTTAGACAATAACCTCTTACATCGTGACATTTATTACAGTGAGTGCAATAACTACCAAAAGATAATCCATCTTTCATGCACAGATTGTTAAAATTACATTCCGCCTCACAAACACCACATCCTATACAATATATTGACTTAATAATAACACTTCTAAATAACGATTGAAATTTTATATCATCTTTTGTTTTAAAACAATTTGTCAGTATAAATACAATTTTATCTAATAATTTCTCAACAATAATATAGTATATTTTCCCACGAAAAGTAATATTGAATTTATTATCTGAAGTTTGATTAAAATCTCCAATTGTCTTAGCCCAATCTTTCCACTTGATTGAGGATGTATACACATTTATTACCGTGTTTTCACCAACTGTATTAAACTCAAATTTATCTTGTCCGAAATTTAATTCTCTACCTGATTTTCTTGTCCTCCAAAAACCTGCATTTATAAAATCTTCCATTTCATTGTTTGAATAATTTGTTTTCCCGCTTGTAGATTTAATTATATCAATGTAAAAATCAACTTCTTTAGAATAAGAATATCGTTTAAAGTATTCATGTTTTCCAGAAGAATTAGGGCAGACCAAACAACCTGCTCTTGAATTTCCTTTTTTATATGCTTCATTAATCATTAATTTGTTTGTGTAAATATATAAAAATAGTTCTGCAGAATTCCATTCTAATATTGGATGACAACTATATTGACCTTGGTGTTTTTTTCCTTCACCAACAATATTATACTCGCTTCTCGATATACTTTCAGCAGCTCTAACACCAGTAAATGCCATTCCTGTAAAATTGTTATTGTGAGTCAATTCACGAAGCAATATAATTTGTGGTGCCGTTTTATGAACACTACAACACCATCTATTTGATGTAGATGGAGGTCCAAAATAAGACCATGTTTGTTTTGGAGTGAATTTTGATTTTGCCGTATAGAACTCAATTTCTTTTATTGCGCAATACTTTTGAATTTTTTTGATAACATCATAAGTATCAGGAAACTCCATGCCTGTATCTCCAAAAATCACTTTAAAATCATTATGTGGTAACGCACGTTGCACAAGATCTAATAAAGCAACACTATCTTTTCCACCACTAAAAGCTACATAGAAAACATCAACCTTATCTTTAAATTTAATGTAAATATTATATATTTCTTTGATAGTATCTTGGATAAGTTTTTCTAAAATATCTCTATTTTTTTCTACCATAGCCGAAATGTCTACAAACTTTAACGGAGCTCCATTTGGTTCTGGATCTTCTAATATTATTAGCTTAGGAGCAGAATATACCGATCCACCCTTTGTTTTAGCAACTAATTTTCCCCTATACCAATAATTATTAGCTTCAGCCCACATATAAGGATAATCATCTTTTTTTTCATAATTCCAATATTGATCAAACCCTAAAATATCCAACTCTTTATAATAAACTGGTCTCGGTTCTTTACTGAATGATAATGGCGAGCTGTTCAGCAACAATCCTCCAGTTTCTTTATCCCATTCATATGCATACATATATTAAAGTCCTTTCTTATTTCTCATTTCTTTCGCTTTAATAATCAATTTTTCAATTCCTGAATAACTTCTTCGTGCCAAATAACCTTCATCATATAAATATTGCACAACACTATCCTTTCGTAGAACTACTTTATTATTTGCAAGTACATCAACAATTAAATCATTCATAGTTTCTATACCAGATATCTTTTTTACAATACCACCAACACATGAACTTTCATTGAAACCAACATGTATTAATTTATAATTCGAACTATACATAGCCACGTAATGTTCTAGTAAAAAACTATTCCAATAAAATCCAGAATCAGGAAATGTTCCAAATTGTTTAATTTTTTTAATTGGAATATAATCGTTTGGACAAAACCGCTCTATAGCATCATCAGTTTCTTTAATTTGAAAGTTCACTTGACTTTTAGCAACAAAATTATCCTTACTAATTCTCAAACTGTTTTCATATACCTCATCAAAATTAATTCTAGTTCCCAGTTCTTCTTTTAATATTTTAAGTTCATCTAACGTGAAAGAATTTCTATTCTTACAAAAATCAGAAAAGACTTCCTTCGTTGAAAAAATTTGATTTTTTGAACTTATAATATTTCCCTTAAAAGAAAATTTATCATGTAATTTATACCCAATTGCATCTCTTAGCCCTTTATTTGATAAAAATGAATTTTGATCTATAATATAAGGATATTTTTTCTTAATACTCTCGACTAACTCAGTTCCACTAATGAAATGTTTATCATCTATTGAACTTTGTATAATTGATGATATATCTTCCAAATCATCATTTCCCAACAAAACAATGCTAATATGAAAATATTCACCCTTTCTATTACTTATAAATTCGCTATTTTGTGCTAGTATATTTCTTATGTAACTTTCAGGAATATGCGACAACATCTTAAAAATCTTGCCATACTTCATTGGCAATCCTTCCTCTATTAAGCAACCTTTAATATCATCGTAAGGGGCTGCAATAATACTAACATCCTTTGATAAATAGTTCTTATTGCAATAATAATATCCCTCATTCATGTGCGACAAATATGCATAAAGCATATCAGTGCTGTAAATACACTGATAAAGAAATTCATCATAAAACTCTTGAAACAATGTTTCATAATAAATTACTTTTTTACCTGATTGAAAGCTTTCATAAATATAATAAAAAAGCTTATTTTTCATTTGATTATCCAACATTTTCTGAGGAATATAAACCTTACCTTCATGTATAACTCCACATTGTATTATTGTTTTACTAATAGTCTCATCCTCTAGATTAATAGAATAACCATAATTCATTTTCCAAAACCGTTTAAACCTTCTAAGTTCAAGTGGAGAATTAATTCTATACCCTTTTGAAAAATTCTTTTCTAAAACTTTAACGATAAGTTCAAGTATAGAATGAGATTGTTGTTGTGATATAACATTAATTTTTAATTCATCTTTATTACTCTCTTGACCAGTTTGTATTTCTGATTTCTTTTTATATTTGATAATTACATTTTCTTCATCAACTGAACAAATATCAAGGAGACACTTTATTTTGCGTATTATACCTTTTGAACTTAATTTAGTTTCCAAAAATTTTCCACGCACAATTTTAGTTGGACGAAGCATCAATGTATAATATTCATACGTACAAAAATCTGGTCTGACATCCCTTGAATCAAATGGTTTATTTACCGGAATAAAATAATCATAATCTTCATAAAGTTTTTTAAATACACCAATATATAATTTCCTCCAACTTGATACTTCTTCTATTTCTTCTTCAAAATAAGAAACAAACACTGGTTTAGTATTCAACAAATCATCAAGTTCATTAAATTTAATTTGCATTATTGTTTCCGAATTTATTGGAATATTATCTGCATTAATAGGAATTGCTTCTGTATGAGTTTTTACTTTTGAATTATCTATTGCTTGCTCTTTCTTTACATCAAAGTCATTATTAACATCAAAATAATTTGTTTTGACTTGCTTTAATAATTTTCGATAATTATTGTTGTCATTTCTATATAAATGTACTACATTTTCAAATGATTTTGGGAATGTTTGTTTTTTTAATCCACTTTTCCCATCTGTCAATAAATATTCTATAATTGCCATTTGTAAAGTAATTCCATTAATGTTTCTAAAAACATTATCTATTTGATATCCTTTTTTTCTCGCACGCATACGTAAAATATGAGATACAGTCTCTATAGCATCATGACGTGGAACTTTCTTTTCCAAAACTAAAATTAAATACTCCAGTAGGATTACAACTTCTTCCTTATCCCAAAGTATTCTTTTTGTCATTACTTACCTCCCATACATAAACACACTATATCACATTATAATTAATAGTATTTCTTATTTAGCAAAATCAATTTAACCGATATATTATAACATATTACTTAGTAAAGTAATTAATTTAAGAGCTTTTATGTTTATCTTATTTATTTACGAAGTTAGATATAAATGTCAATATATAAATGTACAGAAAACGCAAGATAAGAATGTACATTCTATATTTTCACTCATATTCAGTATACTTTTGATTATTTCCTTTAGTTTTATCTATAGGATATTTAATTGCATTCTTTTCTATTTTTCTTTCAAGTGCTTTGGCAATATCAATATCATTCATGTATGCAAATCGAAGCAGAAAAAATAATGTATCCGCAAACTCATCTTCTATTTTCTCTCGCTTAATTTCATCATTAAAAAGTGCTTTTGATTGCTCTTCACTTTTGAAACGAAAACAATCCAATAACTCATTAGCTTCAGTTGAAATTCCAATTGCTAAATCTTTAGGATTATGATATTGATCCCAATCTCTTTCTGCACAAAATATTTTTACTTGATTAACTAAGTAATCTAAATCATTCTTTTCCATAGTAACTAGCCTCCTTGAAATACTGTTGAAGTCCAGGATTAGTACAGTATATATAACATCCTTTCATTCCCCTAGTCATCAAAGTCCTATAAGTATTTTTAATAATTTTTTCTCCGATTTTTTTTGCTTTTTCAGCATTTTTTCTATACATGCCCTTTAACCCTTTAATTGATTGGTCTGTATTAGCTCTCTCAAAAAAATCTGTAATCAATTCACCATTTTCATAACGCATATCATTACCTATAATTACTCCAACATAATCAAATTCTAATCCTTGCGTTGTATGAATACATCCTATTTCATTTATTGAACTTGTATCCATAGCAAATGTTGAATTTCCTAAATTCCAACTCATAGAAAAATCATCGATTACAATATCATGGTAATCAGTATTATTTTTTTCTGCACTGTTCCAATTCCAGCAATATCCTGCTACCATTCTTGCTATTTTGCCATCAGTGTTTTTTGATTCAATCAATTCCCTTAATTCTTGAGGTGAATCAATAACACGAAAATCATAATCAAGATCATCTAAGTAATAATTTGCTGTTTCACGAATTCTTAGTGTGTTATCTATCCATGCCAAATAGCCTTCAGATCCATCACATCTAAATTGAGATGTTAGTTCCATATTTGTTATTTCAGCACCTAATTTTTTTGCCCATTTTTCTATTTCAACTATACTACCAATATCTTTTATAGTTACTCTTTGATCTTCATCAATAAAGAAAACAGCACATTTACATGCATTAATTAATTCTTTTATTTGATTTTCACCTAAATTACCAAATAACCCTGACTTTTCATTTAATCTATGAGCTTCATCTATTAATAATGTATCTATAGCATTATTTGGGACAGTAGTATATGAACCAGATCCCTTAAACATATTATCAATAGATGATTTTTTCATATCTCCTTTTAATTTTTGAGAATAAACTTCTCGAGGTGCACTGTTTTTTGACACATATTGAACAAATTGGTCATCTTGTGTAAGTTTTGCTAATGCATTAATAGCTACTACAGATTTTCCTGTTCCAGGTCCACCTTCTATAATAATCACTCTTTTAACATTATCTTTTTGACTTTGCCTAGCTTGTGACAAAATTTCTTCATATACAACCTTCTGTTCATCCAACAAATAAAATTCTTGATTACCTTCTATCATTGAACCAATAGTATTTTGTAAACTTTTTGAAGGTCTTATTCTCGCTCCATCAATACGATAAATGATTTCTTTATCATCTCCATAAGTAATAAATTGTTTGATAAACTTCCTTAATTCTTTGTTTTGTCCCCTTGTAAACGCGGGTACTTCCATATAATATTCTTTATAATTTTCTGCATCAATAGGATCAGGATTCTCACGCCAATAGTTATGTAGATAAGCACATGGTTGAAGTTGAATATTTTCTTGTTGTACTTCTTCATTGTAATCTTTAATTAATTGAGCATAAGACCAAGCTTGATAAGATGGATGAACTACTTGCCTAACAGCATTACCAACATATGTTTCTACTAGTCCATCTTTAGATTCTATAGCATTTAATCTTTCCCATTGTTTCAACTCAATGATAACTACATGACTATTTCTATTTTTATCAAAACCTGATATCAAAAAATCCACTCTTTTAGAAGTTTGTGGAATATTATACTCTATCGCAACTCCAGCATTTAACGGGATTTCATAATCATTTAAAACTTTATACATATAGATTAAAGAGTTTTCCCAAGATCTAAACTCCGTTATTGTTGTAGTTCGGTTCATTTTTTCTTTTATGTTTTTTTCTATTTCATAAGCTAGAGAATCATTCTCCATTTTAATTAAAAACTCTTCCTTATCACCATGATAAATAAGCACAATACATCTCCCTATCTTTATTTAAGTTATTCCCCTTAAAATTTCTTCCCCTCTAAAAATCTACCATATATATCCCTATAGATATCTTATAATAATTTCCTAGTTTTTTTATTGTCTTAACTTTTGCGATTAATAACTTTCCTGCATCCATTAATCTAGAAAATATTATATTATCTACTTCTGGTATATAACCTAGTTTAACTTTATCTTCATTTAATACTAATATAGCTTTACTATCAAATACATTATCTTCTCTTTTAAGTATTAATTTATCATTAATCTTTATTTTATCAAAAACACTTTGATCTTCTATATGAGAAGTACCTGCTATATAAGTATCAAATAAATGAATTTCATTAGTTAATGGTTTTATTAAATCACCAACAGACTTATCCTTAATTGTTTCTACAAGGTCTGTTTTCTTTTTATCTATTTCATACTTCATGAATATAATCCTTCTATCTCAAACTTAGAATAAATTTCTTTTAATTCTATAATATATTCTTTAAATTCTTCAATTTTAGTTTTATAATCATTTATCACTTCTTCAATTTTTTCTTTATCTTCTAATATATATCTATATGTATAAGGTTCATTATTTAATATATGTTCTATTTCAAATTTAATTTCTGTAATTTTTTTATCAATATTATCAATATAGAAATCTTCTAAATCAATACTATTATCATCTAAATATTTGTTAATAAGAACTGCTAGTTCAATTATAGCTTTAATATCATTAAATCTATAAGCAAGTACAACACGATTCCAAAGTTCTTTTATTTTTTCATCTTCTGCAAGGTCTGGTCTTCTATCAGGATGTATTAACTTTGCAAGTTTAAAATACATTTTTTTAATTATATTAACATCTTCATCACTTGCTGTTTCTGCCTCTTTCGCAAATTTTACATCTGATATAACCTTATTTAAGTCATCATAATATGTCTTCATATGAGTATCAATATGCTCATTTAACTTACTTAAAATGATTGGTTTATCACTATTTTCTTGCATATTACAATAAGCAATCATTTTTTTATATTTGATTGCTTCTACTTGCAACTCAAAAAGCTCAATAATATACTCACCAAAGGTTTGACTAAATAAAAGATTATATTGAGTTTCATCCCTAAGTAATCTATCTCTTTGATTGATTAATTCTTCATATTCATCAAATTTTGAATTTTTTATTTTTATTATTTCAGTCATAAAATTATCCCCACTGTATTTATTATATACTTTATAAATTATTAATTCATTATGTCCAATTAGAATTAACAATTACTAATAGTCATAAACCAATATTAAACACCATTACATCCAACAATTTAATTACATCTGTCGCTTTAAAAAGCATCAATCTTGACAATCAGTCAGTCATGACCGATAATATAATTAGCACTTGGGTAGTGAGAGTGCTAAGATAAATTAAGTGGATAATTTATATATAAACAGAAAGAAAAGGAGTTGAAATTATGACGAAATTAGTACCATTTAACAGAAACAGAAACTTAACACGTACATCAAATTTTGACAATTTCTACAATATGCTCGACGACTTTTTCACAGACAGCTTTCCAACAAGTCGTAACTTATTGAGAGATACTTTCAAAATTGACATTCAAGAAAAGGATAACGAATATCTAATTGAGGCAGAATTACCTGGAATCAAAAAAGAAAATATCGAACTAGCAATAGAAGACGATAACATTTGCATTTCAGTAAATTCAGAAGAAGAGGTAAACGAAGAAGGAACTAACTACATTCATAGAGAACGTAGATATGGTTCTATGGCACGTAGAATTCGTTTAGCTAACGCAAATCTTGCTGAATCTCAAGCAAAACTTGATGAAGGTATACTTAAAATCACAATACCTAAACAAGAAAAAGCAAGCGGCGCACAAAAAATCAATATTGATTAATGTCTCGCTTGAACAAAGTTTAATTATTTAAAATTTATGATATACATGAAAATGGTTACTCTAATGAGTGACCATTTTTCATTTTTAAAGTATCTCTATTTCATCATACAATTTACAAATTGATTGTTCATTTAATGTTACTTTAAATAAAAAATCTTTATAATCTTTAAACCAATAATCATTAAATTTAATCGCAACTATATTATCAACTTTTTCAGAATTCAATTCATATACTTCATCTTTATATTTAAATCTTATAACATTAGGTTCTTTTAATAATACAAATAAATCAAATATATTTAATTCTTGTTTCCCATTATATTTATATAAAATATTAACTATATCTTCTAAAAGCTTTAAATTATCATATGTTAAATCCCATGATAAATCAGATTCTAATTCTTTACGTGCTTTATTTAATATTGATACAGCTTCAATAATATTACCTTTATTAATTAAAACCTTTACAAAAGAGTAATAAACATAAGGTAATTCAAATATCTTCATTTTTAAAACTTCATACTCAAATTTTACTTTTTCATACAATTTATTAATTTGTTTTTCATAATCTTGTAAATTAATAAATTTAATAATATAAACACTAGACTTTAAGTCTTCTAAATCTTCAGCTTTTTTCCAATAATATAAAGCTCTATTTTTATCTTGTTTTATATTTCCTAACTCAAAATACCAAATTTCACCTAATTTACGATACATTCTTTGTTTTATAATTATTGAATATTAATATTTTGATGGTTTTGATTCTTCAACATCTATAGCCATTTCATAATACTTTCTTGCAAGATCATACTTAGATTTTTGAAAATAATAATCCACAAGCAATACAATATTAAAAGGACTAGATTCAAGTTTTATTATTTGTTTTAATGTTTCTACAAATATAAACTCTTCATCTTCAGTTAAAGGATATTTAACACGATATTTATTTAACATTTCTAATAATTCATCATATTTCATAAACACATTTACCATCTATAAAACTATTATAAAGTTATTTACTTTAAAATAATATCTTTAACATAAAACCCTCTTTATTATTCAAAGAGGGTTTTTCTCTAATTATTAGCCTTATTTTCAAATGCTTTTAAATGCTTTTGTGATGCACTTAAAAGTCGTTCAAACACAAGTCTTACATCATCAGGTAAATCTTCTTCTAGAAATCTTTCATACATTTTAATATTATCAATTTCTGCTTGTACACCTGTCTTATAAGCTTCTTGTAATGTTCCACTATAAGGTGTTGAATCAGTTTCATATTCAGGTAATGGAATATCATATGCTTCAAATAATGGTAATAATAATTCAATATGAGTCTTTTCTGCTTTAGCAATATTTACAAATGGTTTAACCTCACCAAATACTTCCATAATTTTTATATATTCATCTCTTGCAAGATATTCATCTTCTAATGCATAAGTAATCATTTCTTCCATCTCTAAATCATCATCTGCCAGAGCAGCTGCTACACCAAGTAATGGTTTATCCATTGTTTGTAAAACATCACTTTCTTCTTGAACTTCAGTTTCTTTTATTTCTTCTGTAACTTGTGTATTATTACATGCTGTTAAAAGTAAACTTAAACTTAGCCCTAAACCAAGTATTAAACTAATTTTTTTAATATATTTTTTCATGAAAATTCTCCTTTATATAAGAAGCAATCGCTTCTTATATATAACACGATTGAAAATATCAAATCCTTTCATTTTTAAGTTTTTATTTAATTATTTGTTAAAAACCTTGAGCATTTATTAAAAATATTATAGTATAATCATGCAGATAGCCGAATGAGGCAGGGAAATGGTCACTCTTGTGAGTGACCATTTTTTGATTATTAATAATAACAACTACATCATTTCTTCCATGTACTTCTTGATAATAATATTAATACTGGGTAAATTTCAAGACGACCCATTATCATTGTTACACTTAACAATATCTTAGAAAATCCAGATAACTTAATATACTCTCCACCTGAACCAAGCAAATCTAAACTAGCTCCAATATTACTCAACGATGATATAACCGCATTAAATGCTCCCGCAAATGATTTTGTATCAAAACTAACTAATAATAAAACAACTGAAAATACTCCCATATAAGTTAATAAATAAAAATTAATTGATCTTAAAATTGATGTATCTAATTGCTTATTATCATAAGTAATAGGTAATACTCTTGAAGGAGAAATCATTCTTCTAACTTCTTGTCTAATAGATTTTATAAACACTGAAATACGAACAACCTTTAAACCAGATGTTGTTGATCCAGACATTGCTCCTACAAACATTAAAAACAATAAAACAATATGACTAGCAACTGGCCATAAAGCAATATTTGAATTTGTATAAGCAGTTGTAGAACTAACAGACGTCACATTAAAAAATGCATTTTTTAAAGCTATACCTATATTTCCATAAACAGGATAAATATTAATAGTAATAAATAAAGTACAAATTATTACTATACCTGTATACCATTTTAACTCTTCACTCTTTAACACTTGTCTAATCTTCCCCACAAAAACTAAATAGAAAAAATCAAAACTCATACCAAATATAAACATTGAAACAGATAATAATATTTCTAAATAAGGACTATTATAAAAAGAAATTGAATCAGGATGAATATTAAATCCTCCAGTAGCCGCAGCACCCATTGAAATAAGTAAAGATTCAAAAAAAGGAACTCCACCCAAAAAGATTAAAATAGCTAATATCAAAGTCATTGATAAATAAATCAAATATAAAATCAATATAGATTTACTAACACGAGACTCAACCTTCCCAAAAACAGGACCAGGAAGCTCTGCTCTCATAATATAAACACCCTTAGCACCAAAGTTAGGAATGATATAGATAATAAATACTAACATCCCCATACCACCTATTAATAAGGTAAATGATCTCCAAAATAAAAGAGACTCAGGAAGAACATGCATAGATGATCCTATCATACTAGCCCCTGTTGTAGTAAATCCTGAAACAGACTCAAAATAAGCATCTATAAAATTTGGAATAGCACCACTAATCACAAAAGGAAAAGCACCAAAAAAAGGTAAAACAAACCATGCTAAAGCAACTAATACAAGTCCTTCATGTGCATAAAACTCTTTATCATCTGGTTCTTTTCTACTAATAAAGCCACCAACAAGAATACAAATTAATATACTAATTCCAAAAGATAATAAAACCCTAAAACCATTATTATAAAATATTCCCACAATTACAGGAACAATTAATAAAACACCTAATACTTGAACTAACCTTCCAAGAATGTAATAAATATAACAACGATTCATCATTTCAAAATCTCATCAAGCGATCTAACACGCTTTTTCACATCAACAACAATTACATAATCATTTTCTAAAAGATAATCAGAACCCTTAGGAATTATCTTAACTCCATCACGAATTATTAATCCAATTAAAACTCTACTATCTAAATTTAATTCCATTATTTTTTGATTACAAACTTTATCTTTTTTAGACACCATAAATTCAAGCACCTCTGAATCTTTTGAAGTACTTAAACGAGCATACTCTAATAAATGATATTCATTTTGATGACTCAAAGATCTAACTCTTCTAATAATTGCATCAGATATAGAAACTCTAGGTGAAATAATAGCATCTAAGTTATCCGCATGAAGAAGTTTAATAAGAGAAGTTCTATTAACTCTAGTAATATTCTTTTTAACTCCTAATGAATGAGAATATAAAGAAAAGATTAAATTTTCTTCATCTACATCAGTCAATGCAATTGCAACATCAAAATTAGGTAATCTATGTTCAAGTAAAAACTCTGGATCAGTTCCATCACCTAATATAACTTCATTATTAGGAAATGAAACCGCGAGTCCTAAAGCTCTAGAATTATCTAATTCAATTATTCTTGTTCTTATTTTTCTTTTATTTAATTCAGGAAGTAAGTATTCACAAATTCTACTACCACCTAAAATAAATGCTGATTTAAAATGCACATTGTTTTTATGTCCAGCTAAACAAACAAGCTTATTATAATCTTCCTTAGATGCAATAACATTTAAATATGTATCAACTTCAATAATTGTTTGACCATTAGGAATAATAACCTCTTCAGTATTTCTATTTTCAATTGTACAAATTACAACATCATTAACAATTGACCTTACTTCTTTTACACTAAGTCCTATAATTTCACTTTTGGGCATAACACGAAAGCGAATCATTTGAACTTCATTATTATGAAGAGACTCAACATAACTAGCAGTTGGATAATCAATAACATGAAGAATATTAGTAGCTGCTTCTAAGTCTTGATTTATAACATAATCAATCTTAAAGTTTTTAGCTATAAATTCTTCATTTTTTGTATATTCTAATTTTCTTGCCCTAATAATTATATAAGGTGCTCCTAACATAGAAGCTATATGAGCAGATATTAAATTAACATCATCATTATCAGTAACCGCAATAAAAGCATGACAAATATCAATATTAGCCTGTTTTAATATTTCAATATCAGTACCAGAACCTATAATACCTTGTATATCAAGCTCTTCCACTAATTTATTAACTAATACACTATCAGTATCAATTAATGTAATCTCATGACCATCTTCATTTAAGTCATAACAAAGCTCTTGTCCTAATTTGCCACCACCAAGTATAACAATCTCCATAACTTCTCCAAATTTATAATCTCTCTTAAAAATTATAACAAATGAGATTATATTTTTAAATTAAACATTAAAAAAACCTGCTAGTTTATCTTACTAACAGGATTTTATTTTATTTCCACTTTAAGCCTAATATTAAAGATATTACTGTAATAATTGTCATTACTGAAGATATAAGTGTCGATTCATTAAATAATTGCATTGATGCACTAATATCATTTGTATTTAAGAAATATATAACTGTAATAATCGCAAGCATTGCAGTTACTACCTTATAAATTTTATTTCTTACAAACTCTATACCACTTTCATTTACTTTCGTAGTTTTTGCGATTAATTGTATTAACATCGCCAATAGTGAAGATAATGTCGCAATTAAACTTACTAATGACCAAGACTCAATATCTTCTAAAGATTCTAGCTCTTCTTCAATATCTTCAATTTTTTCATTTTCATTACATGTATCATCATACCAATACTTACCATCCGCAACACATTTTTCTTCCTCACTCATTTCAACTTCAGGAGTTGGTTCTGGTGTTGGTTCTGGTGTTGGCTCTGGTGTTGGCACAGGTGCTTGTTTTCCTACATTTACATTTCCACCTTCATTTGATGGTGGTTCTTTATCAATAATACAAGCCTGAGCTTCATCACTCCAATAATATCCTTCTGGGTATCCATCATCTTGACAAGTTCTTCCACCAGTAGGAGGTGTTACATCCGGTTTTGGTGCACTTGAAGATTGTGGTGCAGGTCTTACAATCACTTTTATATTTATTATGTGACTTGTATCATCTAGATACACTATTACTATTTGACCTGTATATGTTCCAGGTACTTTTGTATCTATTGCTGGTGTTGTTATATCTGTTACTGTTGCTCCTGGGAAATCTGCTAGATTTGTAACATTATCTGTTAAATCTATAACTCCTCCATATGGAACATATTCAACTGATATAACCTTTGGTTCATTACGTATTTGTTCTTGTTCTACTATAACTAAGATATCAAATACATCATCCGCAGTTCCATCAGGATGTGCTATTGTTATTTGACCTGTATATGTTCCAGGTACACTTGTATCTATTGTAGAATATCCTGCTGATACTGTTGTATCTGTTACTGTTGTTCCTTGAGGGAAATCATTATAATTAATCAGATTATCCAATAAATCTACAGTCCCTTTATATGGAACAATTTCTACTAATTGAACTTCTGGTAATGGTTTAGGTTGAGGTTCAACTATAACTATGATGTCAAATACATCATCATTAGAAACACCATCATTGTATGCTATTGTTATTTGACCTGTGTATGTACCAGATGTATTTAAATCTATTGTATATCCTGCATCAGCTGTTGTATCTGTTACAGTTGCTCCTGGGAAATCTGCTAGATTTGTAACATTATCTGTTAAATCTAAAGGTCCTCCATATGGAACAGTTTCTATTAGTTGAACTTCTGGAGTCTTAGATTGTCCAGAAACTATAACTGTTATTTCTATATCATCTGTAATTCCATCTGGATACACTATTGTTATTTGACCTGTATGTGTAGTAGGTACACTTGTATCTAAAGGTTTATTTAATGTTGTATCTATTACTGTTGTTCCTTGAGGTAAATCTGCTAGATTTGTAACATTATCTGTTAAATCTACAGTATCTCCAATTTGAACATTTTCTACTAGTTGAACTATTGGTGATATCTTAGGAATTGGATCAACTATCACTGTAATATTTATTACATCTGTTGTACCGTCTGGATAAGTTATTGTAATTTGACCAGTATGAGGTCCAAGTACTGTTGTATCTATAGGTGATGCTGTTGTATCTGTTACTGTTGTTCCTGTTGGTAAATCTGCTAGATTTGTAACATTATCTGTTAAATCTACAGTTCCTCCATATGGAACATTTTCTATTTGTTGAACAATTGGAGTCTTTGGTTGTTCTTCAACTATTACAGTTACATCAGTATCCATTGTTCTTCCATCTGGAAGTGTTATTGTTATTTGACCTGTATATGTTCCAGGTACACTTGTATCTATCTGTGGTGATGTTGTATCTGTTACTGTTGTCCCTGTTGGGAAGTCATCTAGATTTGTAACATTATCTGTTAAATCAATAACTCCTTTATATGGAACATATTCTACTACCACTTCTGGTTCATAATTTAAAGGTTGTGGATTTACAGTAACTTTTACAGTTGCAGTATCTGTTGTTCCATCAGGATAAGTAATATTCACATTAATATTAAAATCACCAACTGTATATCCATCAGGAAGCACAGTTCCATCTTCAAGGCTTATAACTGGTTGTTCTGCAGGTTCAGCTGGAAAGCCTGGGAATTTTATAGCTTTATAAATATCTTTTTCTGTAGTCGCATTACCATATGCTTTATCAATATCTGTTACTACAGGATCATAATCATCTGTATGTACATTTCTAACAACTACTGGAGCACTCTTACTATAGCCATTTAAAGTTGATGTCACATTAATTGAAGTACCCACTGGTTGTACAGGAACTTTTATAGTAAATTCTCCTAATTCATTTACAGTTTCACTATAAGTAATACCACCTATTAATACTGAAACAACAGCTCCTGGATCTGCTTTTCCTTTGATAATTGTCTTATCTGATTCAACTTGACTATTATTAGTAGCACTCATATCATAAGGCTCAATTGGATCTGGCAACTTTGGTACTGATGAATTTACAGTCGCTGAAGCATTTCCTAAATAATCATAATAAGTAACACTTACTAATTGTAATTGTTCAAACTCTGCATTTCCTGGAAGTGTAAAGTTTAAAACTCCAACTTTCTTTGTTTCAGTTTCTCCAGTATTTGGATTAACAATAACTGTAACTTCTTCTTCTGTTTCCATAAATTCTTGACCTGAATTACATATCCATTTACCTGTTGGTTTATCATAAGCATCATATTCACGCTCTAAGAAACAATCAATATTAGTTCCAATTTTAAGAGTAATCTTATCGATATCATTAACATCAGGTAATGTTTCATTTGCGGAAACATTAGTAATCTTTAAAACTTTTTCTCCTACTAAAGGCTTAACAATTTGAAGAGGTGTTGGTGGAGTACTGTCTATCACAATAGCACCACCAGTAGAAACTTTTATATTTCCATCTAAATTAATAGCTTCATTTGTAGAGTCAGCCTTATCAGACTCTAATTTCCCATCTTCTATTTGTGTTACATATATTTTTGAATTATTAAAACGTCTAACATCAGCTTGAGACATATTAATTTCAATTGTCCCATCAGCATTAGTAATCTTATTTCCAGTAATTCCTATAATATCTATCTCTACAAAAGTTCCATCATCATTTTCACTATAGAACTTTATAGTTGCATCTTTTTTACCTTCAATATTTATAACAGCATTACCAGAATTATCGTTATATTTTTGAGTAATTTTAGTAATATTATCAGTAGTTGCTTTTTGATTAATAGTTAGTTTTATTTCATGTGTTGAGAAGTTTCCATAAACATCTTCTGCTTTTATAGTAATAAAGTAATCACCTAATAAACTAGCATCTAAAACATCTGCAGTTTTACCATAAAACTTTCCATTAACACCATCAAATAAAATTCCATCAGGCAAGCTTGTTGCTTGATTGTTCTTTGTAACTGTATAACTTAAAACTGCATTAGAATCATTTGTAGTAACTTTTCCATCAATATTACTAATTAAATCACCTGTCTCAATACTAAAGTCACTTGCATTAATTACTGGTGCAGTTAAATCTAAATAAGGAACAGTAAAATCAGTTACCTTAAATGTATCTATTGGATCTTTACCTCTAATAATATATTGTATATTTTCATCTAAATTTCCTGCAGGTACATTAAAGGTTAAATGTTCAGTAGCATCAGGTTTTATTGTAATTGGTTGATTGTTATCACCTAATACTTCTTTAAATACACCATTATCCATATAACCTAAGGTGTAATCCGCCATATTATATGTTCCAGTTGGAATTTTTGCAGTAATTACATTATGAGTAATATTTCCATTTGCATCTTTTATATGAGGTTCTTGTTTTATATCTTCAAGATTAGGAAGAGGTCCATAAGGTTGGACTTGTTTTGAAGCATATTTAGAAGTATTCTGAATATCTTGATCTTGATTTGAAATAGTGAATAATCCATATATCCATTTATTTGCTGTAAAACTAAAAGGTGTTGTTGTATCAGAAGATATTGTTAAAACTCCATTTGCTTCTACAATTTTTACATCTGAAGATACAGCCTTCCATACATCATTTTCATCTTTAGCAAACTCTAAAGGAGCTGATGTATCAGTAAGTCTAATATAAAGATATTTAGCACCATCAGTTGGACTATCTATTACAATTTCAGTATGGTTTTCTTGAATTCTATGAATATTAGGTGGTAAAATTCCTACCTCAAAATTCTTTAAAAGGAATTCATAATTTTCAGTATCATTAACAGTTTGTACTGCAGTTGGTTGATTACTTGTCGCAACTGCCATATAAGATCTTGTACCTTGTGCATCTGTTAAGCTAATAGCTGTATATTTTGATAAATGGTCACTATGTCCAATCATAGTAATGTATAAAGATGACCAAGTTCTTTTATTATTAAAATGATTAATAATTTCAGTTTCAGAATGACCAGGATAAACAAACTCAGTTAGAAGATATGAATATTTTCTTCCAATAGAATCATGACCTTCTTGATCTTCCCAAATCCACTCTTGTCCATTTACTCCTAATTTATAGAATCCAGGAATAATCTCATACTTAGTAGGATCCATAGTCTTTCCTTCAGTAGTTCTTAATAAAACCATCGCTACATTAGAATTAGGAAAATGTGCTGGATCAGGAGTTCCATTATAATTTTGTGGATCTGCCGCATGTATATCCTTTTCTCCTTTTGGATACCACTCTTTAGTTGCACTCATATCTAATAGTGGCTTGTATTGAGCATAAAGATGAACAGTTCCAACTCCATCATTATTTACAATTGATGTTTCAATATCTTTCCATTTATTTGTATGTGTTACAGGATTTTCTGGCTCTTCATTTAACTGTAGCTGAAGTTTTTCATTAACTATTTGAAGTTTACTACTATTTGTATAAAGTTCATGAACCAAAGTAGTATCAGAAACAGTAGCTGTTTCTGCCCACCCAACAAAATAGTGACCATTTTTCACAAATCCATTTTCATAAAAAACATTTCCAGATTTATTTAAATAGGCTGTTAGTTCAGCAATACCTTCATTAATACTTGCAATAGGTATTTCCACTGTATAAGTAACATCTACATCATCGTTATTGTCATGGAATACAAAACTATATGCAGTTAAATCTTTTTCCCAAACTGCATAAACAGTTCTACTTTCATCTACAGGAGATGTTTTAGTGAATATATAATTAGTATCTTCTTCCCATTGAGATAATGAAGTAAGTTCTGTTAAATTATTAAACTCAATAGTTCCCATAGACTCTACTTTTTTAGTAGTCCATCCTAAAAACTTATATCCAACACGAGTTGGAATTGTACTATAAAATAGTCTACTTGTATGATCTAAACTAGAAGTATTAGTAATAGGTTTACCTTCATAATCTGAAAAATATTTTACACTAGCAGTAGAATCAACTTTATTACCACTTGAATCTAACCAAAGAATATTAGGTCCTTCAAAACCATTTGGTTGATAATTTGTATCATTATATGCATTTTCATTTATCGGTACTATTCTATTCTCAACTAATGTTGAACCATCATTTAAATCAAAAGTTATCATTGCTTGAGCTCTATAAGTTGCTGGAATAGATCTAAAATATCCAACTGCCGCATTAGAGAAACGAATCTCCATATCCTTTTTCATTCCAGAACCTAAAGGAATATCTAAAGTAAATGGATAACCAGCATTTACTCCATCATATGTTATTCCTTCCGCATCAAATGATTCAGAGGTTGTAGAAGAATATGTTTCCTTAAACACTTCATCATCAACTGCTTTTCTAATTGAAACAAGCGCAAAAGGATACTTGCTGTGTCCATTTATAGTAGTACTATCTGTAAAGAATTCATTAACATGAGGTGTATTAGCACTACGATTTATAATAATTCCAGTACGCACATTTGCATTTGGCATTGTATATAATTTATTTTCATTTGTTTCATGTTTATTTAATGTATATGTTGTTGTATTTGCTCCATCAATAACTTTAATATCTATTGTTTCTGGTGAATTTGAATCAAATACAGTTAAACTTAATCCATCATTCTTAAAAACTTTTAAACCTGTTTCTATATCTAAAATAAAACCATCAGAAGTAAAAACATATGGCGCTATTGTATAAGCTTTTCCATAATCAGTAGGATCTACTCCATATTGATGTATCTCAGCTGCAGTTCTTTTTGTTTGTAACTCTCCAATAATACGTTCATAGTTATTACCTAATCCTGCTTTAAAAATAGCTCTTGAATTTCTAGTAGGTAATTCAAATATAACTTTAGCTCCTTGAGGAATTACAATATCATTATCAAGCATTAAGCGATATTCTGTTTGAGTTGTTTCTGTTGGACGATCTGAAATATAAGAAGTAGATATACTTAATGTAGAACTATTTACCTGTCCAAATAATGCATCCATCTTATTCTTATCTACATAGTAAATAAAACGTACATAATCCGATTCTTTTTTATGTCCATGAAGATAAACGTTTTTAACATTATTTGTTTGTGCATCAAGCACAGTTGCTTTATCAACTATAGTTGTTTTGAAATTTTTAGGAACAAGCATATAAGAATAAGTTCCTACATTAGTAGTAGTTTGACTATAGCTAAATTCAGTGTTTTTTATTTCCGTAGTTACATTCCATCCTGAACCCTTTCCATCTAAGTCAAACATCCTCATATATCCTACAACACCATTTTCATCTGGTTTTAAGGCATCATAAATCCTAGAATCCATAACTTGACGAATTCCAAGCCATGAAGATAAGAAATAACCATTATTTGCATATTCTGTATAAATATAATGATTTGGAGCCTGTTTATAATAAATATTAAGTGTTCCACTTATATTGTCATAAATAACCGATTGACCAACTGTTCTCATCATATCTGGTGGTAAAACAGGGTTTGGTATTGTATTTGGCATAGAAGCAGTTTGAAAAGGTGCAATTGTTTTTAAAGTTACATCATCATTATTTAAACTTACATCGTAAGTTTCATGACTAATTACATGTCCATAATAATCACCAATAACTTGACTACCTTTTGAACCTTTTTGATCATAAACTTGACCTTGATTATTTGTATAACGCATTTCAATTGCGTAATCTTCATTAAGACTTTCTCTTGTAATACCACTATTTAAAACCAAATATAATTTGGATTTCATATAATCTGAACCTGTAGGCATTTTAGGGAAAACCTTATTTACACTAAGCTTAAAAATATTATTATCTGGTCCTGATATGTTTGCTGAACTAAGAGATTCTTTTTTCTTATCAATAGGATAAGACATCATAAAAAAACTAGCACCTAAATCTACCTTTTGTATAAGGCTAGGATCGATAAAAATTAATGCATTATCCCATTGTTTTCTAAAAGTTCTAATATTTGAATTAAAGTCAGTAGGATAACTATCATCTGGGAAAATACTAATATCAAATTCTAATACTATTTGACCATTATCATTATAGTAAAATCTACTATACGAAAAACCAGCTGTCCCAATACCTATATGAGTTTTCCCAGTCAAGCTAGGATCTAAAGGCCATTCGTTTTGTTCCTCTTCTGTATTATGCCAATCAAAATTTGTATCATAAGGCGATTGTGCACTTACTACAGTTGCAAAACCAGTAAATACTATTATCCCCGTTAATAAAAACACAAAAAATTTTTTTATTAAATTATTTTTACTTACACTTTTATTATTACAATTCCCCATTTAATACTCCCTAATTAAATTTTTACACTTATAGTAATTTTATATGTTTATTTATGTATATTCAAGATTTTTGCCTAACATTTAACAATATTAATGAACATTTTGAGTTTTTGTAGCTTATTTGTAATTGTTTTTATAAATTTAATTATTTTAAATTAATTTAACATTTAAAAAACTTTAAAATGTTATTATATAGGTAATATATTACCTATATAGGAGGTTTTTATGAAATCATTAATTCTTTATCGCACAATATATGGAAGTACAAAACAATATGCAAAGTGGATTCAAGAAGAATTATCTTCTCAATTAGATTGCATCGATAATATAACTAAATATAATATTGATGATTATAATTTTATTATTGTTGGAGAAGCAGTTTATGCAGGACAACTAAAAACACCAAAACATTTAATTCCTATTATAGAAAAATATCCTAATAAAACATTTATCTTTTTCATAGTTGGAATAGCTGATATGGAAGATAAAGAAAATAGAGATAAACTATATGGTGATCTTGCTAAAGCTATGGGTCCCTCTATTGAAAAAGTAAAAGTATTCTTTTTACGTGGAATTTTAGATTATAGTAAATTAAATTTTAAACACAAATCTATGATGTGGATGCTAGTTAAATATCTAAAAACAAAATCAGAAGAAGAGTTACCAAAAGATGCAGATCAACTTATTGAAACTTATGGAAAAAAAGTAAGTTTTATAGATAGAAATTCTATAAAACCACTAATAGATTATGTAAAAGAGGTAAATTATAAATGAAACTAGAAGAATATATAAGTGAAAAAGGAGAAACAACTGATGGAAAAAAATCTGTTGTGTTTTTCTCTCTTTTTGTAATTACTAATCTAATAGAAACAATCTATAATGCTGGCATAAAAGATTTAACTTTAAAACAATTAATGTTATTAATATTAGTTTCTATTTCAGAAGGTGAAACCTTCACAAGATATGGAGAAATAATGGGATCCTCTAGACAAAACATTAAAACTTTAGCTAAAGCTTTAGAAAAAAAATCTTATGTTTCTATTAAACAAAATAAAATCGATAAAAGAGCTTATGGTATCTTCTTAACTAAGAAAACCTCAAAACATTTTAAGGATACAGATGATTATTATACTAAACAAATTCAATCTCTATTTTCAAAATTTACTGATGAAGAAATTAATTTAATGTATTCTTTTATTCCAAAGATTTTTGAAGGAATTCAAACAATGGAGAAATAATATGAAAAAATTTAATATAATAATAATTTTCTTAATAGTATTTATAGTTATAAGTGTTTTAATATTTAATATCTTTTCAAAAAAAGTTGTTTCTGATGCAAAAACATTAACTATTAAAGAAATAAATTTTAACCAAATAGAAGATGGAGAATATCTTGGTAACTATAAAATTTTTCCAGTAGAAGTAAAAGTTAAAGTAACAATTAAAGATAAAGAAGTTATAAATATTGAATTATTAGAACACTTTAATGGATTAGGTACTCCAGCTGAAGAAGTAATAAATCAAATAATTATTAAACAAAGCTTGCAAGTAGATAACATTACTGGAGCAACACTATCAAGTATTGTAATAAAAAAAGCTATTGAAGATTCATTTGAAAAATAACAATTAAAAAGTACTTAATATTTAGTTAAAACATATATAATTAAGTACTTTTTATACTTATTTATCTATAATATTTTTTCAATCATATTTTGCATAATAATTAACTTATTTTTATTTTATTGTATAATAGTAAGGCGAGACTAATTTTAAGGAGGAAAAAATGATTTTTATACACTCGAAAGAATTTGAAGTAAAGATTTATTATGTTAGTGAAGGTAATGGCCTTACTTTCTTAAATGATGAAATTAAAGATTATGCAAAACAAGTGGGTTTTGAAGGAAAAGCTAATACTTCTTTTACTCATTTAGGTCCTAATAGTGCAAACGTTATTGTAATTGGACTTGGTGAAGAAGATAAAATAACTACTCAATCAATTAGAAATGCTGCTTTTGAAGCTGGTAAAATTCTAGATGCTAATAGAATTAAAGAAGCTACTCTTGTAGTAAAAGCTCAAGGAGAAATTTCTGAAAAATCAGTAGGACAATGTTCTGTAGAAGCTTTTTTACATAGTGCTTATTCATTTGATAACTATAAAACAAAACCACAAGAAAAATATGTAGAAACAATTGGTATTTTATCAAATGATTGTAATCAAGATGCAATTGATGAAGCTGTAGACATTACTAAAGGTAATCATATTGCAAGAGATTTAGTTAACATCCCTTCTATAGATTTATATCCAGAAACTCTAGCAAATGCTGCTAAAGAAACTTTAGAAGAATTAGGTGTTAAAGTTACAATTTATGATAAAAAACAAATCCAAGATTTAGGTATGAAGGCTTTTCTAGCAGTAGCTGAAGGTTCAGACAAAGATCCAAGATTTATTGTTATGGAATATCTACCTGAAGGAAAAGATAAAAAAGCTATTACATTAGTAGGTAAAGGTTTAACTTATGATTCAGGTGGTTATGCTATTAAACCAGCTAAAGCTATGGATACTATGAAATCAGATATGGCAGGAGCTGCTTCTGTTATAGGTGCACTATATTCTATAGCTAAACAAGGCTTAAATAAAAACGTTGTAGGAATAGTAGCAACTTGTGAAAATATGATTTCAGGAAGAGCATATAAAAACGGTGATATTGTTGGCTCTATGAAAGGAACAACTATAGAAGTTGGAAATACAGATGCTGAAGGTAGACTAACTTTAGCAGATGCAATTTATTATGCAGCAACTAAAGTAAATTCTGAATCTATTATAGATATTGCAACCTTAACAGGAGCTTGTATAGTTGCCTTAGGAACAAAGATTATAGGTGCAACTACAAGTGATCAAGAATTATTAGAAAAACTTCAAGATGTAGCTAAATTAACTGGAGAAAAAATCTGGCAACTTCCTATAGATGATGATTTTAGAGAAATGATCAAAGGAGAATTTGGTGATATCAAAAATGCTGTTATGGGTGGTGGAGGAGCTAGTACTGCAGCTGCATTCCTAGAACACTTTACAGAAGGCAAATCATGGGTTCACCTTGATATTGCAGGTCCAGCATGGGCAGATAAACCTTATGGTTATATAGCCGAAGGAGGAACAGGTGTTCCAGTTAAAACACTATATAACTATGTAAAAAGAAATCAAAATTAATAAAATCTAACTTCATTTTAAAAATAAGTCCATTATTGAAATATAAATTTCAAATATGGACTTTTTTAATTGTATTGAACAAAAAATCCATTAGGTTTTCCTAATGGATTTATATAAATATTTATTCGTCTTTAACTGTGACTCTTAAACTATCTTCTACTTTTTTTCTCTTTTCCATAGCATGTAGTATTAATGATAATCCAATAACTCCATATGCTACAAACACTCTAAAATATTCTCCTATTTGAGCATCACCCATTAACTTTTGTCCAGCCAGTGGAGATACTATAAATAATAAGTGGAATAAGAATGTTCCTAAAAGAGCTTCTTTCCAAGTTGCTCTTTCTACAGATGCTCCTCCTATTAATAAAGCAGCAACCGCAAATAATCCAACTTGTTCATGATTAGTATAAGTATTTAAAGTTCCTAAGTTTTGTAAATAAACTATTTGTCCCCAAGCCGCAAGTACTGTAGATATAATAATAGCTTTTAATCTTGTCTTATCTACATCAATACCTTGAACCTCAGCTATATGCATATCTTGACCAACTGCTCTCATTTCTTGACCAAGTTTAGTCTTAAAGAATCTATTAATTAATAAGAATATTAAAGCAGAAAATAGTATTGGCATAACTGGGAAGTTTACAATATCTTTAAACAGCCATGTATCAAATGCTTTTCTTATTGGATAAAGGTCAATTGTATTTTTTAAACCAACACCTGAATCCATTAATAATTTATCATTGGAAAATGGTATTATACTTCCTGCCATAACAATAAATACAAGCTGATATATACCATTAGCAAAGAAACCTAAAATCATTGATGTAATCATTTCTTTTCCTTTTGCTCTATTTAATACTTGACCAACTAAATATCCAAATACTACCGCAAAAGGAACTGAGGCTAACATAGCTACAAGTATTCCAGTCATACCACCTATTTCAAAGTTAGCTATGATAAATAATCCTATTTGTCCTGCCATAGCTCCTATTACAATTCCAAAGTTTAATCCCATACCTGTGATAACTGGAATTATAAGGCTAGCAACTAGTAAAAGGTTTCTAGATAATCTAAAAAACATTTCAACCATAATAAAGTTAAGTGCAAGACCTGAGAAATAATATCCTAAAATACATATTATTAAAAACACTATAGGTACTATCATTTACGCAGCCTCCTTTCTAGTAAGAGCATACAGAATAATTCCATTAGAAATTACAATTCTAATTATCTCTGCCATTGACCCTTCAGAAATTATATTTATAACCGGTAAAGATACAGTTAATAAACCTTGAAATAACAAAGTACCGATTATTACATGTGATATTGATGCCTTTCTTAAGCTAGCTCCTCCTATTAATATAGAAGCTGCTGCAGGCATAGAAACATAAAGTGGTGCCATATATAATTGTAAAAATCCAAAACTTTGAGAATAAACAATTATTCCTATTGCTGATAGTACTGTAGAAATAATTACTCCTAAGATTCTATATCTATCTACATTTAAACCATTAGATATTGCAAATTTTTCTCCACTACCAGATACTCTCATAGCTAAACCTGTTTTTGTATTTGAAAATATATAAACAATTAAAGCACATAAAGCAAAAAACAATAATAACCCAGTAGGTACTGATACTCCCATTACTTCAAAAGATAGAAAGTTATTAAGTATCTTACCAAAAGAATCATCCATTGTAAGAGTTGTTCTTAATCCTGTTCCTCCCATAGCCCAAACAAGTTGAGGATTTTTAAATGGTGCTAAAAGCCAGAATATACACATAACAGAAACTATAGAATATCCAAAATAGTTTCCTACAGTCATTTCTTGTCCTTTAACCCTATTTAACATTAATCCATATAAGTACCCTGCAATTGCTGCAAGAGGTATAGCTATGGCAAGTGAAACAACAAATCCTGTCCATCCTATTAAACCTAACTCCATAGATACTAAAGCACCAATTAATCCTAAAATAACACCTAGTGCTAAGTTCATATTAACTCCACTACCTGATTGTACAGTTGGTACCATAGCTAAAACTAATATAGCATTCATACCAAATCTATTTAATATATCAGATAACATTGCTGATAAAGATAAATCCAAGAAAAAGGCCATACCAATAAATATAAATAAAAGTACAGTAATGATAAATCTTGGAAAACCTATCTTTTTATATATATCTTTTATTTTATCCATTAGCTACCTCCTTGATATCTTCACCACTCATCGCAAGACCAAAAATTGCATCATCAGTATCAGGTGTAAAGATTCCATTTAACTTACCTTCAGAAACGATAGCTATTCTATCTGATATTTGTTTCAATTCAGCTAATTCACTAGAAGTAATGATTATTGTAAGGTGTTTTTCCTTATTTAATTTAACTAATGTATCCATAACAAGCTCCTTAGCTCCAACATCTATACCTCTAGTAGGTTCAGATATTAAAAGAATTTCCGGTTCAAAAGTTAAAGCTCTAGCAATACAAACTTTTTGTTGGTTTCCACCACTTAAGGCTCTAGTATGTTGTTTTGGCCCTCTACATCTGATATCTAAAAGTTCTATCATCTCTTCAGCATTTTTTAAGACATCAGCCTTATCTACTAAAGTTAATGGCCCTACCTTATTAAAGAATCTACCACGACTCTCCATTGCTGTATATGCAATATTTAAATCTATAGGTTCATCTAAAAGAAGACCTACTCCTTTTCTATCTTCTGATAAAAAGGCAACATTATTATCTAACATGGATTTAGGGTCATTGTTTTTCATTTCAACCCCATCCTTGTAAATTTTACCACTAGTTTCATAAAGGCCCATTATTCCATTGGCAACCCCTATTTTTCCTTGACCAGCTAGGCCACCAATCCCAAAAATCTCACCTTTTTTTATCTCTAAATCAATACCTTTAACTAATTCACCAGGCATTGAAACTCTTAAGTTTTCTATTTTTAAAGCAACAGGTGCTTCTTCTTCAAAAGATCTCTTATCGGTTTGTTTAACATTTACATCTCTACCAACCATTAAAGCCGCAATCTCAACTGGAGTAACATCCTTTGTTTTTAAAGAAGCTACCATTTGACCATCTCTTAAAACAGTAATGTTATCAGTAATTTCTTTTATTTCATCTAATCTATGCGTTATAAATAAAACAGCTATTCCAAGTTCTGAAAGTTTTTTAATAATTCTTAAAAAATCAGCTGCTTCTGTTTCTGTTAATACCGCTGTTGGCTCATCAAGTATTAACAACTTTAAATTGTCTTTATCTATTTCTCTAGCAATTTCTACAAACTGCATATAACCCACAGGCAAACCTTCAACCTTTTGCTTGTGGTCCATATCAATATTTAATTTATTTAAAGATTCTATAGTATCCTTTTCCATATTATCAAAATCCAAAAATTCCAAAGATTTACCAAGGATTTTGCTTATAGGATTAGCTTTTGTATTTTCTCTGTTTAATTTAACATTTTCGGTAATTGTAAAGCCTGGAATTAACATAAATTCCTGATGAACCATTCCGATACCTCTCTCCATGGCTTCTAAAGGAGTTTTAGGTGAAAACTCTTCACCATCAATCCACATATTTCCTTCATAGCCTCCAGTAGAGTGAATAACATTCATGCCAAATAAAATATTCATCAAGGTTGATTTCCCTGCACCATTTTCTCCTACAAGACCATGGATTTCACCAGGTTTTATTTCAATAGAAACACCTTGAAGAACCTGATTACCGAAATAGTTCTTCCCTATTCCTTCAAGTTTTAATAGGCTCATACGATTCCCCCTTTCTTGAAAAAAAAGAGACTCTTAAAAAATTTTAAGAGTCTTTTTTATAACTTATTTTTAGTATATTTCTGACCCTATTGTAAATAGGATAAAGTTTTCGTTTCCTTCAAAATTTGAGAAAGTAACGTCTACACCGTCGCAAAGTTCAGTGAAGATTTCTTGCATTTTTGCATAGTCATCTTTTCCAACTTCACCTTTAGCATATAGAATTCCATATTCAACTCCCGCTTCGATCATTGTTGGGTTAGCTGGTCTTAGCCATGTAGCAAATCTTCCAGTTCCTCCCTTTTCAGCAATCTTAAGTGCGTTTTGTTCGTGAACATATTCTACATCTCCTGCAAACTCTTCTGGAATTTCAATTCCTAGAGCTCCTGGATAAGCATGGTATGGTGATGGACAACATTGTTCAGGATAGATTCCTCCATATTCAAGTGTTTGCTTGATTAATGGTTCTTGCATACCACAGTTAGTAGAGAAGAATGCAGTGTTTACACCGTATTTTTCAATTTGTCTTGGTACATCTTCCATAATGAATTGTTGAGCACCTGGAATACCAGCATCTCCTGTTGGGTCTGGTGCATCTACTTCGTAGAATTCGATTCCTAATTCTTCAGCTGTCTTTTTCATTTCATCTCTTCTAGCAGCTAATAATTCCATAGCCATATGTCTAGGGAAAGAATAGTGAATAAATACTTCAGCTCCCATTTCAGCAGCTAATTCAATAATATTTTTTCCTCTAGTTAGTTGGTCTAACTCAAGAATCATATCTGCTCTAGGGATTACTGTATCTGGATCTTCATGTGCAGCTCCTAGAATGAATAGAATGTCATCTCTAGTTTCTTTAACTCTGTCAATTGCTGCCGCTGAACCAGTTACAGCTTGAGTAATAACAATTACTTTAACTTCTGGATCAGATGCTAAAGAAGCTATTTGAGATATTGTAGTTTCAGTTTCTTGTGCAAACTTGTCTGGATAAGTAACGTGAACGATCATATCTTCACCATACTTAGCAATCATGTTTTGAGCAGCTCTAAACTCCTCTTCACCTTGTGAAACTGTTCCTGTAACAATTCCAATTTTGAATCCAGCACTTTCAGTAGTTTCTTCTGAACCTGAATCTGCTGCTGGAGCATCGCCAGAACCGCTACAGCCCGCTATTGATAGTAATAATACTAACGATAGCATTACCGATAAAAATTTCTTCATTTAATCACCCCTCGTTTGTCTTTAAATCTTATAATATTGACACTCAAATGTCAATATTTCCCAAGCTATTCAATTAAGTTTTGATTTAAAACAATTGAAGTTATATTTATTAATAAAGAAATTATATATTATTTAAAAATAACTCACTTTAATTTTCTTACCCATTTTTATAAGACATTTAGAAAGCTCTTCTACTAAATTCATTTTAATACTAAAGTTAATTGGCAATTCTGGATTTTGATGAGCTGGATTAACAGCTCTACCTACATAAAAATTAATATCAGTTGCCTCTTCAAATAACATACGACAAATTAAAGAAGCACCATCTTTTTTAAAACTCCAATGTTCATAATGTTTATTTTCATCAAGATAATCATTAGCATATTCAAGAACTTTGTTTAAAGTAATAATTCCCTCAGTAACAAGATCTACTCCTTCAATTTCAGAAATTGGAGGAATATCACTATCTTCAGATTTACCACTAGCATAAACTGATTTACGTAAATATTTTGCGGCAATAGATGCAGTTGTTCCTCCACAAATAATACGCTTTCCTTCCTTAGCAAAAAATAACGACATCATACGATTATCATCATCTCGATTAAAAGGTGGACCAAACAATAAATTCATTGGTTCTCTTTTTCTTATACGCACAACACAAGCAGTTGCATCATCACCAGGTTCATATCCATAAAGCTTATTACATTCATCTACAAGCATTGTGGACATTGTTTTAGCTGTATATCCTCCATATGAAATTGATTGCATATATTCAGCAATATCTTCACGACTCCAATTAGAGTTATATGCTAAACCAACACTTGCATGAGGACAACCATCACTCATAGCAACAAAAATATCATTTTCTTGTAATTTGATAATAGATTTATAAATCTTTTTTCCACCAATATTCATTTCTGTTTTAGGATAATCCCAAATTTCTCCATCACGAATAATAATTGTATGAGGATTATCATACTGAATCAAATCAGCAAACCTTCTATTTTTAAGATGAATAATAGTAAATGTAGAATATGCTACATTTCTAATAGAACAAACAGGAAGTGTTGCTGCTATAGTTTCAACACAATCCTCTAAACTTAATCCTTCTGCCAGCATTGTAGAAATAATCTTAGAAGTAAGAGTTGAAAGAACACTAGCCTTAACACCACTTCCAAGTCCATCTGATAATACTATTACAGTTGAATCATCACTAGGTTTTACAATATCTACATGATCGCCACAAAGCTGTTCACCAAAACGATTTATACTTTTATATCCAATATCTGCAGTTAAATCATTCATCTTGAATTGACTCCTTTAATTTAGTAAGAGCAATTTTTGTTTCTGCAGCACTTTCACCAAGAAGAGATGCAATCTCTTGAACAAGTCTCATTTGCTTATCAACAACTTTATTAGCAACATCAATAGTTTGACGACTTATATTTTCTTTTCTTTCACGTTCAAATTGTTCATCAGTAATATCACGCATAATAGCAATTAGTAAACGTGAGTCTCTATCATAAACTATAGATTGTTCAACATATCGCTTATATTCAGCAAGATACACTTTTTTATTACGTATGTTTTGGCCAGTTTCTAAAACTCTTACAAATTCAGTAGGATCAAGTATACGAATTACTTGTTCTCCTAAAACATCAGTTTCACTACGAATATTCATCAATTCTCTAGCAGCTTTATTAATCTGTTGAACCTCTAATGCTTCATTAAGAACAATAAGTCCACTAGGAGAAGTATTTACTATTGTGTCTGAAAAACTTGTAGTCTTTTCCATAAGGAATGGTAAACACATTGATATCTCAGCTTTACCTTGAATAATAGCAATTGCTTTTTCACGACAAGTATTATATCCACATGAACCACAATCTAATTCATGAGCAGGCTTAAATTTACCCATTTGACGAAGAACATTTTGAATCTCTATATCTGAAGGTACATTATATTCTTGTTCAATATATACAAAATTCTTTTTAAGATCCTCAACCTTTGGCTGAGTAACAATAAAATCTTTTTCACCTGCATATTCTGAAATAGCAACATAATCCTTAAGTGCAGAAGTACGATGATGTTTTTCCATTATTGGACCACCAATACAACTACCTACACATGCAGACATTTCTATAAAACAATTATTAATATTACCTTTAATAATATCTTCAAGTGCTGAAATACAATTATCAACACCATCAATTGCAAGATATGTATAACCAGGAGCATCCTGTGCCATAGTTTTAAGAATACCTCCTGTAGTTGGGAAAAAACGAGCACGAGAATTATTATCATTATCTAATTCTTGTTCAAGTTCAATATTTTCTTCATCTAACCAGTTTGTAAGCTCTTCAAAAGTTAAAGTTGCATCTACAATTCCTTCATAATATTCAGCCTCGTCCTTTTTAGCTACACACGGACCAATAAATACAGTCTTAGCATTTGGATATCTTTCCTTAATATCATTACAATGTGCTTGCATAGGTGACACTATATCTGCCAAATACCCAAGAGCTTGAGGATAATGTTTTTGTATTAAAAGATTAACAGAATGACAACAAGAAGAAATAACAATGTCTCTTTTATCTTCTTTAAGCATTCTTTCATATTCTGTTTTAACAATAGTAGCCCCTATTGCAGTTTCTTCAACATCATAAAATCCAAGCTTATTTAATGCTCTACGCATTGCATTAATACCCACATTTTCATAATTAGCGATAAAAGCAGGAGCAAGACTTGCAATCACAGGATCTTTTCCCTAAAGTAATACTTTCACTTTTTCTGTTTCATCTACAATCTCTTTTGCATCTTGAGGACAAACAACAAAACAATGACCACAAAGAATACATTCATTATCAATAATATGTGCTTGACTCCCTGAAAATCTAATTGCCTTTACAGGACAATAACGAATACACTTATAACAATTTTTACAGTTTGATTTTTTTAATGTTAAACAACTAGCCATTATTTTTTCCTTTCAAATTAACTTAATGTTAATAATTAAAATTATAAACTAATACTTGTTATTATTTTAACAAACTTTATGTAATACTTCTATATATTTTTATTATCAATAAAATTTTCCTTTGAACTTTCTCTATATTTATCCATCTTTATCCTAAATAATTCTCCACTTGAAGGTGGTGTGTAAGATATAGCATTTGCACCTGCCTCTATTGTTTTTATAATACTTTCACTTGTAGGTCCACCAGTAGCAATTATAGGAATATCAGTATTGAATTCTCTTATTTTCTTTACAATGTTTACTGTATCAGCTCCACCACTAACATTAAGAATTGAGGCACCTGCTTCAATCTTTTTTTCAAAATCAGAATACTTTGATACTATTGTAGCTACTATTGGGCATATTACACTTTTTGATATAATCTCAAAAGTTTCAATTGGTGCTGGATCATTTAAAACCACCGCAATACATCCTTGTGCCTCCGCAAGAAGTGCCATATCACGAGATCTTGCACCCTTTGTTGTCCCTCCTCCTACTCCAGCAAATATTGGCATATGTGCAACACTTGTTATTGCAGAAAATATTGATGGATGAGGTGTAAAAGGATAAACAGCTAATATAGCATCTGCATTATTATTCATTATTATTGCTATATCAGTTGTAAATATTAATGACTTTATTCTTTTCCCATTTATTATTATTCCAGAACATAAAGATATTTCCTTAGGAACCAATATTATATTTTCACTTGTTCCACCACTTACTATTGGAATATTTCTTTCTTTTTTTATTTTTTTATCAAACATTATTTCCTCCCAATTTATATAATAAATAGTTTATTTCTTATTTATTAATTTCATTGCATTTATATATTAAATTTTTATTAATTAAAACAAAACAAAAAATATTTTTGCATTATTTTATACAAAGAATATTTTTTATTATCTTTTCCAACCATACTTTCCTTTAAGTTCTACAAATCTAACCAATTCTATTGTTTCAATGTTTACTTTACCAGTATCTGTTTTTGTAACAAGTTTTAATTCCTGTAAATTTCGTGGACCAACTGGAATAACCATTCTTCCATTATTTGCTAATTGATTAACCAATTCTTCTGGCAAAGTACCTGCAGCTGCAGTTACCATAATCCTGTCATATGGTGCATATTCTTGCCAACCAAAACTGCCATCTCCATCCTTATAATATATATTTGTAAAATTTAATTCATTTAATCTTCTTTTGGCATTTTCCATTAATTCAATTATTCTTTCAACCGTATAAACTTCATAAGACATTTTCGCAAGAATAGCTGTTTGAAATCCCGAACCAGTTCCAATCTCCAATACTTTACTATTCTTTTTAGGTTCTAAAAGTTTTGTCATTTCTAATACAAGAGAAGGTTGAGAAATTGTTTGCCCAAAACCTATAGGCAAAGGTGTGTTTTGACTTGCATATTCTTTCATGTCATCATCAACAAAAAATGATCGATCTAATGAATGAAAATATTTTTCAAGCTCATTATAATCCATTACATTCACCTCATTTTTATTTTATCTTCTCTTTTATATATTCTTTTATACCTTCTTTTGATGAAAAATCATATATTTTATTCATTTCTTTAAAATAAGATTTTATATCACTATTTGTTATTAGTTCATAAGATGGAACATCATCAAAATAACCTTTTCTAGCAATTACCCAAGGTTTTTCAGTATGTGTTATTTTTTCCAACACTTTACCACTATACTCACCAAATGTATTTACAACTAAATCAATTACTTTTCGCTCATTTTCATTAAGATTTATTCCTCTTTTTTTAAATATAACAAATCTATCATCATCTATCGGATTATATTTAAAGTTTTTAAACAGACTATATACTTTTGGATAAACTGGACCATGTACCCATGCACAACACTCATCTAAAAACATAGGTCTATCATTTAATGCATATGATAAACCTTGAATAAAGTAAAGTAGTTTTTGAAGTGCTAAAGGTGTTATCTCTTCTATACTTTCAAAAACATATGATAAAACACTTAACATTTTTTCTGATACAGAAAAAAGTTCTTCCAGTTTTATAGCTATTTTTATTGATTTATCATATGTTACTGGAGCTATTTTATCTTTATTTTCATTAAGTTTCCTTTTCATATTAGAAGGATTAGATAAAACATCCTTAATAATATCTGAGTACTCCTTTGATGGAATTTGTCCTGCAAGATATCTAGTAATAGTTATCTCTCCAAAACCAAGTGCAAGTGATAATGGAGATTTCCCTATATCATATATATTCATTAGTTTTTCAATATCATCAATTGTTACAATATCTTCATATTTTCTATACTGTTCATCTATTTCCTTAATATTTAAATCGATTAAACCAGGAATATTCATTTCTTTTTTGCATTGTTTACAAACTGCAGAAGTGATATTAAATGCGTATTCTTTGTTTCTAATAACTTTTTTTATATTTTGTTTTTGTAAATTGTATTCTGTATTTTTCCTGCATGTTGTACAAAAATCAACTTTTACTTTTTTTTCCATTAGTTTCTCCTCCTTGTTTTATATCACTATTTAAATTTGTATTTTATTGGATATTTTTGTATGTGGAACGATATAACAATTACAAAACAATTATCCAACTTGTTTAATTTTATATACAGTGGAACATTCTTTTCTTCATTACCAAATCTTTCTAAAAGCACAACATTCTTTCCAAAAACATATAGTTGTTCATGTTCAAAACCTACATTTTTATTTTGCAATACTTCTGAAAAATCCAATGAATTTAAATTAATTAAAATATCTTTTGCTTTTGATTCATCTAAAATATATTCTAAAAATAAATTAATGTTTTCCTGCCTTAGAGGATTTTTTTCTATCCTATATCTATTATCGTTTATAGCTTTTTTTACTTCTAACAAGTAAATATCTATGTCGTTTTGCGTTAAACTCAATATTTTAACCTCCATATAAATTGATGATAGACTTTTCAAAATTATCTATCATTATTATAGCATTTGATGGATATTTTTCAATATTCTATCATTATGAATGTTTAATTATATTGCTTTTTACTTAAATAAATTATTTATAAACCCCTTTATAACATATGTACTAACTTTATTTGATATTCCTTTTATTTTTTATACTTTTATGCTAAGCTAGCCTAAATTATAAAGGTGAACACAATTATGGAAAACATTAAAACAGTAAGTCTAATTGGCCTTGGTGCTCTTGGTTTATTATTTGCAGAGTCTTTTGCTTCTGCTTCATTAAATGAGTTTCGTGTAATCGCAGATAAATCACGTCAAGAAAAGTATAAAAAAGAAGGTCTATATAATAATGATAAAGAGCTAAGATTTAAAATGTATACACCAGAAGAAATTTGTAATCCTGCAGACCTATTAATATTTGCGGTTAAATATGGACAATTACCTCAAGCAATAAAAGATGTTAAAAAACATGTTGGAGATAATACAATTATTATTTCTCTTTTAAATGGAATAAGTAGTGAAGAAGACATAAAAGCAGTATATGGTGATAAAGTAATTGGCTGTACTGTTCAAGGTATGGATGCTACTAAAAAAGGAAATCGTTTATATTGGAAAAACATGGGAAACTTTACTATAGGTGAACTATACACAGATAAAATTACTCCTCGTCTTAAACTTGTTGCTGATTTTCTAACACGTGCAAATATACCTTATACTCTTGTTAATGATATGAGAGATAGAATGTGGGGTAAATTTATGCTCAATGTTGGAATCAACCAAGTTGTAAGTGTTTGTGAAGGTAATTATGGTTCAGTACTTAAAGAAGGTAAAGAGCGTGATAGAATGATTGATGCTATGAGAGAAGTTATCCCTCTTGCAAAAGCTGAAGGTGTAAAACTAGATGAAAATGATCTTTTATATTGGTTAGATGTAATAAAACCTCTTTCACCTAAAGGTATGCCTTCAATGCGCCAAGATTTATTACAAAAAAGAAAAACAGAAGTAGATCTCTTTGCGGGAACTGTTGTTAAATTAGGACAAAAACACAATATACCTACTCCAATTAATCAAGCATTATTAGAAGAAATCCATGAACTAGAAAAGAATTTATAATACATAAAATCCTCAAGCGTAATTGCTTGAGGATTTATTTATATATTTATTCTTTTTTTGATACAACACCATATCTGAATATATTATCCGCAAAGGAACCTTTTTCTATAAAATTCAAATTATATTTATCTAATATAAGATGTGGTTGTCTAGTTAAATTACAACCCCCTGTAAAATGATTCCAAATAAAATTAACTCCTTTAAAAGCATTTGCCATAAGAGGCTTTTCTGGAAGAACATGATCTATAAAAATAAATGTTCCACCAGGTTTTAATACACGAAATATTTCTGAAATAGCTTTGTTCATATCTTTTACTGAACAAAGAACTAAAGTTTCAACTATAGTATCAAAACTGTTATCCTCAAAAGGTAGATTTTCAACCTCTCCATTAATATAAGTAATAGGATAATTTGTCTTAGGTGTTAACTCTTTTTTTGAATCTAAATCTAATGCTGTAAATGATTGAATAGATGAAAAATCATAATGTTTTAAATTAACTCCTGTTCCAAAGCCAACTTCTAAAACATTACCATGTGCATAAGGCATTATTAATTTTCTATATTCATTTAACCATTTAGATTCAAGTGGTTTCATTAACCTATCATAAATATTATCCATAGTTGTCTCTTTTCTATGAATTAGATATTACTATGTTTATTGTATTTTGTCCTATTTAATGACTTAAAACTTAAGGTCCTCTTTTGAGGACCTTTTATCTAATCACTTTATCTTTCCTTGTTCTTTTAACCATTTTACAGTATCAGCTATTGTTTCTTTAAAATCTCTATTGGTAAAACCTAACTCCTCTTTAGCTTTTTTACTAGAAAAATTGGAATTACAATTTAATGTATAAAGAGAATATTTTGTAAATAAAGGTGGCTGTTTTAAAATACTATAATAAATCTCTGCTAAAGGAGCTATAGCTTTTGCAAATCCTATAGGCAAAAATGCTTTAATCTTTTTTATATTACAAACTTCACTAACAATATCTAACAATTCTTTAATCTCTATATATCTATTTGAGAGAATATAACATTCTCCTTTTTTCCCTTTATCACAAACACTTATTATTCCTTTTGAAACATCTCTAACATCCACAAAATCATATCCACCTTTGACTCCAGCTACTAATCTCCCATTTACAAAATCAATTATTAACTGAGTTATATGACCATTGCTAAAATCATTTGGTCCTAACATTCCTGCAGGATGAACAATACATGCATCTAAATCTTTCTTTTCTACCATTTCTAGAATATAGTTTGATGCTTCTACTTTTGTTTTCGCATATTGTCCTACAACCTTATCACAGTCAAAATCTTTTATTTCAGTTATTATCTCTCCTTTAGGTTTTTCATTAATCGCATGAACACTACTTATATATACTAATCTACCTTTTTTTTCTAAAACCTTTTCAACAATATTTTTAGTTCCATTTACATTAACTTCATATACTAAAGGATTGTATTTGGATTTAATATATACAATACCAGCACAATGAATTACATATAATTTTGAAGGTTTATCATCTAAATCAAATACATCTTTTAAGGAATCTAATTTTGTAACATCTCCTTTAAAAATTTTACAATTTAAACCTTCAATCGAAGTTGTTTTTTCCTGCGGTAAAACTAAAGCCCTTATTTCATTGTCTTTATTTTCTGCTAGCTTTCTTATTATATTGTTACCTAAAAATCCATTTGCTCCTGTTACAATATATACCCTTTTCAAAAAACATTCCTTCTTTCATTATTTCGATTAGTAGTACTAATAAGTAGGTTTTAAATTTACTGGCAATTCTAAATAAACAACATCTTCACTATCATCAGAAACTTTTAAGTCAAAACTAATTTCTTTAATATCTGCACCATCTACACCAATATCCTCTAGTTCAAAATCCATAAAAACTGCACTATCAAATGATACTGTGTTTGGAGTTAAAGTTTTCTCCCAAACACTTATAAATTCATTACCATTTATAGTCACATAGGTATATGTATATTTATGAAATTTTTCACTTTTATTAACAATATAAAGATTAATAGTATAACCATATTCTCCATTTAAATCATAGTCAGTAACAATAATTGTTACTTCATCGTTATCAACTAAGATTTCATCTGTAGCTAAAGTTTCACGAACAAACTTAGTCGCCTTATCTTTACCAAGAGGATAAATATTAACTGTCTCTTGCGCTAATGGTTCTATATACCAATCAGAAGCATCACGAACAAGAAATGTAAGCTTAATATCACTAAATTCACCAATATCATTTTCTATTAATGTTTTAATATTTGTAAAAAAAATAGTAATTTCTTTTTCTTCTCCAGCATTTACACCATACAAACTTTCAGCATAGGCATTAACACCATTTATAGATGCATTAGGAATAATTAACGTATAATCTGTATCTGAAGACTTGTTTTTCACATAAGCTTCTATTGCATAACCATACATATAATTAGGATTAATTCCTGTTACTTTAACTAAAATCTCCTCATTATCAATTGCTACTAACTCATAAGTAGATATAGCTTCAGTTGTTTTTTCAACTTGATTTGTAGTTACATCAGAATTTTCAATATCGTTGGACTTCTTTCCATCTCCACAAGCAGCAATGGCAAATATCATCGCAACTAAAAGAAGCATAGTTAATACTTTTTTCATAGCCATTTTCATTCCTCCTTTTAATTAATAAAGGTTCCTCATGTCAAAAAAGTTTTATCATAAGGTTTGTCAGATTATTCTTATATGTATTATTATTGTTGGTTTTGTGAGTTAGACTATAAATCTTACTCTTCTTTAATTTAATTATATATTTTTTAGCTTATTTATAATAGTTCTAACATGGGTTTTCACTATTTATTTACTATATTGTTTTTAAATATAAAAAAGATGAAATCCAATATTAATAGAATTTCATCTACAATAACAAATATAAAACTAAAATAATAAGAAAATATATATTTTACACCTATTCATTCCACTGCTCTAGCATATTTTTCATCCATGCATAAACATCCATTGAATATACCTTTTCAAGATTTTCTGGTGTTAAAACCTTGTCAATTTCTCCATATGCTATAACTTTACCTTTATCAAGCAATAATGCATGAGTACCATAAGCCTTTGCTAATGATAAATCATGTACAACAGATATTACTGCTCTTTTATCATTGCGATACCATTTTGAAACAAGCTCTAATATCTGTTTTTGATAAATAAGATCAAGATAATTTGTAGGTTCATCAAGCATCAGTATTTTAGGATCTTGCGCAAAAACTTGAGCTAAAAATGTTCTTTGTAATTCTCCTTTTGATAAAGTTAAAACAGATCTATTCACAAACTCACTTAGTCCAGTAAGCTTTAAAGCATTTTGAATCTTGTCTTCATCCTGTCCACTTTTTTGAGAAAAAATACCTGGCGCATAAGCATAACGACCCAAGCTTACCACTTCATTTACAGTAAAAGGATAGTTTACATAATAACTTTGAGACAATACACCTAAATTTTGTGCTAATTCTTTTGGCTTATAAGTCTTTATGTCTTTATTTAAATAAAAAACATCACCAGTATAATCTATATACTGCGATACAGCATTAATTAGTGTAGATTTACCAGCACCATTAGGACCTACTACCATAAGCCATTGATTTTCTTCCACAAAAAAATCAATATTTTCTAATATATTAAATTTCCCATAATTTACAGACAAGTTCTTTACTTCAAGTAGCTTCATCTTTGTATACTCCTTGTTCTATAAAAAATAATGACAAATATAATAGATCCAATAAAAGATGTTACAACACCTATTGGAAGTTCTAATGGATTTAAAAGTATTCTTGAAATAAGATCAGCTAACATAAGAAATATTGCACCACCAAACAAAGATGCAGGTAAAAGTCTTTTGTGATTTGGTCCTACAATCATACGTACTACATGTGGTGTTACAAGCCCTACAAAACCTATAGTACCACCAATAGATACACAAACTCCTATAAGTATGGATACTGTAATAAGTATTAAAAGCTTTACACCTCTTATATTTACACCTATATGCATTGCATTTTCCTCTCCAATTGCAAAGGCATTAAGCTCTTTACTTAAAGAAAGAATAATAACACTACATATAATAAGTGTAATAAATAAAAGTAATGCATTTTGATAACTACTACCAGCAAGAGAACCCATTGTCCAAAACGTAATATGCTTTACCTTATCTGATGCAAAGGTAATTATAAGTGACATAATACTACTTACAAACATAGAATATATTACCCCTATCAAAATTATTGTATTTGTAGATAGAGAATAATCAAGCTTATAAGCAAGCGACAAAATAATTAAAAGAGATATAAAAGCAAAAAGCATTGCCATTAATATCGTACCTGATAGTGGCAAAGATGGAATAGTGATTCCAAAAGCAATTGCAATAATCGCTCCTAAAGATGCACCAGAAGATACACCAAGTGTAGAACCATCAGCTAAAGGATTTTTTAATAAACCTTGCATAGCTCCACCACACAATGATAAAGATGCTCCTACTAATGCAACACATATCACTCTAGGCAATCTAGAAGCATAAATAATAGCTGGTGAGGAAATCTCATTAGGTATTGGCAATCTAAAAATTGTATTCCATATTATTGTAATAGTGTTTTTAAACGGCACACTTACACTACCTATACTTACACAAAGTATCAGTACACCAAATGTAATAAGCATAAAAACAACATATTCCCAAAGTTTGAAGTTTTCTCTTTGTTTCATATTAAATCCCCTTATTTAAAGTGATTATTCTGCTTGTATAGTTTTTTCTCCATAAACAAAATCAAACATCAACTTTGCACCATCTACAAGACGTGGAGCAGGACGAGAAAGTTCATTATTTGAAAGATTTAATATTGCTCCATTTTTCACAGCTGTAATATCTTCCCAGCCTTTACGAGACATAATCTCTTCTTCAGGAGTAGGACCTTCTCCAAAATACATAGAAATTGTCACAATATAATCTGGATTACGCTCCATAACTTGTTCTTCAGAAATTTCACCCCAACCAACAACATCATCAAAGACATTTTTAAGGTTTAAAATCTCACATATCTCATTCATAAAAGTACCACTACCAGCAGTCCACAAACCATACTCTAATGGAGAAACTTCAAAGTATACAGTCTTTGTATCTTCACTTGTAGCTTTACTAGCTAAATCATCAAAACTTGATTTCATATCATTAATTATTGATGTAGCTTCATCATTTTTACCCATCAATTCACCAATAAGTTTTATAGATGTATAAACACCTTCAATATCCTGTGCCTCAGATACAACAACTTTTATACCAGCTGCTTCTAAAGCTTCAACCTGTTCTTCAGTCTGAGCCATAGTACTCATAAATACAACTTGTGGTTCAAGATTGATAATCTGTTCAATATTGGTATTAGCCCCAGATTCAACTGCAGTTACATCAACTACCTCTAAAGGATAATCACAATATTCTCCCCTACCAACTAATGCATCACCAGCACCAATAGCATAAATAATTTCACAATCTGAAGCAGTAAGTGCTACAACACGTGTTGCTGGTTCATCAAGTGTAATTTCTCTTTCTTTCATATCAGTAACTGTTATTAATGTTTCAGCTTGTTGATTTTGATTAATAGAATCACTAGGCGATACTGTTTGTTTACAACCTGTAAACAGCGACAACATCAACATAACTATTAAAATAACTTTAATCTTTTTATTATATTTCATTTTTAAAACACTCCTTTCAAAATATAAATGAACCTTGTTGCGTTTTCATTAAGTAATATGATACGATTTCATCATAAAATTTCTATTTAATAGTGAGACAATTATATCAAATGGCTTAAAGTGTCTCAACTTTCATTTAAATTTATAATACATACTTAAGGAGGATTGGTTTATGAAAATTAGCGATTTATTAAAAAGTAAAACATTATCACTCTCATTTGAGGTATTTCCGCCTAAAACTGAGACTGACTTTGAAAATGTAAAAAGAGCAACTGAAGAAATAGCTAAGCTTAAACCTTCTTTTGTAAGTGTTACATATGGTGCTGGTGGAGGTACTAGTCGTTACACCTTAGATATCGCAAAAAATATAAAAGAAACTTATGGAGTACCATCTTTAGCACACCTTACATGTATCTCTTCTACTAAAGAAACAGTTAAGGAAAGAATTAATGATATAAAATTAGCTGGAATAGAAAATGTGTTAGCTCTTCGAGGTGATATTCCAGAAAATATGAAAGATTCAGATAGAAAAAACTGGAGCTATAATTATGCAGTAGAACTGGTACGTGAATTAAAAGACTCAGGGAATAATTTCTGTATAGGTGGAGCTTGTTATCCTGAAATTCATCCTGAAAGTAAAAATCAAAAAGAAGATATTTTATATCTTAAAGAAAAAGTAGATGCAGGTTGTGAGTTTTTAACAACACAAATGTTTTTTGATAATAACCTACTTTATAATTTTCTTTATAAGATAAGAGAAGCTGGAATTACTGTTCCTATTATTCCTGGAATAATGCCTATAACAAATGCAAGACAAGTAGAAAGGGCTATTAAACTATCTGGTGCTTTTATGCCACAACGATTTAAAAGCCTTGTGGATAAATTTGGAGATGATCCTGAAGCTATGAAACAAGCTGGCATTGCTTATGCAACTGATCAAATTATTGATTTATATGCAAATGGAATAACCAATGTTCATGTTTATACTATGAACAAACCAGATGTCGCAAAAAAGATTCAAAGTAATCTTTCTAATATTTTAGGAAAATGAATACAATAATTACAAAAACATATAAATCATTGCCATTTAACGAAAAAGAAGCACTACGTTATGCTGGCTGTAAAATACCAGATGAAGAAACTCTTAAACTACTTAATTCTAGTATTAAAGAAATAGAAGATAAGCTAACTTATAAAGTATGTTATGGAGTATTTCCACTTAACATAAAAGATGACTTATGTGATTTTAATGTATTTTCAGTTAAGTCATCTAAACTTGCAAAAAATCTTAATGGTTGTAGTGATGTAGTTATCTTTGCGGCAACAATAGGTGTAGGTATTGATAGGCTTATTTCAAAATACGGAAAAATCTCTCCATCAAAATCAGTAATGATAAGTGCTTTAGGAAGTGAACGTATAGAAGCACTTTGTGATAAATTTAATAAAGACTTTGAATTTGAAAATGAAGTTAGTCTAAAACCTCGTTTTAGTCCTGGGTTTGGTGATTTATCATTAATGATTCAAAAAGATATTTTTGCAGTACTTGATTGTCCACGTAAAATTGGACTTAGTCTTAATGATAGTTTACTTATGTCACCAACAAAATCTGTAACAGCTTTTGTTGGTATAATTAAAAAAAAGGAGTGTTTATAATTTGAATTTTACAGAATTTTTAAAAAGAAATAATGTTTGCCTTGATGGAGGAATGGGAACACTTTTACAAAATCAGGGTTTAAAACCTGGAGAAAAACCTGAAGTATGGAACATTACTCATCCTGATATCATAATAGATATTCATAGACAATATTTTGATGCTGGAAGCAATGTAGTTTGTACAAACACTTTTGGAGCAAATTTATTAAAGTTTAATAAAGATGAACTAGAAGCTATTATAAAAGCCGCTATTGAAAATGCAAAAATAGCAAGAGACACAAGTAAATCACAAAAAAATAAATATATAGCTCTTGACATTGGACCTTCTGGAAAGATGTTAAAACCTTTAGGAGATCTTGATTTTGAAGAAGCTGTTTCTATTTTTGCGCAAACTGTAAAATTTGGTGTTAAATATGGTGTGGACCTTATTTTAGTAGAAACTATGAATGATTCATATGAAACAAAAGCAGCTTTACTTGCGGTTAAAGAAAACTGTGACCTTCCAGTTATTGTTACAAATGCTTATAGCGAAGATGGAAAATTAATGACTGGTGCATCTCCTTTTGCAATGGTTGCTTTACTTGAAGGTATGGGAGTTGATGCACTTGGTGCAAACTGTTCCTTAGGACCTAAACAACTTACAGGTGTTGCAAAAGAACTAATTAAATATTCTTCAGTTCCTGTAGTTTTAAAACCAAATGCTGGTCTTCCAAAGTTAATTGATGGTAAAACTGTTTTTGATGTAGGAGTAAAAGAATTTGCAAAAGATGTTGCTGCTCTTGTAAAAGATGGATTACGTGTTTTTGGTGGTTGTTGTGGTACAACACCTGATTTTATAAAAGAACTAGTTTTAGAAACTAATGATTTGCCTGTAATACCTGTAATAGATAAAAATCATACAGTTGTTTCATCATATAGTCATGCTGTTACTTTTGATGATGTCCCTATTCTTATTGGAGAACGTATTAATCCAACAGGTAAAAAGCTTTTTAAACAAGCTCTTTTAAATAATGATATGGATTATATTTTAGCTGAAGGTATTAAACAACAAGAAAAAGGTGTTGATATATTAGATGTTAATGTAGGTATACCAGAAATTGATGAAGTAAAAATGCTTGAAAATACTGTTTTAGAATTACAATCGGTAACTGATCTTCCATTACAAATAGATACATCAAACATTGATGCAATGGAAATAGCTCTTCGTAAATATAATGGTAAAGCAATGGTAAATTCTGTTAATGGTAAAGAAGAAAGTATGAAAGCTATCTTCCCACTTGTAAAAAAATATGGTGGTTTAGTTGTTGCATTAACACTTGATGAAAATGGTATACCAGAAACTTCTTCAAAAAGAGTTGAAATTGCAAAAAAGATTTTAAATACTGCAAAAACTTATGGAATAAGTAAAAAGGATATTATTTTTGATCCTTTAGCAATGACAATAAGTGCAGATAATTTAGCCGCAAAAGTAACTCTTGATGCACTTTATCAAATAAAAAATGAACTTGGTTGTCACACTTCTTTAGGTATTTCTAATGTTTCATTTGGACTACCTAATAGAGATGTAGTAAATAGTACCTTTTTTGCACTTAGTCTAGCAAAAGGACTTAGTGCAGCAATAATGAATCCTTTTTCTAATGAAATGATGAAAGTTTATTATAGTTATAATGCACTTTCTGGTTTTGATGCAAACTGTGAAAAATATATTGCTAATGCTGATTCTTTTACAGTTACCACAAAATCTGTAGAAACAAAAAAACAACTTAATGAAATAGAAATTGCATCTAATCTTCAACACTCAATAATTAAAGGCTTAAAAGATAAAGCTGCTGAGCATACTAAGGATTTACTTAAAACAACTCCTTATCTAGATATAGTTAATAATGAAATCATTCCCGCACTTAATACTGTAGGAACAGGATTTGAAAACAAAACACTTTATCTTCCTCAACTTTTAATGAGTGCAGAAGCCGCAAAAAGTGCATTTGAAAAAATAAAAGAATTTACAGCTCTTTCTGGCAGTGCTCCTGCAAATAAAGGAGACTTTGTAATAGCTACTGTAGAAGGCGATATACATGATATTGGAAAAAATATTGTAAAACTTTTACTTTCAAATTATGGGTTTAATGTAATTGATCTTGGTAAAGATGTACCATGTCAGACTGTAGTAGATGCAGTTATTAAACATAATGCTCCTATTGCTGGTCTTTCAGCGCTTATGACTACTACTGTTCCTGCAATGGAGAAAACAATAAAACTTTTAAGAGAGCAAGCTCCATGGTGTAAAGTTGTTGTTGGTGGAGCAGTACTTACACTAGAATATGCAATGAAAATAGGCGCAGATAAATATGCAAAAGATGCTATGGAAACAGTTCGTTATGCTGAAGAAGTTATGAAAAATATCAAAAGATAGGTTTATAAGCCTATCTTTTTATTATTTTCAATATTTTTTTATCTTTTAAATTTCACATTAAAATGGTTATTTTATCTGGTTTTTCTTTTATTTTTCATTTAAACTCTCTAGTTTCTCTAACTTGGAACAAGTTACTCTATTTGATAAAATATAATTGAAATAAGAAAAGGATAAAATTATGCGAATACTTTTTCTAACATCAAATATTGGCGGTGGCCATACACAGGCTGCTAAAACTTTGGCGGATGGTTTTTCTAAGCATCCACTTAATTATGAAGTGAAAATTATAGACATCATAGAAACATTTAGCCCTTTACTTTCTAAAGTTGTACTAGAAAGCTACCTAGCTCTTTTACGCCATGCACCAACTTTATGGGGAATGTTTTATGATCAATTTATGGAACCTAAAAGTGGTTCAGATACCACAGAAATACTTAATCGTATTATTTCTCCAGAAATAATGAAATGCATTGATGACTTTCAACCTGATTTGATTGTTAATACCTACGCTTTAGGTAGTACAGTAATTGGTTCGCTTAAACAAAGAAAGTTATTAGATATTCCTGCAGCTACAATCATTACAGACTATAATATCAATTCATTTTGGATTCACCCCGGTATTGATCGCTATTATGTTGCAGCAGATGCTTTAAAACCACTCTTAGTTAATTTCAATATTCCAGCAGAAAATATTAGACCTTTAGGCTTACCTGTTAGACCAGTTTTTCTTGAAGCAAAAGCCATCTCTCCAAGTGAGATGCGCAAGCAACTAGAACTAGAAGAAAAAAATACTATTCTTTTTATGGGTGGAGGACTAGGTCTTGGTGATATTATGCAAATTGTTGGTAAAATAGATAAAGTATTAGATAATTCACAATTATTAATTGCATGTGGTCATAATAAGGAACTATTATATAATGCACAACAATTAGAAGTAAGTAACAAACTCATTCCATTTCCTTATACTGAGGAAATTGACAAATATATGCAAGCTTCAGACTTTATAATTACTAAACCAGGTGGATTAACTTTATCTGAGTGTATGGTGTTAAATAAACCTCTAGCTTTAATTTCACCTATTCCTGGACAAGAATCAAATAACCAATTCTTTTTCCTAAATCAAGGTATAGCTATATCATTGCCAAATAATAAATACGCTGGGATTATTTTTAAAACTTTTAGTAATAATAAACTAAGATTAGAAAGTATGATTCGCTTGCAACAACAACTAGGTAAACCAAATTCTACAAAAGATATTATAGAAGACCTTATTAATTTGGTAGAAGATAAATAAACTAAAGTTTTTAAAACATAGCACTTTGATTAGTAATCATAAAAAAAGAGCAATAACACTTTTAGATTATCTATTTAGTTATAGCTCTTTTATTTTGATAAACTATTATTTTACAAACTCTGCAGCTGCTCTACCTGCTTGTCTACCAAATGCAAGATAGAATGCAATAGCTGAACCACTACCTGGATATTCTTTATACATTACTTGTCCAGAAGCAACTTCTCCTGCAGCATATAATCCTTTAATAACTTGATCTTGATTGTTTATAACTTCACCGTCAATTGTAGTTACAATACCACCAATAGATCCTGAATTACCCATAAAGAGTTTAAGTGCATAATAAGTAGGGCCCTCAATTTTTTGTAAATACTGTGCATCTTTATCAAAGTCTTCATCTTTACCTTTAGCTGCTAATTCATTATAACGAGCTACAGTAGCATCTAATTTTTCTACATCAGCTTGAATAAGTTCAGCTAATTCTTCAATAGAGTCAGCTTTAAATGCCATTCCATTTTCTATTGAAGCTTCAACACGATCATTGCCTTGGTCTGTTATTGCCCAAATTTCATTAAAACCTAAATCCATTAGTATTCTTGTTCTTGTAAAATGGAATCTAGTTTCATCCATAAAACGATCACCTTCTGGAGTAACATAGAGTCCTTTATATTCTTCACCATAACCATAGAATGTTGGACTATTAACACCTAAGTCAATACCTGAATCATGGAATAACAATTTTGCATCAACTGCTTTAGCCATAATAATTCCATCACCAGTATTTCCTTTATTTCCACCATGAGCCATACTTCCTAATTTAAGGAATGGATGATATTCTTTCATAAGTTCTTCGCTTCCTGCAAAACCACCAGTAGCAAGAATTACAGCTTTAGCATTAATTGTAATATCATCACCTTTTTCATTAGTTGCTTTAACGCCGACAACTACTCCATCTTCTACGATTAATTCAGTTGCTGGTGTTTGTAATAATACTTGTCCGCCTAATTCAATGATTTTTTCTGTTAGAGGTTCTGTAAATCCTACACCTCCACCTGCTGGAACATCATCAAAACCTGCTGTTCTATGTCCAAAGCTTAGTTCATGAGATGAATGAAGTTTAGTAATTTCTTCTTTCATTTCAACTCCATTTTCAATCATCCAGTCAATATTTTCACCTGATGTTTTTGCGGCTAACTCAATAAATTCTTTGTCTGCTTTTCCTTCAGATACTTCATACCAGTAATCTGCAAGATCTTGAGCAGTTTCTGTTCGGTTTAGTTTTTTAGAAATACTAGATTCAGCTGCTAGGATAAGTCCTCCCGACATCATAGTGCTTCCACCAGTAACTGGCATCTTTTCTATTAAGATAACTTCAGCTCCATTTTGAATTGCTTCTAAAGCTGCTGATAAACCAGCGATACCTCCTCCAACAACAACAATTTCTGTGTCTAGTGTTATTTCTTCACCTTCACTAGATGTTGCTATCTCTTTTTCAAAATCAAATACTTTTAATCCTGCCTTTTCAATTGCCTGTTTAACTGCATCAATGATTCCATTTGACGTATTGGTTGCACCTGTTACAACATCAACTTTAATTGAGTTGTGTTCAACAATTGCTTTAGGGATATCATTAAGTGCAGCATCAGAAATACCAGGTGTTTCATTATGTTCTAATACTTTAACTTCTGTGATTACATTCCCTTCGAATGTCACTTCAACTTGAAGTCCTTCTGCATGACCTTTAGTAGTTACAGAAATAACCTGTGTTTCATTTGATTTTGGTGCACCACAACCTACGACAAGAAGTAGCACCAAAAATAATGATAGAAATTTTTTCATTATTCCACCTTCCTTATATATTTGAGTATATCACTTTATTTATTTTATCTACAGCTACAACAAAATAAAAAGCACTATAATAAATAGTCAATAAAAAATAACTAAAAGAAACTTTAGTTATTTTTATATTATTATTTCACTACCTGTGGATAAGTAATCAATATTTTCTTTCATACTAGATTTTAATCTTTCATATGATTCTATCCCTGTACAATGGCATGTGTAAAACTTAGCTTTTGTATTAATTAAATATTCACCAATTATATCAACCGTATTAAAATCCTCATGTCCACTAGATTTTCTATAAAGGTGGAAACCACCTATTACATAGTCAGGCATTCTTTCTTTAAAAGTGTAAAAGTGTTCAATTATATTTGTAATACCATTATGAGCACAACCTGTTACTAATAAAATCTTTCCATCTTCTTCTATCACAAGATTTTGTTCATGAGTAAAATTATCATCTATCAATTGCCCATTATCCTCTTTAAGTAATCCCTGATTTGATTTTAATCGAGGTCCTTTAAAATTAACATTTGAAAATAAATAAATTTCTTTATCAATCGAATAATAATCTGAAGTAAATACAATTTGATTATTATCTTTTAAATTACCATCCAACCCAATAAATTCCTTTTTTCCTGTTGAACGAAGTGAATAATAATTTTCAAAAGCATTTTGATGAATATAAACTTTTGCTTTGTTGTTTTCTTGTAAAAATAACTTTAATCCTCCACCATGGTCATAATGTCCATGAGAAATTACTAAAAAATCAACATTAGAAATATTTATATTCATTTTTTTAGCATTTTCAAAAAATAATTCACTAGCACCTACATCAAACAATATTTTATGATTCTTAGTTTCTATATATAAACTAAGACCATGTTCATTGTTAAAATCTTGGGATATTGATGTGTTTTCTACTAAAGTCTTAATAATCATATAATCTAATTTCCTTTAAAATAATTATATAATTAATTTATTCTATATCAATTATTAAATATTATATTAGTCATTTTAAATATACATTTGTATGTTTTTAATTATTTTAATCATGATACAATTTTAAAAAGGAGATAGATTATGAAAAAAATATTAAGTATTCTTTTTGTTTTTCTTCTTTTAATAGGATGTTCTTCAAATAGTGTAATAGAAGATACAGCTATTGAAGATGATTTTGAAAAAACAATGCAAGAATTACAAAAAGAAATTTTAGAAGAATATGAAAAAGAAAATAGTTTAGATGATTCTGAAATGGTAACCATTAATCAGCTTCCTTATGAAATTGTTCATATGGATGATAAGCTTGATTCATCAGGAGCAGCCTACGTACATTATGTGTTTCATAACAATAGCAAATTTCCAATTCTTAGATTTGAACTAAATGGTGTATTAAAAGACACTAATGAAAAGACTTACTATGTTAACTATTTAACTGTAATGCCTAGTGAAACTTCTACACAATTTGATTCTTTTGCGCCAACATCACTTAATGTAGATGATATTGAAATCAAAAGCATATTATATTATTATTTGGACTCAAATGATAGAAAGATAGAAGTTGAATATAATGTACTTAAAGATGAGTATGAAACTCGTATTAGACCTTTAAGTGAATTTGTTGAAGATCTTGACGTTAAATACGATCAATTACCTTTTGAATTTAAAGGAATCGATACAAAATCAGATAATAATGGAGTAGCTTTTGCATATTTTTCTTTCACAAATAATAGTAACTATGTAATAAAATACTTTTCTATTGATGGTATAAGAATGGATTCCAATAATCATTCACATTTCACATGCAGAGACAGTGTCCAACCAGGAGAAACATCCCCTATATTTAAAGGTGTTGCTCCACTAACTTTTAACATGGATGATGTTAAACTTATACAAATTGAATATGAATATATTAATGAAAATGAAAAAACTGTAAAAGTTAGCTATGATTTACAGTTAGACAAATATACATATGCTAGAGAAAGTATATTAAATTAAGCTTATAACATAAAACCGACACAAAAAATGTTTACGTCGGTTTTTATAATGTTAAAAATAAATTTATAGTATCATAAACCACTGGGACCCTTAGAATAGCCAATAAAATCAAGGCTTTCAGAATTTCGTTTCCGTTCTACCCATCATATTCCTTATAGTTTCTATATTGTTTCTTTCATTCCACTTCCTGTTCTAGTAAAAATTATCATTATTCAATATTTTTTAAGCTATCGTATAATTCATCAAAAGACTTTATACCTTTACAACGCCCATATGACAATTCTTTGGTATCACCAAACTCAAACAAGAAGCATTTAGTTATTTCCTCTACAGTTTGTTCTAACTCATTGAAAAATTGTTGATACGCAATTTTTTTTAGTAATACTGCCTTCCTCCAATATATTTTCAATTAATGACTCTGTTACTTGATCTAAAGGTAGATTTTTAAATGCATTAATCGTGAACTATTACTTATTCATAATTTTCTTGCTTAGAATTTATTATAAAATGAAACCCAGTTCACTCAGTTAATTACCCATAACTGGGTAATTTTATATTGGTGTTTCTGGGTAAATTTATATTAGCATTAACAAGTCATTATCTTTCCTTCAATTACTTAATTGTTAATTGAATTCAAACAATTCAATTTTATTTTATACTATTATAAAACTTAAATTATTCATAATTAGAGATATTTTCTGCCAAAAAAATGTATTCCCTTAACTTATTCTGTAGAAGTTTTTTATCAATTAATTTTAAATTATATTCTGAAACCATTGTAGGAGACAAACTTCTACTAAGTGCAAACTCAACAACTTCATCATCCTTACTTGCACAAAGAATAATTCCAACACTTGGATTTTCATTTTCTTTTTTATATTCTCTATCAAGAATTTCTAAGTAAAAGTTGATTTTCCCAACATACTCTGGTTTAAACTCACCAATTTTCAATTCAAATGCGACAAGACAAGAAAGACCTCTATGATAGAAGAGCAAATCAATATAATAATCGCGATTCCCTACTTGCAAACGATACTCTTCATCGACAAAAGTAAAATCTTTACCTATTTCAAGAATAAAATTTTTCAGATTTTGAATTATAGATTCGCGTAAATCTTGCTCTGAAACAAATTCTGGTAAATCAAGAAAATCAAGTACATAACTATCAATAAATACATTTCCTGTTGCTCTTCTTGATTTTTCTATAGCAGACGTTATTGGCTTTTGGGATAACATATACCTTTCATAATATCCGCTATCAATTTGTCTTTCTAATTCTCTTTTTGAAAGGCGTTCTTTAATGCACATATTCATATAAAATATGCGCTCATCCATTGTCTTGCATGCAGACATTATTTTTAAATGATTTGTCCAACTTAATTGTGTCACCAGTGGTGACACTTTTTCATTATCCTTATAAAGCTCATAAAACTGCTTCATTCTATAAAGACCACGACGATTAAAACCTTTTAAATCAGGATAATTTATTTCAAAAAAATCAGCAAGTTTCTGAACAAAAGAATCTCCATATTCAGCATTTTTAGAATTTATACTAATGTATTCTCCGATTTCTCGATACATTAAAATTAGTTCTTCGTTAACTTTACGATATGCACGATTTTTTGAAGATTCAATAATATTAACTACTTTTTCAAATTCCTTATCATATTTTATTAAATTATTCATATTATCTTACTATCATTTCTAATAACTCCATAAATTTAATTAGCATTAGAAATAACTTCCTTTAATAAATTATATTTTATATATATCGATATCCTAAAAAATTACTTATAAACTATCTTATCAGTAGTATTTTCTCTTCCTAAATCCTTAAATGCATATATTACTGTTATTAATGACATGTTTATAATGTCATCTAGATTAGATTTCTTAAACCCAATAATTAGTAAATTCAATTTCATATATTTTATAATTATCACAGAAAATATAATTATATTTATTTAAAACATGTGTAGAAATTCCTAAAATATTAAAAGCAATATTTCCATATTATAAATTTTCAATTTTAATTTCACTTTCAAAAACGCAATTATTTTCATATTTTGAAAGTATATTTACGTATTATAAAACCGACGTAAATATTTACATCGGTTTTGCGTCGGTTACATCGGTTTTTGATTTTAATTTAAAACAAATTTTGAACTTTAAGCCACTCAATACTATTCCCACTCTTCACCGATGAAAGTTAGAAGGGTGAAAAAGCTTGATATTTCAGCCTTTTAAGCAATTCACATCCGTTCTGTTAGCTTTTTTTCGGCTCATTTTCAGATTTTTTACCCGTTCCAGTCCCAGTTCCGGTTCTGGTCTATTATTCTAATAAAAGAAGAAATTCTAAAATAGAATTAAACACCTCTTCAAGTTCAAGATCACCAACAAAATTATTTTTCTTCCTGTAAGCAGCCCATCTTTTAATGAAAATAGGACTTACACTTAATTGATTTATTAAATTCTTTAATTTTTCTATATCGTATTCTGTATTTCTATAAGAAAATGTATTATTGATTGCATCTTTTAAAATCTCTTTATCAATTTTGTTACTTTGAAGTTTCCAAACTAAGTAAAGGTCAAAGTAGTCTTTGCTTCGGCTATTTAAAAATCCTCTGGAGTATATAGTCTCTATTTTTTCTGCTATCATAGTTTCAATAGGATATGCTTTTACAGGGATTATTTCTTTATCAAAAATACTTATGTAATCATAATCAACTGGCTTAGGTGTGATAATATCTCCTGTGGCAATATCTATAGGGACATACTGTCGTAAATTTTCAAACATTGCTAATAACATGACTCTAAAACCACCATAAAAATCTTGCTCTCTAATGGGTTTGACACTATCTATTTTATAAGAAATGGTATTCTCTGTACTATCTAAAATTTTGATAAAGATTAGTTCAATATTATCTTCTGAAAGTTTTTCGTTTTTAAGTAGAAAATCCATATCTACAGTGGCTCTTGAATCTATCCCTACTATATTAGATAACAAGAAACCACCTTTAAAAATAAAATTATCCTTGTAGTCAGATTTAGAAATCCTTAAGAGTATATCTTCCATGAAGTAATAAGCAAGGATAGAATTGTATACAATACCGGTATCTGCACTTACTTTTCTTACTATTGTTTTTAATTTGTCTTTATTCATAAACAAGCTCCATTATCTCTTGTACTTCTTGAACAATATCCATTTGCCGTGCAATACAAAATAATTTATGAATATCTTTATCTGAATAATTAGGGTAAGCTTTTACAAAGTTAATATAAACTTCAGGATCCATATTTGACTTGTTTTTGATAAAATCGCAAAGAGTCCTTTCTGCAGAATAGAGTCTTACAAGGTTGCCTATATTAGTCTTTTTTTCAATAACTCCAAGATTCAGTATATTATTGCTAACATAATAAATATGTGCATTTTCAGGTTTTTGATTAAATTTATATTTATGATTTACAGTTAGATGAATTTTATACGGGATTTTATCAGTTAAATTCATTAGGTAAAGAGCTGTTTCATAAGAAAAAACAATTTTAGGATATCTTGTTTGAAATATAAACAATTCATCGTAAATACCGTCTTTAGACATGTAAATACCACGTTGAACTCTTTTTAATTTTCCTTCTTTAGTTAGACGTGTCAGATAAATTGTGGGTATATTATTCTCTCTCACAAGAGATGTAGTAAGTATGCCGTTATTTTCATCTAACAGATTTTTTATTTTTTTAATATAATTCATAAAATCACCTTAACTATTTTGTTGCTTTCACACGTGTATTTTATCATTGATTCCGTGCAGATACAACAGTTTTTTTATTAATATAATGTTAACAACCAACCTAGAGTTTTCAAAGTAGGGCAATATTTTTATAGATATTCAGATGACTTTTCCTTAGGAAAGAGCTTACTTAAGCGAGGGCGCCATTTCCTGATGATATACTGATGAGCCCTATTCTGAAATTCCTGATGACTATTGATAACAAATATTTTATAAAGCCAATAAACCTAAAAGCTCTAATCTTTCGACTAGAGCTTAAGTAAATATTATAAATAAGCCACTCGATACTATTACCACTCTTCACTGGTAAAAGTTCAACGGGTGAAAAAGCTTGATAATTCAGCCTTTTTAATAGTTCGTATCCGTTCTGTCCGCTTTTTTTCGGCTAGTTTTCAAATTGATTTACCCATCCCAGTCCCAGTTCCAGAAATTAAAATAATTATTTAGGACTAGTAATTTTATTCTTTGTATTTAGATAACAATCTATTAAATTCTTTCTCATATTGATTTATTTCATTAATAATTTTATCGAAACTAATTTTAGTCCCAAATAACATATTTTGCATACTAGTGAAATCTCTTGAAAATACTTCTATTCCTTCTTTAGGTGGAATAAGTTTTAAGTTACCTTCGAATATTTCATCATATCTTGCCCAATTACAAGCATAAAATTTCTTCTTAAACTCTATCACCGCTTTTAATAATTCTAATTGGTTAAAACTTTCATCTCTTAAATCAGTAAGTAGCATTTTATAGACATCATAAAAGTGCCTTGAATATCTACTAGGATAATTTCCGTTAATTCTATTTGCTTCTTTATGAAGAATTGTAATTTTTTCATAAAAGGTTCTAATACTATTAACTGCTTTTACTTCCACTTTATCATCAAAGATACTTGGGTAGGCTTCCCCAATGTAAGTCTTGATTACATATTTGCTTGCCGGGATTGGCTCTGCCAAACTTCCAATTTCAAGCCGAATTACTTGTAAAATAGATAATTCAGTATAATTCTTTGGATAATCAAAGCATATTGTTTGAGGATCATGCTCATCTATATATAATTTAAAATTTCTATTTTTTAGTATTTTTTCAAAATCTTCCTGCATAGTTGGGAGTACTTGATTTTTCAAGAAAATTGCAGTCTCATCATTCAATTTTAAATTATATTTTAATTGTCCACTCTTACTTCTTTCCTCATATGGTTCTCTTTCACCA